>Ga0129298_10000108_pt1 | contig 27078 bp, 21 predicted proteins | sample I19B2metaG_FD_94707 | JGI IMG/M metagenome (GOLD analysis project Ga0129298, IMG submission 94707) | Lake sediment bacterial and archeal communities from Gulf of Boni, Indonesia to study Microbial Dark Matter (Phase II) - ​I19B2 metaG | ecosystem: Environmental > Aquatic > Freshwater > Lake >... | reverse complement strand
TTTTTGTACAGCTCTACCGTATCCTCCTTCCAGCTTTGGACTACTTCATCCCTTCGCCCTTCCCAGAATGCAATCTGGCTTTTTGCTTTCGCCCTGAGATATGTTTCATGTCCAAGTATTTTTTCTGCAGTATCAAAATCTATACTGAACTCACCATACGGTATCCTGTCAGGTACTTCCAATCTCAAGGCTTTGCTTACTCTTTCCTTTGAATTCATGGCACTCCCTCCAACCTCTAATTTATATGGCGTATTACTGATAATTATATATCCCGGGCTTGACCCAGTCAAACCCATACTTGATAAAAAGCATGCAGGTCCACTGACTGAGTGGTCTGCATGCTTTATCACATGCTAAATAGCTTATGCTCCCTGATTTGCCATCTTCTTCTGCTTTCTTCTTGCAAACATCGACATTGGGTAGTTCAGAACAAAATATACGAGAGCGATAAAGGCATATGTGGTAAATATCTGGGCAGAAGCACCGTATTTACCCATGATTATCATGCCTTTGCCAAAAAGGTCTTCGATCCCTACAGCCCATACAAAGGATGTATCCTTCACAACAGTTACGAACTGGGAAACCAGGGGTGGAATCATATTCCTGAAGGCCTGCGGCAGTATTATGTGCCTCAAGGTCAACCAACATGCTTATATAAAATTTGCAAGTGTTCCCTCAATCAATCGCATAAATCCTTCTCCTGATTAAAGTTTTTCATTCCTGTATAACATGGACAGCACAATCGTTCCACTCAATATAAATGAAATAAGGTATAACAGCTGGAAGCTGCTGTGCTGATATATGGGGTTGCTGATTTCCGGCAGCATTTTCATGATGAAATTTCCCACAACCGGTGCTATAAAAACACTTAGCCCATAAACAGCACCAAACCAGCCCTCATATATCGTCTTATTGCCCTCGGGCATAATCTCATACCGGTAGGTGAATACAGCAATATTGAAGCCGCCGTATCCGATACCTGAAAGTACAGGAGCCAGAAACAACAGGAAATATGTGTCATTTGTCAGAAAACTATATACCAGAACCTCGGATACAACAAACAGGACGGACACCTTAATTACAAACTGCAAGCCTTTTCTGCTTTCGATCCGGCTCCAGACCCTGGTAGAAAGAATCATCAGCAGGTACATTATAACATTAACCGAAGTAATGAATCCGTAATCCAGCTTGAGGTACCGGATAAGATAAATTGGAGTAAATGAATTGGAAAGGGTCAGTCCCAGGTAAAAAAGAAATATAAAGGATAGAAAGCTTTTATATTTTCTGTTTTTGAAAGGCTCAAAAAAAAGGTGTGCATCAAGTGCAACACTCTTACTGACCGGATTCGGCGGTTCTTTAATATTCCACAAAACAGCAGCATCGGTAATCGCGAAAACCAGGGCTGATATATATATGACTAAAAAGCCCGTGTATCCCTTGTGGAACCAGTCCAACACAAAGCCTGCGATTATTGAAACTGATGTGAATGATATCCTGAGCCACAAAGTACGTAAAAAAATGAACTCATTTCTTTTATCCTGGGACACAATGCTGGTAACCCACACATTTGCACCTATTCCGTAAAAGCTCCACAAGATGTTGCCAAGAACAATCATTATTGTCGCAGAAACGATAATGAAGCTTCTGTTGTTTGAGATTAAAGGTAAAAGAATTATTGAGCATACCATGAGCCTTGAAACTAAGCTGAAGGCCAGCAGCAGATTCTTTCTCTTCTCCATGCGTTCATAAATCAGAAATGAAGACAGGGCGATTATAGATCCCCATACATTGGCATTATTCAATATTCCTGCCAAAAGGTCCGAAGCGTCTATTAAAACAATGTATCCTGAAAGGAACACTCCTGTTGTAAGAATTATTGAGGCATTTATCAGTATGCCGTCCAATATGAAAAGCAATTGGCTCTTTCCATATTCACCCTCACAAAAACCAACAAAGCCTGGCACTTTAAACAGCTTTATGGCAATCTCCCCATTTCATCAAGTATGATTTATATCCGTTCCCTGCTGGGTTTGCCCGTTGCGTCTTCGGCACACCAATATTATAGCACTTATATAAATCTTAAGATACAGTTTTGTTTATAATGTTTTTGGAGTAAAAACATATATAATAATGGTCAGATAGTAAATTATCAATTGAAAAAAGGCGAAATAAATTATATATTAGTAATATTACACAGAAAGAAACAGATGATTAACTTTCAGGGGTGAATGTATTGAGACTGGCTAAAGAAAATTTTATAGGATTTTCAAAGTATTTAAAGGATACATTTTTAAGGCATATACTATGGTATTTTACGCTTGCCGCCCTATTTTTCAAATGTATAATCCTTATTGGATTCAATATGAACAGGACACATTTGATTTTCAGCTTCAGAACCTCACTTTCCACTACTTTTCCCAATACAATTTTCTTTCTGTCTTTCATAATTCTCTTTCTTTCATTCGCATTCCTCTTAAGCGGAAAACTCCGGTTGATGTATCTGATTGTGATAAACCTAGTTTTTTCATTCCTATTTCTCGTGGACCTCTGGTATTACAGGGGATTCGGTACCATGCCGGTATTACAGATAATAAAACAGACCGCCAACCTTAATAACATGTCTCAAGGCATATTATCTGTGATGCATTTGATAGATGCCGTTTTGCTGCTTGATTTCCCATTGATACTTGTATATTGGATAATGAACAGAAACCTGTGCCGGGGTTTTGTCAGGAACGGTTTGCTATTCGCCCTGACTTTCATAATACCTTTAGGTGTAATTACATACATACCTTTGAAGACCGACTTACTTGAAAAAAACTGGGTAGATCCGAATTTTATAAATACCAGCTACTCACCCATCGGCTATCATATATACAGCATCTATTCGTTCTGGAAAGACAGCAAACCCGTTCAACTGTCGAAAACTGAATCCGACTATATTAGGAAATGGTTCAAAGACAAGTTCGAGAACCTGCCTGACAACAAATACAAGGGAATGTTCAAGGGTAAGAACCTTATACACATTGACATCGAATCAATGGAAAACTTCGTAATAGGCCGCACTGTAAACGGCCAGGAGATCACACCAAATCTGAACAGGCTTTTAAAAAACAGCCTGTACTTTGCCAGCACCTATGAACAGGTCAACCAAGGTAACAGCTCCGATGCAGACTTCATGGTGAATACCTCAGTTTATCCCCTGCGTCAGAATAGCGTATTTTATGCATACCCTGATAATACCTACCCCGGATCAACACCCAGGCTGCTGGAAAAGCTGGGTTACAATACTCTGGCGCTGCACCCTGATGAGGGAACCTTCTGGAACTGGATGCCCAACCTGACAGCAATAGGTTTTCAACAGCGGATAGGCGCTGAGGCCTGGGATATGGATGACACCTTTTTCCTGGGAATATCGGACAGCTCATTTTTCAGGCAGGCAGAGCCATATATTGCCAGGCTCAAGCAGCCGTTTTATGCGTTTATGCCCACGCAGTCAAGCCACTCACCATTTGACATTCCGGAAAAGTACAGGTACATGAAGCTGGATGAAAGTATGGCAAATATGACCCTGGGACTGTATTTCCAGAGCATGTATTATGCAGACAAGTGCATAGGTGAAATGATAAGCTATCTTGAAAGGGACGGCCTGCTTGATAACACTGTTGTTGTATTTTGCGGTGACCACTCGGGTATAACAAGGTATCACCCCGGAGAAGCAGCTAAAGTACAACCTGCGCAGGATTGGTGGCTGGTGGGTGATAAGCGTCAGATTCCTTTCATCATTTACCAGAAAAATATTTCTGGAGAAAAATTCGATATTAATGCCGCGCAGGTTGATATACTTCCCACAATTGCCTATATCATGGGGGTTGACCAGAAAGACTATGAATACACGGCAATGGGACGCAACCTTTTAAACACGAAGAAAAATTTTGCCGTGCTGGTTGATGGCAAATATGTTGGTGATGCATCAAGTGAAGAACAGAAGGAGCATGATATCCAGGGACTGGAAATTGCAGATACCATTGTCAAAAGCAATTATTTCAAGCTGCATGAATAAAATTTGCTCGGCATCGAGCCTCGCAAACTTTTGTCTTCACATGTTGCAGACCTAATCAGAATTCAGGTAAAAGCGGGGATCAGCATCCCCGCCCATATGTACGAAATAAAGATATAAGTGAGGAAGGCTCCTACTTGGTGCATCTGTAAATTACTGCAGGTGGTATATTCAAAAGTACAAATTCAAGTTCTACCGATTTATAGAGTCTTTTCAAGTCACTCAGGAGGTCAAGCGAATACTGGAACGTAACAAACTTGCCTCCTTCAGGCAATACTTCATGCACTCCTTCAAGTATTTTGTTACGAAGTGACATTTCCAAAACAGCAAACGGAATTCCGGACACGACCAGGTCAGGTTGTCCAATCTCACCATTTTGAGCCATCGTTTCAAGGTTGGCTGCATCTTCATAAAGTTTTATGTATGGGAACTTTGTTTGAAGACACTCGGCGAACTGCGGGTCCTTTTCAAAAACATACAGGTCACATTTATTCGATTTACAGTCCAGAAGATATTTTGTGAAAATTCCCGTCCCCGCTCCCAGTTCCACAATATTCTTACATAAATCCACATCTTCTTTCCTGATCATCTTCTGAGCCAGGAAAGGAGAGCTTGGTATAATGCTTCCCACTCTGGTGGGACTGGCAAGGAATCTTTTCATGAACAACATCCAGTCAGGGTCTTTCTTAAGGCTTGATTTCCCGGAACTTCCCGCACTTATGCTTTTAGTGTTTAACATGGTTTCCATTTACCCCCCAGATATGACGAAAATCAAATAATTTGAATAAAGTTTGCGATGCATCGAGACCGAAAAAACTTGGTATCTAATGTTGAAGCTCAACCAGACAGCAGCGGTTTAACGCTTAAGGGCAATTATACCATTTATAGAATTCATCTTCAACCTTCGAAAACTTTTGCAAGTATTGTAACGGAAGGTAATTGAAGCTAATTTCAATAATAATAGTAAACTTTTTATGAACCACAATTTATTAAAACGACCCGGCTAACTTACTTTTTATTTGTCCGTAAGAAGTCATAGTAAGGTCAGAGATTGCTCCAGCTTCCGCACAAAGTCTTGTATGAAATCCCTTTTGAAAGGTGTTCCAAAAAGACATTCCTCGGTATCCTTACAGCACCCATGGACTCCAGATGCTTTGAATAAACTTGGCAATCTATCATTATGAACTCCTTCTCCTGCAGTTTGCTTGAAAGCACTATCAATGCAGCCTTTGAAGCATTATCCATGATTGAAAACATTGATTCTCCAAAGAAGCACCTTCCCAATGAAACACCGTACAACCCGCCTACCAGTTTCTCCTGGAACCAGGCTTCCACCGAATGGGCGTAACCCGCTTCATGCAGCTTGCAGTAAGCTTCAATCATGTCTGAAGTAATCCAGGTTTCATGCCGGCGTAAAGCCGCACAATAGTGTATAACCTCTTCAAAACAGGTATCAAAGGTAATCCTGTATTGCTTATTCCTTAAGACCTTCTTCATGGATTTGGAAATTGATATCTCCTGAGGAAAGAGTACAAATCTTGGATCAGGAGACCACCATATTATAGGCTCTCCCTCAGAGAACCAGGGAAAAATACCATTATAATAAGCAAGAAGAAGACGTTCAACCGAAAGGTCCCCGCCTATTGCCAAAATACCCTCGTTGTTTGCCAATTCCGGATTTGGAAATATCAGACTCTTTGTCAACTTGAAGACAGGCAACGGTTTTTCACTCCTCGCTTATAATGGTTATTTCACCTTCCCTGATATCTATTACTGCCTTACCACCCTTTGACAGTACGCCGAACAGCACCTCATCAACAAAATACGTTTTTATTTTATCCTGAACCAGTCTCAATATTTCTCTCGCGCCATATATTGAAGACATTCCTTTCCCGGCAAGCCATTCATAACAAGCTTCAGTGACCTCCAGCTTTATATTCCTGGCAGCGAGTTTTTCCTCAAACCTTCTTACAGCCTTGCGTGCTATTTGAACAGCCATATCCCTGTTGATACGGTGGAAAACCACTACTTCATCAAGCCTGTTACGGAATTCCGGCAGGAAAACCCGCTCTACCTCTTTTAGCATGGCTTCCCTGTCCACGGTCCTGCTGTCAAATCCGATCATCACCTTGCCCACTTCCCTGGCTCCGGCATTTGAGGTCATAATCAGTATTACATTCCTGAAATCCGCCTTTTTGCCATTATTATCCGTAAGTGTAGCATAGTCCATTATTTGCAGAAGAACGTTAAAAATATCAGGATGCGCTTTTTCAATTTCATCCATCAGCAGCACACAATAAGGGGTCTTTCTTATGGTATCGGTCAACAGTCCCCCTTCTTCATACCCTACATAACCTGGAGGTGCCCCGATAAGCCTTGCTACTGTGTGTTTTTCCTGATATTCACTCATATCAAAGCGTATGAGCGGTATTCCCATAATTGCGGCCAGCTGCCTTGAAAGCTCAGTTTTCCCTACACCTGTCGGTCCTACGAACAATAATGATGCTACCGGCTTTTCTCCTTCATTGAACCCTGCCCTGGAGCGCTTTATTGCTTTCACTGCACTATCGATTGCCTCATCTTGTCCGAATATTTCCTTCCTGATTTCCACATCAAGATACTTCAGCTTGTCGATTTCATTATTCGAAACACTCTGTTCCGGAATTTTGGCTATCTGTGAAACAATCCTCTCAATATCCTTTTCGGTGATGGTGATCACCGTCTCGTCATCATCAGCATTCAACCTGGCAAAAGCTCCTGCTTCATCAATTACGTCAATGGCCTTATCAGGCAGGTACCTGTCATTGATGTACCTGGAGGAGAGCTCCACAGCCTGTTTTATTGCCTCATGTGAATAAGCCACCCTGTGGTGTTCCTCATATCTTTCCTTAAGGCCCTGCAAAATCATCAAGGTATCTTCTACCGACGGCTCCGGTACCTCGATTTTTTGAAATCTTCTGGACAGGGCTCGATCCTTTTCAAAATATTTCTTATATTCTTCATAGGTGGTAGACCCGATAAATCTCAGCTTCCCCGAAGCAAGAAACGGCTTGAGAATGTTTGATGCATCCATTGAACCTCCTGAAGCCGCTCCTGCTCCTACGATGGTGTGTATTTCGTCAATATATACGATGGCTCTGCCCAATTTCTCTATTTCATGCAAAACCTTCTTAATCCGTTCTTCAAAGTCACCCCTGTATTTTGTTCCTGCAAGCATTGAACCCATATCCAAGGAGAATATCCTGCTCTGCTGCAGAATTCGGGGTACCTTCCCTTCAGCCACAAGCATTGCCAGCCCTTCCGTAATTGCAGTCTTACCTACGCCGGGATCCCCAACATGTACAGGGTTGTTTTTAAGTCTTCTGCTCAAAACCTGAATTGTACGGCGCAGTATATCTTCCCTCCCGATAAGCGGATCAAGTTCCCCCTTCCCCGCCTTATCGGTAAGATCAACTGCGAATTGGCTCAGAAAGTCACTTCTGCCTCCATTTTCAACTGCGTACTCTATTTCCTGTTCATGCATGCCATTTCCCCCGGTTTTTTCAGGGTTGTGCCTTATAGCGGCGGCTTGTCCATGGGAAATGTACCTTAATACTTCAAGCCTGCTTATACCGTTTTTTTGAAGGAAATAGTTAGCAAAAGAATCCTTTTCTTCAAGGATGGCGGCAAAAATATCCCCTATCTCTATAGCCTCCCTGCTTGACGAAGCAACATGCTCCGCCGCGCATTGCATTATACTGTTTATGCCTGCTGTACCGACAGGCTCCGCGTCATCAGCAACGGTCATATAATCTTTAAAGTAGTTGTTCAAATCTTCCTTTACATCGTCACCACTGCCTCCGCAGTTCTGCACTATCTCGATTCCCTCCTTAAAATGCAGGGAAGCATACAGAATATGCTCCGGAGTGAAGTATTCGTGCTTTCTCTGTCTGGCTTCGTTATATGCTGCAATTATAATTTTGTCCGTAACATCATCCAGTTTCATCTGTACCTCCATATTCGCGGGAAGCAGCAGAACCGTCCCCTTGCTTCCCTTTGCATCATGCTTCCTCAAGATCCGTCTTCAGGGGAAACTCATTTTCCCTTGCCATTTCCTCAACCTGCATGGTCTTGGTCAGTGCAATGTCATACGGATAAACTCCTACTATCCCCCTGCCCTTTTCATGGACATCCAGCATTATCCTCGTAGCTTCGGCAGCTGTTTTATGGAATATAATCACCAGTACATTCACTACAAAATCCATGGTGGTATAATGGTCATTAAGGAGTAAAATCCTGTACATTCTGGGCTTTTTGATTTCAACCCTTGTTTCTTCCTTATAGGTGCTCTGTGTTCCCATTGTTACTTTACCAGCCTTTAAACAATATTCAATAAAAAAATTATAGCAATGTATTGTACATAATACAACCATACGGCATACTGCACCTTTAACTAATATTCTGCATTAATGTTAATTTATTTCCCATTTTGTCCGCATTTATATAAGCCGGACCAAAAAATATAATTAATTCACTTCCATAATAACAGATATTATGCTATTATATAGTACGGTATTTATATTAGCAGTTTTCAGTTATCATACAAAAAGTTGTAAATTACGTATATGTTAATATTATGTGGATTTGAGCATACAATGAAAGGGGCATCAAAGGAATGAAAAGAAAACTGGTTATAGCTGTAGCCTTAGTAGTTATAATAGCCATAGCAGTTTTTACTTATATATCTAAAACAAGCAAGAGTAATATTACTCCGCCCGGCGCGAATGCGGGAGTTACTACAAATTCCAATACCGGCTCCGGCGTAATTCCGGCTTCAAATCCTCCTGCAGCTACTGCCAAGCCCAACAATATACAGAATAGTCCCTCTGCCGCTCCAAGCGCCGGTTCTGCTCCAGTGGCAGTAAAGAATACAGGCAGTCTGAAGGCGTCTGATTTCTCAATAACAGACGGTAAAGAAACCATCAGCCTGGATTCCTCCTTTAAAAATTTCAAAACCTCAAGTGAAGAGCTTGCTGTGGATGATCATGCCGACGGTGAGGTCATGTTTAATAATGTTACTTACAAATATTTCGTATACAGGTACAATGATTTTAACCTCTATACTTCCAACGCGCATTACGACTTGAAGAAAAGGAATGCGGAAGACCAGTACATTTCCAACATAATATTGAAAAATCAAAATTACAGAACACCAAGAGGTGTAGGAATAGGCTCGGATCTGGAAAGCATAAAGCAGGCTTATGGAGAAGGCAGGAAAACCTTCAGGAACGACAAGGCATGCATAGTTTATCAGTTGAATGATATGGAGCTTGCCTTCAGCTTTGACGGACCCCATGTCGTGGGAATGAGCATGCAGATTCTCGTAGGGGCGTACAAGGCAGGTTGATTAACACCGGTACAAATACGAAATTGCAATTGAATTATGTGTAGGGGCGTACCAAATTGAAACAATAAAGCCGGACATATTGCATATGTCCGGCCATACTAACCTTTTTAAGGTGTTTTTCTGTAGTTCACTTGAATGGCACTTGTAATCAACCTTTTACAGCTCCCATGGTCAAACCCTTGATTACGTATCTCTGGAACAGCATGGTTATTATAATCGCAGGAGCTATGATGATAACTGCTGCTGCCATAACCCTGCCCCAGCTTATTTCTGCATACGATACAAAATTGTATATTGCGATCGGCAGTGTCTTTGTCCTGTCTGCACTTAATGCAAGAGAAAACATGAAGTTGTTCCATGAAAACATGAAAGTCAACGTAGAGGCAGTCATTATTCCCGGTTTGGACAGAGGCAGTATAATCCGCATAAATGTTCCCTGTCTTGTGCACCCATCTACCTTGGCTGATTCTTCCAGTTCATAGGGCAAATCGTCAATAAAGTTAACCATAATCCACACGACAAGTGGCAGGCCCACCAGCATATGACTGGCTATCAGGGCGGTAAACGTATCTGTCATTCCAATCTTTGAAAAAATTATATACCACGGAATCAGAAAGGAAATACCAGGCATCAGCCTTGCTACCAGTATGAACACTCCCAGCGATTTCTGTTTGAACCTTGCTATCGTATAAGCTGCCGGTAAACCCAGTATCAAGGAAAACAAGGTTGAAAGCACCGCTATCAGAGAACTGTTAAAAAGAAACTTCCCAAATTTGTTTTCAACAAATACACTCTTGTAATTTTCCAGCGTCGGCGTAAAAATCCATTCCGGAGGCATGGTAATAATCTGGGACTGGGTCTTGAATGAAGATACGATAATCCAGACAAGAGGAAATAAAAACGGTATAATGACTATTAAAACGGCAATATAGAATCTTATGTCCTGATATAATTTTCTTTTCATATCCTATCACTCCCCAGCTTTCGCATCCATAGCATCAACAGGCTGCTGCCCATTACTATGGCGAATAGTGCCAATAAAACGGAGGAGGCCGAGCCGAAGTGGAAATATCCGAAGCCGAGACTGTAGGCATATATGTTTAGTGTCTCGGACGAATGTCCAGGGCCTCCGCGTGTCATTGTATATATAATGTCAAAAGTCTTAAATGCATCTATACATCTTAAAACCACTGCTATAAGAATGGTAGGCATAAGCAGAGGCAGTGTTATATAGCGCAGGATCTGAAAAGGCTTGGCGCCATCTACGACTGCGGATTCATACGGTTCCACGGGAAGTCCTGCCAATCCGGCCAGAGCTATCAGTATAACCATTGGTGTCCATTCCCATATGTCAACCAATGCTATGGAAGGTATGACAGCTGCATTTGAAGCAAGCCATTTTGATGTGGGCAAACCGAGTATTTTCAGCATATAGTTGCCAAGTCCTATTGTCGGCTCATAGAACAATGTCCATGCCAGTCCTATAGCCACCGGCGTTGTTACCATAGGCAGCAATAGTATGGTTTTAACCACATTTTTGCCTATGAATTCACGGTTCAGGACCAAAGCAATCGCTACACCGAGCACTGTCTCTACACCGACAGCCAGTATTGTAAAATAAAAGGTCAACCATACCGAGTTGTAGAAACGTTGATCCTTCAACATATTTACGTAGTTTTTCAGTCCAATGAAATGACCGCTGCCAGGAACGGTCATTGACCAGTCGGTCATGCTCACTCCGAAAGTGAATATGACAGGAAAGGCCATCATTATCAATACAAAAAGGACGGCAGGCAAAGGAAATATCCACTGGATGTTACGGTCAACAAAATCATTGCTGCGTCTAAAAAATTGGTTCAAACTTCTCCCTCCCAAAACCAAAACTGGTTTCCATTGCGATGAGTATCTTGATTTATCATATGGTACAAATCGCTTATCATCTATATTTATCTAAATTTACTTGGCGTAGAGTCTCGCAAATTTTATCCTTATATTACAGATCTTATATTTAAAATCAGGGTGCAGCTTTGCGCTGCACCCGTTTATACTCCTACTTGCCACCTTCGCCTGCTTTTTGAAGCATTTCGTTCATCTTCCTTGCCGCTTCCTTGGCAAGACCGGCTATATCGCCCGTTCCACCGTTTGTTATCGATTTTACTATAACTTCGCCAATTGCATCCCTGGCCTCCACAACAGATACCATTATAGGTCTGTCATAGGGAACACCGATTTCTGCAGATTTCTTTGAAACTGCTTCAAAGCCGGGGATCAGTTTGGCAGTAACAGCAGGATCACTCCATACCGAGTTACGTGTCTGGGATACGCCGTCAATCTGGCCCTTAGTCATGTTCTGCTTGTTGGTGGACCATTTGATGAACTCCCATGCTGCATCCTTGTGCTTGGATTTTTCAGGAATTGCCAGTGCCCATGAAGTTATCATGTAAGGCTTCTGTCCTGCAGGTCCTGCAGGGAAAGTTGTAACTCCGATATTTCCAGCGATCTTTGATTTTGAAGGGTCGGTCATTTGTGCAAGCATAACTGAAGCATCAGTATACATTGCAGCCTTTCCGCTGGCAAAGAGTGCAACAGCCTGGGGCCAGCTCATATTTACAACCCCCGGAGGGCCGTAATCATGCAGGATTCTTCCATAGAACTGGAATGCCTTGACAGCTTCAGGAGAATCAACTACGCTTTTGCCATCTTTGATGAAGTCTCCGCCAAAACCGTACAAATAGCTTGAGAACTGTGTAACAGCAGCCCCCAGATTACCCCTGGAAACTATACCGTACATTTCTGCAGAAGGATTGTGAAGTTTTTTCGCAGCTGCCTCCAGTTCATCCAATGTGGTTGGAGGCTGAATCTTCGCCTGATCGAACAAATCCTTGCGATAGAACAAAGTCTCACATTCGTTTACCAAAGGTATTGCCACCAGCTTGCCGCCTTCTGTTGTGGCTTTTACATTTGCCTTCATGAAGTCGTTCCAGTTCCAATCAGCCGGTGTTTTTGTGGTGTCATTCACATAACTGTCCAGAGGTGCATACCAGTTGTTTTTGAAAAACAGCTTGCCTTCCTGCAGTGGACGCGTCATAAATGCATCGATTGTTGCGTTGCCTGATGTGAATTCGATTGTCAGCTTCTGTGTCAATTGGTCTTCCGCGTAGCTTTCAAGACTTACGTTGATCCCCGTCTGCTTTTCGAAATCCGGAATCGCTCCCTTGATGGAATCATTCCACATGTGGTTTGCAGCGACATAACGTATCGTCTGCCCTGCAAACTTCTTGGAATCATCAGCAGCAGTTGATTGAGTTTTTGTGCCCTGCTGGCTTGCGGTGTTAGGCTTGCTGCATGCTGCAACAGAAATTACCATGGCAGCTATCAAAACTATTGACAGCCACAGTTTCAATACTTTTTTCATCTTTCGCCCTCCTTAAATTTTTGTATTATAATGTGTTTATTGTATTTTGATTATACTTCCGGATGTGACAGCTTTGAATGAAAGGCTGTTTTAAAATACGGTAAAATATTTTGATGTTTTAACGGATTTGTCATAGAAAAGATATTAAAAAGATCATTCTTGTAAAATTTTTTAAAATTCATGTAAAATATTTTGTTTTTCAAAAATCCCTCTGCCGGCAAGCGCTGGCGAAGTCCCATATGCATATTGCCCCAAGGCCTCATCATTGTCTGGTTTTACCTATTCTGCTCGGGCTGATACCCATATACTTTTTGAATAGCTTGCTGAAGTATGACTCGTCGGATATACCCACTTTCTCTGCAACCTCGTAGGTTTTAAGCCCGAACTTGCGGATCAGCTCCATGGCTGCTTCCATTTTGACCCTGTTTATATAATCCGTCAGACTTTCACCTGTTTCCTTTTTGAATATGCTCGACAGGTAGCTCCTGCTTATATTGCTGATCTGCGAAGCCTTATCAAGTGAAATGTCTTCGCAAACATGCTCCAGTATATATCGCTTCAATTTAATGATTTCCGGACGTGCGGTATTTTGCCTGAAGTACTTTGAATATTCGATAAACCTGTCAATCAGTTCGTCAAAGCAATCCCTTATGTCGGTGATAGTCTCCGAATTCATAAGAATGTCGACCGGGTTGGAATCCGACCTTAAGGTAATGACCTCAGGATCTGCATCATATTTTTTATACAGCCTTATCAATGAGTGCATTATTTCGACTGCCGCCATTCTGACCTTTGCGGGTGCGTATACGTGCAAGGCGGCTATTTCATCCAGAAATCTGCTGATAACAAGTTTCGCCCCATATGCGTCAAGATTCTCGAGATGGCCTGTCAAAAGCTTCTCTTCATTATCATTCAGCAACACCATTTTATCGGAAAATGTATTTGTCCTGTCAAAGAATACAATGCTCTCCCTGCCCATATAGAACCTCTCCTCCATGGCCCGGAGCGCCTCAAGGTATTTGTCCCTTATATGGCCCAGGTCATCATGAAGCGAAGCAATTCCAAAAGAAACCGAAATGTTAAGATAGGTTTTCAAAGCGATTAAAACTTTTCTGCAGTAGTTTTCGGCTGTCTTCGTCCAATAAATCCCCGGTTCCATGCTTGTAAAATCCATAACGACGATGTACTCTCCATTGTTGATTTCGGCAATCTCCCCCGGGCAAAATTCGGTAAGGACTTCCTCAAGAATATTTATAAATGAAAACTTGAGAAGATGCTTGTCCTGGATACTGCTTTTAACCGGTGCATTCAAATAGTCGTCTATGCCCACGCATAGAACTACAAACCTTTTCAACAGAGGCACAGTTCCCAGGACCGTAAGTTCCCTTGCGATCTCATTTGCAGTGATTGAGCCGGAAATTACCTTTTTATATAAGTTCTCTTTGATAAGGTACTTGTTCTTCCTGAACTCAAGCTGTATGCTCCTCACATCGTCCAAGTTTTCCTTATCGGTTTCAATTGCCTGACGAGTCTTGTTAAGCACTTCAAGCAGTGATTCCGGCTGCATTGAAAGCTTCAGGATGTAATCCTCCGCACCCAGTTTCATCGCCCTCTTGACGAAATCCAGCTCATTATGGCAGCTAAGTACTATTGTCTTTATATGAGGATATTGTTCTTTTAAAACAGCTATCAGTTCAAGCCCATCCATGACCGGCATTTTTATATCTGTCAGTATGATGTGGGGGGATTTTTCCCTTATCAGATCCAGAGCCTGAAGGCCGTCTTCAGCCTGGCCGACAATTTCAAAGCCATGCTGTTCCCAATCCAGGCAGGACTTTATTCCGACCCTTACCAGAATCTCGTCTTCTACAATTATTACCTTAAGCAACTCCATACCCCCCTTTCAGGCATCATATAGAGACAACGAACTGTAAAAGTAAAACTATCAAATTTAATCATCTCGAGACACTACTTGCAAAAGTCAAATTAAGTAATTTACTTATTGCAGTATACCGCATTTAATAAATGCTTTCTTACTGGATATTAAATTAAGTTTTACTATATTTACTGTTCGGTCTCTTTAATAAAACTGTGAAATACTATTCTATCGCAGGAAGAAGTATTGTTATCGTAGTACCCTCCTTTACCTTTGAGTGTATCTTTAAACCAAACTCGCTGCCATACTTGAGCTTTATTCTTTCATTCACATTTTTGAGTCCTATTCCGCTGAACTTCTGGCTCTTGTTTTCAAAGCTGTTGTCATTCAGTATCTGCTCCAGCTTGTCTTCCAATATACCTTTGCCATCGTCTGTAATATCTATTCTGATTACATCATCAAGCCTTGAAGCTTTTATCCATATGTGTCCCTCTCCGGTTTTGTTCTGGAAACCGTGAATTATGCAGTTTTCAACTATAGGCTGGAGAATAAGCTTCAAAATCCTGAATTCATAAATACTTTTATCCATATCGGTTTCCAGAATGAACTTGTTATTGTACCTCACATTCTGAATATACACATAAGCCTCGACAAGTTCAAGCTCTTCCTTGAAGGTAATCTCTTCCTCACCCTTGTTGATGCTTATTTCAAGCAGCTTGCCGAGAGATGATATCATCCTTGACACATTGCTGGCACCACTCATCATTGCAGTCCACTTTATGGTGTTAAGAGTATTAAATAGAAAATGAGGATTTATCTGTGCTCTCAGAGCTTCATACCTCAGTTCATGCTCCCTCTTCTGCTCTTCTATTACTGTATCTACAAGCTCTTCCACCTGCTTGAACAAAAAATCAAAGCTTCTGACTATTCCGCTCACATCATCAGGATGGTCTTCGTTCTTCAATCCGACATGGTATTCGCCTATCCTCATCTTCCTTATATTGTTTATAAGTCTTTTCAAAGGGCTTATGAAATAAAGGATCATTCCTACGCTGATTATCAGGAACAGTATAAAAACAACCATGTTTATCAGATATGTTTTTATTTTAAGGGAGTTGATTTCCTTTGTGACATCGTTATATGGAATGACCGATACCAGGCTCCAGCCGAATCTTTCAATGGTATAATAGTTTATCATGAACTTTCTGTTATTGAAATCCGAAAAGAAATACCCTCTACCGCTTCCGGGAATTTTTGCGGAAACATCATCCAATTTCAGTTGTTTTTCCGCCTTGGCTGCATCTGAACTGAAAATTACCTGCTTATTTTCATTCAGCAGAGATATTATTCCGTTTGCGGTATCTCCCAGGATGGGTTTGAAGTTGTCTTCGCTGAAGCTTACCAGAATGATTCCGGAAATATTCTGCGAATAATTGATTTTGATAGCTCTGGCAACGGTAATAAAATTCGGACCCGCTCCTATGTCTCCGGAATTATAAGTGAAAGGAGCCATCCATAGAATGCTTTCCCTTCCTGACATTAATGCCCTGTACCATTCCTGGTCCTTATAAACCTTTGAGTATTCCAGCTTGAACTTGAATTCATCGTTGAAATTATCGAGTGAGCTGTACATGCCGCCGTCATTCCCGAAGATTATGACATTGGTGCTGTAATTGTAGAAAATACTGCTTTTTAAATTATTGATCTGCCTTTCGATATTTGACACCCTGAACACATCTTCACTGGACAGGGAATAAAAATCCTTGATTCCATTGGCTCTCAACGTAATACTCTCATCGGGAGAAACAAGATTTGACGTTATTATCTTGTCAGAGCCCATTATGCTGGAAATCTTCATTATGTCCAGACTGACATTCTCAACCTTGTTTCCGATTTGCTGCAGGTTATCAAGTATCAACCCGGAGGTTTTTTCCTGCAAAACGCTTTCGGTATGCCTGAAGCTGTATTGTATCGAAAGAACAACCGGTATGAACAGGAAGAAAAGTATAATCATGATAATCCTGGTTTGCAAGCTTTTGAAAAGGATTCTGTATATTCTTCTTATTAAACCCATGGCATCACCCGTGAAAGTCAATTTGCATCCTGCCGGCTGCTATATTAGCCTTTCTTTTCTCCCCCGACCCAGTACTACTTTGTTACATCATTATATCATGTTTTATAATACAAAACAGCATTAAAGTCCTTCCAAATGCTTCAACTGCCCATAATACATATTGCGGTAAATCCCTTCCGCACCAAGCAGCTTTTCATGGCTCCCCTTCTCAACTATTTCTCCGTTATCAATGACCATTATGATATCTGCATCCCGTATCGTACTGAGTCTGTGCGCTATTATGAAGCTTGTCCGGCTGTTCATCAGCTTGAGCATGGCTTCCTGTATATGCAGTTCGGTACGGGTATCCACGCTGCTGGTTGCCTCATCCAGAATCAATATTGCCGGATTTGAAAGTATAGCTCTTGCTATTGCCAGAAGCTGCCTCTGCCCCTGGCTCAAATTTCCCCCTCTTTCTGTGAGAACAGTATCGTAGCCCTTTGGAAGCCGTCTTATAAATACATCTGCATTTGCCATTGCAGCGGCAGCCTCGACTTCTTCATCCGACGCATCCAGCTTTCCGTACTTTATATTCTCCTTGATTGTCCCGGAAAAAAGGTATGTGTCCTGAAGCACTATGCCAAAGCAGCGCCTCAAGCTGTCCCGTGTGTACTCTCGGATATCCCTTCCGTCAATCAGGATCCTTCCTTCCGAGACATCGTAAAACCTCGCAACCAGATTTACTATTGTGGTCTTTCCCGCACCTGTAGGTCCGACAAGGGCGGTATTGCTCCCTTCTTCAGAATCAAAGCTCACATTCTTCAATATCGGCACACCCGTACGGTAACCAAAAGTAACATTTTCGAACATAACATGCCCTCGGGGATTTTCCAGCTCTTTTGCCCCTGCAACATCTTCCGGCTCCTCTTTTTCGTCGAGTATTTCAAACACCCTTTCGGCACCTGCAACAGCTGACTGAAGAGTATTGAAAATGTTGGCAAGCTCGTTCAGCGGCCTTGCAAACTGCCTGGAATAACTTAAGAAACTTGCGATTATCCCAACCGTTATAAGGTTGTTCACCGCAAGAGCACCACCAACACCGGCAACTGCAGCAAAGCCTATATTGTTTATGACATTCATCAAAGGCATTATGAACCCGGACCATACCTGTGCCTTCACACCGACCTCACTTAAACGGTCGTTTATGGTGTCGAACTGTTCAATTGCCTTAGCCTCATGATTGAATGCCTTTACAATGTGAATTCCGGAAATAGTCTCCTCTATATGTCCGTTTAGCGCTCCAAGTGTTGTCTGCTGCTCCTTGAACAGCACCCTTGTCCTTCCGGCAATTGTTCTTGTGAGCATGAAGACCATCGGAACGGTTATGATGCTGGCCATGGTAAGTAACGGGCTTAAAACCAGCATCATCACAAAGGACCCGGTTATCGTTACAGAGCTTGACATAAGCTGAATGGTAGCCTGGGATATAGTGTTGCTGATATTGTCTATGTCGTTGGACAACCTGCTCATAAGATCCCCATGGGTACGTGTGTCGAAAAATACCACAGGCAGCTTCTGCAGCTTTGTAAAAAGTGCAGCCCGCAGGCTCCGCACAATCCGCTGCGATACACCTGCCATAAGCCAGCCCTGGAGGAAGGTTATGGATGAATCTGCCACATACATCGTCAAAAGGGTGAAGACAATTACGCCAAGCGTACCTAGCCGGACAACACCAACACCTCCGGACATCGCATCTATTGAGCGACCTATGAGGTACGGTCCCATCAACCCTATCCCTGCACTTGTAAGTATAAAAAGGAAAATAATCAAAAACATCTTTCTTTCTTTTCCAAAATACCTCCACAGTCTCAACATGGTCCCCTTGAAATTATTAGCTTTTTCAACCGGCATCATCCCGCGGTTGCCGCCGAACCCTCTCGGGTGCCCCCCGGGAAAACCAGCAAATCCCGGGCCTTGATTCCCTCTGGTGCTGTTGGCGTTTGTCTGTTCCTGCGTACTGCTGCCTATATTATTCTGCGCCATGCTATATGCCCTCCTTGCCGATCTGCGAGCGGTAGATCTCACGGTAAACCTCACAGGTCTGCATCAGTTCCTCATGATTACCTGTACCAACCATTCTGCCGTTATCCAGCACCACTATCCTGTCCGCTCCTATGACCGAGGTTATCCTCTGTGCAATGACAAGGCAGGTAAGACCGCCGGAATACTCCTTCAGAGCTTCCCTTATCCGGGTCTCGGTAGCTACATCAACAGCACTTGTACAATCGTCCAGTATAAGTATTTCCGGTCTTCTGACCAGAGCACGCGCTATGGAAACACGCTGCTTCTGTCCCCCTGAAAGGTTTACACCCCCTCTTCCCAAAAGAGTATCATACCCCTCCGGAAGGTTTGAGATAAAAGCATGCGCTTGCGCAATACCGGCAGCCTTTTCGATGTCCTGTAAAGAAGCGTCTTCTCTGCCCCATTTGATATTATCCATTATTGTACCGGTGAAAAGTACTGTTTTCTGGGATACAACTGCGATTCTCTCCCTTAATTCCCTTGTATCCGCATCCCTCACATCAACACCATCCACCTTTATACAGCCGGAGGTCACATCATGGAAACGTGGTACCAGGTTGACAAGGCTGCTTTTCCCTGAACCGGTTGAGCCGATTATGCCTACCGTTTCCCCCGGCATGCAGGTGAAGGTTATATCCTTCAGTACCGGTTCCCCTGAAGCACCCTCATATGTGAAGTATACCTGTTCAAAATCTACTCTGCCTTTTTTAGCTGTGCTGACGTATGTAAAGGCGGAATTTTCCGGGCTTGATGCCTCATTTGCTTTATCTGCAGGTATCACAGGACGCTGCCTTACAGGCATGGTATTTTCCGCTGCGAACACCTCTCCTATACGTTCAGCCGAAGTCTTTGCCCTGACGAACATCGTAAACACGAAGGATATCATCATGAGAGAAAAAAGTATCTGTGTCATATAATTGATAAAGGCGATTACCTGACCTACATGCATGCTGCCGTTATTTACCCGCAGGCCTCCGAACCAGAGCACTGCTATAATACCCATATTGACTGTAAGAGTAATACCGGGTGAAAAGATGGCAACTACCCGCATCGCTGTAGTGGATGCCGCAGCCAGATCCTTGTTTGTCCTGTCAAAGCGCTCCGTTTCATAGCTGAAGCGGTTGAAGGCCTTCACCACCCTCACACCCGCCAGATACTCGCGCATTACACTATTTACACGGTCAAGCGCTTTCTGGACCTTCATAAATTTCGGATAACCGATTCGCACATTTGCCGATATCAGTATGGATATGACCGGAACAACAGCAACAAGCACCAATGCCATGGGAGGATTCAGAAGCACTGCCATTATTATGCTGCCTATAGCAGTAATCGGCGCTTTGACAAAAATCCTCATCAAACCGTGCACAAAAGTCTGCACCTGGGTTACATCATTAGTCAGCCTTGTTACAAGCGAAGCTGTCTCAAACCTGTTTATATTGTCGAAGGAAAAGGTCTGTATTTTTTTAAAAAGGTCTGACCTCATTTCCGCGCTGAATCTTTGTGAAACGTTGCTGGAAACAATGTTGCGGCTCACTGCAGCGACTGCCCCGAGCAATGTCACAAGCAGCATTACTCCTCCCATTGACAGTACAAAGCTCATATTTCTGCCTGCAACACCTACATCCACAATTCTGGACATGATGGTAGGCTGCATCAGGTCACATAAGGCTTCCAACATTAAACAGGACACTGCGAGGCAGAAACGTTTCCAGTATTTTCCCCAGTATTTCTTCATAAAGTGCATTTTGACTCCACCTCACAAGTTGCAGACCTAATAAGGGCAAAAAAATAAGGCCGGGGCATCAGCCCCGCACCGTTATTATACATTATTATTATTAAATATTCCATATATCAGGCTTTGAGTTACATACTTATTTAGTCAGCTTTTTAGCTATACCTGCAACATATTTTCCCTGGAATTTCGCTGCATCAAGTTCCACCTGGCTTGGCATGCGTTCTCCGTTCGATCCGGTAATCGTAGAAGCTCCATACGGGCTGCCGCCTTTCATCTCTTCAATTCCCGACTGGCCTGCATATGCATAGGGAAGTCCTGCTACAAGCATTCCATGATGCAGCAGTACGGTGTGGAAGCTGAGCAGGGTAGATTCCTGCCCCCCATGCTGGGTTGCAGTGCTGGTGAAGACACTTCCAACCTTCCCTACCATTGCACCGCTTGCCCAGAGTGAACCTGTAGCATCGAGGAACGCTTTCATCTGAGCAGCCATATTGCCAAATCTTGTCGGTGTTCCGAAAATCACTGCATCTGCTGAAGAGAACTCTTCCATTGTCACTTCAGGTACATTGCTGAATGCCTTTTGTGCCTCCAGAGCACCCATCGCAGTAAGCACGTTATCCGGAAGAGTTTCATGCACACGCCTTAATAAAACTTCTGCGCCCTCAACCTGTGCCACACCCTCAGCTGCTGCTTTTGCCATATTATAAACATGTCCGTATGTTGAATAGAATAATACTAAAACTTTCATTGTCAATGCCTCCTAAATTGTTTCTTGAATTATTTATACACATAATTGAGAATTCTCAAACAAATATATAAATAATATTATCCGGCATTGCAGAATTATAAAAGAGCACTTAACGTGCCCTTTTTTATGCTTGTTACGAAGGCCTCACATTTGTTGCCTGCAAACCGCGCTGGCCCTCTTCTATATCAAATTGAACCTTTTGTCCCTCCTGAAGTGATTTGTAACCTTCCGATTGAATTGCAGAAAAATGGACAAATACATCTTCTCCCCTATCCCTTTCTATAAATCCAAAGCCTTTCTCAGAATTAAACCATTTAACCGTGCCGTACATAAGTGCCGCACCTCCTTAAGATCCATGTGTCACATAAATTATCATGTCGTACAATATCTATTATTTTATTTATGTTGAAAAATATACCCGTGTCATTTCACGCAGCTTATTATTTTTTATTCCAAGAAGGAAGGCCATATTGCCTCCCAGTATCATCTGCTTTTCTGCAGGACTTACAGGTAGACCTTCAATCCTTTGAATGGAGTTTCTCAGATTGTCTTTGTCGAAACAAGATTATTGAATTTTACACAATTCGCTGGTATTATATATAAGTAAGATATTGTTATTATTGTCATAGTATTACATATTCAGCTTATTACTCATTTAATTATCTTGCCTCTTTATGGAAAATCTCGTTAAATACAGTGATTGAACTATCTTATGATGAACCGGGGCTCACTTTGTTATCTTTTGACGGGATAGAAAAAGCAGACTTAAAGGTAATTTTAATTACGGCTGGATTTACCAGTCCGGTTAAAATAAAAAATTATAAGTTAGGGGGAAACAAAAATGAAGAAGATGTTTTCCAAAGTCATGGCAGCTTCTTTAGTAATTTCTCTAGCCCTCACAGCTACAAGCTGTGCTTCAAACAAACCGGCTGCCACCGATACAAGCAAGCCGGCCGCCACCGCTGCTGACAAAGCAGCCGCTACTGCAGCCAGTAAAGAGACACCCAAGAAAATTGATTATCCTACAAAAGCCATCACGGTCCTGCACGGTTTCAGCCCTGGAGGTGGCAGCGACCAACTGCACCAATTGGTAAAGCCTTTTGCAGAGAAAATACTCAAACAGAATCTGACAGCAGTTTATAAAACCGGTGCCGACGGTGCAATAGCCTGGAAGGAAGTTGCCGGCATGACCGGGACAAAAGCGGATGGCTATACAATCACTACAGTACTTACACCCAAGACACAGCTTAACCATTTCATAAACAAAAGTGCAGGCTATAAAATGGAAGACTTTGTCGGAGTTGCAAACATGGTATTTGACCCAGGTATGCTGGTTGTCAAGCCGGATAGCCAATTCAATACGTTCAAGGATTTTGTAGAATACGCCAAAACAAATCCGGGTAAAATCAAGATGTCTCACTCCGGCGACGGCGGGGATGACTGGTTCAACGGTGTAATGATCGGCAAGCTTGCCAATGTCAAGTTCAACCTTGTCCCGTTTGCAGGGGACGGACCGGCCTGGCAGGCTGCAGCAGGTGGAAATGTTGACGCCTGTACAAACAATTTGAGTATAGTCGGTCCGCTTATCAAGGGCGGCAAGCTGAAAGCATTGGCAGTTTACACCGATCAGCGCATTCCTGACTTCCCCGATATCCCAACCTTGAAAGAACTGGGTGTCAATTTTGTTGAAGGTTCCTATCGTGGTTTTATTGTTCCAAAGGACACTCCTAAGGAAATCGTGGATATCCTTGCAAATACTTTCGAACAGATTTCCAAGGATCCCGAGTTTGTTAAGGCTGCTAAGGCAGCAAACCTTGAAATCAAGTTCCTGAAAGGCGATGAATTCAAGAAGTTCATTGAGAACGAAGACAAGCAATTAGGACAGACTGTAAAAGAAATGGGTCTTGAAGGAAGTATGTAGCCGCATTCATCAGGCAGCGGGTTCTGTCCGCTGCCTCTTCTGAATTGTATCAATTATAATTCCTGTCATAATAAAAAATACTGATTTCATATGTATAGGCGGGTGTAAAATGAAAGAGCGCGTGATTTCTCTTGTTATATTTGTCTTTTCACTAATCTACCTGGCAGGATCTATCAGCCTGCCTTTAGGCACTATTGTCAGGCCCGGCCCGGGCTTTGTACCTGCAGGGATTGCATTTGCAATACTGATAGTATCGGCATTCAATGCTTACAAAGCATTCCGTGCAAGTGCAGGGCGGCAGACGGATGGGGCATGGAAGAGGATTGAGCCTATTGCCCTGGCTGCCGGTATTTTGGTATACCCGATAATTCTAAAACCTTTTGCTTATATAATTTCAACCTTTCTTGTACTGGTTTTTTGCCTTCGGATACTGAAATACAAAACTGTTGTTTTTAGTATAGTTCTATCGCTTGTTACATCTGTTTTTTCTTTCTGGCTGTTCTCCAAGGTCCTGGGAGTTGTGCTCCCAACAGGCATACTCGAAGATATGGTGATGAAATTCTAGGAGGTGAAACAAATGGAAGTATTGCAACATTTGATGATGGGTTTTGCTACCGCCGCTACTCCAGTAAACCTCCTATATGCCCTTGCCGGAGCGTTTATCGGTACGATTGTCGGAGTATTGCCGGGAATCGGGCCGTTGGGATCGATGGCGATTCTATTGTCCTTTACTCTGAATATGGATGCAACCTCGGCTATGATTTTCTTCGCGGGAATCTATTACGGCGCCATGTACGGCGGTTCAACCACATCCATACTTTTAAACATACCTGGGGAAGCAGCTTCTGTTGTTACCTGCCTGGATGGTTATGAAATGGCGAAGAAAGGCAGAGCTGGTGCAGCTTTGACTATTGCCGCCCTGGGTTCATTTGTAGCCGGAACGTTGAGTATCATCGGGCTCATGTTTGCCGCTACAGCTTTGGCGGATACCGCATTGAAATTCGGACCGGCTGAGTTCTTTGCGATTGGACTGGTAGGTTTGTTGACACTGGTCCGTTTGAGCGGTGGATCTTTAAGGAAAAATATCATCATGGTTCTTCTAGGGTTGGCAGTAAGTACGATCGGTACGGACAAGTTGGCCGGTATTGAGCGTTTTACCTTCGATATAAGCGATTTGGGTCAGGGTGTGGAGTTTCTACCTGTTGCCATGGGGTTGTTCGGTATTGCCGAAGTAATGCTGGGAGCAGTTGAAAAAGAAGAATCGGGAGAAATGATCAAAGTCAGAATGAGAGATTTATTACCTACAAAAATCGAATTGAAGCGTTCAACTGCGCCAATATTCCGCGGATCTGTCCTTGGATTTTTCATCGGGCTTTTGCCGGGACCATCTCCTGTGATTTCAACATTTGTTTCCTATCTGACCGAGAAAAAACTGTCAAAAAATCCTGAAGAGTTTGGTAAGGGTGCAATTGAAGGAGTAGCAGGCCCGGAATCCGCAAATAATGCCTCCGTCGGCGGTGCTTATGTCCCACTGCTGGCGCTTGGAGTACCTTTTACTCCTGCGATGGCAGTGGTCGTCGGAGCTCTTATGCTGCATGGGATAACCCCCGGACCTACAATGATGTCGGAACGTCCGCAGCTTTTCTGGGGTGTTATAGCAAGCATGTACATAGGTAATATCATGCTGCTGATTCTCAACCTCCCGCTGGTACAGGTTTTCGCCAAAATAATGAATATACCCAAACAGCTGCTTCTGCCCCTTATAGTGCTGTTGTGTCTTGTAGGGGTGTACAGTGTCAACTCGAGCTTTGTCGACCTGTTTGTGTTGGCAGTCTTCGGTATCGTAGGTTATTTCTTAAGAGGTGAGGGATATGAACCGGCTCCCCTGGTACTGGCGCTTGTAATAGGGCCGATGATGGAAACATCCCTGCGCCAGTCTCTGATGATTTCTGAAGGAACTCTGTCCGGACTTGTATTCCGCCCTATTGCAGGGACAATGTACGCGCTTGCAGTTGCAGCATTTGTCTTACCGGCATTGTTTAAGTTAATCAAAAAGAATAAAAACATATCTTCTCAAGCTGAAAGTTAAAACCATTTGGCAGACAAGGGTTTTTATGAAAGAATTGTGATTATATAAGTATACTTTTCCGGCCCTTGTTCATTTATACCCTCCGCAGTTATATACCCCGTATGGGTTTATGGTAATTATATTCAAAATGCAAAATATGGATTTTGAATTAATTCTTGTTTTATTGCAAACAGAATTGTATAATAATTTTATACCCCATCAGGGTATATCAAAGAAACAATCGGGGATCAGGGTTATGAAGTGGTATAGCTTCAGCATTTCTATCTTTTTCAATATCAAGTATTGACATATACCCTATAGGGGTATATTATAATATCAGTATATAATAAAGTGATACTTTATAAGGAAAAGGAGAAAACAAAATGAGAAATCCCAATATCGTTAATGTAGGCTATAATAACTTTAAGCAGGAAGTAGAGAATTCACCGGTTCCTGTACTTGCTGATTTCTGGGCACCGTGGTGTAGCCCATGCCTCGCTGTAGCACCTATTCTTGAGCAGCTGGCTGCAAAATACGATGGAAAAATAAAAATCGGGAAGATAAATGTGGATGAAGAACAGGCATTAGCCTCCAAATTCAGGGTAATGAGCATACCTACACTTGTTCTGTTCAAGAATGGTCAGGTTATACGCCAGTTGATAGGTTTAAGGTCACTGCAGGAGCTTGAGGATATGATCAAAAAAGCAATATAAATGATAAAGCAGCTGTTCCTGATAATGACATATCCTGTCCCATGCTGCAGGCAAGTACCTCTTGCCTGCAGCATTTTTTTGAAGGGACACTTCTTATAGACTCTCCCAATTTTTTAGTGTCAACTCTGCTTTTTTACCATTCTATCGCTTTGAGCAAGGAAAAAAGCGACGAGCATTACAGCGGAAACAGTACTAAAAGCAGCATAATACCCAAGTTTGTCGATAAAGAAGCCTCCTGCCAGAGGAAGTAGTACATCAAGAATATTAAGAGTGCCTCTTATACCAAGGTAAACAGTACGTTTGTCCTCTGGCGCAATCTCCAGAAGATACGGCTCGAATCCGATATTTCTGCCGCTTGTAATTACTCCGACAAGTAAAAACACGAGAATGTACCATACCGCTCCTGCCGGCTGCAGTACAATAGCTATCAACGGTATTGAGGCACCTGTCAGTATACAGATTTTAAGCACGGTTGTACTGCCAAGCTTATTGGAAATTGCTGCCCACAGGAAATTTGACAGGATGCTTCCCAGTATCTGTGCCATTACATAAGCACCAAAAAAATTTTTGTAATCTTCAAAGGTATGTTTTACAAAAACTATATAAAACGGCAATATCATCAAGCTGAAGCTGGTTATGTTCTCTATCAGTATAAACCTGCGGAAGGCCACATCTTCTTTTAGAATTCTGATACTATCCGATATCATGCCTTCATTTTTTTCATTTATGTTATTAATATCCGAAGGAGGCTCCTTTATCATCCAAAAGCCAAAAGCACCGGCTAAAAGCCCCAAACACCCTATAGCCATGCTTAGCACATAATTTAAGGGGTATTCAAAACTTCCCGGAACAAATATCCTTACAATCAGAGCTCCTCCTATCAAAGATGCTATTCCTCCGAAAAACTGTCTGGCAGCAAAAAGACCCGGGCGTTTTTCAGAAGGTAAAAGCTTGCCGATAATGTCAGAGTAGGCGATTCCGGCAAATCCTCCGCTTAATGAAAATAACAGTACTAAAA
>Ga0129298_10000107_pt1 | contig 27407 bp, 22 predicted proteins | sample I19B2metaG_FD_94707 | JGI IMG/M metagenome (GOLD analysis project Ga0129298, IMG submission 94707) | Lake sediment bacterial and archeal communities from Gulf of Boni, Indonesia to study Microbial Dark Matter (Phase II) - ​I19B2 metaG | ecosystem: Environmental > Aquatic > Freshwater > Lake >... | reverse complement strand
TTTGCTATGTTCAAATTATAAAATAATGTTTTATGGTTGTCAATCGACTAGAATAAGGATATTTTACTTTTCAGCCCGGTTGTGGAGGAAACGCCATGCTAACCCTGCGAAAGAAAATACTTGTCGCCATCGACGGCTCTCCCATGTCTGACAAGGCTGCTGAAGAGGCGGTCCGGCTGGCTGCCTGCAACACTGGCCAATTTCGAAGCAAGGTGTATGCCATGCTGGTACTGCCCAGTGCGCCAAGGACGACATTCACCGATTTTGTCCCGCCGAAGCCGGTAACGGAAACCGAACAGTGGGGGGAGTTGCGGGACAAGATATTCTATGTGGTGGAAAAGAGTGCCGAGGAGTCCGGTGTGCTCCTGGAGGTCAAGGTGGAATTCGGTGAGCCGGCCGAGGAGCTGCTCTCATTCGCCTCCCGCGAGGAGGTGGATGTGATCGTCATCGGCAGCACCGGCAAGGGTTTCCTCAAGAGAAAGCTTCTCGGCAGCGTGTCCGACAAGGTGGTGCGCAACGCCAAATGCTCGGTCTATGTTGTCAGGGGGTAGGCGGACCTACTTCATGCCGCCGGCATAGCTGATTTCAAAGGTTTTCCCGCTTCTTAGGAAGCGCACCCGGTTTTCCCTGATCTCCACGACTCTGGCACCGGCAATTTCCCCCCCCTCACCCAGTAGCGATCCGTTCACCACCACTCTGCGCAGTGCTCTCTCCTCCTGCCAGGCAATTCCGGAAATAATCAGATTCCCATCCCCTCCGGCTGCTGTTTGATCCTCGCCTGTTGCTTGGGTTACCGGGGACGCCTGCTTTGCCGGCGTACTCTTTTGATCCGGCGCACTCGCTGTTCGCTGTGGGGTGGCTGCTCCGCTGCCGCTGGTAGGGGTGGCTGGGGTTGATGGTGCAGCTGCATGGGCGCTCTCCATAATCTGTGACTGCCTGGCAGTCTGATCGATCCCTCCCCCCTCTCCGTTGCTGGAGGTCCCCCTTTCCCGGAGTAGTGGGATGGCCAGGGTGCCGAGAAGTAGTATGGCTGCGATCAGGACGGGTATGGTCCGCCTCTTCCTGGAGGGTGGGTGGGTAGGGCGATAGCTGAGGACATTGCTCCTGACATCTGAGTCGCCGGGGCGTCTTGTCCTGCGCTCCTCCTCGATTTTTCGCAGTGCGTCCAGTATCAGGCTCATGGGTTTACCTCTGCTTGTTGGTGTCGGCCCGCGGTGAGGATATCGCCGGGAATCTGCCGCCGGTCTTCTGGTAGAGGCGCAGCAGGGTCTGCCCCCCTGGCCTGCCGTCTATCTTGATCCGCTCCGTTTCCTGGAACCTGCGCACCCCCTCCTCCGTTCTGGCGTCGAAAATGCCGTCAGGGCTCCCCTGGTAGAATCCGGCCGAGCGGAGCATCTCCTGGAGATGCCTTACCCCGCTCTGCTCCGACTCTTTTGCGGCTGGAGCCGCCTGATTTGGCGTTGGAGGGGGGGGAGGGGTGGCGGAGTCCCTGCCGACCGTGAGGAAGATGACCGCCGCTCCCAGGGAGAGGATTGCGGCTGTTGCCGGGAGTATCGGCCTTCTCCTCCGCGGTTCATCGGCCTGCATCAGGTCGGCGATCGCCCTGGCAGCCATGTCAGCGGAAATCTCGTGACTCTCCATTGTGTAGGCCAGGAGCAGTGTACGGTCGCAGCATCCGTTTATCAGGCGGGGGAGTCCACCCGAGTAGGCAGCAATTTTCCTCACTGCCGCCGGGGAGAGTGTTACCGGTTCCCTGCCTGCAGCGGCAACCCTGATGCGGTGGCGGATATAGGCGTGGATATCGGCGTCTTCCATCGGCCGGAGGTGGTAGCGGACAGTGATCCTCTGTCTCAGCTGGCGCAGCTCCTCGCGGCCGAGAAGCTCCTTGAGCTCCGGCTGGCCTACCAGGACTATCTGGATCAGTTTCTCGCGGGTTGTCTCCAGGTTGGAGATGAGGCGGACCTGCTCCAGGACCAGTGGGGAGAGGTTCTGCGCCTCGTCGATCACCAGCACTACAGTCCGGCCGGCACTGTTTTCCCCAAGGAGGAAGTCGTTAAGGGCCTGGTGAAGCTCACGGGTCTCGTTGCTGGCCGAGAAGATGCCGAACTCCCGGTTGATCTCCTGCAGGAGCCCGAGGGGGGAGATGGCAGGGTTGAAGATCAGGGCGCTGCGATGGCTCTCGGGCGAGAGTTGTCCCAGGAGGGTGCGGATAATGGTCGTCTTGCCGGCCCCCACCTCTCCGGAGAGCTCGATGAAGCCGGCCCTGGTTTCGATGGCGTAGAGCAGGTGGGCGTAGGCTTCCTGGTGGCACCTGCTCAAGAAGAGGAAGTCGGGGTTGGGGGTAAGGGTGAATGGTGGCTCCCTGAAGCCGAAATAGTCCCAGTACATTTACTCCTCGAATCAGAGCCAGATTCCCTGCATTTCGGCTTCCCTAAGTGGCTTGCCGGTCTCATGGCGCAGGTAGGCAAGAATTTCAGCCAGGCTTGCCCGGATGATCTCTTCGTCACGGGGGAACTCGTGGGGTGAGAGTTCCAGGGTCAAGGTGTCGTTGTAATCCGTGTTGCGCAGGTGATTCAGGAACCGGGTGAGCGGCAGCATGCCATGGCCGGGAATCAGGTGCTCCTTGCCGTGACCGTAGTCGGAGAAGTGGATGTTCCTGATCCTGCCGCTGTTGTAGCAGAGGTAGAAGTCGTTGATGAAGTTGGCCTTGCCCGAACCCATGTGGGTGGTGTCGAAGGTCATGTAGAGATTTCTTTCCGTAATGAACTCCAGCATCTTGTGGGTATCGGCGAGAATGTTCGGATTGATCTTGTATTTCCCTGTCCAAGGCATGTTTTCCAGGGTGATGGTTACTGCCCCCTGGCCGATCTCCTCCTGAAAGTCGTTGATCCGGTAGAGCCAGCGCCAGAAGCGGAGCTCAAGTCCGAGCCAGGATGGCGGGTGGAAGTTGACAAGGGGGACCCCGGCTTCAGCGGCTATCTCGACTGCCCTTTTGAGGGAGTCTATCTGGTCTCCCCAGCCGAACAGCGGCATGAATGGGGCGTGGATGGAGAGGATAGGCATGATCCCGGAGAGCTCTTCAAGCAGATCGCGTACATTGACCCTTTCGAAGTCCTGGTTGATTATCAGCTCCAGTCCATCGAATCCAGCCTCACGGGCTATTTCGAAGTTCTTTCTCAGGGGGAAGACAAAGAGTGTCCCTGATGAAATGGAGATCTGCATTCAGTCACTTCTCCCGTGTCGGCGGCAAAACCGTCATCACTTTAACCCATCAGGTGGAGATAAAGTCAAGCAGATAGCGTTTGCGGACAATTTGCAGGAAACAGTCGATCCCCTTAAGGGCGGTCCTGAACTGCTCCCTTTCCTTAGCCGGCATGCATCTGGGGTCCACATGGTTGGATGGTGGAGTCCTGGCGGCAATTTCCTGCAGCTGCGACTGGACACGAAGTCTGACCAGAAAAGAGAAAGCCGCCTCGATTCTCTTCAGATCGCCGGCGGAGATCATCCCCAGCTCCCCCAGGAGAGAAAGCTTGTCCCAGGTATTCCCACCGACGAAGCCTGCCTCGAGTGCCATGAGAGTTGAGCCCAGGGTTACGGCGAAGATGCCGGACCTCTTGACGTCGACCTTCCCCCGCTGCTCTCCCCTTCGCTCGACCCGGATACGACGGAAAAAGGTGAGCGGCGACGGGAAGCGCGTCGCATGGCGTGCCAGGTTGGGGAAGAAGTGTGGGGTGAGCCAGACGGCGCTGCGGATATGGTCGCGCAGCTCCTTGCATAGCCCATCGTCGCCGTGCAGGGGGCTGAGATCCTGTAAGAGGCAGAAGTCGAGAATGTTTTCAGGGGTAGGGGCTATTATCCACTCTTCGACGAGCTGCTTCCATTCGCTGACGCTGTGGCACCAGCGGGGGTTGCTGGCCATGACGTTGCCAGGGCAACGGGGAACGCCGATTGCGTCGAGCGAATCGACCAGGCGAGTGGCAAAACGGTTGACCTCGATCAGCTTTTCCGCCGGGAAGTCGTCCGGGTAGACGATGGCGCTGTCCTGGTCTGTGCGCAGGGTCTGCTCTCCCCGCCCTTCACTGCCGAGGGTGAGGTATGTGGCCCCATCGGGCAGGCAGATCCCCTCATTGATTTCCAGCAGGGCGATGAGTCGCCGGGAGATGGTGTAGTTGACCTTGGCGATCATCTGCACGATGCTTTTGGCATCGACTGGCACGGTAATGATGCACCCTACCGTGTCGAGCATCTTTATGCCGAGCTCCTTCAGAACCTCGATGGATTTGGCGGCCTCTATCTCGCGATAAAGCTGGAGAGGCGTGATAATCTCATTGTCGTTGACGGGCATAACAACCTCATCCGCGTCCGCATCTTCAGGAAATCAACTCTGCTGAATGCCGCCGTCAATCCCTTCGGCAAAGGGGACGGTGAAGGAGAATACCGCTCCGGCCCCCAGTTCGCTTTCGACCCATATCTTGCCGCCGAGTTTCTCCACGATCTCCCTGGAGATGGTCAGGCCCAGTCCGGTGCCGAGGGGATGGGACTTCTGGGGATCGCGCACCTGGTGGAAGCGGTCGAAAACCTGCTCCAACCGGTCTGGCGGGATGCCGGGTCCTTCGTCCGTCACGCTTATCAGGGCGAACATCCCCTCTCTTCTGCCGTTGATATGCACCTTCCCCCCTTCGGGTGAGAACTTTACCGCATTGGTGAGGAGGTTCGTCAGTACCTGGTGGAGCCAGTCCGCGTCAGCATAAACGGGGGGGAGGCCGCTTTCGATCGTGCTCTCCACCAAGATCCCCTTCTCCACCAGAATGGGGTGGGTGGTGCCGAGCGCCCTGGCAAATATCGGTTCCAGCTCCAGAGGTTCGGAGTGCAGCTCCATGCGGCCCGCCTCGATCTTCGAGAGATCGAGCAGGTCGTTGATCATTCGGGTCAGCCGCTCCGCCTCGCTGTGGATGATGCCGACGAATTTCCTCCGTTTGTCCGCGTCGTCAACCTCGTAGCGAAGCAGGATCTCGGAAAATGACTGGATGGAGGTCAGGGGGGTGCGCAGTTCGTGACTCACTGTGGAGAGGAAATCGCTCTTGAGACGATCCAGCTCCAGCAGGCGGGCATTGGCCTTCTCCAGTTCGGCCGTGCGCCGGGCCACCTTCTCCTCCATGGCATGGCTGTATGCCTGGACTTCGGCGTAGAGCTGAGCATTGACCGCCGCCATGGCGAGCTGGTTGGCCAGGGCGGCGAAAAGCCCGACAAACTCTTCGGTGAAGTGCATGGGGCCGCGGGTCGCATAGGCGGTGAGTACGCCGATCACCCGTCCCTCGTAGGTCATGGGGGCGTGGATGAAGGCGCTGACCGGCACGTCCTTGACCAGTCGGGAAAACTGCAGCGGCTTGTCGATCTCCCGGGTATCCCCCACAACCACCGGCTTGGCATCGAGGAAGCAGAGGCCGAAGTAGGTCTCCCTGGAGGGTACCATGGCGGAGCCCTCCACGAAATCGGCGGTTAGCCCGACATGGCTGCGGATCCTCAGGATGCCGTCGTCGTTCTGCAGCCGCACCGCCAGGTGCTCGAAGCCGAACTCCCGTTGGATCAGCAGGAGCACCTCCTGGATGAGCGTGTCGATATCCAGGCTTCTCGAAAGGGCGTGGGATGCCTCGTGGAGGACCACCAGCTCCCGCAGCCGCCGTTCCAGGGCATCCCGGCTTTCCGCCAGGGTCAGGGAGACCCCGCCGAAGATGTCCAGGATCTCCACGGCCCGGTCCCTGGGCCAGGCGAGGGTGCTGTTGATGATCATCCTCGCCGACGGTGCGCCGATGGCGCTGGCCAGGCAGCGCTCGGTAGTTTCGAGCAGCAGCTGGGGGGATGAGCGTTCCGGAAGGGCTCCCAGCACATCATGTGCCATTCTGGCGCCGACGAATCGCGCCAGAAGCTCTTCCAGGTCGGCCCTGGTGGCCCATGCGGCCGGGAGTTCGGTACGGCTGGATTCCTCCTTCGGGGGGGGGGAGAGCAGGCTGAAGGTGATGAAGGCCCCCAGGTTGAACACCAGGGACCAGATCAGGGCATGGGTCCAGGTGTCGAAGCCATGCAGCCCGAAGAGCGCCCTGGGGCGGAGCAGCTCGACCCCCCACGGCCCGTGGGTCAGGAGCGATGCGTCTATCCAGCCGGAATCTACGAAGCTGGGGACGAGCAGGGTATAGGTCCATACGCCGAAGCCTGCAACCAGTCCTGCCAGCGCGCCGGTCCGGGTCCCCCCTTTCCAGTAGAGGCCGAGAAGAACGGCGGGGGCAAACTGGAACACGGCGGAGAAGGAGAGCAGGCCGGTGGCGACCAGGGTGTGGGACTCGCCGATCCACCTGTTGAAGCCGTAGCCGAGCAGCACCACGCCGAAGATGACGGCCCGCTTGGTGTAGAGTAGCGGGCGGGAGATGTCCACCCCCCCAGCGCGGAACTCCGGGAAGACGCTCCCCACTAGGGCGACCCCGTAATGGTGAAGAATCATGGTAGCAAGGGCGACCGCCTCGACGATGACCATGCTGGTAGCGGCGGAGAACCCCCCCAGGTAGGCGAGAAACGCCAGGCCGGTATGCCCCCTGGATAGTGGCAGGGAGATCATGAAGAAGTCCGGGCTGAGGTTTCCTCCGTAAAGGCGCCCGACCAGGGCCACCGGGAGCACGAGGAGGTTGATGAGCAGCAGGTAGGCCGGAAAGGCCCATGTCGTTGTCAAGAGGTGCCTCTCCCGCACGTTTTCGACGGCAAGCATATGGAACTGGCGGGGGAGGAGGACCACGGCCGATGCGGAGAGCACGCTCAGCGCTGCCCAGGCGGAGAGGGATGTTCCCGACCCCTCGCCGAGCAGGAAGAGGCGCGACAGGTTCTGGTCCGCCATTGCCCGCTCGAACACCTCGAACAGCCCGCCGCCAATGCCAAAGGTGATGTAGAGGCCGATCACCAGGAAGGCGCCGAGTTTCACCGCGCTCTCGAAGGCGATCGCCGCGACCATCCCCTCGTGCCGCTCGGTGGCGACCAGGCTCCTGGCACCGAACAGCCCGGCAAAGATCGACAGCCCCATGGCGGCCCAGAAGGACGCATCGTCGAAAATACCAGATGCCGCGGCTCTCCCGGTGAGCAGGTTGAAGGTGTAGCCGACCGCCTTTAGCTGGAGCCCTATGTAGGGGGTGATGCCGACCACCATCAGGGTAGTGGCGAGGGCACCCACTGCCCACCCCTTGCCGTACATGACTTCGAGCAGGTCGGGGAGGCTGGTGACACCTTCGGCCCGGCAGTAGGAGACGAGGCGTTTCAACAGGGAGGGTGCCAGGAGGAAAATGAGGGTCGGGCCAATATAGATCGGAAGAAATCCAAGGCCAGTCGATGCCGCCAGGCCGACGCTGCCGTAATAGGTCCAGGAGGTACAGTAGACCGCCAGGGAAAAACTGTACACCCATGGGTTGTCCACCGGGCTGCGCCCCATCTCCCTCGCCTTGTCACTGGCGTAAGCGATGGCGAACAGGCCGAGGAGATAGACGAAGCCGAGAAAGGCGACCCAGAAGGTATTGCTCACGGTTCATTCCTCCGGGTGAGCAGCCAGCTGGCCAGCACCAGCACCAACCAGACCATGAACAGATAGAAGGGGAGGGTCGGTATGCCCAGCAGGCTGCCCGGCTGGTTGAATGCCCCAAGCAGAGGGGAGTAGAGGGCCACTAGCCCCAGGGAGAAGAGAGCGGCAAGTCGGCGCGAGCTTGGATTCATCTGCAGATCTCCATAAGTGCTTTTCACTGTTCAAGGTTTAGGGCACTGTTGACCTTGAACCTGTGAACGCCTTAAAATTTCGACGTCTGCCAGCGCAGGAGCAGATGCTGATCGCAGAAGGACTTTGCCTCTGCAAGGGTCCTGACCCCACGCCCCGGCAGCAGTATCATGAGTCCGAGGAAGATCTGCGCCGCTGCGCGGGCATCTCCCAGGGAGCTGTGCCGCCCCTCGATGGTGATCCCCATCCGCTCTGCAATGGCATCCAGGCTGTGCCCCTCGATCTCCTTGTGAAGGGCATAGGAGAGGAAAATGGTGTCGAGGACCGGGTTGTCGATCGGGGGGAGCCCGGTCTCGGCTGCGGCCATGTCCAGGCACTGCTTGTCGAATGCCGCGTTGTGGGCCACCAGTATGGAGTTCCCCAAGTATTCGACAAACTGGGGATATACTTCGCTCATGGCCGGGGCATCTGCCACCATCCGGTCATCGATCCCGTGGATTTCCGTCGACTCCGGGGGTATTGGCCTCCCCGGGTTTACCAGGGTGTTGAAGATGTCGCTGTTCTGAATCCGCCCCCTTTGGATGCGTATCGCGCTGATGCTGACGACCCTGTCCCCATGGGAAAGCTGCAGCCCGGTGGTCTCGGTGTCGACAACCACGTAATCCAGATCCGCCAGCTCTGCCTGGAGCAGATCTTCCCGCTCCAGAACCGGCCTCGGCAGAAACAGGTCGAAGTTGTAAAATTCCGGCTCCCCCTCGATCAACCCCACTGCACAGTTTGATTCCGCAGCGGCGGTCGCCTGAAGCAGGGCCAACCGGACCTCCATCGACTCTCCCGAGGAGCGGGTCCAGAGCTCTCCATGGTTTCTGCGCACCGCCTCTCCCAGGGGGATCGGCTCTTCCCCGGCAGACACGAGTTCAAGTGATTCCAGTTCGTTTGGGTCTCCGGCAAAGGGACCACTGACCCGGAAGGTCGTCACCACGGCCCCGTCCTCCACCTTCAGGTTTGCGCCAATCCCTATCTGGCCGGCACCTCTCTGCTCAAGCCAGTGAAGGGTGCATCTCAAGGAGGCCACCCAGGAGAAAGGCTCCACCAGCACAGCGGGAATCGGCTGGTCGCTGCCGATCTCGATGGAGATTCCAGGAAGCGAACTCACCGCTTCCTCAAGAAGTTCCCTGGGATTGGAGGGGACGGCGGGCCAGCGCGACGTCCGGGCACTGCTTGCGGCCTCCTCAATGGCCGTCAGCCGTACGCTCAGTCGGTCCATCTCCTCTGCCAGCGCAGACAGAAACTCCCGTTGTTTCTCAGCCGACATCTGCTGATGGCGCTGCAAGGTTTCGATCAGCGCATGGGAGGTAGCCACCGGTCCCCTCAGGAGAAGGGGCATCTCCAGCAGGGTCTCCTCGAACCGCGTGTCTTCCCCGGAGAGAGCGTTCAGATTCCTGAAGACCAGGAGAAATCCGGCCCTTTCCCCGCCTGGGCCGGGGATGACCGACAGGGAGCCTTTCAGGAGCTTTCCGTCCCTGAGGGGGAAAATCACCTCTTCAACAGCCTCCCGCCCCGGCTCCCATCCCCGGCGAAGCCGGTCCATGTGGAAACCGAGACGCTCACCGGGAAAGATGCGTGACAGGGGGGATCCTATGCCGGAACTGTATCCCCGCCCAAGGATGATCCGGGCACGGGGGTTCATCAGTATCGTTTCTGCGGCCTCGTTGGCCACGATCACGCCATCGACCATGGTACGGAGCACGGTCGCCAGGCGATTACGTTCCTCCTGCAGGGTCATGGTAGCATCGCGCACGCGCCCTTCCAGTTCATTGTACGCCTTGCCCAGGTTCTCGGCCATGAGGTTGAACTCGATGGCCAGCTCTTTGATTTCATCCCCGGCGTCTATCTTGATGCGGTGATCCAGGTTGATGCGGGAGATTATCTCGGCACCACGGGTTATCTCCAGGATGGGGCGCATGTACTGATCCGCCATCCACCAGGCCATGGTGGCGACCAGGATGACGAAGAGGATGGTGAACAGGGCAACCTGGCGGCTAACCATATATAAATGCCCGAACACCTGGGAATCCGGTTGTACCACGGCGAGAAACCAGCCCCTCGGAACTGTGCCCCCCGGGGGGGCCACGGCAGTGACTCCGGCTAAATAGGTCGCGTTGCCTGATTTGAAGGTTGTCCAACCGGGTTCCAGCTCTTCAGGGGGGGGGAGTGGCGTTGCCTGGCCCCCCGCCAGGCGCTCACCCCTGGCAGTGAACAGCACCACTTCCCCTGTCTTCTCCTTGCCGGGCTGCTCAATGGCCCATCTGACCCCTTCCGGGATAAAGTATATCGCCAGAGTACCGACTGGGCTACCGCTGCTGCCCGCTACTGCCACCCGGTAGGCAAGCTCCTTTCCCGTTGTCGATACAAAGGGGGAGCCATTGCCGGGCGGGACCGAGCCGCCTCCGGGAACCAGGTCGATTCTCACTGTGCCGGGAACGGATTTCCTCGCCGAAGAAATGAGCTGTTCCGGAAACGGTCCCGACTCCGCCAGGTATGAGACCACCTCGGGAGAGGCCGCCAGCCCGGTGGCCGCTTGCTGAACGAGGTGCAGTTCTCCGCGCAGTTGATCCGTCAGCTGCCTCGCTTCATGGGCGAGCTGGTTGCCGCGGATCCCCTCGATATCGCTGCGGACCATGAAGAAGAGGGACGCCAGCGCAGCCAACAGGGGGAGAACCGCCAGGCCGGTGAGGGAGACGTTCATCCGGTGACGCAGGCTTCTTTTCTTGGGGGATGAACCGGCCTGTCTGGCAATCATCACGGTTCTATCATTTCGCGGATCTTTTCCAGCAGTTCCGCGGCATTGAAAGGTTTGGTAATGTATTCATCTGCACCTACCTCCAGACCTTTCTTTCGTTCGAGGGCCTGCCCCTTGGCGGTGAGCATGACCACCTTTGTCCCGGCAAGCTCATCGCACCCCTTGATGATTCTGCATACCTCGTAGCCATCCTTCCTGGGCATGCTTATATCCAGCAGAATCAGATCCGGCCGGATGCGCCCGGCCACTTCCAGGGCCTCTTCCCCGTCCCGTGCCGTATGGACTTCATACCCCTCCATGTCCAGGATAAACTCAATTGACATCAGGATGTTTGGTTCGTCGTCCACGGCAAGAATCTTTTTCTTCCCCATTAGCTACTCTCCGGATTTAGATATAGTTTCCCATTACTGGCTGACTTCAGCTATCTGCTGATAAAGAAGCCGCTGCAGAGTGGTCAGGTCCTCCAGCCCGGACTTCAGGCGCTCCCTGGAGACGTGGCCGAGAACGTCAGGATTGAGGAAATACTCCTCCCCCTCTCCGCCGTGGGCGATCTCCAGCTTGATCTGGCAGCGGACGAATTCGTTCAGGGCGAGCAGAAGGCGGTCGGCTATGGCAACCCCCAACCCTCCCCCTGCCAAAAGGGCCCTGATCCTTGCAGCAGTTGATGTCTCCCTGATGCCGGATAGGATGGCCAGCATCCTTACCGAGGCGACCAGGGGCCTGGTGGCCATCTCCTCCATTGAGAATTGGCCACGGTGACTGCCGCTTCTTGCGGTGCGGAAGCGGCCGAACATCCCCAGGGCGACTGGCATGGTCGCCACCCTGCGGGCAAGCTGGCGGAACTCCTCCCTCTGACTCTCCCAGGCAAGGAAGGCGGCGGACATCTCCATGACACGATCGCTCAGATCCTTGTCCCCCCATATGGGGCGAAGGTCGGCGATCAACTCTATGCCCCTGTCATAGGGGGTGGCCATGGCAGGATCGAATTTACCCCCCCCGCCACTCTGCCCCGGGACCATGGGGCCGATGGAGTCAAGCAACTGCTCCCGCCAATTGCCGATGGAGCCGTGCCAGAATATGGTGCCGCCACCTCTCAGCCCTGGCTGAGTCGGGATGCCGCAGTCGGCGAGGATCGCCATGAGCCTGATGGCGAGGCGGTGGAAATACTGATGACTCTGCGCGTCGCTCTCTTCGTGTGCGAGGATGATGCAATTCTGCCCACCGAGGGTGCTCTCCATTCGCCCGAGAGAGTCGGCAGCCAGCAGGCACCAGGAGCCCTGCGGCGCCGGCTCCCCCTCCTGGCGAAGGTGCTCCACGGCAATGGTGCAGGAGGTGACGAGCAGGGTTTCGAGGGTGGTGCTGAGGAACTCCTGGAAAGTCCCTGCGGAAGAGCGTGTGGCGAAATGCCGTCTGGAGGTGTCGCACAGTCTCGCGTAAAGTGGGGGGAGTTCATGGGCAAGGCGTGCTTCCGACAGTTTTGCCATGGTGGCGTTGAACTCCGCGGCCATGCTGCTGTCCAGGCTCTCTTCACTGAGTAGTTCATCCCTGATCCTGCGCAGCAGGGCAAGGCTCTCCCCGGTCTCAAGCTCCGCCATCCTGAAGGCAAGGCGCTTCTGTATACTCTCCAGCAGGCGTCTGCTCCCTCTGGATGACAACGTCTTTTCCGTATCTTGGCTGACCGGGATCATCGTCCTCGCTTTCCCTCCAATGTGTGCTCTGCCTACTGCAGGTTTCCGTGAACCTCATCGGCGAGGAAGCGCCTTATCTCCATTGAAGGTGGTTCACTGAACCTGGAGACGACGATCATTATGGCAAGAACCAGAGGGGCGCCGCAGAGGGCGGAGGCAGTCAGGGGGAAGAGGGTGTTCACCAGGGGTAGCACTCCGCCAAGGAGGGGTTGGGCAAATGTGACGAGAACACCGGTGAGCATTCCGCAGATTACCCCCATCCTGGTGGTGCCGCTCCACCATATGCCGAGGAGGAAGGCCGGGAAGATGGTGTTGCCGGCCAGGGCGAAGGCGACTGCCGCTATCTCCGCTATCAGCCCGGGGGGCTTGAGTGAGCCCAGGAGTACCAGGGCTGCCAGCAATAGGGTTGCCCCCTTGGCCAGCTTCATCCTGCGCCCCTCGCTGGCCCTGGGATTCACCAGGCGGTAGTAGATGTCGTAGGAGATGGAAGCCGCGCCTGTCATGAGGAGCCCGGCAACGTTGAAAAAAGCTGCGCTGACCGCACCCGCGGCCAGCATCCCCACCAGCCACTGGGGGAGGCCGCCGAGGAGGGCGGTACGCACCACCACGTTGTCGGCCATGGCGCGGGCCGCCTCCGGGGTGAGGTTGATGCCGCCTCGGGCTTCGATGAGCCTGCCGAAGACGGCGTAGGCCGGAGCCGACCAGTAGATCAGGGCGATGAAGAACAGCCCCCAGACCACGCTCCAGCGGGCGTCGCGCACGTTGGAGACGGTGTAGAAGCGGGAGAGGACATGGGGGAGGCCGGCTGTGCCGAGCATCAGGGTGAAGCAGAGGGCGGTCCAGTGGAAGGGGCCTGAGTGAACAAAGGGGGAGGCCATGTTGATGTTGAATTCCCTTGAGAGGTCGGCAATGGCCGTGCCGTAGCCGAACTGGGGCATTATCCAGAAGTAGCCGAGACGCTTTGCGAGGAACATCAGTGGGAGGATGAAGGTGACGATGAGGACCGAGTACTGCAACTTCTGGCTGCGGGCAACGCCGAGGCTGCCCGAGATGACGATGTACCCCATGAGGATGCAGGCGCCGAGGATCACCCCGCTGGAGTAGTCGATGCCGATCAGCCAGGCGAAGAGGATGCCGATCCCCTTGAACTGGGCGATGCTGTAGATGAGTGTTATGGCTATGGAGATGGCGGCCGAGATCAGCCGGGCTGCGTTGGATTCGTAACGTTCGCCGATGAAGTCCGGTGCGGTGTACTTGCCGAAGCGGCGGAGCTGGCCGGCGAGGAGCACCAGGAGGAGGACGTAACCCCCGGTCCAGCCGATGACGTAGGCAAGGGCCGAGTAGCCGTAGAGGTAGATCAGGCCGGCTATGCCGAGGAAACTGGCCGCGCTCATCCAGTTGCTTGCAATGGCAGCGCCGCCGCCGATCCTGCCGGTATAGCGCCCGGAGACGCCGTACTCCGAGCTCTCCCTGGTCTTGTAGAGCAGCCCGGCGATGACGAAGAGGAGGAGCACGCCGAAGACGAAGAGCATGGGAACCAGTTTCTGCCCGGTGTCAGTCATAAAAACCGTCCCTTCGCCTGCTCTGCCGTTCGCTGAGCCGGTCGATCCCCAGGTTGAACAGGGCGCAGATTATGATGAACCATAGTGGGAGCATCTGGGCGGTGAACCAGAAGTGGAAGGGGAGGCCAAAGAAGTTGAACTCGGTCAGCCAGCTCCCCTTGTCATATACGTTGACTAGCGCCAGGAGCAGCTGGAAACCGAAGGTGACCACCCCCCAGCCGAGGAGGGAGGCAAGCATGATGGTCACCTCCCCCTTCATCTGCTCTCCCTTGGGGCGGAGCAGGTTTACCCGGCAGCTTTCTGGCTCTTTTTGCATGACATTATCCTCCTTCTTGAGGGGATATGGGGACGGCAGTCGGAGAGTTTCCTGGTGGGAGCGTCACTTGACGATCTCCCGCAGCACGGATGTGGCGTAGGCCCCCTTGGGGAGGGCAAACTCCAGCAGCAGGCAATCCCTCTCCTGGCTGACAACGGGATCGTGGATAGGGACCCTCAGGGGGCGCCTCTCCCCTTCGAGCCTGAGCCCCCCATCCCGGCTGAACAACTCGGCGGTGAGACCGGCCTCTTCCAGGATGCGGGCCTCCACTGCGGCGGCAACCCCTTGGGGCCGGAGCATCTTCCGGCCGAACATCGGCCCGGTTGCCGAGATCTCGAAGGCTGCCACGCGCGGCATGGCCTCCTCTGTCTCCTCCACCAGGAAGCAGGCAGCGTTGGCATGCTTGCAGGCGATGTCACCCGGCAGGATGGCGTCGATTTCACCGATGCGGGCTGCCACCACCCGATCGAAAAGCTCGGACTGGCTGGCGGAGAGGTAGAGGGAGAACAGGCGCGGGTGAATGCACTTGACGGCACGTTGCCAATCCCCCGGCCTGCGCAGCAGGCTCCTGACTATCTCCCTTTCCGTGCGGCAACTCCCGGGGAGGAGCTCCAGCGACTCGGCCAGTTCGCCGCGGATGAATGCGGCAATCCCCTGCTGCCAGCGTTCGTCCCTCACACCTTCGGGGTTGCCGATGATAGCCCTGATCGCCCCCTCGTCATCCCCCTGGAGGAGCCTTCGCCCGACCAGGCCAGAGTTCCCCTGGCTGCCGTAGCGCTGCTCGCCGAAATAGTTCGGCACCCCCCGCCTTGCCAGGATATCCACCACCGCCTGGGCACTCTGGCTGGCCCCCTCCTTCACCTGGCGCAGCCTGATGCGGAACCTGTTGCCTGACAGGTGGCCGAGGCGCAGCTTGTTGATGTGCCGCTCGGCGGAGAGGATGCGCACCCCGGGGATCTCCAGCTTGAGGAGCTCCTCCGGCGGGATGCGGGGGATGGACACCGTCTGCCTGGTGACCCCGCGGGCATCCTTCATCCCGGCGTAACCCAGCTCCCGCTCCGGCAGATTGACCCCCCTGGCCAGGCGGCGGAGCATCTCCAGGGTTGTCATCCCCCGCTTCTCCACCAGGGCGTAGGTGTGCTCTCCGCTGCCGCACGGTGCGTAGAGGGGGAGTTCGTTTACCTCGAAATCCTCGGCGCTCTCCTTGAAGATGCCGCCGCTGCCGGGTATCTCCACTGTCAGGAATGGGTATGCCGTGGTAATCATATCTTCCGGTAGTGGACGAAGTGGATTTTCTTCCCTTCGGCCATGAATTTCAGCATGTACTTGGAGCGGTGGTAACCCTCGAGCTCGTGCCTGTACAGGTCGGGCTTGAGCAGGTTGGTGAAGCCGGCGACCTGCGGCATGAAGGCGGCCACGTCCTGGCCGTAATCCTCGAAGTCGGTGGCGAAGTGGAAGTCTGCCCCGGCTGCCAGGTAAGGGTGGAGGAACTCCAGAAAACTGCTGCTCACCAGGCGCCGCTTGCGGTGGCGCTTTTTCGGCCAGGGGTCTGGGCAGTTTATGTACACCGCCGTAAGCGACCCCTTGGGGATGTGGGTGGTGATGAACTCCCGTGCCTCCACCCGCAGCACCCGTACGTTGGTGAGGCCGCTCTTCTCCAGGCGGCGGCAGGTCTTGTCGCACCCCTTGTTGTAGTAGTCGATGGCGATGAAGTTGATACCGGGCTTTTCTGCGGCGGTCTTGGCGATGAAGTCGCCGATACCGCAGCCGATCTCCAGGGCAATGGGGTTGTCGTTGCCGAATGCCTTAATCCAGTCTATGGGGCTCTCCAGCTCTTCCGGGCGGAGGAAGAGGGGGGAGCTGATTTCAATCATGGTTTGCATGGTTGCTGTCCTCGGTAAACGGTAAGCTGGGCTATAAATAGCACAGGACCGCACCATGCCGGAAGGGGAAATTGGTGCAGCTAATGTGGTGATGCTTGCCTTATGCCACTTCACATGTCGACGAAGTAGAGTTGCCAGGCATCGTCCATGCTCTCCCTGGTCATCACCGGCGGCTGCCTGTAATAGCGGGCGTTCACCAGGATATGGCTAACCAGGTCCCGGGGATGGCAGGCATTGAAGTTTACGGCGAGACGCCGGTAGTAGTGGGAGACCAGATAGTCGAACACTTCTGCCTTGAACTCCACGCCGCTGGCGCTGCAGACCCTGATGAATATCTCCCTGAACTGCTCCACTGTCGGGTGGTCGATCTTGATCTTGTACTGGATGCGGCGCAGGAAGGCCTCGTCAACCAGCTGCCTCGGCTCCAGGTTGGTGGAGAAGATCACCAGCATGTCGAAGGGGATGGCGAACTTCATCCCGGTATGCAGGGTCATGTAGTCCACCCCCCTGTCAAGGGGGACGATCCAGCGGTTCAAAAGGTGCTGGGGGTCGATCTGCTGCCGGCCGAAGTCGTCGATGATGAACATCCCGTTGTTGGCCTTCATCTGCAGGGACGCCTCGTAGTATTTGGAAACCGGGTTGAAGTCCAGGTCGAGCATGCGCAGCACCAGCTCTCCTCCGGCGATGATCACCGGCCTGCGGATCTTCACCCAGCGCGGGTCTCCGCCATGATCGCCGTCGACCGGCTGGTGGTTCACCGGGTCGAAGATGGCGATGATCTCCCCTCCGACCGTGATCGCATGGGGGATGAAGATGCTGTCCGGCAGGATGTTGCCGATGGTTTCTGCTATGGCCGTCTTGCCGTTGCCGGCCGGGCCGTAGAGGAAAACCGCCCTCCCCGAGCTGATGGCCGGGCCGAGGAGCTTGAGGGTTTCATCGCCAATGATCAGGTGGGAGAATGCCTGCTGCACGCTTTCGCTGGAGACGATGGCGCTCCTGATGGTCTGCAGTTCCGCCATCTCCCGGTAGGAGGTTAGGGTGACCGGGGCCGGTCCCACGTAGCGGCAGACTTCGAGGAGCTCTTTCCCCCTGCTTCTGCCGCTGTCGGACAGCTTGTAGGTGTAGGTGACCGCCGCGTACCCTCCCCCCCCCAGCACCTCGACGAGCTTGTCTCGGCGCAAAATCTCCATGAGCCGTTCGCAGACGCCGAGGGAGAGCCTGACCCGTTCCGCCACATCGGCCAGCCTGAACTCCCCCATGAAGAGGAGGTGCTTCAGTACCAGGTCCAGCAGCTGTCGGCTCTCCAGGCCGGTCTCCTCGATTGTCTGGGGGGGGGGAGGGGTCAGCATGAAGAAGCGGCTGAGTTCGCTTTCCGACAGATAACCCAGTTCCACCAGGTTCTGGCCGATTCTCCCCCCGCAGCGGCGTTGCCGCTCGCAGGCCGCATCGAGCTGCTCCCTGGTAATCACCCCCTCCTTCAGCAGCCTGCTTCCCAGCTGTTCCATGGGACCACCTCCTATGGGCACGGCAGTGCCTCTCTTCTGCTCCATAGTGCAGATTATTGCCGGGCAACTACAACGACGAATGCTTCATGTCTGGTTTTCACACTGGGTGCTGGTCGCTTCCTTGCCGGCAGCCGGGCCTGTATCCTGGTTTGCGAAACCTGCCCCTCTGCTTCGCAGGATGCACTTGAAGGCCTGCAGCAGCCCCGGATCGTACTGGGTCCCGGCAAAGTCGTCCATGATATCCATCACCTTGGCTGGGTCCATCCCCTTGCGGTACGGCCTGTCCGAGGTCATGGCGTCAAAGCTGTCGGCAATGGAGATGATGCGCGACGGAAGCGGGATCTCCTCCGCCATGCTCATATCCGGGTACCCCTTGCCGTCATAACATTCATGGTGGTGCTTTATCCACTCCATGACCTCCTTTAGCTCTTCGATGTTGGAGAGTATCTGTGCCCCCTGCAGCGGGTGCTCCTTGATGATCTCCATCTCTTCCGGCTTCAGTTTCCCCGGTTTCTGCAGGATATGCTCGGGGGTCCCTATCTTGCCGATGTCATGGAGCAGCGCTGCAAGCTCGATGGGGAGAATCTTCTCCCGCGGCATCCCGATCTCCTCGCAGATGGCGGCGGATATCTTGGCCACGCGGCGCGAGTGTCCGTAGGTGTAGGGGTCCTTGGCGTCTATCGCCGAGGCCAGTGCTTCAACGGTGTTGATGAAGAGCTTCTGGATCCTCTCATAGAGCTGGGCCTTCTTGATTGCCGCGGCGATCTCCCCGGAAAGGGCATCCATCAGCTTGATCTCCTGGGAGCGGAACCCTTCTCCGGACTTCTTGTCGCTGGCAATGAGGATGCCGATATTCTTGTCATCGGTTACCAGCGGCACGCAGAGAGATGACCCCGGCAGAAAGGGGAGCTCTTTGGGCAGTTTCTTGACTGTGGCCACCTTTTTCCGGGCGAGGATGTCGCTGAAAGGGTCTGCTCCGGCATCGAAGCGCATGCCGCGGATTGCCTCTCCTGCCGAACCTATGCCGGACTGGACGTTGAGCATGCCGCTCCTGTCGTCCAACAGGAGGATGATGATGCTGTTAACCTCGATGGCGGAGCCGATCTCTTCCAGCGCCTGTGCGCAGATGGTGTCGATGTCGAGGGCGCTCCCCAGCTTGTGGGAGAGGGAGTAGATGAGGGAGAGCTCCTGGTAGAGGCGGACGATTTCGGAGGAGAGGTCTTCCAGCTCGGCTTCCAGGCGAAAGGCGTTCTCCATGCAGAATGCGGCCATTTTCAGCAGCGGATCGAGTTGCTCCCCCACTCCTTGGCAGGAGATGCTCCCCACCTTCTCCTCGCCGAACAGTACAGGCACCTCTCTTGACGGGAGGGAACTGCTCTTCGCCCCCTCCGCCAGTTCACCGGGGGGTGTCGCTGCCATGCTGTTCCCCTCCATGTCGGTGAAAATGATGGAAATCCCGCTGATGGCGGCCAATCCGTCTAGGATTCTGTGCAGGTTCTGCCCGGAAGGTGTAGTGGGTCTGATGCCCATTGTCATGGCAACTCCTTCACTTCAAGATTGCTCGCTCTATTTCATGGATAAGGGGTGAAAGCCCGAAAATAAGCGGCTTATCGTCCTGATGCGGGGCCGAAACCAGCCGCAGGTTGCCGTGTGGTTTTTCGTCCAGAACGAGGAGTAGGGGGGTGCCGGCCAGCTGCGGAACTTTCTTCAGGGCGGAGATGATCGTGTCGAGCTCCTCCTCTGCGTAGGTGCCTATGATTACGGCATTCGGGCCGAATTCGGTGCAGGAGATGGGGAGCCTTGTGTTGTTGCCAATGAGGGTGACCTGATACCCTTCGATACCGAGAAGCATCTGCAGTATACGTGACTCTTCGCTGTTTTTCGAAATGATGGCGATCCTTTTCCGCCCCATCTTCAGCGGCTCCATGGCCTGCAGCAGCTGGTTGCGCTCGAACGGCTTCCATATGTAGCCGTTGAAGGCGATGCTGATATCCTCCTGCGGTTCGACGTGGAAGTGGGCGAGGAAAAACGGGGTTCCCTCATCCTGCACGGCGGAGGCCAGGGTTTCCACCCCGGCTCTGTCGTCGGCCGTCTCCCCGATGATCAGATCAATGGGGGAATATTTGATCAGGTCGCAGGCCTTGTCATAGCTGACGGCGCCATAGGTACTGTAGCCCACGTTTTCCAGGGATTTTCTCAGGCACATCCTCTTCACCGTGTTCCTCACCACAACTAGGATCGGCCTGACCTCACCGGGCGAATGTCTGCTCTTCTCTCTAAGGGGGATTCCCCTGTCATGGAGTACTCCGTTGAAAAGAGGGATGGTGAAGCTGAAGGTGCTCCCTTCGCCTATGCGGCTCTCCACCCTGATGGTGCCGCCATGGATTTCGACGATCTTCTTGCAGATGGAAAGTCCCAGCCCGCTGCCGGCTGGCCGTTCCGGCACGTTGTCCAGGACCCTGTAGAATTCGTCGAAAATCTTCTCCTCTTCACCGGGGAATATCCCCTCTCCGGTGTCCCCCACGAAGAACTCTGCGAATTCAGTCCCCTTCCTAAAGCCGAGGGTGATGCTCCCCCGGCTGGTGAACTTGACCGCATTGCTCAGCAGGTTGATGATCACCTGGGTGATCTGCCCCCTGTCGGCCCTGACGGCGACAGGCTCAGGCGGAATATCCGACGTGAGCTCCAACCCCCTTTTCTCGGCGGCTGGTTGCATGACCTTCATCCCGGCGGTGATGAGCTCGGCGGCATCAACCATGCCGATGGCCGGCTCATGCTTGCCAGTCTCGATCTTGATGAGATCGAGCAGGTCATTGACCAGATTTGTCAGGCGCAGGCTTTCGCTCTGGATAACCTCCATGAATTCCCTCTCCGTCTCCCTGTCCAGGTCGCCGTAGCTGAGGAGAATCTCGGAGTAGGAGCGGATACCGGTGAGGGGGGTCCTGATCTCGTGGGCTATCTTGGCGAGAAAAGCGGTCTTCTCGCTGTCCAGGCGCTGAAGCCTGGCGTGCGCCTGGGAAAGGGCGTCCAGGGTGGCCTGCAGGTTCATGCTTCTGCGGCTAAGCTCGTTGCTCAGCCCCTGGAAATTTGTCTCCGCAAGGCGGAAGCGGCTCTCCTCTCCGGCAATGAAAGAGGCCACTTTCGCGGCGCACCAGCTGGTGAGGAGGTATGCTGTCAACTCGGCCGTGACTGGAAGGAGGTCCCCTGCCCCACTGGCATCCCCCATGAGTGCCATCAGGGCATAAAAGGCTGAGAATGACGCTCCGACTAGGAGTATGGCTGGGGGGGGGAGGCGGAGGGAGGTCAGGGCCATGAGCGGGAAGAAGGCAAACCTGAACTGGCTCCCTGCTCCGCCGCTGTAAAGGCAGATGGAGAGCAGGGGGATTAGCCACACCGAGGGGAGAAATTTCAGGATGCCTTCTTTCATCCTCTATCCGATGCGAGCAGTTGGTGTACCCTCTCCAGCACCTCCCTAGGGCTGAAGGGTTTTGTCATGAACTCGTCGGCCCCGGCTTTCATGCAGTTCTCCCGGTCGATCTCCTGCCCCATGCAGGTGAGGATGATGATGTGGGGAGAGCGTGAGCCGTTGGCCGATTTGAGTTGTCTGCAGAGGTGGAAACCGTCCATTTTCGGCATGATGAGGTCGAGGAAGACAACCTTTGGGGCAATCTCCCGGCATTTTGCCTCAGCCTCCTCGCCGTTCCGGGCTGTCTCGATGTCGTAACCCGCCTTGCTGAAGATAAAGCTGAGGGCGCGAACAATATGTGGTTCGTCGTCGACAACAAGAATATCAGTTTCTCGCATTGGTTGATCCTCGACATTTTGCGCTCCCCGCGGCTGCCGGACGGGGGTGGATGCACCTTATGCTGCAGCCAGTAAGAATTATCCCACAAATTCGGGGTTGGGCAACGGGGCGGCTGCCGGATGCGTTTTTCAGGCACTGCTACGTTGCGCTAATCCATTCCCTGTGGTATAGCTATCTGCTTGAAATATCGCCAAGAACGGGAAAATGCCATGAAATTTACGGAACTACAGCTCCCCGAGACGGTGCAGCGAGGCATTGCCTCCACCGGTTTCACCGACTGCACCCCCATCCAGGAGAAGACCCTCCCCATCGCCCTTTCCGGCAAGGATCTGGCCGGCCAGGCCCAGACCGGCACCGGCAAGACAGCAGCCTTCCTCATCGCCATGTTTGCCAGGCTTCTCACCCAGGAGCGGCGCGGGGACAAGCGCCAGCCAAGGGCATTGATCCTTGCCCCCACCAGGGAGCTGGTGGTGCAGATCGAAAAGGACGCCCAGCAGCTTGGAGCCCACTGCGGCTTCACCATCCAGGCGATCTACGGAGGGGTCGACTACATGCTGCAGCGCAATGCCCTGCGGGAGGGGGCCGACGTGGTCATCGGCACCCCGGGGCGGCTGATCGACTACCTGAAGCAGAAGGTCTACACCCTTGGGCAGATAGAGGTGCTGGTCATCGACGAGGCGGACCGGATGTTCGACATGGGGTTCATCGCCGATCTCCGCTTCATTCTCCGCCGCCTCCCCCCCTTCGACAAGCGGCAGAACCTGATGTTCTCCGCCACCCTGAGCCAGAGGGTGATGGAGCTGGCCTACGAGTTCATGAACGTGCCGGTGAAGGTTGAGGTAACCCCGGAGCAGATGACCGCCGAGAGGGTAGAGCAGGTGCTCTACCACGTCTCCCGCAGGGAGAAGTTCCCCCTCCTCCTGGGGCTACTGCGGCGGGAGGGTATGGAGCGGACCATGGTGTTCGTCAATACCAAGAAAGAGGCGGAGTTCCTCCACGACCGCCTCAATGCCAACGATTTCCCCTGCCGGGTGATCTCCGGCGACGTGGAGCAGAAGAAGAGGCTGCGCATCCTGGAAGACTTCAAGAGCGGCAAGCTCCCGATCATGATCGCCACCGACGTGGCGTCCCGTGGCCTGCATATCGAGGGGGTCTCCCACGTCATCAACTACGATCTCCCCCAGGATGCGGAGGATTACGTCCACCGCATAGGCCGTACCGCCCGGGCAGGGGCCGAGGGGAAGGCGATCTCCCTGGCCGACGAGGATGGCGCCTTCCACCTTGAGGAGATTCACGACTACATCAAGGAGAAGATCCCGGTGGAGTGGGCCGAGGACGAGCTCTTCGTTCACGACTACAAAAGGACCAAGCCGAACCTGAAGAAACTGGAGAGCCACCCCCACGGCGATGGGAAGAAGAGGGAGGGGGCCCCACCCAAGCGTCGCCGCCGCCCTCGTCAAAAAGGGGGGGAGAAACCCTCCGGCGGCACTGCATGATTTCTTGTATACAGCTGCCGCTTTTTTCGACTATTGCCGCATATTAACCTTTTTTTTTCGGCTTGCTTATGGTATTTAAGCGAGGGTAAAACTTTGCTTTATCCAATTACAAGGGGGAGGTAGTTTTGTATGGGGTACGAAGTAACCAACAAGCAACTTCTGAAATGGGTTGAGGAGATTGCGGCTCTCTGCAAGCCGGCCAATATCCACTGGTGCGACGGTTCACAGGAGGAGTACGACGGTCTCTGCAATCTTCTGGTGCAAAGCGGCACGTTCCGCAAGCTGAATCCGGAGAAAAGGCCCAACAGCTATCTCGCCTGGTCCGATCCGATCGACGTCGCCCGGGTGGAAGACCGTACCTTCATCTGCAGTCTCTCCAAGGATGATGCCGGCCCGACCAACAACTGGATGAACCCCAAGGAGATGAAGGAGAAGCTCAGCAAGCTCTTCAGCGGCTGCATGGAGGGGCGTACCATGTACGTCATCCCCTTCAGCATGGGCCCCCTGGGCTCCGACATCGCCAAGATCGGTGTGGAGATCTCCGACTCCCCCTACGTTGCAGTCAACATGCGCATCATGACCCGCATGGGGAAGCAGGTGCTGGACGTACTTGGTGACGGCGAGTTCATCCCCTGTATCCACTCCGTCGGTGCACCACTTGCCCCGGGGCAGCAGGATGTGGCCTGGCCGTGCAACAAGGAGAAGTACATTGTCCACTTCCCGGAGGAGCGGGCGATCTGGTCCTTCGGCTCCGGCTACGGCGGCAACGCCCTCCTCGGCAAGAAGTGCCTCGCCCTGCGCATCGCCTCCAAGATCGGCAAGGACGAGGGGTGGCTGGCCGAGCACATGCTCATCCTCGGCGTAGAGGCCCCGTCCGGCGAAAAGTCCTACGTGGGTGCCGCCTTCCCCAGCGCCTGCGGCAAGACCAACTTCGCCATGCTCATCCCCCCCAAGAGCTTCCAGGACAAGGGGTGGAAGGTTACCACCATCGGCGACGACATAGCCTGGATCAAGCCCGGCGCCGACGGACAGGTCTACGCCATCAACCCCGAGTACGGCTACTTCGGCGTTGCCCCCGGCACCAACTACAAGACCAACCCCAATGCCATGATCTCCTGCGAGAAGAACTCCATCTTCACCAACGTGGCCTTGACCTCTGACGGCGACGTCTGGTGGGAGGGGATGGATGGTGAGCCCCCAGCAAGGCTGACCGATTGGCAGGGTAACGAATGGACCCCCGGCTGCGGCCGCCCTGCAGCCCACCCCAACGCCCGTTTCACCGCCCCGGCCTCCCAGTGCCCATGCATAGATCCCGACTGGGAGAATCCCAAAGGGGTGCCGATCAGCGCCTTCATCTTCGGCGGCCGTCGCAAGGATACCGTTCCACTGGTTTACCAGGCATTCAACTGGAATTTCGGCGTCTATCTGGCGGCGACCCTCGGTTCCGAGACAACCGCCGCGGCGGTTGGCGCCACCGGCAACGTGCGTCGCGACCCCTTTGCCATGCTCCCCTTCTGCGGCTATCACATGGCGGACTACTTCGGCCACTGGCTCCAGTTCGGCCGCTCCATCCCCCGCCCGCCGCGGATCTTCAGCGTCAACTGGTTCCTCAAGGATGACGACGGCAAGTTCGCCTGGCCCGGTTACGGCGAAAACATGCGTGTCCTCAAGTGGATCATCGATCGCGTACAGGGTCATGCCGGGGCGGTCGAGTCCCCGCTGGGTTGGATGCCACGCTACCGGGACATGGAGTGGGATGGGCTCGACATCAGCAGGGAGAAATTCAACGAGCTCATGTCCGTTGACCGTGACGTCTGGCAGAACGAGGTCATCTCCCACGAGGAGCTGTTCGTCAAGATGTACGATCGTCTGCCGAAGGAGTTCCTCCATATGAGGGAGCTGATTCTCTCCAGCCTCTGGCGCTCTCCGGAGCACTGGGAACAGATCGGCGACGCCCATCCCGAGGGGTGGAACGAGTAACAGTTCCGCAATGCCCAACAAAAAAGCCCCCGCCAGCAAAGGCGGGGGCTTTTTTTGCGTCTGCAGCTGGCAGTTAGATCAGGTCGATGACCGCCTTGACGGTCTTCTCGATCCCCTCGGCCGCCTCGCCGATATGTCCGGCAAGCATGTAGGCCGGGGTGGATACGATCCTGTTCTCGCTGTCCACCACGAACTCGGTCACCGGGCACTCCACGTGGCAGCTGCCTGTGGCGTTGATGGCCGCAGCTGTAGCGGCATCGTTGCCGATGGTCAGCTTGGGGGAGCACTCCTTCCCCAGGATGGCGGCGATCAGTGCCGGGGCGATGCAGATGGCGCCGATCGGCTTCCTCGCCGCGACCATCTCCTTTACCAGCCGGGCCACATCCGGGTTGGGGGCCGCGGCCGCACCTTTCACGGCGAAGTCGCACAGGTTCTTGGCAGCTCCGAAGCCACCGGGGAAGATGATGGCATCAAGGTCGGTTCCCTTAACATCCGCGATGTTTTTGATCTTCCCCCGGGCGATGCGGGCCGACTCCACCAGGACGCTGCGCTTGCCGCCGGTAGGGGCTCCCGCCAGGTGGTCAACCTCGTCCAGCAGGATGTTCGGGGCCATGCATACCGCCTCGGCGCCGTTTCTGTCGATCGCCAGGAGGGTGAAGACCGCTTCATGGATTTCGCTGCCGTCGTAGACGCCGCAGCCGGAGAGAACCACACCTATTTTCTTCTTCATACCCTTTTACCCCCTTTGCATTATTGCACCGCAGTGATTATGTTCTACTTGGAGAAGAGGACCGCCACCGCCCTGGCATTCTTCTCCCCGAGGGAGATGTAGCCGTGGGGTTCGGCGGAGTTGTAGTAGATGCTGTCACCTGGTCTGAGTACCATGACCTCGCTGCCGTAGTGGAACTCCAGTTCCCCTTCCAGGAGGTAGATGAACTCCTCGCCTTCATGGCTGTAGAGCTTGGAATCGTCCCAGGCTCCGGTCTCGAAATCCACCAAGAACGGCTCCATGGACTTGTGGCGCATCCCCGGGGCGAGGGAGTGGTAGAGGTAGGCCTGTGGTGAGTCGTTGCCGGAGCGGCGGCGGCTGAACTTGGAGTGGTCTCCCCGCATCAGCACCACCTTGCGCCTGTCCTCCTCCTCCTCGAAGAAGAAGTGGATGCCGACTTTCAGCCCCTTGGCGATCTTCAGCAGGGTGGCGAGGGGGGGGATGACCTGGCCATTTTCTATCTGGGAGAGGAGCGGCTTTGAGAGTCCGGAGAGATCGGACAGCTCCTGCAGGGTAAGCCTCTCCTCCTGGCGGCGGCGGCGGATCTTTATCCCCAGATTGAGGTCTTTGACGTCGGTATTCTGCGTGCTCACTCACGTTTCTCCTTGAGGATTTATAGAATAAAGATCAGCAGGGGTCAATAGGCGTTTTTCCTCCTCCCCCCGCGTTGACAACCGGGGGCAATTTGGCTAACCTTGGCTGAGTTTTACCCTGCAACATAAGAAGAGGTATTCATGAAATTACGGGTCATTACGGCGATGCTGGTGATTTTCGCCATCACCCTCGGCGGCTGCAAACAGAAGGAGAAGAACGTCTTCTACGAATCGGGGCGTAGCGAGGCGCCGGTGAAGGATGTCCCCAGGGACATCCTCGCCACCCAGCAGGCCTTCACCAACCTGGTGAAGGTGGTCACCCCGGCGGTGGTGAACATCTCCACGGTCAGCAAGAGGCGGGTGGTCGACCCCTTCTTCGAGCTCTCCCCCTTCTTCGGCGACATGTTCGGGGATACCCCACGCCCCCGCTACCGCAAGGAGTCGAGTCTCGGCTCCGGCTTCATCATCAACAGGGACGGCTACATCATCACCAACTCCCACGTGGTCAAGGATGCCGACAGTATTCAGGTGAAGCTCTCCAACGAGAGCGTCTACGACGCCAAGGTGGTTGGTGCCGACCCGAAGACCGACATCGCCGTCATCAAGATCAACGCCCGGGATCCGCTGCCGATGGCGGTCCTGGGAGATTCGGACAAGCTGCAGGTGGGGCAGTGGGCCATCGCCATCGGCAACCCCTTCGGCCTGGACCGGACGGTGACCGTCGGGGTGGTATCCGCCACCGGCCGCTCCAACATGGGGATCGAGACCTACGAGAACTTCATTCAGACCGACGCCTCAATCAACCCGGGGAACTCCGGCGGCCCTCTCCTGAACGTCCATGGCGAGGTCATCGGCATCAACACCGCCATAGTCGCCGCCGGCCAGGGGATCGGCTTCGCCATCCCGGTGAACATGGCCAAGAGGATCGTCGACCAACTGGTGAAAAAAGGGAGCGTAACCCGGGCGTGGCTCGGGGTTGCCATCCAGCCGGTCACCGAGGAGATCGCCGCCTCCTTCGGCCTGAAGAAGAGTCGGGGTGCCCTGGTGAGCGACGTTATGGCAGGCAGCCCGGCGGAGAAGGCGGGGCTGCGCCAGGGGGATATTCTGGTCACCTTCGACAACAAGGAGGTCAGGGACGCCCGCCAGTTGCAGATGGCCGTGGGGGAGGCTGACGTGGGGAAGCAGGTGGTGGTGGAGTACTTCCGGGATGGCAGGATGGCGAAGGCGACAGTGACCCTGGCCAGCGGGGAGAGCGCCGCCGCA
>Ga0129298_10000103_pt1 | contig 27679 bp, 29 predicted proteins | sample I19B2metaG_FD_94707 | JGI IMG/M metagenome (GOLD analysis project Ga0129298, IMG submission 94707) | Lake sediment bacterial and archeal communities from Gulf of Boni, Indonesia to study Microbial Dark Matter (Phase II) - ​I19B2 metaG | ecosystem: Environmental > Aquatic > Freshwater > Lake >... | reverse complement strand
GTTGTCTTAGCTGGTTTTATGAGGATTGCAGGAAAACCCCTGATTGATGCCTTTCCCAACAGGATAATGAATATCCACCCTGCTCTCCTGCCCTCATTCCCGGGATTGCACGGACAGAGACAATCTCTTGAATATGGCGTAAAAATCTCTGGATGCACTGTTCATTTTGTGGATGAAGGCATGGATACAGGTCCCATAATAATACAGGCTGCCGTTCCGGTACTTCAGAATGATACTGAAGAGACCCTTTCAGAAAGGATACTCAGATACGAACATAAGATATACCCTGAGGCTATAAGATTATTTTCAGAGGGGAGAATAGAAATAGAGGGCCGTACGGTCAGAATTAAGGGATATAACCCTATAGATACCTACATGATAAGCCCTTCTTTAACAGAATAAGGTATGAGAATTTCAGGAGGCCTTGCAAAAGGTAAACGGATATCAACAAAGAAGCTTTTTTCTCAGTCATCAAAAAAGGATGAGGAGCTCAGGCCTACTTCTTCTAAAGTCAGGGAGGCACTATTTGACATCTTAAGGGATAGAATTGAAGGGGCAAGCTTTGTTGATCTTTACGCCGGTACTGGCACAGTTGGACTTGAGGCATTGTCGAGAGGCGCGGGCAAAGCAGTCTTTGTAGAACCTAACAGGTTAAGGTCTAAAGCCATTAAAGAAAATGCTGTCAAGCTCGGCTTTGGTGAAAAGGTAACTGTCGTCGAGAGAAAGGCACAGGAATTTCTTAAAAAGGCTTCTGTTGAAAAAAAGAGGTTTGATATCTTTTTCGTTGACCCACCCTATTTTTCAGAGGAGATAATGAAGACCCTTCCGATGATTGGAGAAAAGGGACTTTTAAATGATAAAGGTACAGTAATCGTAGAACATTTCTTTAAAAGAAAATTGCTTGAAGCGGTGGGTGAATTAAAGATGATCAAAAGCTATAGATATGGAGATACAATGCTAACGATTTACACAAAAAAGAAAGAATCAGAAAATATTGGAGGTCTCGGTGAAGAAGATTGCTGTTTATCCAGGAACCTTTGATCCTTTCACTGCTGCACATATAGACCTAGTAAAAAGAGCCCTCCGGATATTTGATGAAATAATAGTCGCTGTTGCACCAAGCCAGAAAAAAAGTCCTCTTTTTACTCTCGAAGAGAGGCTGAACATGATTAAAAAATCTGTAGAGGGTCTTGAGGGCGTCAGGACCGAGGCATTCCATGGTCTGCTTGTAGATTATGTAGAAGTAAAAAGGGGGACTGCTGTCATAAGGGGTCTGAGGGCTGTCTCTGATTTTGAGTATGAATTACAGATGGCCCATATGAACAGGAGACTGAATAAAGATATAGAGACAGTCTTTCTCATGCCGAGCGAGGAATACAGCTTCCTGACTTCAACAATGGTAAAGGAAGTTGCATCCTTTGGTGGCTCTGTAAAAGGTCTGGTTCCGGAAATGGTTGAAAAAGCATTAAAAGATAAATTTAAGATCGTTGAAGATATGATCGAATAAGTTTGACCGCCGACGGTCAACGGCTATGATGCCTGTTTCGACTATCGGCCATGTCATGTATCTTTTTCACATTGCCTTTGCGCGTACTCAATATGCGCTTCGCAACCTCAGCCTTAAGACCAAAGAAACGTAGTACTCTGTTCAGGGTTTAGATATTAGAATTGAGAGCTTTAAAAGGAGAACTGTGGTTAAGGAACACTTTTGATTGATAACAAGGAGGGCTGATATGGCACATCGTGTACTTTCAACGCCGCCTCACTTTAATACAAGCAAAGTCGGCGAGGTTTGGAGAGTTCCTTATCAGAAACGGGCTGAGGAAGCACGAGAGTGGGTAAGGCAATATAACATAACACCGGCAGCCAATGATCTATTTAAGATCTGTTTAATAGCCGTAGACGTGCAGAATTCTTTTTGCATACCCGGTTTTGAATTGTATGTCGGTGGACGTTCAGGTACAGGTGCTATTGACGACAATCGAAGGTTATGTGAATTCATTTATCGGAACCTCGATATTATCACCCAGATTTGCCCAACCATGGACACACATCAGGCAATGCAGATTTTTCATTCCATCTATTTGGTGAATGATAAAGGAGAATACCCGGCACCTTTTACGCTCATCTCTCGAGAAGATGTGGAGAGAGCTGTATGGAAGTTTAATCCTATGCTTTGTTATAGCTTACAGGTTACGGAAGATTATGGGCAGCAGCACCTTCTGCACTATACAAAAAAACTGAAGGAGGGCGGTAAATATGATCTCACTGTATGGCCTTATCACGCCATGTTAGGCGGCATCGGCCACGCTTTGGTTGCATCAGTTGAGGAAGCTATCTTCTTTCATTGTATATCCCGATATAGTCAGCCTGATTTTCATGTCAAAGGAGACAGGCCGTTAACCGAGCACTACTCTGTTTTGGGTCCAGAGGTGCTGGAAGGCCCGGAAGGCGAGCAAATAGCCCAGAAGAGCGAGAAGTTCTTCAGAAAGCTGTTACAATTTGATGCAGTAATCATCGCCGGGCAGGCCAAGAGTCACTGCGTGGCCTGGACAATTGACGACCTGTTAGCAGACATTCTCGCTCAGGACAGGCGGCTGGTCGAGAAAGTTTATCTCCTTGAAGACTGTGCTTCTCCCGTCGTTATCCCTGGAGTTATAGACTATACGGACCCGGCGGACGCCGCATTCCAGAGATTTGCTGATGCAGGGATGCATGTAGTCCGTTCCACCGATCCCATTGACAGCTGGCCAGGCATCAAGTTATAAGAAAGGTTGAATATCTGACAAATAGAGAGATAAATGGGATGGTCATTGAATAAATAAAAACCATATGCTAATGTAAATAAAGTAAAAATGTATTGAGTAGGTTTGACCGCAAAGGTTGGACCAAAAAACCATGAGCCCGCCCAGAAAAAAGGTGCATGTGTTCATTGTCTCGGACGCAACAGGGATTACGGCTGAGATGGTGATAAGTGCCGTTCTGGTACAATTCAAAGAGATAGAACCTGCCTTCAAAAAATTTCCCTACATAAAGACAAAGGAACAAATCAATGCAATTCTGACACAGGCTGAGGCAGTACAGGGTATCGTTATTTATTCCCTTGTCTCACAGGAACTCAGGGCATGGATCAGAAAAGAAAAGCGGAGAATAAATGTCTATACTATCGATCTCCTTGGTCCACTCCTTGACCGAATGAGAAAGCTTTGGAACTTAAATCCCATGTTGAATCCAGGACTCTTTAGAGGTATCGGAGAAGAATCGTTTCGCCTTGCCGAAGCTATTGATTTCACCCTGAGGCATGATGACGGACAAAGCATAGACACCTTGGAAATGGCAGATCTTATTATTCTTGGCGTTTCAAGGACATCTAAGACTCCCACCAGTCTTTATCTTTCATGTAATAACAATTTGAAAGTTGCTAATATACCCATTATTCTCAATATGAAACCACCAATTAAGGTCTTTATACCCAAAATCCAAAAGGTAGGCTTCACCATTTCACCTGAGAGACTCGCCTTTATCAGGCAAAGGAGACTTAAATACGCAGGGTCCACCGATTATACAGACTTAATTAACATTAAGAATGAACTGGAATACAGTCATCGGATATTTAACCAGATCAAAGGACTGCAGGTTATAGATGTTACCAATAGCTCCATTGAGGAGGTTGCTAACAAGGTGATAGAGGGTAGACTGTAAATCAAAAATATTTAATTTGCAATTATGAATCAAATGAGCATAAAAAAAACCCGTAAAGAAAGGGGGTAATTCTGATTATGAAGAAGAGTGATTTTGTACTGTGGTTTAAGGAACTAACTAAAGAGGATATTCCTCTTGTTGGGGGAAAATGCGCCAACCTTGGAGAACTGGTAGGTCGTATTGGCGTACCGGTACCTAATGGTTTTGCTGTCTCAGCTCATGCATACAAGGTTTTCCTTGAAAAGACAAAGGCAGACAAGAAAATTGAAGATTTCCTGTCTGATATGGATATATCTGACATGAAATCCCTTCAAGATGTATCAAAGAAAATCAGAAACCAGATTGAAGCACTACCAATGCTAAAGGAGATGGAAAAGGAGATTCTAAAAGCATACCAAGAGCTCTGTGAACAGGTTGGGAAAAAGAATGTAGCAGTTGCTGTGCGGTCTTCAGCCACAGCCGAAGACTTACCAGGCGCCAGTTTCGCTGGCCAGCAGGATACTTTCTTGAATGTCACACAGAAAAATCTTTTACCTAGTATAAAGAGGTGCTGGAGCTCTTTGTTTACTCCAAGAGCTATTGTCTACCGAAAAGAAAAGGGGTTTTCACACGCTGAAGTACTCATTAGCGTAGCCGTCCAGGAATTGATTTCTTCTCATGCATCCGGCGTCACCTTCACACTGGAACCAGTTAGTGGCGCCAAAAATAAGGTAGTTATCAATGCCTCCTGGGGTCTGGGCGAAGCCATTGTAAGTGGTCAGGTAACTCCTGATGAATATGTCGTTGAAAAGGGAACATTTCGAATTATAGAAAAACACATTGTGAAGAAAGAAAGGCAAATTGTGTCAGATAAAAAAGGGGGAACAAAGTGGGTAACGGTACCCAAAGAAATGCAAGATCGGCCGGCACTCACTGATGAAGCGATTACTCGCCTGGCACAGTATGGTGTGCAGATTGAAAATCACTATGGGTCTTCCCAGGACATTGAATGGGCTGTGGACGAGAGGGGCCGAATCTTTATTCTTCAGGCCAGGCCTGAGACAGTCCATGTTATTGAGAAAGAAGTAAAAAGCGAAGAAAGGAAGGAGCTTATGGAGCAAGAGATACTTGTTAGGGGTATAGGTGTCAGTCCGGGTCGAGGATCAGGCAGGGTAAAGATCATATTAGATGTTAAGGACATATCAAGTTTTAAGCCAAGAGATATCCTCGTTACTGAGATGACCACGCCTGACTGGGTTCCAGCCATGAAAATTGCCTCAGCAGTGGTGACGAACTTGGGCGGCAAGACATGTCATGCTGCTATAGTAAGCCGGGAACTTGGAGTCCCCTGTGTCGTAGGGACTGAAAATGCCACGAAGGTGCTGAAAGATGAAGATATGGTAACAGTTGATGGACAGCGTGGTCTCATCTTTAAGGGGGCTGCAGAGTTAGAGGAGGTCAAAGCGACAGTGGCACCTTTAGATCTATCTGGACAGGTTATAACGGCCACCAAGGTGTATGTGAATCTGTCTATTCCTGAGATTGCAAAGAAGGTAGCTCAGGAAACGAATGCCGATGGCGTTGGCCTTTTAAGGGCTGAACACTTGATGCTTAGCATTGGAAAACACCCGAGGCTCCTCTTAGAAGAAGGCGGAGATAAAGTAATGATCGACACCTTCTCACGTGGTCTCGAGCAGGTAGCTGAAGCATTCTTTCCGCGTCCCGTAGTTTATAGGTTTCTTGATTTTAAGCCTGATGAATTTCTCGAATTACCTGGTGGCGAAAAGTATGAAAGGGACCATGTGGGCCCTAACCCGATGATTGGTTATCGGGGCGAGTACAGATACACGAAGGAAGACGACATCTTCAGGCTTGAACTCAAAGCAATCAGGCAAGCAAGAGAAAAAATGGGATTCACCAACATATGGGTTATGGTTCCCTTTGTCAGAACCCTCGAGGTTTTTCAGAAGACTGTCAAGATCATGCAAGAGGAAGGGTTAGACCACAGGTCAGATAACAGTTTTCAACTCTGGATCATGGTGGAAGTCCCCAGTGCAGTCTTTATGATTGAGGAATTCTGCCGAGAGGGAATAGATGGCGTAAGCTTTGGGACTAATGATCTGACGATGCTTGTCCTCGGAGTAGACCGAAATGACACATCTGTACAGGAAATCTATGATGAGAGGAATCTTGGGGTTCTGAGAGCCATCGCATATACCATTGCCGTATGTAAAAAACGTGGCGTCACCACATCCATCTGTGGACAGGCTCCCAGTGTGTATCCAGACTATCTTGAATTCATGATTCGCTGTGGCTGTACTTCGATATCCGTGAATCCTGATACTGTGGTATCTGCAAGAAGAGGTGTGGCCATGATAGAGCAAAAGATCCAAATGGAAAAGGCCCTGGGGATGGTATGCAAACCCAAGATAGCCAAAATCCCTATGGAAGAAATATTTTTTTGGAAACATGTAGGAGATTGAAGAACTCTCACATTGGATATCAACAAATCGATGAACATACTCTCATAAATATGAATCATATAAGACTTAAGAATTCTCATCGCTATAAAGGTTTGGTTGACTATATCGCATCAAGATGTGATTATGTAGCTGAAATTGGTATTGGCCACTTTCCTGATGTGGCCTTTGCTTTACTTAAAAGAGGTGTGCGGGTTTTTGCAACTGATCTTTTACCATTTCAATACATCGGTCTCGAAGTCATCGTAGATAATATCATGGAGCCGGATCTTTCAGCATATACTGACATTGATCTAATCTATTCCTTGAGACCGCCTTCAGAACTCGTTCCTTACATGGTACGACTTGCCAGACAGCTTTCAACTGTCTTGATTATTAAGCCCCTAACCTCTGAACATCCGGGGGGACAAATAATCCGTCATGGAAACACCACTTTTTTTCTGTGGAACAACCAATGAAACAAATTGATCCAAATAAACGCATTTCAAAGAAAAAGGTCATTTACCTGGTTGGGGAAGGCACAGGAGAGACGATCAGCAGGATTGCCAGAGCATCTCTTGTACAGTTTAACCGTGAAAATGTTGAGGTGAAGACATTTTTTCTGGTCACAGAAAAGAAATATATCTCACATATTGCCAAACAGGCCGCAGGGGATGGAGCCCTGGTAGCCTTCAGTATAGTTCAGCCAGCTTTGAGAGATTTCCTCATCCAGGAAACCGAGCGACGAGGTATAAAGGCCATAGATGTCATTGGTGATTTTATTGTCCAGCTTTCAATCTTTTTGAAAGAGAAACCAATGGCTATCCCCGGACGACAATATATCTTAGATGAAGAATACTTCCGTCGGATCGAGGCGATTAATTTTGCCGTCAAACATGATGACGGAAAGCTTCCCCAAGGTCTAAAACTTGCTGACCTGATTCTTGTAGGCCTTTCTCGGACAGGCAAGACCCCCCTTTCGACATATCTTGCCAACCAGGGCTGGAAGGTTGCCAATGTCCCCATCCATCCAGACATGCTTCCGCCCGAAGAACTTTTTCAAATAGATCCACGCAAGGTTTTTGGCCTGATAATCAGTATTGAAAGTCTCGTGAAGCTCAGAGAAACGAGATTGAAACAATTGGGTCTTGAACCCTACGCCAAATATGCAGATCCCGTCAAGGTATCTGATGAAATCGAGTGGAGCAGGGAATTTTTCAAACGGAATCCCCGCTGGCGGGTTGTGGATATCTCTAACAGGGCTATTGAAGAAGCAGCTGCAAGCATCGTAAATGCTTACCGGACAGGCAAAAAGCCAACGTAACTGATAAGGTTAAAACTTGTCTTAGGGTAATAACGTCCGCCAAAAGTTTAGTGTATGTCATGCTGAACTCGTTTCAGCATCTAAGATCAATACAATATGAGACCTGAATCAAGCTCAGGGTGACAGAATATTTTTGTTTTATCGACACCATTGGCTTCAAGGCTTATAATATTTCTTCTTCTTTGGGAGGTAATCCTGCTCTACGTACCCACCGTAATTATGGGGGTATTTATAACCTTTTCCGTGTCCTAACTTCTTAGCACCTGGATAATGGCTGTCTTTTAAATGGTCAGGAACTTCCATCGTCTCCTCCGTAGCAATGTCTTTCAATGCTTCTTCAATAGCTCTGTAACTGGCATTGCTCTTCGGAGCCTTTGCAACGTATATGGTCGCCTGTGCAAGAGGGATTCTCGCCTCCGGCATTCCGATGAACTCTACTGCTCTTAACGCAGAGGTGGCAATTACCAAAGCCATCGGGTCAGCATTTCCGACATCCTCAGAAGCGCAGATGACAATTCTCCTTGCAATGAATCGGGGGTCTTCACCTGCATAGATCATCTTTGCAAGATAATAAACTGCTGCATCAGGATCTGAACCACGCATGCTCTTTATAAAGGCAGAGATTGTATCATAGTGTTGGTCTCCTTTTTTGTCATAAATGATATGTTTCTTTTGAATCGACTCCTCCGCGATCTCGAGCGTTATCCTTATCTGACCATTGTTATCTGGTAGTGTCGTCAGGGCAGCTATTTCCAGTGCTGACAGGGCTTTCCTCGCATCCCCATCAGACATCTCTGCAATATGATGTAAGGCATCTTCGTCGACTACAATGCTAACATTACCAAGTCCTCGTTCTTTATCTTCAATAGCCCTTCTTGTTATCTCTAAAAGTTCTTCTTTTGCGAGTGGCTTGAGTTGAAACACCTGGCTTCTCGAAAGTAACGTTGAGTTTACATAAAAGAAGGGGTTTTCTACTGTTGCTGCTATGAGTGTTATATTCCCTTCTTCAACGTCAGGCAAGAGTGCGTCTTGCTGGAGTTTATTAAACCGGTGAATCTCATCGAGAAAGACAATGGTACGGATGCCCTCAGCCTTTCTTATTTTGGCATTGTGTATAACCTTTCTCAGTTCATCGAGCCCGATCGTGGCTGCATTGAGCCACTCAAAATCTGCCTTTGTCCGCTCAGCAATTATTTTTGCAAGGGCTGTTTTGCCTATGCCGGGTGGTCCGTACAGGATCAATGATGTAATCCTATCTGCTTCAATAGCCCTTCGGAGGAGTTTCCCAGGACCGAGAATATGCCTCTGTCCGACATACTCTTCAAGAGTCCTTGGGCACATACGATAGGCAAGAGGAGGATTGAGATTTTTTTCTTCAAAGAGCTCCATGTTTTATGTTTGCTGATATGATGAGAATTTTTCAAGTATATAGAGCATGTCGAAGGGGTAAGGAAATGATATACTATTTTCATTCTTTAGAGAATAACTACAAGCACATAAACTCCACGTTTCATAGGAGGATAAAGAATGTTTCATACAGCCCACCCGAAAGAAATTATTGAGGGAAAGATTACAGATGTATATTTTGAAAGGACTTTAAAGATTCTCAAGGCCAAAGGAATAAATCCCGTTGTCAGGGCAGAATTCATTGCTAAAAGCCTTCCTGAAGAATGGTCCTGGGCTTTATTTGCCGGCCTTGAAGAGGCGATGTATTTAATGAAGCACCTGCCAATAAGGGTCAGGGCGATGAGAGAGGGATCTGTCTTTTACCCCTACGAGCCTGTAATGGAAATAGAGGGGAGATACCAGGACTTTTGTGTTTATGAAACTGCAATCTTGGGTTTAATATGTCAGGCTTCAGGGGTTGCAACAAAGGCTGCAAGGTTTAAAAAACTTGCCGGTGAGAAGCTCATTGTCAGTTTCGGTGCTCGCAGGATGCATCCGATACTTGCTCCAATGATTGAAAGGAACGCATATATTGGGGGATGTGATGGTGTTGCCGTAGTCAAGTCGGGTGAATTAATCGGCGAAGACCCTATGGGTACTATGCCCCATGCCTTGATCATATGCTTTGGTTCTACAGTAGATGCACTTAAAGCCTATGATGAAGTTTTAGAACCAAAATTAAAAAGGGTTGCCCTTATTGACACATTCCTTGATGAAAAGTTTGAGTGCCTTAACGTAGCCGAAGCCCTCGGCAAAAGACTTTTCGCAGTCCGATTTGATACGCCTTCATCAAGAAGAGGCAACTTCTACAGGCTCCTTGAAGAATGCAGGTGGGAGCTGGATATAAGAGGATATAGGCATATAAAGTTCTATGCAAGCGGTGGAATAAAAGAAGCAGACATCCCGGTTTTAAATCCTGTTGTTGATGGTTACGGTATTGGCACATCCATAAGTAACGCACCTGTCGTTGATTATGCTATGGATATCATGGAAGTTGAAGGAAAGCCCAAAGCGAAAAGGGGAAAGTGTTCAGGCAGTAAAAGGGTTCTCGCCTGCAGAAAGTGTGGAGAAAGAATGACCGTGCCTAATAATAAAAAACACTACCTCAGCTCCTGCGGGCAGAAGCTCGATGATGTCCTCATACCTGTTCTCGATAGGGGGGAATACCTCATAAAGCTTGAACCACCATCAAAAATTAGAAAGAGGGTAATGGATACCTTAAAATCCCTCTCCCTTGAGTAGTACCTTAAGCTCATATTATTCTGGGGAGGATATAGTATTTGTCCCGAAAATGTCATTCTGGTTTGTCCAGAATCCTTCTGAAGAAAGATTCCCGACAAGCGGTAATGACAGCTGGTTTAGCATATGTAAATATTGTTTGGATAATTTTCATGCCCCTTTGTGAGCTAAGGGCTCATAATGGTTTGAGCGGATTGTCGAAGCGACCCTCGGAGGTCGATACGACCGAGAATGAGCTAAAATACTATATCCTCCCTTTGTGTACCGAAGGTATAAATTAAATGGGTAATATAAACAGGGGGTCTCTTTGCATCCTCAGTGCCATTTTTCTCTGGAGCTCCCTTGGTGTTGTCGTAAGACTATCAGGTGTTGCAATACATATACTTATCTTTTATTCGCTTGTAATATCTATCATTGTGCAGGGGATACTTTTATCTCTTAAGGCTTATAGAAAAGAGATTCCTGAGATCAAGAGGCTTAAGTATCCCATGATTCTTGGCTTGTTTTCACTTTTTAATACATCTACTTACTTCTATGCCTTCAAACATACCACAATAGCAAATGCAGTCCTCACACACTATACAGCGCCTGTGATCGTTGCATTTCTTGCACCGCTCTTTCTGAAAGAGATTATTACGAGAAGGATTGTTCTTGTAATAATGATAGCCTCAATAGGCCTCTGGATCATGCTTGATGGATTCTCATTCAAAGAAGGGCAAATGGCAGGTATCATGGCAGGTCTTGCCTCAGGAGTCGCTTATGCAATAATCGTTATCTTCATAAGGATGCACACACAGAAATTTAATCCCCTTGTACTTTCTTTCTTCACAAATGTTTTTATCGCTATACTGCTTATGCCTTTTATAAGAGAGATGCCCCTCCATGCCTTATGGAGCTATTTGATTATAGGGATAGCCCATTCAACAATTGCACCCATCTTATATTTCAAAGGCCTTCAGTATGTAACTGCGAACAAGGCCGCTGTCCTTGGTTATCTTGAACCTGTTTGTGCAATAATCTTCAGTATATTTTTCTTAAATGAACTCCCCGGGATTAATTCAATTATCGGCGGGATGCTGATTATTATTTCAGGTTACCTTACCCTGAGAAACTCTAAAGCGCTGAAGAGCTGAGGCTACGACCTTATTACATCCACAGGCTGAATTTTGGTTGCCTTTTTTGATGGATAAATGCCTGCAAGTATGCCAACCCCTACGGATGCGAAGAAAGAAATTATGAGTCCCGTTAGGGAAATAGTAAAGGGGAGTCCTGAAACCAAAAAGATGACAGTCGCTACTGCAAGGCTTATGATAGCTCCTATTGTCCCACCACTGAAAGATATAAAGGCTGACTCAATGAGAAACTGCAGGATGATGTCTCTTTTCCTTGATCCCACTGCCCTCCTGATGCCAATCTCAACCCTCCTTTCATTAACGATGAGAATCATTATGGACAATATTCCGATTCCTCCGATGACGAATGAAATTGCTGCCGCTATCCTGCCAAGAACGGTTATCATGGACATCGCCTCTGTCTTCAGGGCCATCACGTCCTTTAAGTCTATGACGGTGAAGTCATCTTTTTGATCCTCTCTGATCTTGTGCCGCTTCCTCAACATACCCTCTATCTCAGTCTTAGCTAACGGAATGGATTTTTCATCTATCGCCTGAACAGAAATGCTGTTAATATAATCCTTGTTGACAAACCTTCTGAGAAAGGTATTCAGGGGTATGAAGATTTGATTGTCCTGATTGAATCCCGAAATGTCAACACCTTTTTCCTCCATTAATCCTATGACCTGGCACGGAACCCTCAAGATGTAGATGTATTCTCCAATAGGATTTACATCACCGAAGAGTTTTTCAACAACCTCTCTCCCAAGGACCGCTACTCTACTGAAATTTTTATTATCGTTATCAGTAATAAAACTGCCCTCTTTTACGCGAAAGTTTCTTACCTCTGTATAATTGGGTGCTACTCCCATAACGAGTACAGAGCTAAGGACTATGTCACCATATCTGATAGGGAATGTTTTGTTGCTTAACGGCGATACAGCTTTTATAAATGGAGAACCCTGAAGAATTGTTTTTGAATCCTCAACAGTAAGTGTGGTAGCCTCGCTCAATAACCGGGTGGCCGTTCCAAATCTCCTAACAACACCACTTCTCACGATAAGGAGATTCTTACCAAGACTTTCTGCTTCTTTCTCAGTTTTTTTTGTTAGAGAATCTGAAAGATTGGATACAACGATAAGGGAAAAGGTTCCAAGAAAAACCCCAAGAACTGCCAAAGCTGTTCTCAGTTTAAAATTCAAAAGGGATCGCATCGCAATTTTGAGATTGAGAAATATTCTTTTCATTTTTACATGTACCCCTCACCCTTTACCCTCTCCCGCAAGGGGAGAGGGGATTTCTATGATGGCTGGATATAGTATCTGAGCGGTTTCTTTTGCCAATAGTCCTTAAGCTCATTTAAAATAATAAAGAGGCAAAAGCCTGCAGGCATTAGCCCGAGAATGAGCGAAGATACTATATCCAGTCTTTATACTCACGGCTTATAATCCAATTTCTTTTCATCCTCTTATCGCCTCTATCGGCTTCAGGTCAGCTGCCCTCTTAGCAGGCTGTAAACCGAAACCAATTCCGATAACCCATGAAAGGAGTAAGCCCACGGCAAAAGCCTTCCAGGAAAAATAGATAGGGAACTGCGCAATAAGCATGAGGAGTTGAGAAGATACAAGAGCAAGTAAGAATCCGAAAAGTCCCCCAATAGTTGTTATGACTACTGATTCAAAGAGAAACTGCATAAGGATATCCTTCTTTTTTGCTCCTGCCGCTCTTCTTATGCCTATCTCATTCGTCCTTTCTTTGACAGACAATAAAAAAAGGTTTGCAAGGACGAATCCTGCAACAAGCAAGGATATAATCCCTGTCACACCGAGGAATACAACGAGTGAGCCTGTAAGGGCAACAAGGAATTTTATGATCTCTTTTGGTGAAATAATCATGAAATCATCAGGCTCTCCCTCGGGAATCCCGTGTCTCTTCCTTAGAAACGATCTTAGTTCTTTCTCATGATCATACAGGTTTTCCTGGTCAACAAATCGTATTCTTAAGGCTCTCACATATTTCGTTTCATTCTCTAGTTTCCTCATCAGTGTTGTGATTGGTATAACAATCCTGTCATCGAGACGCTCACCTGCTGGAGAAGTGCCTCTTTCAGAAAGTACACCGACAATCTGAACGGGTATCCCTTTCATAAGTATGTATTTACCCACAGGGTCTTCATTCCCATAAAGTTCTTTTACGAGGTACTGACCAATAAGCCCTACATTCCTTAAGCCCTTAACATCCTCCTCTGTAAAATCAGAACCCTGGATGACAGGCCATGTAAAGACACGACTGTAGTCGCTTGTTGATCCCACTACAAGGGTTTGATATTTATTTTCTTTATATGAAACAGTGACATCTCTCATAGATGTCATTGGGACTACTAAATAGGCACTGTAGAATGCCTGCTGAACAGCTTTCACATCATCAAGGGTTATCGTTTTCAGTCTCTGTCCTGCTGCCCTCGCCTCTTCACTTCCACCAAGCACCAGCAACGAATCAGGCCCAAACCGTTCTACAATTTCAAAGGCCTTCTTGTATGCACCTTCAGTAGCCGCAACAATGATGGTAATAGAAGATATGCCGAGGGCAACACTAACTAAACAGAACAACGTCCTCAGTTTGAAAGCCCTTACGGCTCTAATTGATTGGTAGATAATTTTAAAAAGTCTGTCCATGCGTCTTTAGTCAAAGATAATTCCATCTTTTATCTGAATAATCCTCTTTGCGTAGCCAGCAATAGCAGAGTCGTTGGTCACGATCAACACCGTCTTACCCTGTTCATTCATTTTGGTGAGGATATTCAGGATTTCCCTAGCAGTTTTGCTATCCAGTTGACCTGTCGGCTCATCGGCGAGGAGCAGTTCAGGGCCGTTAATCAATGCCCGTGCAATGGCAACGCGCTGCTGTTCCCCACCTGAGAGCTGATTGGGTCTGAATTTTGCCCTCCCTTCCAACCCAACGAGCTTTATAATATCCATTGCATCCTTCTCTGCATTGTCTCTCCGCCTTCCCATATAAAGTGTTGGTAATAAGACATTTTCGAGAACTGTGGCATAGGGAAGGAGATAAAAGTTCTGAAATACAAAGCCGACGTGTTCGTTTCTTATTTCTGACAGTTCATCATCTGTAAGGTTGGAGACTTCTTTGTTGGCCAATACATAGCGACCTGATGTTGGGACATCAAGGCATCCGATAATATTCATAAGTGTCGTCTTACCCGATCCCGATGTTCCCATGATTGCAACGAACTCACCCTTTTCTATCGTGAGATTAATGCCCTTTAACACCTCTACATCAATGTCACCTATCTTGTAAGTCTTTTTGATATTTTCCATTAAGCAGAGAGGCATAATAAAACTTCCCGATTGTTAACTCTCAGGCTTTGCTGGTACAGGCAAGATTAATTTTGTTGCGAGGATGTCTCCCTCTTTAACGCCGGAAATGATCTCCGTCTTTTCTTCTCCCCTTATTCCGGTCTGCACTTCTACTTTCTGAACCTTGTTCGGGCCTATTACCTTATAGACAATCTGTTTACCTCTTTCGAATTTTATAGCGGCGTTTGGAGCCGTGAGCAAGTTGTCCTTTTCAGCAAAAATTACCTTAACATGGGTGGTCATCTCAGGCTTGAGGAACAGAGCGTCATCCTTAGATACCTTTACGATCGCAAGATAATAAATGATATTATCTTTAGTAACAGGCTGTGGATAGATCTTTTCTATACTTCCATGAAAGAGTTTATCAGGGAAGGTATCAACATAGTACTCGACCTGCTGTTTTAGTTTTAACCTGCCAATATCTGTTTCATCGACATATATCCACATCTCAAGGAGAGTTGGATCAAGTACCGTAACGAGGTTTGCAACCTGAAGACCTGTAACGATGGTTTCCCCTTCTTGAGCGGTAACGTCCGAGACAACACCATCTATTGGTGCATAAATCTTTGTGTATGTAAGCCTTATTTCCTGCTGCTTTAGCTGAGCAGTAATATCCTCAATGTTTGCCTTTGATATCTTCAGTTGCGTTTTGTATTCATCCTGAAGCCTTTTGAAGTTTGCTTCTGCTGCTTCGAATTGACTTTTTGCCTTATCAACAGTATCTTTTGTGGTGTAGTCATATTTCAATAGTTCCTGTTCCCTCTCATAATTTATCTTTGCATACTCATAATTCGCCTTTGCCTCATTGATACGCTCTGGGTATGTCAGTTCAATCTGGGACATGGTATTCTGAGCAGCGTTGAGGGTAGCCTTTTGCTGCTCAATAGCTTTTTGGATCTCCCTTTCATCTACGAGCGCTATGAGCTGTCCCTTTTTTACCCTGTCGCCGATCTTTACACCCATCTTAACAATTTCTCCTGTTGCCCTTGCCCCAATCTTCACCACAGCTCCAACCTGAGACTTGATAATCCCTGTTTCGACAATTACTCCTCTTATGCTTCCTCTTTCAACCTTTGCTGTTTCTATAACCTGTATTTCCGGTTTACTCAGGAACTTTTTGTAGATAAAGACACTCAATCCGATTAGAATGATTGCACCGAAAATAAGCCAAATCCTCTTCATGAAACTCCCCTCTTATTGCTCTTCAATATCCTCTAACCTCTCAATCCCTGCAATCCTTTCTATTGATATTTTCGATGAGATAAGATTTAATCGAGAATTAATCAGTTGTTCTCCGGCGTTTGCTAGAAGGCTTTCAGCCTGTACAAGAGAAAGGATATCAGCCTTTCCAACCTTATATTCCCCGAACGCCTGTGCGTAATTCTGCTCTGCTTGTTTGAGTTGCTGCTGGGCAACCTTCAAATTGCTAGAAGCAGTAACCAAGTCCTCATACGCTTTATTGACATCGAGCAATAACTGCCTCTTCAGATCATTCAGATTCTCCAGGGAAACACCTTTTTCCAGTTCTGAAGACTTTAACCTAAAAAATTTACCCAGTTCGAAAATATTCCATGTTGCTGTGATCCCGAGCATGTTTTCTTCACGGATAGCTCCTTGTCCTGTGGCCAAACCGCGTGGGCCCCCGGTTGCTTTCTGATATGAAGCATTTGTAAATATGATTGGATAAAAAGTACTGAGTGAAAGGTATTTGTTATTTTCTGCAATCTTCAAAGAATCTTCCGCCTGTTTTATCTCTGGCCTCTGCAGTATGGCAATAGACACTTTATCTCTTTCAGGGAGTTTAACTTCTATGTCAAGGGATCCTTGAATTTCATGCTGGCTATCAAGGGGTTTCCCGATAAGGGAATTGAGCTCCAGGAGGGCCTTTTTAAAATCACCCTCAGCCTGTACTAAAGCAAACCTTGCCTGCTCAAGCCGAACAGATGCTTGAAGTACATCGAGTAGTTTTGAGACACCAAATTTATATCTTCCCTCAGCAACCTCATAGTCCTTTTGTGCATCCTGGAACTGTATCTTTCTCTGCTCTAAAGCATCTCTTCTGGCAATGGCAGTATAAAACGCTATCTTAACGTTGAACTCAAGATCGAGGAGTTTCTTTCTGAGGTCCTCCTTACTGATATCAAAGTTAAGCCATGCAATATTTCTTAATGCCTTCCTGTTACCTCCGTCAAAGAGGGTATACGACAATGTCACGTCTGTGGTACTTGAGGGAAACTCTGCCGGAGATGTATAGAATCTTTGCTGCAAAGTTGATGCATCAAGGCTCGGCAGATATGGTCCTAGCGAGGCGTTATATAATGCCTCTGTAGATTTTGTCTTTATCACTGATGCCTTATAAAATGGAAGAGTTTCCTTTGCAAGGGATATGGCTTCATCAAGTGTCAGTGCATACGATGTGTGGATTATGAAGACTACACTAACAATTATCACACAGAAAAATATCGATTTGTGCTTAATGAGTCTTCCCACAATAACTCCATTATTTTAATTTGTTATTTTACATAGAGAATTACAATAAAAGAAAGAGTTTAAGGTCAATATTTCTGTTAAAGGATTTTGGAATGGGTATAATAAATACCGTGTTTATTACTTATAGGACAAAAAGACAGGAACTAAAGGAATAGCAGCAGCGATATTCGGATAAAATGGATCCTATTACACACTGCCTTACAGGCGCAACAATCTTCAACCTCGGCTTCAGGCGAAAGTTAGCTATGTGGGTACTAATCTTTTCATCCCTTGCACCGGATTTCGACTACATAACACGATTCTTGGGAATGGATATGTTTCTCAGATACCATCGAGGCATTACTCACGGTATACTGTTCCTGTTTCTTGTGCCTCCTATAATTGCACTTATTTTTGGCCTCAGAAAAGGCTTTCTCTATTATTATTTCTTAGCCTTTCTCGGCTATGCTGCACATCTTTTCATGGACCTCACAAACCAGTATGGAACGAGAATTCTCTCACCCCTTGATTGGGAGCAGTATTCTCTTGACCTCACATTCATAATAGACCCCTATATAACCATAGGTCTTCTTTTATCCGTCATCCTTTGTAAATATAATAAAAAAAGGGCTTTTGCGATAGCACTTATTACTGTTTTCCTGTTACCTGCTTACATAGGTGGCAGATACTATCTTCAGGGGAAAACAAGAGATTTTTTAAAAGAGACGCTTGTTGCCAATACATACACGATGTATCCGCTGCCCAATGACTTCCTTAGATGGTGGTTTGTTGTGAGATCAGATGATGAAATAAAGGTAGGGTTTGCAGACCTTTTTACACAGAGGATATGCGTCCAAGAAATATATACGTTGGCTGAGAAAGACCCCCACATTGAGTGGTCAAAAGGAACCAGGGTCGTAAAAAATTTTCTCTACTTCGCAAAATATCCATACGCCCAGGTCAGAAACGAAAAGGACAAGACGTTGGTCGTCTGGCATGAACTTGCTTATTCCTTCTTGGCAGGAGACCATTTTGTAGCTAAGGTAGTGTTCGACAAGGAAGACAGGCTCCTGAACTCATACTTCAAGTTTTAAAATATCCTGTTTTTTCATGGACTTGAAATAGACAGATTATTCCTATTGACTCTTTAAGAAGTCCTTCTTTAAAATAGCCGCCAAAGGAAAGTTCTTACCTCAGATAGTAAAATCAAAAACCCTCGTAGAGGGATTCAAATCTTCTAAAAAGGAGGTTAAAGTCGATGAAGAGAGTTAGAATTCTTGTGGCTCTGTTTGTTACTGTAGTCTTCTTCTCCGGGCTTGTCATTGCAATGACCGAAAAAGGCAATGAGGCTCTGCAGAAATTGATGGATGGTAACAAGAGGTTTTTATCAGGTAGTCTTGCACAGAAAGACCTGAGTGCTAAAAAGAGAGAAGAGTTAGCTAAAGGGCAGAAGCCTTTTGCTACCGTGCTTACCTGTTCTGACTCGAGGGTCCCACCTGAACTACTTTTTGACCAGGGTCTCGGTGATGTCTTTGTCGTAAGGGTTGCAGGCAATGTTGTTGACCCGATAGCATTAGGGAGCATCGAATATGCAGCAGAACACCTTGGTTCTCCTCTAATATTGATTCTTGGACATTCAAAATGCGGTGCTGTTAAAGCAACACTCGAGGCAAAAGGGAAACCCGAGGGAAACATCGGAGCAATAGTCAAAAAGATCATGCCTGCTGCTGATGCTGCAAAGAAAAAGGGCGGAACTCAGGATGAGATTCTTGAAACAGCTATTAAGGAGAATGTAAAGAATGTTTATGCCGATGTTATGAAAAACAGCAAGATTATCCCCCATCTTGTAGAAGAAGGCAAGTTAACGATTGCTGCTGGTGAGTATGACATTACAACAGGCAAGATCGAGATGATTGAGCTTCCGAAATTAGCCCCCGCTAAGAGTAAGCATTAATTTATGTTTATTTCGTAGAGAATAATAAAAGGATGCATCCCATATTTCATTGAAACAGCAAGAACAGAAAAATATGGGATGCGTCTCTAGTTTTATACACAGTGTCCTTAGGTTAATAAAAAAGGCATTCCTTTCTCCTTTCAAGGACATATCTATCTCAGAGTAAGCTCCAAAACCCGATAAAATCGACATATCTCCGAAGTATTCTGGATAGAGTGCTATAATAAAAATGAACTAAGGGAGTGCACTTTCATGAAGGTCTGTGAGATATTTAAGAGCATACAGGGAGAGTCAAGTTACGCAGGTATGCCATGCACATTCATAAGGCTAACGGGCTGCAATCTCAGATGCTCCTACTGCGATACGACATATGCCTATTATGAAGGTAGGGAACTTTCAGAAGATGAGATTATAAGCGAAGTATGGCGCGCTGGAATAAGCCTGGTTGAGATTACAGGGGGAGAACCTCTCCTTCAAAGAGAGGTCTACCATCTCGTCAAAAGGCTTCTTGATGAAGGCTATACAGTATTAGTAGAAACGAATGGGTCACAGCGCATAAACGATATTGACAGGAGAGCAGTTGTTATACTTGATATTAAGACACCCGGCAGCGGGATGAGTGAAGAGATGGATTTTTCAAATCTTGATACCATCAAAAGTTCTGACGAGATAAAGTTCGTCATCACAAGCAGGATAGATTATGAATGGTCAAAGGAGATAATTGAGAGGTACAGGTTAATGGACAAGTGTCACCTCCTCTTATCTCCTGCATTTGGAATCCTTCCTCCTGAAGATCTTTCGAGGTGGTTGCTTGAAGATGGACTAAAGGTCAGGTTGAACCTTCAGCTTCATAAGTATATTTTCAGCCCTGAGCGGAAGGGCATATAAACCTTCTCAGCTCTTTTTACCCCTTCCCTTTCCATTTCCTTTATATTTTTCCTTCCCGTTTTCTCCATTTTCTTTTACCTTTTCTTTTCTGCCTTTCTTCTCTTTTACAACTTCCTCGTTTATCACGATAAAGTTTTTGCCTCCTTCTCTCAGTTTAATCACTTTCTCAGGTTCATAGCTGCAGTGTTTAGATATAAATCTTAGATTAACGAGATTAATAACATCGTCGTCGTCAAGGACTATCTTTCTCCATTCCTTTCTCGGTTTCTTTTTATAATATCCATATGCCTTTCCATAAGGAGGACCGGTAACAACAACCTCCCTAACCGGTACATAGAATATCTCTGGGCTCAGACCGAAATGCAAGCTAATATCCATCCAGGTCTTTCCTCTCAACCTGAGGTCTATTATGGTTGCAGGCCTGACACGGGCACTTTGAGCGATAAAAAAGACAACCGGTATCTCCTCATCAGGTATATGCCTTTCTTTAACAATGATTACCTCCCTTTCCGGAACTCTATAATAATCACCCACTGCGAGGTAAAAGCCTCTTAACCCCTCATCTCGAATGGATACTCCCAAATCCACTGAGGCTTCAGAATTACTGATGGGAGATAGAAAAATGAAGGCCAAAACGATTAACAAGATATACATAGCATCCTCCTTTCTTATCATGCAAATTCTAATTCTAAAAGAGTTTTATGTAAATATCTTTATAAAATTTACCAATCTCTTTTTCTGTGATAAAGATCACGGAATTGAGAATGCTTTTTCATCAATGTAGAGGTGAATAATAGTAGAGGTGAATAATATTGACAGGCAAGGCTTTTAATGGTATGATGTTTTTAATGAAATTTATCCTTATTGTATGCGGGTTTATCTTTGTTGCTTTCTCCTTTTCGTATGCGGATGTCTATCAATACATAGCTGAAGATGGTGTGGTCTGTTATACAGATTTACCTTTCGGTAAAAAGACAGAAATTGTCGTTAGAGAAAAAAAAGTAAAGTCAACTCCTCCCCAACAACCCTCTGACAGCACAGATTATAAAGATACTACTAATTACCATAGCATTGTACATGAGAAAGCAACAAAATATAATTTAGACCCCTTACTTGTTAAAGCTGTCATAAAGACAGAGTCAAATTGGAATGAGAGGGCTGTTTCAAGGAAAGGCGCTATGGGTCTTATGCAGCTTATGCCCTCTACTGCAAGCGATATGAATGTTCGCAATCCCTTTAACCCTGAAGAGAACATCGAGGGTGGTGTAAAATACCTGAGATATCTTCTTGAACGATTTAATGGCGACCTGACCCTTGCTCTCGCAGCATACAACGCAGGGCCCAAATGGGTTGAGAAGTTTGGGGTTATTCCTCCTATTACCGAGACAAAGCAATATGTCAATAAAGTCCTTTCTCTTTATAATGGCAAGGCAGGTTATTCTGTAACAACCGCTGATACCGGAAAAGAAAAAAGGCCAGAACCGATTTATAAAGTCAGCTTAAAAGACGGCACTGTCCTTTTTACAAATTCCCCGTTCTTACTCAAAGACGCCGTCAGGTTTTAAATGCCTTTTGATGACAAGACTTTTCTTCAGGAAGAAATTCTCAAACTAAAGGGGCAGCGACGGGCAATCATACTTTCCCATAACTATCAGAGGGACGAGATCCAGGAGATTGCCGACTTTGTGGGTGACTCCCTTGAACTATCAAGAACAGCAGCTGCCATAGACTGTGATATTATTCTGTTTGCAGGTGTTACCTTTATGGCAGAGAGCGCATCAATCCTCTCACCCGCTAAAATGGTCCTTACGACTGAGATTGATGCACTCTGTCCTATGGCAGATATGATCAGGGTAGATTCACCAAGACCTGTGAAAAAAGACTTTCCTGGTTTTGATAATCCACCTCCTTTTGTCTTTCCCCGGGATTTTACTTTGAGAGATATCAAAAAAAAATATCCAGGATTACCTGTTGTTGCATATGTGAATACAACGGCTGATGTAAAAGCAGAGAGCGACATCTGCTGTACTTCAGCGAATGTTGTTAAGGTCGTTAATTCCCTTCCTGATGAAAGGGTAATATGTATACCAGACAAGAACCTTTCACTCTGGGCAGCAAGGAATACAAAAAAAGATGTTATTGCGTGGGATGGCTTCTGCCACGTTCATGAAAGGGTGAGACCGGAAGATGTAATTAAGGCAAGGGCAGAATATCCGAAAGCCCTCTTTATGGCTCATCCAGAATGCAGGCTTGAGGTACTCGAGATGGCTGATCATGTAACCAGTACATCTGGGATGTTGAGGTTTGCAAAAGCCTCCTCTGAGAAAGAGTTCATTGTAGGCACTGAGATTGGATTACTGCACCGTTTGAAAAAAGAAAATCCTGACAAGGTCTTTTATCCCTTGAGGGAAGACATGGTATGTCCTGAGATGAAAAAAACTACACTTGAGAGTCTGCTCAGGGCTTTGAAAGAAAATACTTATCTCATAAAAATACCTGAAGAAATAAGGGTACCAGCAAAAAGGGCACTTGACAGAATGCTCGAGATAAGGTAAGGAATAGTATGGACATTTTTACAAGAATTGCTGAAAGGCGCATCATGGAGGCTATGGAAAATGGCGAGTTTGACGACCTCGAAGGCATGGGAAAGCCCATCAATTTCGATGATGAGACATGGATTCCAGAGGACCTCAGAATGGTCTACAGGATTTTGAAAAATGCAGGCTGCATCCCGCCCGAGCTTGAATTGAGAAATGAGGTAATAAATCTCTCTGCACTAATAGATACAATCGATAATGACAAAGAGAGACTGAAGAAAATCAGAGAGCTCAATTTTAAAATTCTCAAACTCAATATCATGAGGAAAAAACCCTTTAACCTCGAAGAATTTCCAGAATACGAATTAAAGGTAATAGATAAATATATAGTGAATTCTCAACGAACTAAAAAATAGCGCCAGCTATTTCTGCCTCAATAATTCCTCAACTTGGGATTGCGTATCCTTGTCAAGCTTCGCTGCGTTTTTAAAAGGATAATCAATAAAATAATGCTTATTGATTTCGAGTATTTCATCAAAGTGATCCAAAAATAAACTTTTTAGAAGCTTCTTGTCAAAATCTATACAGTAAAGAAACCATTACTCTTTTCCTCTTCTGTTCGATGTTAATCTGAATTTTATTATTTACCGCATTTGCAATCACGGAACCAACAAGAGCACCGAGAACATTTGCTGCCATTTGCTCTCCGTTAAAATAATTATCGCCTTGAGTACTGTCAATGAGTTCTTTTGCAAAACCAGGAACAATTCCAATAATAGTCCCATAGACTATCCTATCTGCAGTTCCCAAATCTGTCTTATAATGCAGATAACTCTCACCAGCTGCTCCAAAAACTGTTGATAATCCAAGGTGTAAAGCAAAATTGTCATCAGCAAAAGAAGAGACAGGAATGAACAAAAGAATTGTGATTGCTACAATTTTTACCATATATTTTCGTACCATTTAAATTACCTCCTCCTCAATTTATATTATCTTACAAAAGTAGTACAACAAAGTCTATGCCAAAAAATATTTTTATAACCTTTTGATATTAAAAAGAAAAGTAAAATTTTAAAGTTACTTAATTGAACGGTATTGACAAATTATGTCAGACAAAAATTGTGGATAAGTCAATGATGAGAAACGGAGAAAGGCGCGTTATTCTGAGCTTATTGTGGAGGAATACCTGTCATCCTGAACTGTGCCGATATGGTGTGGTCAAGCCCGGCTGAATGGACTACACAATTATTCACCTCGCCAGTAAAGATACTCTCAGGAGTTCCGGTATAGGAAGACGTTATTGTGATAGAACAGAAATCCTTAGGAGGGAAGATCTGTCCTCCATCTGCAATATATTTAAAGGCTGTTGTTTTTTCATCAGCTGAATGCTGCACTTTTTCAGCACTTTTTGATCCTCCAAACATTGCATCCGTTATTGCCTTGCCATCAACCAAATGCCGCCCTATTCAGTGTCATCTCTATTCCCCGTGCATTGCTGTATTGCTCAGCGGGGATCTGAAACTCGATAGATGCCCATTTTCCCCTGACGTATTCTTTACTTTTGAGGATAGCATTCATTCCTCTATCGTCCTCAGCAAAGATGATAAACTGGGCAAAAATAAACCAAACCAGAAATATAATGCCGGGTATGATTAAGAAAAGGAACCCACCTGTACCAAGAAACCCAAGGATTATTGCTTTTTTGTAGCTTGTGCGGCATCGTGCACCTTTCACCCCAAAGGTAACACGCCATTTTTCTCAATGCCACATTAAAGGGTAGACATACTCTTACAGAAAGGTTTGAACAAATAAAAGCTACTTAGCTGCTTCATCCATTGCATCCAAAATAACTTTTTCAACTTCCTTGGCTATTTCTTTTAATTCAGGATTTGGATACATCGAAAGCATGACCGTTGGCCTTATGGTTGAAAGTTTGGTTTTGTCACCTTCTATAAAAACTGAAATACGACAGGGTAAAGCTGTAGATATTTCAGCATTTGCCTCTAAGACTTTTTTAGCCTGCAATGGATTACATACTTCAAAGATTCTGCATTCCTTGTTAAGTTCAACACCTTTCTTTGCCAATGTTTCTTTAAGGTTGTGAACTGTAAGAACACCAAATTTTCTCTTCTTAATAGCCTCCTCAAGAGCCATCCCCACTTCATCAATATTTTTAGAAGATTCAATTGTATAAAGCATATTACAACACCTCGCTTTTCCTTTAAATTGTTGCTTCTCAAGTTTAAACAAAAAGAGTTATATCTTACAAGATCTTATAGAGTTAATCACCATCATGGGGTCGTGTTTAAAAAACATTATCTTATTAATTTCAATTTGTAATGTTGCACTGTGAGGCAATATTTAAACATCAACATTTCAGGAAGAACTTAACGGAGGTCAGTAATATCGCAGTGTTTTGACTACTATGTGAAAGGGTTAGTTGAAACCTTAATCTGAAATCTGACGTGTCTGTAATATTAAATCTTATCTATCACATTTTATTATTTTCTGAGGTAATCAACTAAACAAAAATATTTCATGAGCATTACTTACAATATGGAGCAACCACTTTGAATCAATATTCTGTTCTGTTATCTTTTTTCTCGACCGCTAATAATAATTTTGCTCTATGTGTCGTATACTTTAATCAGTACAAAGCCTTTTTTGAAGCTGTTCGATGAGCTGTTTAGCTATAGAGTCTCTTTGAGATTAATAGCCCCGATTACATAATGGCCATCCCGCATGACGAACACATTTTTATATAGTGGACCGATAGTTAATAAGAAGATTTGACCATTTAACCAGCAGGTTTTTTGAGATAGCTTCAGGAGTTAAATTTGCAACATGCTCCGGATACAATAAGAATAATACCTGTAGTGACAAACGGACAAAGATTTCCATCAACGCGAAGTCTGATTTGTCCGCCTGCATCTAGAGTGCCCTCAATTATTGAATTGACCATATGTTCACGTTCAATTTTTTCATATCTTATAGAAAACAGGTATTCTTTTCCATCAACAAGAACATAATTGTACTGTATCCTCTAAAAGTGTTATTCCAGAATTAACAAAAAAGTCTCTTTTGCCACCCCCATGCATTTCATGATTCCCTGGAACAGCATATACCCCATATTTGGTCTTAATCTGACGAAACAGATCCTCAAACTTGACTGTGTCTTCATCATGACGGTCGCCTTCAAGCACGTCTCCGCAAATCAAAAGAATGTCAGGATTTAGCGAATTAATTTTTTCTAAAAATTCATGCAAGAATTGGGTATTTGTCGCTTCCTTAAGATGGAAATCGGCTGCAAATGCGATTCTCAATTGAGTTATTTCTGAGGATTTTCTTGGAACATGAATATTATATGAGCTGATCCTAATGTAATTATTATTCAAAGCCCCGATAATTATGATAACAACCGGAACAACAAATAGAGCAGAAAGACGGGAGATACGGAACTTATGGCTACTAATTGTTTCTCGAGCAAGGATTTTTGTCTTTCTACTGATCCAAATAATAATGTCTGATAGTGATACCAGCAAAAAAAGGTATAACAAAAAAGGCAATGAATAGTAGCCTGGGACCAGCAGATATTTTGCCCATAAACTAGCTGGTGCTAATGAATGAGATAGAATTTCTGTAAGAGGAAAATAAAGGACAGTGATTATAAATAGAAACGTAAATATGTTTTTGTGCTTTGTGTCTGCAAATAGTTTTCTGATTCGCAAACAGATATAGAAATTCAGCGGCAAATAGATGATCAGTCCTTTTAATAAAAACATATCATCAAGAGACTACAAATTGCTCGAATAGTCTTTAGATCCTAATTTTATTATACCTTTTTAATATCGATAACAATTGATACGTTGTTGATCAAAGAATAAAGACCACAATTATAATAGCTAAATTATTGCGAATCTTAATCTTATTTGTTATAAGCAGAAGTCAATGGTAGTCAGAAATTGAAGCGTTGCGGACTACTATGTGAACTTTACCCGAAAAAGTGACAGAAGCAGAAAAGTGATGATTTACAAGAGAATTGTTTAACGCCTGAACTGTGCGGCGGGCAACTGCCTATCCGCACGAGTGATTTGTTAGCTTTCACGCTTCATTTTCCCTGCAATCGTAACTATTTCAAAAGATTCGATCAAATCTTTCTGATGATCCTCAGCAAGTAAGCAAGTAGCCCTCCAAGTGAGAACAAGAAAAAGAGCGTCTACACCTATAAGCCATATGGTTGTCACCCAATGTAGAACTTGTACCCTTGCATTCCAACAAAAAAAGCTGATGCCTATGAGAAAAAAATGTAAAACCCATGCACGGCAAATTCTAAGGCGACTGCGGTTGTAGTCAATCTTGCTTGCCAACGACTGAGACTGTGAACGGATAAACTTCTCAAGCTCCATTGCCAAATTGCGGTCGTCGATCTGAGGGGCAATTGCCTTGACATGTTTAACTTTGTCGTCATTAAAAACCTTCTTTTTAGCTCTTGCTTCTACTGTTGATATGAAGATGCCACGAATGAGACGATCAATAACAATTCCTAACACATACACAATAGCTATAAGTGTTCCAATAAGAGCTTTGTTGTCCGTCAAGATCATTGTGTCAAATTTATAGTTCAGGATCGCTGCCAGAAAAAATGCAAGCCATGTGGCTGTGCCTATTCCAACCACGAGAAGCTCGACAAATAGTGCCGTAACGTTCATTTGTTAAATTCCGATTCTGTTATAATTCACAAAGCTAAATTTATTTTTATGCTGATTATACATTTGATCAAAGATTATACGCTTTAGGTTTCATTGTCAATTATTGTTGTGAAAAACTGCCGATGAAACCTGATTTATCAATATATAACCGTCATTTTAAATAGAATATACATAATTATACAAAACAATATTCTAGTAAGAATTTTTTGCAGATTGCCGGTTGAACTATATACCTTTCAAGTTCAGCTTTCAGATGTGTGTTACAGGAAGAAGTAAACGGGATTAGGCAAAAAGTTTACTCCTTGCACCATACGATTTTCAATCTATTTTTACAGCAAAAACAGGGAAGATTTTCATAAGACTAATTGTTAGTAAAAATTGATTCTGGTGACAGTTTGGTGACGGTTATTATGTAAAGTTTATAAATGTAACCTATTGATTTTAAAGGATAAAGCTGGCGGGGTGGACGGGACTTGAACCCGCGACC
>Ga0129298_10000102_pt1 | contig 27818 bp, 25 predicted proteins | sample I19B2metaG_FD_94707 | JGI IMG/M metagenome (GOLD analysis project Ga0129298, IMG submission 94707) | Lake sediment bacterial and archeal communities from Gulf of Boni, Indonesia to study Microbial Dark Matter (Phase II) - ​I19B2 metaG | ecosystem: Environmental > Aquatic > Freshwater > Lake >... | reverse complement strand
TAGCAGATGACACAGCTCCGCTCTCAAGAGGTAAACGCTCGTGGGTGGAAGAGAAAGACGGCATAGTTGCTTCCTGGAAGCAGTTCGACGCTTTTCCTTGGGAGAGAGTCAGACTTGACCTCACGGAATATTATGGTTTCCTATGCGAGAATCTGCCCGAAGGTATGAAAGTAGCGATCGGCTCGACCTTGTACGAGATGGTTGGGGAAAAGCTCATGGGCTGGGAGGGCTTGTTCGGCAACCTTTACCTCAACCCCGACTTGGTGAAAGCCATATTCGACAAGTGGGGGCAGATAGTCTACGACGGGTACAAAGAAGCAATTTCATATGATTGCGTGGGAGCAATATTCCATGCGGACGATCTTGGATACAAGAAGGGTACAATGGTGAACCCCAATATTCTGAGAAAACTTGTGTTCCCATGGTTCAGAAAATTCACCTCATTAGCACACGAGAACGGAAAGATCTATCTATATCACTGCTGCGGCAACATGTCTCAAGTTCTGGAAGATCTTATCGAGGACATTAGGATAGACGCGTTCCACTCATTCCAAGACGTGATCATGCCTGTCTGGGAATTCAAAGCAGAATATGGGAAAAGAGTTGCAGCCCTCGGAGGCGTTGACGTAGACAAACTGGCACGATACGACCAAGCCTCCTTAAGGAGATACGTTAGGAGAGTCCTAGACAGATGCATGACTGGGGGAAGATACGCCTTGGGATCAGGAAACACCGTGACAAACTATGTGCCGCCAGAGAACTACCTGGTCATGCTTGAAGAAGGGCTTAGATGGAAACCCAAAGTTTGATTCAGGCACATGCATGACTTGTAGAACCTAGGAACTGCGAATCTAGCTTTCTGCCTTTCGTCACGTTTTCTTTCTGGCAAACATGCCGTCGATGAAGGGTTTCGTCTTCTCATTCTCAGCCTTGATCCTGTCTTTGCCAATCTCCTTCATCTTCTCAGTCATTTCCCGGATGACCTCGGCGAACTTGACACCTTCAGCGGCAGATATGTACTCAACCCTGAACCTTTCAGGCGTCAAGCCCAACTTTTCGAGGACCTTTGCCAAGGACTCCATCCGCGCCTTCATCTTCCAGTTCCCATCAATATAGTGGCAGTCATAGGGAAGATGGCAAGCTCCAACCATAACCATCCCAGCGCCCCTTCTAAAAGCCTCAAGCACGAAGTCTCGGTCAACTCTTCCAGAGCACATAACTCGGATCATCCTAATGTTGGGGGGATACTCAAAACGGCTTGTCCCGGCTAGGTCAGCTCCGGCATAGGAGCACCAGTTGCAGCAGAAGCCCATGATCTTGTCTTCTTGATTGGCGTCCAAAGCAGCCTCAATCTGAGCGAATATCTGGGCATCTGTGAAATGCATCTGTGTGATGGCGTCAGCAGGGCACTCGGCGACGCAGGTTCCGCAACCGTGACACATCGCGGCCATGACCTGAGCAGGCTCACCGGGCTCAGCCCGTATGGCGCTATAGGGACACTTGGAGACGCATATTCCACATTTGACCTTAGTGTTGCGGCACTTTGCTGGGTCTACTACAGAGATTATGGGCTCAATCTTAACAGAGGGCTTCGAAAGGATTGTTGCCGCCCTAGCTGCAGCTCCGCTTCCCTGTGAAACGCTGTAGGGAATGTCCTTAGGCCCTTGACAGGCTCCGGCAAGGAAGATTCCGTCAACAGGCGTATCGATCGGCTTCAACTTCGGATGGCTCTCCATGAAGAATCCGTCAGTACCCCGAGTTATGTTCAGAATCCGTGAAACTTCACCGGCATCCTTAGAAGCCACGGCTGCCGTCGCCAAGACAACCATATCCGCCTCCAACTCAATCGGCTCCCCGAGCAACGTGTCCTCCGCCCGTATGATGAGATTCCTAGTCTGAGGCGCCTCCAGAACCTTTGAGACTCTGCCCCTCACGAAGTTTACACCCATCTCTCGGGACCTTGCATAGAACTCTTCGTAGCCTTTGAAGTTGCCACGCATGTCCAAGTAGAACACGTACACATCCACGTCTTTGCCATAGTGTTCCTTCAACTGAACTGTGTGCTTAAGCGTATACATGCAGCAGAACCCTGAGCAGTAGGGGTAGATGTTCGTGTCCCTTGAGCCTACGCACTGCACAAAGGCGACAGTACTCGGTCTTTTCCCGTCAGAAGCTCTAATGACGTGTCCACTAGTTGGCCCCGCTGCCAACATCAGCCTCTCAAACTCTAGGCTGGTTATGACGTTGCTGTACTCGCCGTAGCCATACACGTTGCCTTCATCGGGCAGGTGGAGGTCATAGCCTGTTGTGACAATTATGGCGCCGACTTCCAGTTCGACGTTCATAGGCTCCTGACTGAGGTCTACAGCTTGGCGGGCGCCGCATGCGTCCACGCACTTGTAGCATTCAATGCAGTAGTCTTTGTTGATCCTGTAGATGAGCGGAACAGCCTGTTCGAAGGGGACTGAGATCGTCTTCCTGACACCCATGTTTATGTCCCATTCGTTCGGGTACTCTATTGGGCAAACGTCTCGGCACTCGCCACATCCAGTGCAGTTCTCATCGATTATGTAACGGGGGTTCTTGCGGACCTTAACCTTGAAGTTGCCTACGTAACCTTCAACGCTCAGGATGTCGGCGAAGGAGAGAATCTCAATGTTCTGATGCCGAGCAACATCGACCATCTTCGGACCCTCTATGCAGATTGAGCAGTCTAGAGTCGGGAAGGTCTTGTCCAGCTGAGCCATATGTCCGCCGATGCTCTCCTTCTTCTCGACTAGGTAGACTTTGAACCCCATCTCCGCCAAGTCCAAAGCCGCGTTTATGCCAGCTATCCCGCCTCCCAACACAAGTGCTCTGTTTGTTACAGGAACCTCAATAGGGCTGAGAGGCCCAAGGAGCCTCGCCTTCGCGACGGCGACCTTCACAATCTCCTTAGCCTTCTGAGTAGCTTCTTCAGGCGCGCTGGGATGACACCACGAGCAATGCTCCCTGATGTTCGCCATCTCAAAGAGGTAGGGGTTCAAACCGGCTTCTGCGACGGTTCGGCGGAAAGTGAACTCGTGCATACGGGGCGAGCAAGCCGCAACCACTACTCGGTTAAGGTTGTGTTCCTTTATGGCCTTGCGTATCTCTTCCTGCCCAGGATCAGAGCACGTGTACCGGTTATGAATAGCGTAGACGACGTCGGGTAACGTGCGTGCGTACTCAGTGAGCGCTTCGACATCGATGACCCCGGCTATATTCAGTCCACAGTGACATACGAAGACCCCAACCCTCGGACTCTCCTGCATCCAAGACACCTTCCCCTAGCTGAAACGTCTCTTCACCGACTCTCGGGCTTTGAGAGTCAACCTAGTGCGGAGCTCCTTCGCCATGTCCTTTGTAGATGTGAGTTTTTCGAGAGCCTTATTCCAAGCTCCTGAATGAACCGATGCGTGATAGATCGAGCCCCTTTCGATTTCCAGCGCACCCTCAACTGGGCATGCTATCCTGCAGACCCCACAGTAGATGCAGCAATAGTCGTTGATGTCAACCTTTCCGTCGTCAGCAACGTACAATACTCCCGGCACAGGGCAGACATCAACGCAGTCGCGGCAGTTTTCTGGGCATTTCTCTCTGTTTATTCTGATTGTCCCCAAGATGATTTTGCGAACGCTTAATGCCTCATACGGGCATTTGACTTCGCACAGTCTGCAGGTCGGGCAGTACTCTTTGTCAATGTTGACTTGGACGCCTTCTTTGGCATTGTCTACACTGACCTTGATGAGGTTGAATGGGCAAGCTTTCTCGCATTCTCTGCAATCTGTTGGGCATCTGGACGATTCAACTTCAATCTCGCGGATCAGCTGGGGGAAGCTCTCCTTCTCAAGTACAGGCACAGTGTTTTCGCCATTTATCCGAAGCATAAGCGCCCCAAACGGGCAGATTGCATTGCAGATTCCACAGAACTGGCATTTGGTCTCGTCTATCGTAGTTGTGGGTCGTTTGAGTTCTCCGACTTCGGTTCTAGTCGGCTTCGCTACCTTTATGGCTTCTCTGGGGCAAACGGTTTGGCAGATCTCGCATCCCACGCATCTCTCCTTGTCAAGAGCCAAGGAGTAGTGCTTTGTGTACATTATCCTCTCTATGACAAGCTCGCGCTCAGTTTGTGTCTTCAGCAATTTCATGACCATGAATTCTCTCTTCCATGATGAGCTGGAGCTACCACGATCGGAAAGATTAAAGATATAACTGGGCACCCAAATAAGAACTTTATGATCTATAGCCTAGGAACTTGCACCGAGTTCGCGCTTTCGGGGAGACATTGTGATGACCGCATGGCTATATAGCCTCGCGAGCATAGCTGCCGTCAGCCTGACTTCACTAATCGGCGTGCTGGCCCTTCCTCTGCGAGAGGAGGACTTAAGAAGAATCCTTCTGTATCTCGTCAGTTTCTCAGCTGGTGGCCTCTTCGGAGACGCTTTCCTTCATCTGATCCCAGACGCAGCCGAAGATGGTGGCTTCGGTGTGTCCGTGTCTTTTTCTGTGCTTTTCGGGATCGTTCTTTCCTTTATGGTGGAGCGGTTCCTCCAGTGGAGACATTGTCACATCCCAACCTCAAAGGAGCATCCTCATTCTCTGGCATATATGAACCTCTTCGGGGACGCGGTCCACAACTTCATAGACGGCTTGATAATAGGCGGAAGCTACCTGGCGAGTACGTCGGTGGGCGTTGCCACCACGTTGGCTGTCTTCTTCCACGAGATCCCGCAGGAGATAGGAGACTTTGGGATTCTTCTACATGGTGGGTTCAGCAAGCCCCGAGCTCTACTCCTCAACTTTCTGACCGCTCTTGTCGCTTTGGCAGGGGGAGTAGCAGCGCTCGGCTTAGGCTTCCTTTCTCAAGGCTCTGTCTCGCCATTGATAGCCTTTGCCGCCGGCTCCTTCATCTACGTGGCAGGCTCAGACCTGATCCCAGAGCTCCGCAAAGAAGAACCTGAGCCTCTGAGATCGGCATTACAGTTGTTGGCTTTTGTCACTGGCGTACTGGTCCTCTTTACATTCGTCCTTCTGGAATGAGTTGCTACCCAGCCAGAGTTGCTGCTAGACTCCCGTGAGGCATTCGTCCATATCTGGCGTGCATGGAAAGGGACTCCCTCGCTCTGCAATATCTGCGATACGGATTACCCTGCGCACAAGTACAGACCATTGTTAACCTTTAGAAAGCGCAGACAAGATAAGCTTTTTAATGGTGGGTGAGCATTTCCGTCTCATTTGATGGCTCGGGAAAGGAAACCTCGGATTGTCAAGCCTTACTACCAGCATCGTCGCAACTTCGATTGTAAGCTTCTTCTCGCTGAGCGGAATATGGGCTTTGTCAGTGAAAGAGAAAACGCTGCATAAGGTTCTGTTCGTCCTCGTGGCCTTCTCTGCTGGCTCGATCTTGGGAGCAGCATGCCTCGACCTTCTTCCTGAGGCTGTGGAGCTGGGCGAGGAGTCTTCGGTGTTTGTCTATGTTACACTGGGGTTCCTCCTGTTCTTCTTCCTCGAACGTTTCATCTACTGGTATCATGGGCACGGCCATGAGGCTGACATATCCACTGAGGTTGCAGGTCGAAGTGGAATGAAGGTTCTAGCCTATCTGAACCTTGTTGGTGACGGAATCCATAACTTCACAGACGGAATGGTTATCGCGGTCAGTTATCTCGTGGGCTTCCCAGTCGGACTAGCTGCAACCATCGCCGTTATCTTCCATGAGCTCCCTCAGGAAATGGGAGACTACGGGATACTGGTTTACGCAGGCTTCAAGCGGGCCACAGCGATTGCTCTCAATTTTGTGGCATCTCTGACGGTTGTGGTGGGAGGAGTCTTTGCGTCCTTCTTCATAGAGGCGGCTACAGCCGCAAGCGGAATGCTTATAGCCCTCTCAGCAGGTGGCTTCATCTACCTAGCAGCCTCAGAGTTGATCCCAGAACTGCATAAGGAGAAGGATTTCGAGAAGTCCGTCATACAGTTCATCATTTTCCTGTTGGGGATTGTCCTCATATGGTCCTTAGGCATAGTCTTTCCGGAATGAATGTTCTTGGGCTGCCTTCGGGTAACCCTCATCTTCCAGTTGAATGGTCGTGTGGTCTACTCCGAACTCTTCCTTCAGTACGCGGATCAGGGATTCCATAAGACCCTTCCTGTCGATGCTCCCTTTGACGACAACATGACCGCTGAAAAGACACATCTGCGTCGGCGTTATGCACCACACGTGTAGATCGTGAATGCTCCCGACGCCCTTCACCTCAAGCAATCTGCGCTCTATGGAGTCCAAGTCGATGTGGGGAGGAACCCCCTCAAGAAGGACATTTATGGATTCGCGGATGACTTTCGTGGAACTGTAGAGAATCAGCAAGCCTAGCATCATACTGATCAACGAATCCGCCTGGTACCATTGTGTAAAAAGCATAATGACCCCTGCCGAAACGGCTCCTATAGACCCCAAGATGTCTGCCAACACGTGGAGAAAGGCGCCCTTGACATTCAGGCTTTCCTCCCTGGATGTTGAGAGGATTGCCGCAGAAAGCCCGTTAGCCAGTAGACCAAGGAAAGCTATGGTCAGCATGTTCAGGCTCATTACCTCTACGGGTCGCTGAAGCCGCTGGATGGACTCAAAGAACATGAAGAACACCAAAGCCCATAGCAGGATCCCTTGAAGGAAGGCTGCCAGAATCTCTGCGCGGTAGTAGCCGTAGGTTTTCTTTGCCGTGATGGGACGTTGAGCAATCCACGCAGCTAGGAGGGAGAAACTCAAGGCAAAAACGTCGCTCAACATGTGCCAAGCATCAGTCAAAAGGGCGAGACTGTTTGTCAGAATGCCTCCCACGAGTTCAATGATGAAGAAACATAGGGTTATGCCCAATGAAAGGGCAAGGCGTCTCGTCCCTTTCGGCGGCTTCGAAGGTTCGTGCATTGAAACCGGCTCTTCTTCAAGCTACTTGGGAGGTCGTAGAAATAAAAACTTATCGAGCCCCTGACAGCCGAGATCAACTGCGGTAGACGGCGGGTGAAGCCCCCTCATCTTTGCTTACTGACGACGCCAAAGCCACGAGCCTCTTAACGGGCAGAAACATGGTCATGAATCTGACCTCTATTGCCCAGAAAAAGAACGTGACCCTCGCCTCCAGATCATGGGTGGCTTTCATGACCAAAGGCAACGCGGGAACGAGGACCCATGGTCCACAAGGCTTTGACAGCGCGCGCTTTGCACGAATCTCCCCTGTGAATGGACGGTCCAGAACGAGGCCGATAGGAGCCGAGATCACATGGTCATATTTCTGACCCGAAAAAGAGCACGTTTCGAACCTTTCTCGCTGTCTCTTCGTTCTTGGACATGCTGGATATCCGTTGTGCGTGTCAACGTGCGATCTCAAGGAGGAAGGCGATACTTCCGGATGCGTTTGCCTCTTATAGGTATCGAATGGTCGCAGCTTGGGCACGTCTTCTCATTCGTAACGCGATAGCGGACTATGCGCGGTCCGGAACGCTTGATCAAACTTCTTCCGCAGTCTGGGCAGTATGTATCCTCGTACCTGTGACCTGGAACATTGCCGATGTACGGGTAGAGGACCCCGAAACTCGTAGCCAGTTTGTAGGCTTTCTCTAGTGTTTCAGTGCTGGTCGCTGGGCTGTCGAACCTGTAAGCGGGGTAGTATCTGGTAAAGTGGAGCGGCGTTTCAGTTCCAGCGTTCTTGAGATGCCGTTCAATCAGCTGTCCCAGACACTCTTCGCCATCATTAACGCCGGTAACGACAAGGTTCACTACCTCAACATGATACCCCATTCGCTTAGCCTCCCTCACATTCCTCCAAACCTTTTCCACATCAACGCCGCCGCAAAACCTCCTGTATACATCGGCGTCTCCTTTGACATCAATCTTCAAGCCGTCCATCCCTGCATCCCGCAGCAGTCTCAACCCATCCAAGGTCATGTAACCATTGGAAACGTAACAGGAATACAAGCCTCTCGCTTGTGCTAACCTAAATAGGTCAATGTTCCAATCTGTCAGAAGAGTTGGCTCCTGGAAGCTTGAACACAGGCCCTCGTCTCCACTGTTTTGCGCCATCTCAACAATCTGCTCTGGCGAGACGAACCTGTAATCTGAGCAGTCGGGCGGCTTTTTTGAGAGGTTCCAGTTCTGGCACCAGACGCAGTCAAAGTTGCATGACCAAGTGGAGAATGTTAGCGCGGTCGAGCCGGGCCAATAGTGGAAGAAAGGCTTTATCTCGATTGGTCGACTCTCCAAGGCACTGAGGTTACCGTACACAATTGTGTACAGCTTTCCGTCCACATTGGTTCTTGTTTTGCAGAAGCCTCTGCCTCCAGAAGGCATCTGGCACCTCCTTTCGCATAAGTTGCATTGCACAACTGAACCTGCTAGTTTCTCGTAAAGAACCGACTCGCGAACAACTGGCAGCTGAAGCAGGTGTCCCAAGTTGCCGACACACATTTATATCCTGTCGGGGGATAAAAAGATGGTCTTCAGAGCCACCAAGGAACCTATTTCCCCCGCCTAGGCGAGGAGTAATTGCAGGGTGGAAATCAAAAATAAGGAGGAATTGCTGGGCAATGCTTCTTCTGCAGTGAACCGGAAAGCCAGAGAGATCGTTCTGAGAGTCATTGAGAGGACTCTGGAAGCCGTTGACCCTAGAAAGTTAATCGCATCAAAGGTCACCTTGACCGGCAATCTGCTTAGTGTGAACGGGAAAACCTTCGACATGACAGCCTTCAGAAGAGTATTTGTGGTCGGTGGCGGTAAGGCCAGCGGCTCTATGGCTGAGGCTCTGGAGCGGGTTCTTGGCGACCGAGTTAGCGAGGGCTTGGTGGTCGTGCCGCGAGGAACCGCGGACATGTTCAGGCTGGAAAGGGTAAGGTTTCATGAGGCAAGCCACCCAATTCCTGATGAAAGCAGCGTGACTGGCGCACTCAGGATACTCGATTTGGTGAGCTGCGCCGAAGAGGATGACTTTGTTATCTGTCTGATCTCAGGAGGAGGTTCAAGTCTCATGACCTTGCCTTGTGAAGGAGTGAGTCTCAGCGATAAGCAGAAAGTGACAGACAAACTGCTGAGATCAGGCGCCACTATTAACGAAATCAACATAGTTCGTAAGCACATCTCCGGGTTCAAGGGCGGCCAGCTGGCAAAAACAGTCTATCCCGCAACTCTTCTAGGCCTACTGCTTTCAGACGTCATAGGAGATCCCCTTGAGGTGATAGCCTCCGGACCCACTGTTCCGGATTCAACAACCTTCGGCGGAGCAGTGTCTGTCCTCAGAAGATACGGCGTTTGGAAGGAGGTCCCGGATTCAGTTAGGAAAGTCCTGAGTGAAGGCGAGAATGGTCTAATTGAGGAAACTCCCAAAGACGACGACCCCGCCTTCAGGAAAGTCCACAATATCGTCATAGGCAATAATCGGTTGGCGTGTCTCGCTGCCCTAGATGAACTTAAGGAGATAAGTTTGAACACGCTGCTCCTCACCTCATTCTTGGAGGGCGAAGCCAGAGACGTGGGTTCAACGATGGGGTCACTGGCGAAAGAGATGCTGGTTTCCGGCAACCCCCTGCAGCCTCCAGCCGGAGTTGTGGCGGGTGGAGAAACAACCGTGACAGTGAAGGGGAACGGGATTGGCGGACGAAACCAGGAGATCGCTTTGGGCGCTGCGTTGAAGATGGACGGCTTGGAAAGAGCAGTCTTGGCTTCGGTGAGCACCGATGGCATCGATGGTCCTACAGATGCAGCCGGGGCAATTGTGGATGGCAGAACCATCACCCGCTCGCAAGGCATGAACCTCGACGCCAAGAAATATCTAAGGAACAATGACTCCTACTCATTCTTCTCAGAGCTGGGCGACCTCATACATACTGGTCCAACGGGCACAAATGTTAACGACATAACCGTTTTGCTTGTTCTCTAGCGTCTCTCGGAAAGGCAGATATCATTTTTTGACGTCGAGGGTCAGTTTGCCGACTTCTTCAGTCTCCTCTTCTTCAGACGGCCAGTTCATTGCATAGCCACCTAGATACGAGCCGATAATGTTCCCGAGCAAGGGGAGGATGAGTCTGTATGCGAAGTCAGGGCTGGACGGGTCAAACTGACCAAGGAAATATGTGAGAATCGTAAGGATCGAAAAGCCGATCACGCCTGGTGCGGCTAGGATTGTCTTCAAGCCTTCCTCAACCTTGTAACCAGTGTATAGCCCGCCGAAGAAGCCGCTGGGCAAGTAGACGGCGCCAAACAAGATTATGATTCTGGCAAGGGCAAATTGCTCTTGGAAGACAATGACGCCTATGACCCCAAAGTAGATTAGGATCCGTTCCATGACGCCTTGCGCAAGGTCTGAGACAATGAACATCACGATGAAGCATATCCCTCCGCCGATAGCTGCGTGGATAAGACTCCACTTGTCAGGTAGCCTGAGCTCTGATGTACTCAATCCATCACCTTCATATCTTGATTGAACCTAACATAGTTTCAAATACGCTGTGTGTCTGTGTCCAATCGTCTTCTTTCCCCCAAAACGCAATCTCGAAGAGTTGCTGCTTGTCTATCCAAGACATGAATATACAGGTCAGGTTGTAGAAGGCTTCGTCCTGTTTGAACCCGTCTCTGATCGCGAACTTTGTGTAGATGGCTTCTCGACTGGCTACTGTAACTGTGCCGTTCTCGGAGTAAAGAAAGGTGGCATTGGCGTTGCTCTGTAGAGACCAGTTATACATCCTATCGGCCTCATAGGCAGCCACCGAGAATGCGTCCGTCAGATTGTTTGCCTCTATGAATCTACGTGTAGCCACCTCGTCATAGATTCTGAGAAGCATCACCACATATCGGTCAGTAGGAGCGAAAAACGCGCTATATCCTCTCCCGCTGGTTTCATTTCCAGGTTTCCAGGTAAAAGCAAACCAGTATCTGGGGAACTCTACCTCCAAATACTCATTTTTCAATAGGAGATAATCTCCGTGAAGATTGGCTGAAAGTATCCAGTAGACAAAGCCATAGCCAGCAAGGCAGGAACCCAAAGCTAGAACAATAAAAATGACGACAGGCGGCCGTCGAAGGATTCCGCGCAGGCTTCTCAATATGAAACTCATGCACGCATCCCGACTGAATCACCACTTAATCGCGGCAACCGAATATAAAGATGCCGCTTTGTTCAGAGATTGAGATATGGAAACATTGCACGGCTGCAGCGGCTGCAAAGATTTATCTTGCCTTGGACGTAAAGGATTCCAACTGAGGATGGACCTATGAAGGGAAAGATGAAAGCCGCTGTCCTGCACAAGCCCCTTGACATGCGGATCGAACGGGTCGGCATTCCAGAGATAGGTTCGCATGAAGTCCTCGTGAGGATGAAGCGCGTCGGAATCTGCGGCTCTGACGTCCATTTCTATCTGGAGGGCAGGATCGGATCCTTCATCGTGCAGGAGCCTCTGATCTTGGGACATGAGTGCTCTGGCGAAGTCGCAGAGGTCGGCGAGAAGGTTACTCGACTCGAGGTTGGGCAAGGTGTGGTCATAGAGCCTGGTTTCGTCTGCGGGAAGTGCCAGTATTGCAGGGAAGGACGGTACAACCTTTGCAGAGAGGTCCAGTTCTATGGAGCGCCACCTTTCAATGGCGCGTTTGCAGAGTATGTTACGGCGCCTGAACAGAACGTCTATCCGATGCCGAAGGGGATGTCATACGATGAGGGAGCGATGATAGAGCCCTTGGCAGTGGGGATGATGGCAGCGAGAATGGGTGATGTGACAGCTCATGATATTGTGGCAATACTTGGTGCAGGTCCGATTGGGCAGATGTCCCTCCAGGCGTCGAGAACGTACGGAGCACTCGAAGTATACGTGACGGACGTCATTGGCTATAGATTGGACTATGCCGGAAAATATGGTGCGAAGGCCGTTATAGACGCTGGTCGAGAGAACGTGGTTGAGAGGATCATGGAGCTCACAGACAAGGAAGGGGTCGACGTCGTGATTGAAGCGTCGGGCGCGATACCTGCAATCCTACAGGCGCTTGAGATCGTGAAACCCGGAGGAAGAATCGTCTTCGTCGGATATCCGCCAAAGGATGTCCGGTTCCCCGTAACGAAAGTGATACTAAATGAGCTCGAAATCCGCGGCATCCACAGGTACGCCAACGTGTTCCCGACAGCGATCAAGGCTGTTTCTTCAGGGAAAGCTCTTGCGAAGCCCTTTGTCACCCACAGATTCCCCTTCGATAGGATACTGGAGGGATTTGAAGCGCACATGAAGAAGACCGGGAACCCCATGAAAGTCCAGATAGTCATATAGGCAACCGAGATGTGGAGCGGAGAAAGATGGCGAAAACTGTAAAGGTCGGCGTTCTGGGATACGGGTTTGTCCAAGAAACTTTTCACCTCCCATGTTACCAAGAGATCGCCAACACAGATGTCGTTGTGATCGGCGGGAGAAGTAGAGAAAAGGCAACCGCGGTGGCTAAGAAGTTTGGCGTAAAGAGGGTCTACTCAGGCGAAGATTTCATAGGCAGAGTGTGTTCAGATCCAGAGGTAGAAGTCATAGACATAGGCCTCCCAAACTTCCTCCACAAGGAAGCTTCAGAGGTTGCCGCTGAAAACGGCAAGCATGTTATGTGCGAAAAACCTTTGGCTCGCAACGTTGATGAGGCGAGATCCACTCTAAGAGCAGTTGAGAGATATGGCGTCATAGACTGCTACGCCGAGAACCAAGTGTTTTGTCCTCATATAACGAGAGCAAAAGAGATAGTCACAGGCGGTTCCATAGGAGATGTCTTCTGGATAAGAAGCAGAGAAGCCCACTTCGGTCCGCACTCACCCTGGTTCTGGGACCCCCAACTTGCAGGTGGAGGAGTCTTGATGGATATGGGTTGCCATTCAGTCGAGGTCGCGAGATACCTGATCGGGAAGCAACCGGTCAAGGCGTTTGCTTGGGCAAAGACTCTGGTTCACGATACCAAGGCTGAGGACAACAGCCTCGCCACCATAAGCTACAAAGGCGGCGAGCTCGGACAGTCTGAGAACAGCTGGGCTGCTCATGGAGGACTCGACCTCAGGTTCGAGGTCTATGGTTCTGATGGTGCCATATTCATTGACCCTACCAGGGAGACAGGCATCAGAGTATTCACGGTAGCGCCTGAAGAGAGAGTTGGCTATGTCGTGGAAAAAGCTGAAGCCAAAAAGGGCTGGATGTATCCAATATGGAGGGAGCATGAGGTTTACGGATACCTCGCTGAACTCAAGCACTTCGTAACCTGCATCCAGAAGGGCGAGAAACCGCGGGAGACGTACAAAGACGGATACATCGTGAACTGCATATTGGACAGCTGCTACGAATCAGTGAAGAGCGGAAAATGGGAACCTGTGAACCTCTAGGTTCCTTGTCCATAATCATCGGCTAGAAGCCCGCAAATGAAGTCTCAGAAGCCATAACCAATGTTGAAAACCGCTGCCGAGATATAGCATTGGAGATGCTTTTGTATCCATTTTCCATGGGAGCCTTCCTCCTTATGCCTCAAGGCATGGTCTCTTAATGCTAAATCTACTCAAAACTATGCCGAAAGGCTATTTCTTCGAGGTCCCTATGTAAAGATTGGTTGCATTGGTTAAACGCGTATTACCTTTCAGCTTTGCGTCACCATTGCCATTTCCTGCTCAGCCCGCAATACTTCTGCATCTCGTCCAAAGCAGAAAAGCCTTCAGCATGCCCTAGACGACTGAAAAGAAGCACCCTCTAGGAAGCAACTGGGCGTCGAAAGCCGTCAGAAGCGGAGCAAGCAGATCAATCAGCCGGCTTGTACCACAACAATACTGGAGTTACCTGAGCGGACGTCTTTGGCAATAGGCAGACGTGGCTTGCACTCCGGGATTCCGACTTCTTGTCGGTACGGATGATCTGGCAAGTCAGTCCTTATGTCTCCCTAGGGGCTGCTGGTCGGAGCTTTTTCAGTTTGACAACCGCGCTATCTAGCCAAGACGGACCTGGGATTTATGGGCAAGACCTCTGTCCTTGATCCGTCTTCAAGCGATGAAACTCCGCGTTTTTGGACATCAAGTCTGTCCATAAAAGCGGAATAAGCCCGAATCAGCCTTCTTTGCAGACCCTGGCGACCCGAAGACCCGGCGGCCTCATAGAATAAGGACTATTCAACACTTGGGCATATGTACTATCCAACCGTAAGCCTTAGGGTTTGGTCGGGAAACTCGGGGATAGTTGCGCATATCAATCAAATGAGATTTTGGATACAGAAGCATCAACATCGAAATCATCATAACCGTTACCCTCAGTCTAGAACCAGTCCGACAGGGTCGGCAAGACTATCTCGATGCCGCGGGAACAGCTAAGGCGAGGAAAGCCTCAGGCCCAAGATGCTGATGGTTAGTTCCGGGGTCACCCGCAACCTAGACGTAGGTCTTCCAGTAGTTGGCTGAGGTTTTGAGGTCCTCTATGACCTTGGTCTCTTCAGCCTCGAACGGGTGAACCACCTCCAGTATCAAGCAAACCTCTTTGGCGCCTGAACCTTCAATCGCATCAATAACTCTCCTTGGTTCTATCAGCCCGATTTTGTTGTACTTCTTCGTGAAAGGCCAATGGCGATCTCCCTTCCCGTCAGTCTGCTGCACATGGACAACTGGCGAATCAGCAGCGAGCTCCCTCAGCCAAGCGTAGACATCGTTATCCCGGTTTTCAACGCCGACCGTGCACTGATGGCCAGTGTCTATTGCCAGCTTCACCGGGATCCTGCTCTCTTCATTGACTCTCTTAAGGAGCTGGACTGAGTCCTCTATGGTGCATGGGGGTTCACGAAGAAGCGGCATAGGTTCCCACAGAAGTTGGTTGAGACCATCGTGGGCAGCCAGAGATGACAGATGCCAAAGGTTCTCGACCAAGATGGTCATCATGTTCTTCCGTCTCTCAACATCAGCATAGTCTCGACAGCTCAACGCAGCCATGTGTCCACCAGTGATTTTGGCGCCCATCTTCCTTGTCATCTTCACGGCACCAGCATACCAACGTATAGCGTCGGCGCGCATTCCCGGGTTCGGATGGGTTAGGAGGTTGCGGGAGTAAGCCGCCAAACCAGTAAACGTTGAGTGTACAGTCAATCCTGTTTCGTGCAAGGCATCAACTGTCTGCGAGACCATCTCCGTGAGAACCGGTTCAGATGTTATCGGGTCCAGTATGTCGAAGGAAAACTGGACGAGATCGACTTCCAACTCTTTGGCGCAGATCTCAGCCCAGTCCGCGGGTAGAGGCCACCTTTTCACGGCGAAACAGTTGTTGAAACCCAGATGGAACACGGTCATGTCTTTTTCCCCCGACTATCTGCCAGTCAGCATATTCCATATGGGTCTGTGGCAAATGTTAGCCAATCCTTCTCTAACCTCTGATCTGGTCTAGTCTTACGTTATTCCTCTCATCCCTTAGTACTACGTAGTCTCCGATTTCTTCCACATGTTTGAAGGTCCATTTGTACGGAAACTTGCCGGCCAGGATTGCGAGCTTCCCTTCGTAAGCCTCGAACATCTCCATAAAGTCGAAGAGCTTCTTGACCTGATCTTTTCGGAAATAGGCTCTTTCAGCGTTGGGAGCCTTCACTTCAAAGGCCAGGAGGCATCTGCCCTTGGTTGCGAAGACGTCCGGCAAAGGTTCAGAACTGGGCGCAGAGACAGGAACTCTGACGGACTTGAACCCCAAGGCGCGAAGTCTTCTGACCAGCTGTCTTTCAGCTCGGTAACCTCGTCTCCTTATCCTCTTGATCTCTTTGACTGTTAGAATGCGTCCTTTCCGGCTCTCACCTAAGATCGCCCCGCCCTTGCCTTTGTGCGCCAAATCTCTGAGAGACAAGAGAGCTACCTCGATCCTTGGGTCTCCTCTATTGGTCTTATGGCCAATCTCACGAGGTCTTGAAGCCATTCTGAAAAGCTTCGAGCGTTTGCATATTTTTGGTACTTCTTCCTGTAGGGGATCTTAGAAACCATACGCATCTGCACCATTCTCCGAACATAGAATTTGGCTGTCGACCTCGGAACCTCTGCCTCTTTAGCTAGGTCACCGCTTGTGAACACCATGGCTAGCTGTGAGTATGCCTTGATCACATCTGCGGGAAACGGCATGGACAGGTTCACTATCTCAACCAGCTCTTTGCTCATCTGGACCAATTTTCAAGCCCCTTTTCGGACAAGAAATCTGGCTCTAGATTTATAAAGCCTTCGAATATCCTTGTGCATATCGCGCTATTAGGGAACGGCCAGCCATCAGATCGGAAGCTTGCAGTAAGACGCCTGGAAATGGTGCAACTGGGCATCCGCGGCATCTGGCGCGTTCAAATCCCGATGCCTCGCGTTGGAGACCATCCTCGAATTGCCGCCTTTGGCCTTCTTGGCCATGCTTGTTGTCCATTGGTAGGCGGAAGTTGCCACGATTACGAAATCGCACTTACGGACCCAATTCATGTCTCATCCTTCGGCTAATCTCTGGGAGCCGCGGAAAGAACCTTCATGTCCTCTTGGCGCACGGAAATATGGGATATTGTCGAGGTAGCCAGGCAGTTTCTGAAGAAAATCGCGCAGCCCCAAAACTGGAACTATGGGCAGCCCTTTGTGGAACTTCAGCGCCCCAGGCATAAGCGAGAGGATTATTGGTACAAAATGTGCTTCCTTCCAGTCCCCTATGCCGAGTTTCTCGCCCATGGCTGCTGACGCTTTAGCTAGACTTGCTGTTCTTTGAGCCTGTTTCTCAGCTGCCTTTCTGCTTGCTGATCCTCTCCAGCCGCGATGCCACTGTTTGCAGTCGACGGAAGCGACGATTGGTTCCTTGAGTCCCAAGATGTCAATCTCCCATCTTCCTCCAGACCAACTGAACCGAAAGTGCTTTTTCACTGCGAAGTCGTTGGCTTCGAACGCCAAGATGGCTAGGTCTTCGAACTCTTTCCATGAAAGGAGCTTGCAGACTCTTTCCATGTCAGCACCCGACTCTATCGCCATAGCTGCGAGTTTCAGGCGTTGTTCAGCGTCAGCCCTAACCGAGTTTCCATCAAGCTGGACCACGCCAAGCTCTCGCTCCTTCTTCAATACCTGCCTAGCGACTTGGCTTAGAACTCTAGCATCCCTTGCGATGTCGCCGAACCTGGCTGACCTGTCTTTCGTGAGCTTCAGAATTGATATCAGAACCTCACGTTCCGCGAGCATAGTTCACCGAAGGGATATGGTGCGTGAATAGATAAAAGCGTTTGAGGAAGACCACCAAGATTCACGGGTGTTTGCCGCGGTTGGGAAAAGATCGTTCGAAGCGCGGCATTTTGTAGTGTTCTGCATCTGCTTGTCGGGGATATCTCGAAACAATCTTAGCTCGTAGATTGCGCAGACCATAGCCTGCAAAAATAGATATAACTGGACAGCATGACAGTTATGCGGTTTTGAGGAGGAACTGGATTGAGGGTCGACGAACTTCAGGTTGGCGGGTTAAGAACTAAGCGGTTCATACTGAACGATTTGATTGTAGGCGTGCCGACAGACATAGGTCCGCGTATTCTGTATGTCGCCACTCGGAGGAGACCAGAGTCTAACCTGTTCGGGGTGCTTCTTGAGGCTGGCGTAGCCACGTCGGAGGGCTTTTGGAGAATATACGGCGGTCACAGGTTATGGAGCTCCCCCGAAGCTAAACCACGTTCCTATTCGATAGATAGTAAGCCCGTGAAAATAACGGCAAAGGATGACACTCTGACGATCTATGGAAACCCTGAACCCGAGAACTCCATTCAGAAAACGATGACTATAAGACCGTTTTCAGAAGACGCTGTCAAAGTTGTTCACACGATCAAGAACATAGGGAGATGGCCGATCGAGCTGGCATGTTGGGCTCTTTCCGTAATGACAAAGAAGGGCTTCGCCATCATACCACTAAGTCCTTCGAAAGTGGATGAAGAAGGGCTGCTTCCTGACAGGCATGTGACATTCTGGCCGTACACCAATCTCTCAGACAGACGGTTGACATTTGCAGATGGATACATCTTTGTCCGGCAGGATCCGGCGGCTCATGGTCCAGTGAAAGTAGGAGCAATGGCTAACCCTTCATGGGTCGCATATTGGGTCGAAGGAACTGCGTTCGTGAAGGAGTTCCTGCCTAAGAAGGGAGAATATCCGGACTTCGGCTGTAGCGTTGAAGTGTACACCAATCCAGATATGCTGGAGCTGGAGACTGTTGGTCCCCTGAAGAAACTTGGTCCCGGACAGAGCGTCGAACATGTTGAGGTATGGAGAATCTTTAACATCGAAGATTTGGCTCCCGAACCTGAAAGCGTCAAGGTGAAACTTGAGGCTTTATTGGGCAGATAGAGGGCAGTTGAAGGAGCCGGGAAACTATATGTTGGAAACTAGCGAGAGGCATGAGAAGAGTCCTGTCTCAACTTCTTCCTGAGTTCATCGATTGTCTTTCTGTTCTCGTAGGGACTAATGAAGTTCTTGAAGTCCTCCTCTTGGATCGGTTCTCTGAACCGGCGCGCTACTGACTCGTAGGTAACCATCCTCTGCTCGAATTTCTCGCAGATATATTCGTCACAGTATGCGCAGTTCTGTAATCCTTTCTCTGTCACACATGGGCGAACCGGACATCCCGTGTCTACTAGCCTGAGATTTTCGTCATCAGGAGTCAAGCAGCCATCGCAGCAGATTTCTTCCGGCGGAATGCGAAAGCCGTATATCCTGAACCATCCGTTACTTACCTTCTTCTGATCCTCAGCCGAGTGGATGTTCTCCCTTTATGCCAAGCAAAGGTTGCATCTATAGCCGCATCTTGTGATCGTATCTTTCGTCAAGTATCTTCCTCTTACCCAGCTTCTTCTACCGCGAGCTTGAGGAACGGTTCGTCATTCTCTTACATGGCCCTTTCCCAAAACGAAGTACTTAGTTGTCGTCAAGTGCTGTACGCTCATAGGTCCACGGGCATGCAGCTTTTGGGTGCTTATGCCTATCTCTGCTCCTAGACCGTACTGGTTGCCATCTGTGAACCGTGTTGAAGCGTTCCAGTAGACAGCTGCTGAGTCGACACGCCTGATGAACCTCAGAGCCTTGTTGAAGTCGGCGGTCAGAATGGCGTCGGAGTGCTTTGTGCCGTACTTGTTTATATGGTCAATGGCTTCATCTTCCCCGCCTACGACCTTGACGCCTATTATCAGATCTAGGTACTCCGTGTACCAATCTTCTTCCGTCGCGGGCACAACGTCGGCGACTATTCCGCGGGTTTCCTCGCATCCCCTCACTTCGACACCGCGGGACCGAAGAGCCTCTATAACCCTCGGGAGGAATTGACTAGCTATACCGCGGTGCACAAGAAGTTTCTCAGCCGCGTTGCAGACGCTTGGTCTCTGACACTTGGCGTTTATGACTATGTCCACGGCTTGGCCCAGATCCGCATCCTTCTCCACGTATATGTGACAGTTGCCGGTTCCGGTCTCGATAACTGGGACTTTGGCATTTTCCACGACGGCTTTGATCAGGTCAGCTCCACCTCTAGGAATGAGGGCATCTACGTACTCGCGCATCCCCATAAGCTCCACCGCCGCGGCTCTGTCAGTCGTGGGCACCACTTGAATGGCGCCTTCCGGAATACCCGATTCATTGGCAGCTTCACTCAGAACCTTCCCCACTGCAACATTAGAGTTGAAGGCTTCAGAACCGCCTCTCAAAATCACAGCGTTGCCTGATTTGAGGCATATGCCCGAAGCGTCAGAAGTCACATCTGGACGAGACTCGTATATTACTGCCACAACGCCTAGAGGGACCCTTAGCTGCCCTATTATGAGCCCATTCGTCCTCGTCCAGATTTTGACTATCTCGCCAACTGGGTCCGGGAGTTCGGCGACTTCTCTCAAGCATCTGGCCATGCTTGATATTCTCTTTTGGTTAAGGATCAGTCTGTCTACAAAGGCCTCCTTTGCTCCCCTCTTCCTTGTGGCGTCCACATCCCTCTTGTTTGCCTTAATGAGTTCGTCTGCGTTCTTCTCCAAGGCTTCTGCCATACTCAGCAGGGCTCGGTTCTTTGTCTCGGCAGGGAGTTCGGACAATATGCGTGAGGCTTCCTTAGCCCTTCTACATATCTGCAGTATTGTGCTAGTCATGATTTGTCGCCTCCTCTGTTGCCAAATGCGTCCTTTTCCTGATAACTATTTCCTTCTGCCTGATGTAACCTAGAGTCTTTCTTACCTGGGATGTTCTCATGCCTTTGATCAGGTTAACCTCTTCGCTTGTATAGTTGGCTATGCCCCTGGCGAACTCTTTCCCATCGGAACTGGCGAGACCCACTACGTCACCAATCTGGAACTGCCCCGACACGCCATCAATGCCAACCGCAAGCAGGCTAGCTCCGCTCAATATTGCTTTCTTTGCCCCCTCATTAACGAGAATCTGACCTTTGACGCCTGCTCCGTAGGCTATCCACCTCTTTATGCCGGGCAGTCCTTTCTCACATGGCTTGAAGTATGTGCCGACACCTTTCCCATCTAAGATATCCAAGAGCACATGCGGTTTCCTGCTGTTCGCGATCACAAGAGGAGTCCCGCTTCGCACCGCTATCTCGGCTGCTTCGATCTTTGTCTTCATCCCGCCTCTGCCAAGTCGGTTCTTGCCTTCAGCAGCATCCTTAAGCTCAGGGGTTATCTTCTCGACAATTGGGATCAGCTGAGCCCCAGGTTTGTTTGGGTTCTTGCTGTAAAGGCCGTCGACAGCGGACAGTAACACGACGAGATCCGCCTCGGTCGCGTTGGCTATCAAGACTGAAAGTATGTCGTTGTCGCTGAAGTTCACTTTGAACCCTTTCATCACCGGGATTATCTCGTTAACCGAGGTCACATCATTCTCGTTAATGATCGGCACAACCCCCAACTGAAGCAACCTGTCCAGAACGTTACAGGTGTGGAGATACGATATCCTGTTAGAAAGATCTTGCTCGGTCAGAAGGACCTGCGCTACCTTCAGCCCATAGCGTCCGAAAAGTTCCCTATAATGCGCCATCAGGATGCTCTGTCCGGCAGCGGCGCAAGCCTGTCTGAAGACGATGTCATTAGGATTTGGCTTCACTCCCAACTCGGCGATCCCTGAAGCTATTGCCCCTGAAGTAACAAGGATTATCCTAAAGCCTCGCCTAGTGGCTTCAGCTATCTGATCTACAAGTCCCCTCATCTCGTCTAGGTCCAAGCTGCCCTCATCGTTAGTTAGGCTCCTTGTGCCAACCTTAACCACTACAAGCTTGTCCGTCATTTCTGGTTTCGCCACAATCTAAGATGATCGTGTTTAATCTGTCTTTCGATGCAGGTGTCGATGCTTCCGTATCCACTCCGACACAGTTCAAAAGTCGCTACAGGACACTTACGGTCTTATCACGACTTTCACTGCCTTCTCAAGCTTCCTGTCAAGAATCCCAAATGCCCGTGCAACCTCATGAAGAGGGAATATGTGGCTGATAAGAGGTTTCAGTCTCAATTCGATGGAGGACGCTATCTCTATGGCTCGTTGAAACGTGAAGGGACTTCGATAGGAGGCAGTGATTGTGAGTTCTTTTGAGTATAAATCGAAAGGTTTCACGTTCCAGACTGCATTCTGCGGGGACACACCGAATATGTTAAGCCTACCTCCCCTACGGGTTAGCGCAAACGCCTGAGTAAGGGATTCAGGGCTTCCGACAGCCTCAATCGCCACGTCTACGCCGTATCCGCCTGTCAAGTCTTTGACCGCTATTGTAGGGTCTTCTTCATGAACATTCACGGTATGATCAGCACCGAGTTCTTTAGCGAGTTCCAGCCTCTCGTTGTCCAAGTCTGTCTGTATCACCTTCGACGCACCCGCCATCTTGGCGAGCTGTAGAAGCAAGAGTCCGATGGGACCTGCGCCTACGATCGCGACAGAATCACCTACCTTTATTCCCGCGTTGTCCAGGCCTCTGATACAACAGGCAAGAGGCTCGATCAATGCTGCCTCTTCAAAAGAGAGAGTGTCAGGAAACTTGTAGACGTTTTCACTCTTTATTTTTACATACTCAGCGAAGGCGCCGTTTACATCCACCCCGACGGCAAGCAGATTTTCGCAGAAGAAGTTGCGCTCAGACATTTGGCAGAAATAGCAGCGTCCACAGACCATGTTGGGTTCTGCGACTACGCGGTCGCCTTCATCAAACCCCTCCACACCGCCTCCGACCTTGGCAATCGTCCCTGAGAATTCGTGACCCGGGATTAGCGGCTTCTTGACTTCCCATTCACCTCGGTAAAAGTGGATATCTGTTCCGCATATTCCTGCTGCTGCGACTTTGATCAACAATTCGTTTCTCGAAATCTTAGGCATGGATACTTCTTCGAGGTGGATGTCCTTGATGCCGCGCAAGACCGCAGCCTTCACACCAAACACCTTCACATGCAGAGTTCCAGCATCACACAAAGATGCCTAGAACAAGCAAGACTATGATTGCTCCGTTTCGAGAAACAGGTCGACAAGTCTTTTCTGATCGACCTCTGCACGCGTCCGCCAACCCAAGTAGAGCTGCCCATTCTCGTCTTCGATGAAGTAGCCCGATCTCACAAAACGGCTCAGGTTGAAGTCAGCTCTCCAGCTTGGTAGCTTGATGCGGAGAAGGCTTTCAAGGTCTTTTCGGGGCGCCTTGCCGCCTTTGGAGATTAGGTAGCCAAGCGAGACCGCGAGCGCAGCGAGGTCGTCGATTCGCCAGCCTACGAGCTTGGTCTCTTTCGGCGTCAGACTCCCCCTCAAAGTCACGTAGAACCTTGCCTTGTCAAGTTGCTCCAACGTAGGCTTCTCTGGCTGACTTGCCTCTTCTTCGAAGACGGTCTTCACGGCTAGATCGAGCTTCTCCAAATAGTCATCCAAGAGATTCAGTACTTTGGGATAGTCCGCGCCCAGCCGCCGCCTCAGCTCCCAGCCTTTGACGCCGGGCTCTCTATGCCTCTTGTAGAAAAGGAGGTGAACCGCCCTTTTCATCTTCATAGCATAGTAGGTTTTCCGGGTTAGGCTTCTCGGCTTTGCCGCCATCTCATCCACTCCTCAGGGCTTATTGATATGGGGAAGGTGAAGAATTGGGCATCTTTCTTTGAAGCGGGTTTCCTATTGGGCTTAATGAATATTCTTTCCTCGAGTGGGTGTACCTCCAGCGTGGCGTACCCGTAGGTTATCAGGAAACTAGTGAGGTATGCCCGCATCACTGTCTCTTCGTACGTGTCCGCTCCAATGAAGTCCCAGTATCTGACCCTACCTGCTTCGTCTGCAGACTCCTTCAGTTCATCCCACAGCCTCTCGAGCTCCGTGGAGAAGGTTTCGCTTGAGAGTATCCCCTGTCTGATCAAGTCTTCTCGTGTTGTTGCCTCAGTCTCCGTCAGGACGAGACCCGCCCTTCGCCACCTTTCATCTAGAGGCGCAAGACCATCCCAGTACATCAACGCTTCGCTTAGGCTGGGTATAGTCACCTGTTCCATCTCAACTACAGGACGCCAAGCCTCGAGGAATAGGTCAGCCAATCTCTCCACAGGTAGGCTGCGCAGTTTCTCCTCGATTAAGAATGGGTCTCTGTAAAGCGAGGTTGCCCGACGTTTTATCCATTCACTCTGCATCTTGATTACCGACGCTATCTCGTTGAGTGCCTCAGCGTCCAAGGCAAGTTCGTCAGGGTTCTTCCAGTCGGGGAAGTACTCCCTAATTATGGATATGAGGTCTTCGACCTCTACTAGGAATGGGTTCAAACCTTTGGCTTCCACAGATTGGCAGAGCTCGATTATCCTTCTCAGTTCATCCTTGGCAAGCCTTTTCGGCTTCTTGGCGACCGCCATCAGCCGACCTCCTTGACCAACGAGGTGCCCTCAATATTCTGCACGGTTATTATGTGGACGTCCTTGCCCTCGAAGAACATCTGGTTAGGCGTTATCGCAAGATACTGGGCTTCTCCTCCCTCAACCGCGGAGATCAGGAGATTGGCGATCATCTCACGGTTCTTCGGGTCCATGTGAACATCATATTCATCAATCGCCCGAAACGGAGACCTGATCCGCTGCTGCAAAGCCAACAGAAATGCCATGACCGCCGTGCTCCTCTCGGCGCCGCTTTGTGAGTAAATGTTCAGCGGAACAGGCTGCGAGCTTTTGAACCCGACATTTATTTCGATCCCAGTGGCCTCAATATCGTGCTCATCCATCAACCGAACGAGCCCTGTGGCGCTTGCCTGCGACAGAATCTTCTGATATTCAAGGGTGACATGATCCAGAAGGTTGCGGATCACATTTCTCCACGCCTCCATTCTCGTCTTGATCTCCTCTAGGGCCTTCTCACGGTTCTCGGCGGTTATGCGAGCCTTCTCTTTAAGCTCGAAGTAAAGCGTCGAATAGGATTCGTACATGCGTTCTATGTCGCCCGAAACATCGGCTAAGGCGGCTATCTGACCGTCGACGATTCGGGTCTCGTCCAAAACCTCATCAACACTTCTTAGAGCCACAATACGGGGGCCCATCTCTTCGGCTCTTCTTGCAGCCGCAGCGAGATCGGTTTCCAGAACTCTGAGGTTTCTCTCCGCGTCCTCGAGCTCCTTGAACAGCTCTACCTTCCGGTAGTCGAGTATCGCCAGTTCTATCCGTTTCTCAAGGGCCCGACCATCCAGTTCTTCCATTCTGAGTTCCAGTTTCCGTGCTTGGCTTTTCGCGTCAGCAAGCTGAGCGTCCAGATCGATCATCCTTTGGTTGGAGCTGCCTATGGTTTCCTTCAGCTTCTCAACCCTAGAGTAAACCAATCGGGGCCATCTGCCCAGCTCTTCGGACATGATCTTAATTTTTGATATCTGAGCCTCGGGAACTCCTGGATTTGACCCCCTGAGCCCAGTCTCAAGCAGACTGATTTCGTCTAGAATATGGTTTACACTTTCTTGGCTCTGTTCGGCCCAGCTTTGAAGCTCCTTCAGGGCTTCGCCCCCACTTACAATATTGAATTCATGTTGCGCTTTCTCTCTTTCAAGGGACAGCCTTTCTTCAAAAAGACTTTGCCACATATCCCTTGCGTCTTTAAGCTCGCTTCGAAGCTGGCTCACCTCTTCTTTGGAGAGTTTGATCTTGCCTTCAATCTGCTCTAAGATTCCCTTTCTGTCGCTCAGGCTTTTTCTGAGATCCGAAATTGCCTGCTCCCTTCTCGAGACCTCAGCCCACGCGAGTTCACGCTCCAGAAAGCGCCTTTTCAGGATAAGTTGTTTTTTCTGTTGGTAGCGGTCGTATTGTTCGCGCCAATAGTTGAGCGTCTGTTCGGCGGACTCGAGCATCTTGCTCAATGACTCTTCTTGGCTGAGGAGCCGGCTGAGCTTCTTCTGGGCTTCCAGAACGTTTCTTCTGTAGGGTTCAAGTCCGGCTGCTGCCTCGACGAGCTTTAGTTTCTCCTGCGGGGAAAGAACAATGAACTGTTCAGCCATGTCCTGATGCATTATGATGAGCATATTGTCTGGGTCGACGTCAAAATGTGAAAGGAGTCTCAAGACGTCCTCTTTGGTCGCGCTTTCGTTTTCGAGTTCGAACCAGTATTTCCCGTCCCGTCTTAAGACCCGTGTTAAGAAGATCTGATCCTTTCTGATTCTGGACGCTGGACGGCGCCCTCTACTCTCGGAATTATCCAGAACGATGGTGACTCGGCCTATGTCCTTCCCCCATCGGATCAGATCGCTCAGCTTCTTCGAACGTTCAGTGTAAGACTGTCCTAAAGCCACTGAGATACCCAGAAGAAGCGAGGATTTGCCAGCGCCGTTCGGGCCGCATACGAGGTTGAGCCCTGGCTTAAGAGGCACTCTTGCGTACTCATAGGACATGAAGTTCTCCAAGATTATCTCACGGATCAACATCGAGCAGAGGTCCTCTTGAAAGCGATAGTAAGATTGATATTCCCCCTTTTAAGCGATTCTTCTCTACTTGGCGAGTAGTGACTGCAGTTACAGATACGCGTGTACGCTAGCCATCAATGCTAGCCCCGAGGCCAATGGTATCGCCAGATTGTCATTGACTGGCAAAGGCAACACTTCAGCAATCATTCCAGCAAGCGATGCGATCAGGGCTCTAAAGGGATCAACAAATAGGAGCGACCCTAGGGAGGCAAAGAGGAGGCCTGTTAGGGTTCCCTCAAGTTTCTTGGTCTTGTTGAAGGGTAGACGTGTTCTGCCATATCCTTCCCCGAAGATGGCTGCAAATCCGTCGCCAAGGGTCAAGACTGTTACGGACACGTAGCCTATCGGTTCTGGGAAAAGCATAAGGGAAAGGACTATTCCCAGGCCATAGTACATAGGTGAAAAAACAAACCCTTGGAACTCGGACTTTTCAGCCGCCCATGACGTTACCCTACCGATCACTGGCAGGCTAGTCCCGAACATTCGCTTGATCTCCGAAGACGTGTACAAGAGAGTGACAAACAAGACTAGCAAAGCAGCCAAGTGACGGCTGACCAAGTGTCGGCAGGCTAGAGCAACAAGAAAGCCACTCAGATGGATTGCCTCCCTTACGATGCTGCTTCTGGGAAGTCCGCTTCTCCTCAGCTCCACACTTTCACCCTTGACCATAGGGATCATCTTCGAAAGATCCCCTTTGACGGCATAGTCCGATCTGACGCTAAGGATGAAATCCGGATTGTATGCAACCCTGAGATCGCAGAGCTGAAACATGGAGAGGTTGTTTCTGTCGTCAGCGACCCCGACACAATAGCACGGCGCGAGACCTTTGTCATCAACAATCCGCCTTAAAGCGATGCCTTTACCATACGGTTCGATCACATCTCCCCAGACCTCGCCTGTCAAGAGCCCGTCAGATAAGCCAATCTCAAGACCAGAAACGTAGTCAACGCCTATCTTTTGGCGCAATCTCTCCAAAGCAATCCTCGGAATGCCTGAGCTTATCAGAGCGGTCTTGAACCCAGTCCCTTTTAGCTCTCCAAATGTCTTCTCAACTCCGGGCATCAACGGGACCTCTTCAAAGAGGGAGATGAATCTGTCCAAGGGCATCCCCTTGAAAAGCCCATAGATAGTTCTGAGTGCCTTCCTCAGTGAAATAAGGCCAGCCTCGTAGAGCAAGCCGAGGAAAGCTGCTTTGATAAAAGGCCATGCGCCCATTTTCCCCATTACTTCGACGAGCATGAAACGTGCCTTTGGGACGACTACCCCCTCAACATCAAAAACGACCAACCTGTTTTGAGCTTGGAGGCCCAAACTAGTTCACTTTCCAAGGTAGAAGCGCCAGAAAAAAGTGCACAGCCATTCGGTATTCCAGAGTCTATCCAAGTTTCACTTGCTTTAGGATTGTGTTCAGTTGCTCTTCTTCAATCGCGTTCATCTCGTAGAGTCTTTTGGCGGCCTTGCTGACCTTCAGGACGGCATGTAGGTTGATTCCAGTTTTTTTCAGCCTTTTCTTTCCGCCCTCTTCCCTGTCGAGAAGAACGAACGCGTCTGTGACCACCCCGCCTTCAGCCTTTATGTATGAAGATGCTCTTCTGAGGCTCAGCCCTGTCGTCACCAAGTCATCCACCAACAGCACGCGGTCGCCAGGCATCAGCACGCCTTCAACCCTACGCTCTCTCCCTCGAAGCCGAAGGTTCTGGCGGGTATAAAGAAACGGCTTCTTGAGACGGAGGGCTACGATTGAGGCGAAGGGCGTTCCGGCGATGGGTACAGCTCCAACTCTGTCGAATCCCTCTGCTCCCAGTTCTTTGCCTATGGCGTCGACGAGGATATCTGAGACGATGCGGAAGGCTTCTGGGAAACTGGGAATCACCCTTAGGTCGACATAGTAGGGTGTGACC
>Ga0129298_10000099_pt1 | contig 28175 bp, 19 predicted proteins | sample I19B2metaG_FD_94707 | JGI IMG/M metagenome (GOLD analysis project Ga0129298, IMG submission 94707) | Lake sediment bacterial and archeal communities from Gulf of Boni, Indonesia to study Microbial Dark Matter (Phase II) - ​I19B2 metaG | ecosystem: Environmental > Aquatic > Freshwater > Lake >... | reverse complement strand
GTAAAGCTTAAAAAACCTGTTTCAGGGATTGCAATGGGACTTATAACTGACAAAAAAACAGGAAAATACGCCGTACTGTCAGATATCCTTGGTGATGAAGATCATCTTGGTGATATGGACTTTAAGGTTACAGGTACCCGTGATGGAATCACCGCCACACAGATGGATATAAAAATTGACGGTCTTTCATTTGAGATCCTGACCAAAGCACTTAACCAGGCGAAGGAAGGAAGGATGCATATCCTTAATATTATGACCCAGACAATTGCTGAACCGCGTCCTGAACTGAAACCTCATGCCCCGAGAATAGAGATGCTTACAATCCCGAAAGAGATGATTGGTGCATTGATCGGACCCGGTGGAAAAGTTATACAGGAAATACAGCGTGTCACTGGTGCCACTATTATTGTAGAGGAGATTGACGGACATGGTGATGTAAATATATTTGGCGAGAATGCAGAGGTAATAACTGCTGCACTTGACTGGGTTAAAAAGATAGTAACCATACCGGAAGTAGGACAGATTTACAATGGAAAGGTTAAGACAATTGTTCAGTTCGGAGCATTTGTTGAGATTCTTCCGAATAAGGACGGTCTCCTTCATATTTCAGAGATTGACTGGAAGAAAACCGCAGCTGTCGAGGATGTCCTGAAGGAAGGACAGGAAGTAGAAGTAAAAATAATAGAAATTGATCAGAAGACCGGGAAGATAAAACTCTCAAGGAAAGAACTTCTTCCGCGTCCTCCGAAACAGGATCATGAAAAGAAACCTCATGAACCAAGACATGGTCATGATAAAAGGCGTCATGAAAATAGCGATAATTAGTTTTTATTCCTTATAATCCCCAAACCCCCCAGGGGGGGGCTTAAGTGGGAAAAACATAAAAGAGACTTCCAAAAGTCTCTTTTTTATTGTTATTTATCATTCTGTTCTTAAATTTGATTTCATAAAAATGAATATGCAAAAAGAATGGATATCAGGTACAACTATGTTGTTATTGAAGGGAATATAGGAGCAGGTAAAACCACACTTGCAACAAGGATAGCCGATGAATTCAATGCCAGGCTTATCCTTGAACATTTTGCCGATAACCCATTCCTTCCTAAATTTTATAAGGAACCTGAGAAATATTCATTCCCTCTCGAACTTTCATTTCTTGCAAGCCGGTATCGTCAGCTTCAGGAGGAACTGGTTGTACAGGATCTTTTCAAGGCCTTTACCATAGCTGATTATTACTTTATGAAATCGCTGGTATTTGCATCATCAACACTCGCCGGCGAGGAGTATAATCTGTACCGTCAGATTTTCTATATTGTTTATGGGTCATTGCCTAAACCGGATATTTATGTGTACCTGCATCTCAGTCCTGAACGACTGTTAAAAAACATTAAAAAAAGAGGCCGTATTTATGAAAGTGATATTACAAAAGAGTATCTTCAGACTATACAGGAAAGCTATTTTGCATTTTTCCGGCAGAATCCTGAGAACAAATATCTTGTCATTGATGTAAATGCTGTTGATTATGTGGATAATGAAAATGACTACCGACGAATTGTTGATGTTATTTTCGGGAAGGCATATCCAACTGGTCTGAATATGGTTATTTTGTAATTAATTTTTGAAAAAAGGTTAGATTAATTCCATAATTATTTTAAATTTGCCATTACATAGAGTATTTACTATATTGTTCATTACAACTGACATCTAAGAAATTTTAAACAAATAACACTTTTAACTATGAAAAAAATCAGAAGCTTTTTTATCCTAATCCTTGCCGCAACTCTGATGACAGGTTGTAGCGGCCTGAATAAAATGAAGAAAAATGCCAGCCAGATCAAGTATGATGTTACCCCTAAAATGCTGGAAGCTCATGCCGGTATGGTTACAGTAACTATCAAAGGTACCTTTCCTTCTAATTATTTTGATAAGAAAACTACTTTGACTGCAACCCCGGTACTTAAGTATGAAGGCGGCGAAATCGCTTTTGATAAAGTACAGGTTCTTCAGGGCGAAAGTGTTCAGGCTAACAATAAAGTGATCAATTATACAGGCGGAGATTTTACCTATACCAGCGCTGTTCCTTACAAAGAGGCAATGAGAATCTCAGAACTGGTTCTTAAGGTGAAAGCTGTCAGAGGTTCAACAACGCTTGATTTTGATCCTGTTAAACTTGCTGATGGTGTTGTTGCAACTTCAACACTGGTTCAGATTCATGGCAAACCAATTATGATGAAAGACAAATTCGTAAGAATTATTCCTGAAACAGGAGTTGCTGACATCAACTACATCATCAACAGGTCAGACCTACAGCCAAAAGAACTCAAGGCTGAAGATATTGTTGCTCTAAAAAAATATATTGCAGATGTTAATGCTGATCCAAACCGCAAATTCAAAACAACTGTTGTAAGTTCATTTGCTTCACCAGACGGCAAATTTGATCTCAACGAAAAACTCTCTGTAAACAGGGGTGCAACAGCTGACAAATTCATCAAGAAAGAATTTGCCAAAGTAGAAGCTGCAAAAACAGCAGGTTTCTTCGAAGGTAAAACCACAGCTGAAGACTGGGACGGATTCAAGGCAGAAGTAGAAGCTTCAACATTGGCTGACAAAGACCTCATACTCCGCGTTCTTTCAATGTATGCTGATCCTGAAGTTCGTGAAAAAGAGATCAAAAACATGGCAGCTGCATACGAGAGTCTTAAAACAGACATCCTTCCCAAACTGAGAAGGTCAAAGATGATCGTAAGTGTTGACAAAGTAGGCCGCAGTGATGAGCAGATCCTTGCAGCAATGAGAGGTGATGCAAGTGTTCTGGGCATTGAGGAAATGCTTTATTCAGCCACCCTTACAAAAGATCAGAATGAGCAGCTGAAATTCTACCAGACTGCAGCAGCAGCATTCCCGAAATGCATCCGCGCTCAGAATAACATTGGATACACCTACATGCTTCTTGGCAAAAACGACGAAGCCATAGCCGCTTTCGAAAAGGCAAAAGCAATGGAGAACAACGATGTAATTAAAAATAACCTCGGTATGGGTTCTCTTGCAAAAGGTGACCTTGCCAAAGCTGAAGAGTATTTTACATCTATGACAGCAGCAACAGCTGAATCAAAATGGGGAATGGGTGTTATTTCTATAACAAAAGGTGAATATGACAAAGCAGTGAACTATTTTGGTTCAGAGCCATGCTTCAACAATGCTCTTGCTCTTGTTCTCAAAGGCGATGTTAACAAAGCAAAAGTTATGCTTGATGGTATGAAAGAGACCTGCAAAGGTAAAAGAGATTATCTGAAAGGTGTTGTCGGGGCACGTCTTGATGACAAAACATACATGATGAACGGACTCCGTGAAGCTATTGCAACTGATGGCAAGTGGAAACCATATGCTAAAACAGACATGGAATTCTACAAGTATTTTGCAGATGAGACTTTCAAATCTTTAGTACAGTAAAAAATCTGAAGTAATATAATTAGAAGGCCGTTCTGAGCGAAGTCGAAGAACGGCCTTTTATTTTATAATCTTCCGGGAGACTTCCCATAAAACTATCCCTGCACTTACAGCTATATTGAAAGAATGCTTTGTCCCGAATTGAGGGATCTCCACGCATTTATCGCATATGTCCACTATCTCCTGACCCACTCCGTTTATCTCATGACCGAAAATAAGAGCATACTTTTTATCTTTTTCAATTATTACATCCTGGAGTTCAACAGCTCCCTCTGCCTGTTCGACTGCAATCAGAATATAACCATTTCTCCTCAGCTCTTCAGCAGCCGCAGCTGTAGATGAAAAATACCTCCAGTCAACCGATTCGGTAGCTCCCAGAGCAGTCTTTTGTATTTCCCTGTGTGGTGGTTGTGCCGTAATGCCACAAAGATATACTGCCTCAACAAGGAATGCATCGGCAGTACGAAAGACAGATCCAATGTTGCTCTGGCTTCTGACATTATCGAGAACAATTATGAAGGGGATTTTCTTTGATGCCCTGAACTGTTCCACTGTCTTCCTGTCAAGTTCAGAGTTACGGAGCTTCCTCATGATTTTTTTTATGCGAAAATAATTAAATAATAATGGAATTATTGCTATTTTGTCGTCATAGAATTAAATGGATCAGAGTACATTACCAGTTAATCTTACTACCATGAATACTCACGAATTTCAGGGCAAATCGCTTCTTAAGGCTTATAATGTTGATATTCAGGAAGGATTTGTTGCTGAAACACCTGAACAGGCAGTTACAGTAGCAAAACAGCTGCATGAAAAATTCGGTTCGGAGTATTTTGTAGTGAAAGCTCAGATCCATGCCGGCGGAAGAGGCAAGGGAGGAGGAGTAAAACTTGCCAAATCGCTTGATGATGTTGAACGTATTGCAGGTCAGATCCTGGGCATGCAGCTCATAACTCCGCAAACAGGTCCTGAAGGTAAAAAGGTAAATAAGGTTCTTATTGCACAGGATGTATATTATAAAGGCCCATCAGAACATAAGGAATTTTATATAAGCCTGCTGCTAAACAGAAATACCGGAAGGAATATATTCATGTATTCTCCTGAGGGAGGTATGTCTATTGAGGAGGTTGCAGAAAAATCACCTGAACAGATATTTACAGAAGAAATTGATCCATCAATAGGTATGCAGCAATTCCAGATGAGGAATATTGCATTTAATCTGGGATTGTCGGGAACAGCTTTTAAGAACATGCAGAAATTCCTCAACGGGCTTTATGAGACATATACAGGGATTGATGCACAACTGCTTGAAGTAAATCCCGTACTGAAGACAAGTGATGACAGGATACTGGCAGTTGACTGCAAACTTGTACTTGATGATAATGCACTTTTCCGGCATCCTGAACTGGCCAGCATGCGTGATTTAAATGAAGAGGATCCTGTAGAAGTGGAAGCAGGAAAGCATAATCTGAACTTTGTAAAACTGGATGGCAATGTTGGTTGTATGGTAAATGGTGCCGGTCTGGCAATGGCTACCATGGACATAATAAAGCTTTCCGGAGGAGCTCCTGCTAATTTTCTGGATGTTGGAGGCGGCGCAAATCCAAAAACCGTTGAGGCTGGTTTCAGGATTATACTTAAGGACCCTGAGGTGAAAGCAATCCTTATTAATATTTTCGGGGGCATAGTGAGATGTGACAGGGTTGCCAACGGAGTTGTGGAAGCATATAAGTCAATTGGCGAAATAAAGGTTCCGGTAATTGTAAGACTTCAGGGAACTAATGCAGAAGAGGCGAAGAAGATTATAGATAATTCGGGCCTGCGTGTATTTTCTGCCGTAACTTTCAGCGAGGCTGCGGAGCTGGTTACAAAGGTTTTAAATAAATAAGCTCCTTTTTCCGTGAATAAGGAAAAGGAAGAGAAATTTCTAGGTATCAGGTTACCCCTGATCAGGTTTAAAAGCCGCAGAACTTTCAATCTTTTTAAGATATCTGTCGCTTTTATTTTCATTTTAATGCTTCTCCTTCTTTTCAACGCAAATCCTACTAATCGTGTCTTCTCATATTTCAGCAGGAAATGCATCAATTATAAACAGAAGGATTTCAGCAGAAAGCTTAATGATCGTCTTGTTGATTATGCTTCAGCTGCAAAACAGAAAGGAATAGTCCCCTGCAAGAATGATGAAGATATCAGAAGCAGAGTAGCTGCAGGAAAGCTTGTAAAGGTAAAAGGAGGCAGAAACTACACCATTGACCGGCTGACACACAGCTCGCCTTATCTTACCCGCGACACCAGAAAACTGCTTGACGAAATTGCCTCGAGATTCAGGGAAAAGACCACAGGAAAAAAACTTTACGGAGCAAAACTGATAGTAACTTCGATGACCCGTAAAACAGAAAGTATTAAACGGCTGAGAAGAAGTAATTTTAATGCTTCTGCCAATAGTCCGCACCAGTATGGCAATGCATTTGATATTACCTATAAAAGGTTTATTGTCAAAAAGATGACAATAACAAACTGCGATCACAGGTTTATGAAAGAAGCACTGGCTGAAATTATTCTTGAGATGAAGAAAGAGGGGAAGTGCTGGGCCACATATGAAAGAAGCCAGAGCTGCTTTCATGTTGTTGCAAGGTAGACTTTATTTTTTATGCGATTCGTCGCAGTAGGGTTTATTATTTGATTTACCGCATCTGCAAAGCCATATCTCTCCGGGCGATTCTTCCTTATCTCTTTTAATATCCTTTAAAGTGAAATTTCCGGATATTTTAAGGGGGCCGAATTCTATAATTTCCACAACTGCCTGCGGCTTTTTATTCTTATTTTCATCCATGGTTTCTCTATCCGGTAAATCCTATCTTTCTGTGTCGCCCGTCGCAAAATGGCTGATGATCGCTTACTCCGCACCTGCAGATCGAAATCATACCGTCACGGACCTCCTTTCGGGTAGTCCCATTTATGAAATCAAAATCACCTTTGATGACAACAGGACCATCGATCATAACTTTTACAGAGACAGGAGTCTCTTCAACTGTATCATTGATTGACCCGATCAGCTCAGGTCTGCGAAACTTAACATGATTGTACTGGTCAGCCCTGACATCCTCATTCAATGCTTCATCATTGTATTTCCATGTGAGTGCATCAGTAGGGCACAGGTTCACAACCTCAATAATCTTTTCTGTTGTTGATCCCTCCATATCCACCCAAGGTCTCCTGCTCGGATCAAAAACTTCTATAAGCTCCCTGTAGCAATATGAGGCATGTATGCAGGTCGATGGCTTCCAGTAAACAGTAATGTCTTTATTCCTGTATCTTTTCCCTCCGGAAAAGTGTTTCTCGTCTTTCTCCATCCCGATTTATACTTATTTCCCTGTCAATAATCCTGTTAAAAGCTGTTTGCTGAAAGAATGTGCAATTTAGTATTTTTTCCGAATCAGAATAATTATTAACTTGCACTAATTCTGTATTGTGAAAGTTTCAGAAAGGTTATGGAGTTTTTTTTATTATCAGCTGCCGGAAGAAATATTCCAACATCAATCATTCATATGGTGCTAACAATTTCAGTAGCTCTTATTATCATAAGTCTGCTTGTTACTTATTTTAGCCTGAAACTGAGAAAACTAAATGAAGTACTGCTTGAAAAGAACCGGAATATTACTGATGAGAACAAGGGCCTTCAGAAAATGAAGGATGAACTGGCATACCAGAAAGAACTAATAGCAAAAGAACTTTATGAATCGGAAGAATTTTTCCGGATGCTTTTACAATCTGTAAATGATGGAATTGCATATTACGACAGGGATAAAAATCTGAAATATGCCAATCCTGCCTTCTATACCATTACAGGAATTGACAGGGAGTCATTTTCAATGAATGAGTTTTTGGCAGTTCTTCATCCTGAATTTAATGATTACCCCGACAGAAGGGATGAAGAATTGCTCAGTAGTGGATTTTATGAGAGTGATATCAGTATCAGGCATAAGGATGGAAACTATGTGGTTCTCTCAACCAGGTCGGCTGTAGTCAGAAGCAGCTCAGGCGAAATACTGGGATCAATAACTGTGATCAGAGATATCACTGCATTTAAAAAGGGAATGGATGAGATGCTTAAATCAAATATGCAGAGTGAGGCAGGAAACAAGCTTAAGGCAGGTTTCCTGGCAAATATTTCGCATGAGATAAGAACTCCCCTGAACAGTGTTGTGGGATTTGCAAACCTGTTGCTGGATGATGATCTGCCAAGAGCGACCAAAGAAGATTATATTGAACATATAAATTTCAATAGTGAAAAACTGCTTCAGATCATCGGAGACATCATCGACCTCTCAAGGCTTTCAAGTTCACAGATAGAGATAACATATGAAGAAGCTTCACTGTCAGGGCTTGTAAGAGAAGTGGTGGATGAGGCCAGATTAATTATCAAACGTACCGATAAACCTATCATACTGAATGTAAAAAACAATTCAGGTGATGCAAATGACCTTGTATTCACCGATCGGATATGGCTAAAAAGGGTTTTGAACCATCTTATGGACAATGCGATAAAATTCACCCTGGACGGTTCGATAGAATTTATTTATTCCATTGATGATGACAATGTTATTTTTGTTGTAAAGGATACTGGAATCGGAATTAACCAGGAGAATCTGAATAGGATATTTGAGGAATTCAGCCAGGAAGTTGATGGTCATCACCGGCCATTCGAAGGATTGGGAGTAGGATTGACTCTGGCAAAGGAAGTTGTTGAGCGAATGGGAGGTAAAATCAATGTAAAATCGGAAAAGGGAATGGGTTCCGAGTTTTCATTCAATATACCCTACCGTCCTGCCGGAACAAAATCAAAATCGTATAAAGGTGCTGATTATACTACATTGACGACTGTTGACTGGAGGATGAGAAAATGTCTGATCGTTGATGACAACAAGGATGTGCTTATCTACCTTAACAGGATACTCATCGATACAGGTATTTCGATTCTGACTGCCAGGTCGGGATATGAGGCAATTGAGCATATAAAGGCCAACCCGGGTATCGATGTGGTAATATTAGATATGCAGATGCCTGAAATGAATGGGATAGAAGTCACTAAAGAGATAAAAAAAATCCGGAGCAATCTCCCGATAATCGCGCAAACAGCCTTTGTATTCGAAAACGACACTGATATAATTCTCGAGGCAGGGTGTGATGCATGTCTTATAAAACCCATAAGAAGGGATCATCTGATCACAGTTATGTCGAGTTTTGTAAAACCAAACTAGTACATCAGTTTTTATTCTTATTTTGCATGGAGTAAACACCATGACAAAGACTCTCTATGCTGATATTATACTTCCTCTTGCAGTAAGGGGACGGTTCACCTATGAGGTCCCGGAAAGATTCGCAGGCATTCTGAACCAGGGGATGAGAGTTTCAGTCCCCTTTGGTTACAACCGTCATTATACAGGTATAGTCTGCACCGTTCATAATATCAGGCCATCATTCAGTAAAGTCAGGGAGATTAAGGATCTTATTGATACTTCGCCATCAGTTAACGACTTCCAGCTTAAGCTGTGGATATGGATATCAGAGTATTATATGTGCAGTGAAGGTGAAGTCATGAAGGCAGCACTTCCATTGGAGATAAGTCAGAATAGTTTTAAGGCAAAGCAGGAGACCTGTATAATGCTTGCCCGTAATTTCAGTGATGCTGAGCTCAATAAAATCCTCGACAATCTTAGAAAAGCACCACGTCAGCAGGAGCTGTTGATGACTTACCTGTCCCTTTCAGGGTACGCAACAGGAACGCCCGGTTTAATTGTAAGAAAGGGGATTCTGCTTTCGCAGTCACAATCAGCACCAAATAGCCTGGATATTCTTATATCCAAAGGGATATTGTCAGCTTATTCACAGCCGGTCTCCAGGATTGTAAAAGGAGGTATGACAAACGAGCATGTCAGGACGCTTAGTGAGGCTCAGTCAGCAGCTTATGATTCAATTAATCATCAGCTGAAGGAAAAGGATATTGTGCTTTTACACGGAGTTACCTCCAGCGGGAAAACAGAGATATATATACACCTTATTGAAGAGCAGCTAAAAAAAGGCAAACAGGTTCTTTACATGCTTCCTGAGATCGCCCTTACCACACAGATTATAGAGAGACTCAGGTTTCATTTTGGTGATCAGACAGGAGTATATCATTCGAGACTGAGCGATCCGGAGCGTGTCGAAATATGGAGAAAAGTTGCAGGAGATGATCCCTCGGGCAGCTTCAGGCTCATTCTGGGTGTAAGGTCATCGATTTTTCTTCCCTTTAACAGTCTTGGTCTTGTGATTGTTGATGAGGAGCACGATGGATCATATAAACAGCATGATCCGGCTCCGCGGTATCATGCCCGCGACTCTGCAATTATGCTCGCAGCCCTGCATAATGCCAAAACCATTTTAGGGTCTGCATCTCCATCGATTGAGAGTTATAACAATGCTGTTACAGGGAAGTATGGATTGGCTCATCTGAAGGAACGATACGGTCTGATCAAACTGCCCGAAATAATACTTGCAAATACAAGGGAAGCCTATAAAAGGAAGTTGATGGTATCGCACTTTACTCCTGAACTCCTTAATGCAATGGATAATGCTCTGGGAAAGGAAGAGCAGATAATTCTTTTTCAAAACCGCCGGGGTTTTTCACCATATATAGAATGCTCTGAATGCGGATGGATTCCGGTATGCATCCAGTGTGCAGTAAATCTTACCTACCATAAATCGATAAACCGCATGGTTTGTCATTACTGCGGGTATAATACCGGTATGCCTTCCAAATGCGGAAACTGCAGTTCCACAGGTATGGTAACCAGGGGATTCGGTACTGAAAAGATTGAAGATGAAATTAAAATTGTGTTTCCATCTGCCAGGGTTGCCAGAATGGATCAGGATACAACGCGCAGCAGGAACTCTTTCAACAGGATCATCAAAGCATTTGAAGAGAGACGTATTGATATCCTCATTGGCACCCAGATGATATCAAAGGGATTAGATTTTGAGAATCTTACTGTTGTAGGTGTGCTGAATGCAGATAACCTTCTTAATTATCCCGATTTCAGGGCACATGAGAGAAGTTTTCAGATGCTTGAACAGGTAAGCGGAAGAGCCGGAAGAAGAAGTAAGCAGGGGCGGGTTGTCATCCAGACCTCCGATCCTGCAAACAGAATTATCAGACTTGTTCTGCGTCATGATTTTGAGGGAATGTTCAGGCTGCAGACTGAGGAAAGAAAATCATTCAACTACCCTCCTTTCAGCAGGATGGTGAGAATAAATATAAAGCATAAAGACAGGGGGCTCCTAAACCAGTATGCTGAAAACCTGGGCAATGATCTGAAGCAACTTTTCGGCAAAAGAGTACTGGGTCCGGAATCGCCGGTAATTTCACAGCTCCAGCAATGGTATATAAAGACAATCCTTATTAAAATTGAACGTGAAAAGCCGCCTGCAAAGGCAAAACAGCTTATTAGTGAGGCAATTGAAAGGATTGAGAAAGAGAAGGGAGCTTCGTCACTAAGGATTGCCGTAGATGTGGATCCGTATTAGAGAAGGCGACAGGCTACAGGCGTCAGGCTACCGGCAAAAATCCCCCTTTGAAGGGGGACAGGGGGATGTTTAAATAGTTATTTTTACAAAATAAAATTTAGTATATGAAAATTGAAGTCTCAAATGGCGAAATAATCGACAAGCAGACAATTCTACAGATTAAGCTTGAACGAATTAAGGACAAAACAAAACTGGTAAACCTTCAGAAGGAATACGATGAGCTGGTTAAGGTATCTGCCTCAATAATAAGTACATCTGATCCGCTTTACAGAGCTCTATATGATGTGAACTGCGAACTTTGGGATATTGAGGACCACATTCGCGATCTTGAAAGAAACAAGGATTTCGGTGATGATTTTATACAGACTGCACGGGCAGTTTATTTTAAGAATGATAAAAGGTCTGAGATCAAAAGAGAAATAAATCTTAAAACCGCCTCAGGTTTTATAGAGGAGAAATCATACGAAAAATACTGAGATGCGTATTCTGGTTATCAGGACTTCAGCAATGGGTGATGTTGCATTCACCACTCCGGTGATTGCAGGCATGAGGAAGCAATATCCTGACAACGAGATTGTTATTTTGACGCGTGCATTGTTCAAATCCTTTTTTTCAGAAGATGAAAGACTAAAGCTGTTTTTCCCTGACCTGAAGGGCAGGCATAAGGGATTATTCGGGATATTCCGGTTGTTTGCAGACATTCAGAAGCTTGGGAAATTCGATTATGTTATTGATCTTCATGATGTTTTACGATCACAGGTTTTACGATTACTTTTTAGGTTAAGTGGAGTTCCCGTTTCGGTCATTGATAAAGGAAGAAGGGAAAAGAGAAATATTATCAGCGGGAGAAATAAGAGACAGCTTAAACATTCTGCACAGAGATACAGTGATGCTTTTACCGCGGCAGGATTTAAGTTTGAAGCTTCCGTTGGTCCCTGGATAGTACCATCACCCGGCGCCATGAAGAAAGCAAATGAATTGATCAGCCCTGAGATAACAATGAATATAGGTGTGGCTCCATGTGCAAAACATAAGCTTAAGATGTGGCCTGAAGAGTACATGGAAAAGCTTCTGGGTTTGATATCTGAAAACAGGAATGTTAAAATCTGGCTTTTCGGAGGGAAGGAGGATGTTGTAATGCTTGAATCCCTTGCAGGAAGAGTCAGTAATTCATACAGCATTGCCGGCAAGTTAAAACTTGATGAGGAGCTTGCACTTATGAATCGTCTCAGCTTCTTGATCGCTATGGATTCATCTAATATGCATATGGCTGCTTTGGTGGGGACCAAGGTTATCTCAATCTGGGGAGGGACTGATCCCCTGACAGGCTTCGGAGCATGGAACCAGCCCGATGATTTTGCAGTCAGGATACCCGTTGAGGAACTTGAATGCAGACCATGCACAGTTTTTGGAAAAGGTAAATGCAGACGGGGTGATTTTGCCTGCATGGTATGGCTTACACCGGAAAAGGTGTATGACAGAATAGTCAGTTTGAAGATTTTATAATTTGAAAAGGAGCGAAAGAATATATGCTGCTTGCGCGGATTTGTGATCCATGCAACGTTTATGGCACCGATTGCATCCCGAAAACTATCGGGACGGCGCCAGCTTAAATAAGAAACAGTGAAACTCAGTGTTAACTCCGTGGGACTCCGTGTTAATAAAATAAATGATGAAAACTCTAATAAAATGAATATTCGATTAAAGGCATATAGTTTTATAAGTACAATACTGATATCTGGTATTGTGATCAGCTTTTCCGGTTGTAAAAAACATGTTAAAGAACATGTTTTTGATCCCGTTGAGTTTGTAAATCCGCTGATGGGTACCGATTCTGAATTCAGGCTTTCAAGCGGCAATACATATCCGGCTATTGCACTGCCATGGGGGATGAACTTCTGGACACCACAGACAAGAAAAATGGGTGACGGATGGGCATACACCTATGACGATTACAAAATAATGGGAATTAAGCAGACACACCAGCCAAGTCCATGGATTAACGATTATGCAGCTTTCTCATTTATGCCATTAACAGGAAAGATCAGGATTGATGAGACCGAACGGGCATCATGGTTCTCCCATAAGGCAGAAGTTGTTAAGCCTTATTACTACAGCGTTTACCTTGCTGATTATGACATAACTGCGGAGATTGTACCTACTGAAAGATCAGCCATGTTCCGTTTTACATTTCCTGAAAGTGATTCATCTTATGTGTTGCTCGATGGCTTCTTCAGGGGATCGATGGTAAAAATAATTCCTTCTGAGAGAAGGGTAATTGGCTATTGCCGTAACAACAGCGGGGGAGTGCCGGCCAACTTTCATAATTATTTCATTGCTGAATTTGACAGGGATTTCTCTTCAACTCATACATGGAACGGAGATTCAATCAGTTACAATACCCTTGACGCTGAAAGTGACCATGCAGGTGCCATTCTGGGATTTAAAACAAAAAGAGGGGAAACTATAAATGTCAGGGTATCATCTTCATTTATAAGCCATGAGCAGGCTTTGCTCAACTTAAAGCGTGAAATCGGGACAAAGGATTTCGGGACATTAAAAAGTGAAGGCAAAGAGGCATGGAACATCCAGATGGGGAAGATCAGGGTTGAGGGAGGAAATCCCGATCATCTGAGGACTTTCTATTCATGTCTGTACAGGATATTATTGTTCCCGCGTCAGTTTCATGAGATAAATGAAAAGAATGAAATAGTGCACTACAGTCCCTATAATGGCGAAGTCCTTCCGGGTTATATGTATACTGACAACGGTTTCTGGGATACTTTCAGGTCTCTGTTCCCTTTCTTTACACTTATGTATCCTGAGGTTAACAGTAAGATCATGGAAGGTCTTGTTAATACGTATAAGGAGAGCGGATGGCTTCCGGAATGGGCAAGTCCTGGCCACAGGAATTGTATGATCGGATCCAATTCTGCCTCACTCATAGCTGATTCATACCTGAAGGGGATACGGGGCTATGATATTGAAACACTATATGAAGCAATAATAAAAAACACAAAGGGGCATGGCCCGGAACCCTCGGTAGGAAGACTGGGAGCAGATTACTATAATGATCTTGGTTATATACCTTATAATGTAGGGATTAACGAAAATACTGCACGAACACTTGAGTATGCTTATGCAGATTTCTGCATATGGCAGCTGTCAAAGGCTCTGGGTAAGCCTCAGGCTGAGATTGACCTGTTTGCAAAAAGGGCAATGAACTATAAAAATGTATATGACGACAGTACTAAGCTGATGAGGGGCCGTAATGCAGATGGTACTTTCCAGTCTCCTTTCAGTCCTTACAAATGGGGAGATGCATTTACTGAAGGTAACAGCTGGCACTATACCTGGAGTGTGTTTCAGGATATTGAGGGACTTGTAACCCTGATGGGGGGAAAAGAGAATTTCATAACAATGCTCGACTCTGTTTTCGAGGTTCCTCCGGTATTTGATTTCTCATATTACGGATTGGTTATTCATGAGATCAGGGAGATGCAGATAATGAATATGGGTAATTATGCACATGGTAATCAGCCTATTCAGCACATGATCTACCTGTATAATTACGCAGGTGAGCCATGGAAGGCTCAATTCAGGGCACGTCAGGTAATGGAAAAGCTTTACAACTATACTCCTGATGGTTATTGCGGCGATGAGGATAACGGGCAGACTTCTGCCTGGTATGTATTTTCTGCACTTGGATTTTATCCTGTAACTCCGGGGACTGACCAGTATGTATTCGGATCCCCTCTATTTAATAAGGTTACTCTCGACTTTGGTAAGTGGAGGAAACTTGTGATTGAAGCTCCTGAAAACAACAAGGAGAATATTTATGTGAAGAATATTAAGCTGAACGGCAGGCGAATAGATAAGAATTATATCACACACCTAGATCTTCAGAATGGAGGTAAACTTGTTTTCAGGATGGCATCACAGCCCGATTCGGTTAGAGGTACCAGGCCGGATGCCTTTCCGTATTCTATGAGTGTGCAAAAATGAACTCACCCCCTTCCCCTCTCTGCTTCGCAAAGAGGGGAGTATCACATTTTGATTCCCCCTTTGAAGGGGGCAAGGGGGATGTTTTTACAATCCAAGCCTGATCCCGGCTTTTACCAGCAATGCAGTTAAACCGACCATTGCAAGTGACCAGACAATTGATCCTGCAATAACAACAAAGGGAATAGGGGAGTGCTTGTAAAACAATACCGGCAGTCCGCTAATCCAGATGAGGTGATAGAGCAGAGCAGGTGCAATATAGGTTGTGAGTGAATTTTCACCTGCAGGCTTGAGAAAAAATGCCCAGTTTATTTGTTTCTTAACATCCATTATCCAGTAAAGGATGGCAAAAAGGAGGAGGCTGATTCCATTGCAAATGAGTCCCCAGCTTGGAGTAGCCTGGATCTTTGAGATGATAAACCATTTCCTGAGGATGAATCCTGCAATAAGGCTGACTATCCCGAATGTAACAATTGTTACAATCAGTTTTTTGTGATCAGAGGATGTCAGTTTTTTAAGTATAAGGGTTGTAAACATACCTGACAATACGATAAAAGGAACGTTCCCATCGATAATAGTTCCCAGCAGGAATTTTACAGGATTAAGAAAATCAAGGAGACTGAGCATCGATAAAATATTCAGGACCAGAAAAAAGATAACAGAAAGTCCGCTATAGAGTAAGTTGTCCCTGAAAGCCAGGTAAATGAATGCAGCTACGAGGTAACCCCATCCGATCAACCCGAGGATACCCCACCAGCCTGTAATAAGTGAACCTTCATTTACCTCCTGCCCCGATTTGAACCTGAAGACAAGGAAAGCAAGAAGAGCCATTCCAAGAAGCTTTAAACCTGTCGTTGTAAATATTTTGGAGGATTCTTCGGAATATTTGTTCCATACCAGGAAAACACCTGTGTACATAAGAACTGCCCAGAGATTTTTGCTCATGCCTGTTAGTTCTGCATTGACCCTTCCGGAGTTCAGCATCAGTACGCCGATTATAAGAAGGCTGATTGTACGTATGGAAATATGTTTGGCGATATCAATATTAGCTTCTCCTTTTGTAATTCTTCCTCCTAGAGCGAAAGGTATAGCCATGCCAACCATGAAAAGAAATCCCGGGAATACCCAGTCGGCCAGTCCCATACCGTCAAAATCGGCTTTCATATGACCCAGCCAGGCAGGCACTCCGGGCATATAAAGATCATTCACAAAGAGCATAAGGACAAGCGTTAATCCTCTCATTATATCGATAGAGAGTATACGTCCTGAAGCTTTCACCGGATTAGTCATATTTTACTGATTTTAAAAGCTATATCCTGACAATAACGACCTATAGCAGGCACTAATTTTTTTGCCCTCTTTGTAAGAGTTAAAAATATAAATTTTTAAGACTTCGCATTTATTATAAGTAGGTGATTAACATCATTTAACAAAACCATCCTCCTCATGCAGGCAGGGATATCCTTTTTTAGCGCGTAACTATTCCAGGATAAGTATTCTGGTTGTTAAATAGTTTTCAGCTGAAATTTTTATAAAGTATATTCCGGTTGGCCGGCCTGACAAATCAATTTTCCCGGAGAAGAAAGGGGCACTTTTTTCAAATTCATGGATCAGAATTTTACTTCCGTTCTGGCTGAGGACCTCGACTCTGAGCCTGCCATAAACAGAATTGTCCATTTCAACAGTAATAATATTTCTTGCCGGATTAGGATATATTTTTATATTTTCAAAAGGATAGGATTCTTCGATTCCTGTTGTTCCCAAAGGGATTTTAATAGTGTCGCTGAATGAGTAACAATCCCTGTCATTTGAAACGCCCACTCTGTAGATCCCGTAATTCTGATGTGCGATATAATATCTGTTCTCTGCCCCGGGGATGATGTCCCCGTTATATGACCATTTAAAATAATCGGCATCCGAAGTTGTATTCAGGTACCATATAGTAGGACCATGGGCGGTAATGTCTGGTTTTGGGAGGGTATTTTCATTAAACTCAACAATAAGAGAATCATGTTTACTGGTGCAAATATCATAGCTGGCTTCAAGGTAATAAGTGCCTTCATCCTGTATAGCTAGGGATTTTGCTGTACTAAAAGGAGTTCCGTTTCTGTACCACCTGTAAGTATAATTGGGGACAGTATCTTTAACCGATAGTTTAAGGTAATTCTCATTGAGACACATTTTCGGAAAATATATTCCGGGATCAATTGTAGGAACCGCAGGCATTTCGACTACATCTATATTTACAGCTTCAGGTACTTTTGAACAACCCTTTTCTGAAGTGACTTCAACGGTATATTTGCCCGATTCTCGTGCAGTATATTGATTCGAAGAGGCATCTGAAATCATGGATGCATTGTTCTTCCATGCATATTTATAGCTTGTATTGAGAGGAACACTCAGGGAAATGCTTTCGCCTTTGCAGAATTTTTTATCATTCCCGATCTGGCTGATTGTACCTACCAGCGGAAGAGGGTGGAATAGAGCTTCAATGGCATTTACAGATTGTGCTGAGCATCCGTAAATATTTGAAATTAAGATAGTATAGGTCCCGCTGTTCCTTGAAATGTGACGGTTCGAATTAGCTCCAACCACCCCGCCGTTCAATTTCCACTGATATGAATGGCCCTGTATGTAGTCAACACTAAGGATCACTGAATCTCCTTCACAGGTTTCAAGCAAACCGTCCGTCTTGATAAGAGGCTTACCGGGATTAGGAAAAACAATTACCCTTATATCCTCTGTTTTATTCTTGCAGCCTGATGAATTCATCACATGAAGGAAGTAAGTCCCCGAATCTGCGGCTGTATAAGAATTTGTGGTTGCGCCCGGAATATTTGCGTTATCTTTTATCCACTGATAAAAATAATCAGGATTATTCGAGACACTTAATCCAACGCTGTTTCCTCTGCAGAATTCTGTTGGGCCGTTTACCCTGAAGGTTGTGGTAACCTGGCTGTTGACATCTTTCAGATCAATTGTATTGGCGGCATTGGACGAACATCCTGTCGTATTTGTCACAACAAGTGAATATTTACCTGCACTTTTAGCTGTTACGGATGTAACACTATTGGCGAATACATTTCCGTTACGGAACCACCGGCAGGAATAACCATATGGATTTGTAAAACTCAAAACAGTTGAATCGCCAATGCATAAATCAAGAGGTCCGACTGAAGTTATTGACGGTGCAACCGGTGCTTCCAGAACACTCAGTACTGCATCACCTGTTCTGAAAGTACATCCTCCCTCGTTCATTATTATAAGGGAATAGGTTCCCGGCTCTTTTGCAGCAAATGAATTCGATGTTGAATCATCAACATTGATACCGTTTTTCAACCACTGATAAGTATTCGATTCATTTCTGATAACACTCAGTACTACGCTGCTTCCCTTGCAGAATGTTGAAGGACCGTTGAGAGAGAGTTGTTGTACGAAAGGTATTGGATAGACAGTAATCCGAACTGAATTATAAGAGACTACAGAACAACCGGCTGCATTTGATACAGTAAGTGTGTAGGTTCCTGAGTTTTTTGCGGAAAGAGAATTCTTGTCTGAACCAATTGCAACACCGTTCAGTTTCCAGTGATATGAATAACCCGGTATACTGGCAATACTAAGGATAACAGAATCACCCTGGCAAAATTCCAGGTTACCTGAAGCACTTATCAAAGGAATTTCAGGCAGAGCTGACACAGTTACACTGATATCTTCAGTCTTGTTTCTGCAACCTGATATATTTGTAACCTTCAGAGCATATACACCAGCGGTTTGTGCCGTGTATGAATTAATTGTAGCATTTGCAATATCTGAACCATCCCTGGTCCACTGATATGTATAGTCAGGATTGTTGGTTACACTCATTGTCACGGAACCTCCTTGGCAGAATGCAACCGGTCCGTTTACCCGGAAGGTTGTTGTTATCTGTGAATTGACATCCGCTACGGTAACTGAGTTGGAGGAAACAGCAGAACATCCCCTGGAATCAGATACCACAAGAGTGTAGTTTCCTGCCAGTTTTGCTTCATAGGTGCTGGAGTTTATACCAATATTTTTACTGTCCCTCTTCCATTGATAGTTGTAACCGGGTATTTCATCAACCCGCAGCGTGGCAGAATCTCCAAGGCATAAGGTAAGAGGATCAGAAGATGCAACAGAAAATGATGAAGGTGCCTGGTTGATTACAACATTGCCGGAAATTAAATTGCTTTTACAGCCCAGAGGGGAGTTATACTGGCATGTGATTGTGTAAATAGTACCGGGCGTGCCCAGGGAAACATCAATGGAAGCAGATGAATTAGTGATATCACTGAGAACTGGTCCTCCCCATGTTGCTGTACTTCCAGAAGGGTAAACTCCTGAAACAGATATGTTTTGCTTCGGGCTGTTTGAGCAGTATTCTGGATTTAAGTTGACGAACTGAATATTGCTACCGGCAGAATCAACTTTAAGAGAATGGGAAATAATGTATTCATAGCCCCCAAACTGATACCTGAATGTAAGAATATCCTTTTTTATTCCGGCATTAAGCTGGGAAGGAGACAATGTTGCCGTCCATTCAGTCTGACTTACAATTGCATCAGGATCAGTAAGGGAGAAGCCAAGACTTACAGATGAAGGTGGTATGCCGGTTACGCTTATTATATCTTCCGGCCCATCCTTGCAGTATACACTGTCAATTCCGCTGAAGAGGCTTTCATTAGGAATAACCATCAAATTCTCCGATGCTTCCTGGAAACAGGTAACAATTGTATTCACAATGCTTGTGTAGAAAAGTATCTGGTATGGTCCTCCGACTCCTGCCTGTTTAGGATAAAAAATGCCATTCATCACAAAAGCCCCGGAAAACACACCCTGCAAAGTATTGGCAGTCAAAGGAACAGAATTGATAGCAACACTGTAATTATCCTGTGACAGGGTTATTCTGGCCAGAGGTATGCTTATAATTGAATTTCCGGTATTGGGAATTGAATTTGAGGATACCGGAGTAACCTCAAAAGTAATATCATGTTTACCGGTAATATCTTCATTTGTAAGCTGATAATACTGAATTGTTGCTCCTGAAATAGGAGATCCGTCCCTGTACCATTTGTAAACTGAGTTACCTTCTGGAAGTGAATGGATATATTTATATTTCCCTCTAATCCAATTACCTGCTTCTCTTATTCCTTCTATACAAACTTCACTTGCTACAGGTATTTCCGAGAGATTTTCTACAGGAGATGTCGGAGAACTCATTACAGGTAGCCCGGTATTAGGAATTCCAGTTGTTGAAACAGGAGTAACTTCGAAAGTAAGTGTACTGTTCTGATCACCTGTTGAAATCAGATATGTGATTCCTGTTCCAACCACAACAGTACCATTTCTAAGCCACCTGTAGATGCTTGCTCCTTCTGGTCCCCCTGCTCCGTCAGTATAATTGTAACTGCCGGTAAGTATACTTCCAACGTACAGTGTTCCGCTGATCTGAACATTATTTGCAGAGGGAAGAGGGTATATGAATTCATTGGCGGAGACTGATCCTGTGCAGCCATATCCGGGATCTGTATACCCCAGGTTTATTGTTTTAGTTCCTTCAGTATTCCAGTTGACATTTATAAAATTATCGGATGTGGCTCCACCGGAAATAATAACTCCTCCTGATGATAAATTCCATATATAATTTGTATAGCCGGCATTTGCCGTATAGTTTATGTTGGAAGCTGTAACACGAACAGGCTGAGAGGGACCAATAATCGCAGGACCAGGTCTGATTGTCAATGTCACTTTTGTAGAGGCACTTCTGCATGCTGAATTGAAATCAGTAACCCAATAATCATATGCTCCGGGTAAAGATACTGACGGAGTATATGTTGGTCCGGTGGAGACCATTGTTGTGAGACTAGCATCTGAATACCATTCTATGGTGCCCACAGGTGTACTTGTAACTGAAAGTGTATTATTTCCATTCAGGCATATAGTTTTATCAGGTACTACAGGTGCCGGTGGAGCGTTAACAACGGTAATGTCAATATATGTTGCAATTGCTTCAGGATCTAACCAGTTGCATTTATTCCAGTTCTTCAGGTAAACTCTGAAGTATTCTCCTGTCTGACATGTAGCAGGGATTGTTATAATATTACTTACTGAGGAAGGTCCGTAAGGAGCAGGGGTTATCCTTGTACTGGTAACCGGTGCATTTCCCAGCGCAGAGATTGTGACAGTACCGGTTATGGTATTCATAATGGCTCCGGAAGGATCCCTTCCATACAACCATTCTATGTTCCTCGGGTCATTGTTAGGGATAGCTGTAAATCCGTTTGGTACTGTCGGATTCTGGCAATTCCAGACACTGTTATCCCTGATAGTAACATCAGTCTGGGTTCCTGCACAAACAGTGATGATATTACTTCCTGTAGCGTTATCAACAAGAGCAAGGTGTCCGTCACCATCTGCCGCCAGGTCTCGACCATGAACGACTGCAACAAACTGATTCTGTTTCGTCAGACCGCATGGACTGGTTACCATGCAGGAAAAGATGTAGTTACAATTTGTGACCGAAGAATAGGTATGTGTTCTCAGGCCAACAGGGGGAAGATCATTATCAGCTGTTGAAATGTAATTGGCAGGAGCCGTGCCGTCTCCCCAGTCCAGAACCCATGTCGTTCCTGATAGTATTCCATTTAAATCCGGATCCAATGTCTGGAGGTTTATCAGATATGTTGCCGACGCTCCTTTATTTACACATACAACACTCTGAGAGAAACCTGAAAGGTAGTCGGGTGTGACACAAGGCAGAGTTGATGCAGATAATTTTATTGAGGTAACCTGCAGCAAAGCACCTGGAAAGCTTTCAGCTACCATAAATAATGTAACCTGAGTATTGGCGGGGAAATTTGTAAATGTAAGCGTAGAACTTACACCTGGTGTTGAATAGTTTACACTTCCTGCGCATACTCTTTGTCCTGAAGGACCTGCCATGGCAAAGGCCTTTACCTGTGCCGAGGTAAATGTACCGGCATAATTATAGTTTAAACCAAAATAATAAAGCGTGCTGGTTTCGTTCAGGGTATACGAAACATCAATCTTTGTTGAATGAGGTGCAGTAACTGTTGGAGAAGCTGTCCAGACAGGTTGAGCAAATGAAAACGATGCTTGCAGAAAAAAAAGAGAACCAATTATGAAAAATTTCAGAATATTGTAACCTGTAAAATGCCGGTAATATAACCTGAGTATCCTCGCCATCTGGGATCTATGTCTTTTCCTTTTCAGTTTTAATTTTATCAAATGCGGAAGCTGTATCAAAACTGACAGCTACTAAAAATGATGTTTTCAGATTTAATCAAGAACCCTTCAATACTTTAATAAATCTCCAATCTACAGACTCTTATTTAAGTAAAGTTAAACAGAATTCAAATTGAATGCAAATAAATAAGCCTTTGATTAAAGGTCAGATATTTAATAAGTTAATCTGCAAAGCAGCGGAAAAATATTCAAAGTTTCAGCCTGAAATTTATTTTTTCGAGCAGCACCGGCAAGCCAACTCCCATAATAACTGCCCATACAACAGATCCCATAACGGCCAGAATCTGGTTATCAGGCACCTTGTAAAAGAGAAATGGCAGGCTGAATTGCCAGATGATATAATAAAACATATCGGGAACCAGGTAAACAGTAAGTGAATTTGCACCGGCTGGTCTTAAAAAGCTTCCCCAGTTTATGTTCTTCCTGTAATCTATTATCCAGAACAGAACAGCAAACATAACCATGCAGATTCCGTTACAAATCAACGCCCAGGTAGGTGTCGACTGAATTTTTGATATTATGAACCATGGCCTCAGAATAAAACCTGCAGCAATGCTTATGATACCCAAAGCAGCTATGATAAGCATAGTCTTTCCGGCATTCTCCTTTGCATGATTCTTAAGCATAATGGTTATAAACATCCCTGAAAGGACGATGAATGGAGCATTACCATTAATTATTATGCCAAAGACAGGTTTCAGCGGGCTGAGAAAATCCAGTATATGAAGCTTTGAGAGCATATTAACAACAAGAAATAATATCACAAAAACCGATGTCTTTGAAATATTATCGCGGAACCACATATAAACCAGTGCTGCTACAAAGTAACCCCATCCTATGGTTCCGAGAATTCCCCATGAGTTGAACCTGAATATCCTGTCTTCTGGGCCTCTGAATATAATAACCATGGGGATAATCAGCAGAACACCCAGTATACGCAATCCCCATATCAGGTACTTGTTCCTTTTTGTCTCATCATAATTATTCCATACAAGGAATACTCCCGTGTACATTATGAAAGACCAAAGGCTTTTGGTTATACCTGTGTATTCAGCATTGACACCACGTGAGTTTGACATAAGTACTCCGATTATAAGCAGGCTCAAAGTCCTGATAAAAATGTGTTTGAGCAGTGCAATTTTATCATCACCCTTTGAGATCCTGTTCCCGACAGAGTATGGTATCGACATCCCCACCATAAACATGAATCCGGGAAAGACCCAGTCGGCAAGCCCCATTCCATCTACATCGGCTTTCACATGGCCAAGCCAGGCCGGAACTCCGGGTACGAACAAATCGTTTACAAAAAGCATGAGGACAAGGTTGAAACCCCTCATAATGTCAATTGAAAAAATACGAGTGCCGGTTCCCATTTCTGATCAGATATTATTTGAAACGGGAAGATATAAAAAAACCACTTTGGTTATGCAAAGTGGTTTATCAGTTAATTTGTTTTCTTTTTTTCTGCCGGTTTCAGGTTCTCTACCATGAAAATTTCATCTGAAAGTCCCTGATCAAACTTAACATCGGTTACAAGGATTCTGGTACTGTGGTTTTTATCCAGGTCTTTCATAAGCACTTCTGTTGCATTCCAGTATTTACCAACCTTTTCATATTTGTAAACAGCCTCCTTGAATTTCTTTCCCTTCAGATCATAGATATCCATTGTTTCAACATATCCATGTTCCTTATTTATCTCTGCGATGATCTTTGAATAGTTCGACTTCCCTGATTTGGGAATGAGGTTCAACAGATAATATTCTCCTGTTGATTCTAAAAGTTCAGGAGTGAACCTGTCAGCATATGGGGTTGTGGCCATATCCTCGTAAGAGAAATCAGTGTTATTGAAGGAGGTGTCCTTGGTAAGCATTGAGATCCTTTTTGGTTTACCAAGAGCAGGCAAATAAAGCCACATAACATTATCAGGCAGTGTGAGAGTTGCAATTCCCGCCTGCGATTCAGGCTTTGTATAACGATACAGTTTATTGTGCGGACCTTTCTGGAGCATTTGCGCTTCACGTATTTTTTCCTTCCCTGTCTTGTCTATGAGAATGATTTTCACATTTCCTGTCTTATCTTTGGGAGCAATTGTTATATAGTCCATTTTCTCAAGGATTGCAGCTGCATCCTGTGCTGCTGAATCTTTAATTCCAATATAGGTCAGGATTAGTATTATGCTGATCAGAATTCTGTTATTTTTCATTTAATTACATCTTAACTAAGAAACTCTTTCAGTGGAGTTTTGTTCGCTGTATTTGATTTTTTTGTTATCATTCCTGTGTGCAAGTATAAGTATTACAGGAAGAAGTGTGAGAGCGCTCAGACCAGATCCTATCATACTCAGAGTAATAAGAACACCAAAATACTGAAGAGGTACCATTTCTGAAAACAGCAGTACAAGAAACCCTGCTGAAACGGAGATCACATTAATAAGAATAGCTTTCCCGCTTACGGCTACAGTCTCGTCAAGTGCATCAGATATTGATGCACCTTCCTTAAGATGAATGTTGAAATGAGATATTACATGTATCGAATAATCGATACCTGTACCCATTGAAATGCTGGCTACAAGAACTGTTGCTATATTGAGAGGTATGCCTGCAAATCCCATAACTCCGAAGAGGATAAGAATTGTAGATATTATTGGTATTGCTGCAAATACACCTGCATAAAACGATCGCAGTATTATACTTACTATAAAAATTACGAATATGACTGCAATGATAAGGCTTCCTGCCTGTCCTGTGATAAGGCTTCTGTCCATTGCAACCTCTATAAAAGGCATACCGGTTATTTCAATGGTACATTCAGGTGTTGAAGTCTTTTTTATATAATCATTCATATATTCTTCGAACTCAATCCTCTCTTTATTTTCCGGAGACAGGAACCAGGAAATGATAACTGCTTCATCGAGTTCCTCGGATACAAGACTCTTCAACGATTCATTTCCCTCAAGTAAAAACCAAAGCTGGCCAACCATTTCTTTATCATCAGGGATTTTACGCTCCTGACCCAGTGCCCCGCTTATTTCCGTTATCAGGCCGGCAACCGATTGTGTTTTCACAATTCCGGGATTCTTTTTCATATGCTCTTCTGTTTCGAGCATTTTATTCAGTATATCAGGACTTTGGATATCACCTCTGAAAAGTACAAAGACAGGTTTTGACCCGCCGAATCTTTCTGTCATGATTTCCTCTGCAATTCTTGTCGGATTATCTTTCCTGAAGTAATTTCTTATATCTACATTTCTCTTTATAAGAAACATGCCTCCGATGCTGACTATTGTTAAGACAATCCATGAAGTAAGTATCCGCTTCGGGTGATTGAACAGCAGTTTATGAAGAGGAAGATGAAAGTACCTGGAGAAGAAGGTAGTTTCTGAACCAGATTTTTGAACAGTTGTTTTTTTGTTTTCCCACACAAGGGCAGAAATCAGAGCGGGTATAAAAAAAATTGACAACAGAAGGGCAATGAAGGTTCCGAGTCCTGTATAAATTCCGAAATCCCGGATCATCAGAAGATAGGATCCGAAAATAAATGATAAAAATCCACCGATTGTAGTCAGAGCCGCAAGTATTACCGGAATTGCCACATAAGAAAGTGCAATTACAATTGCCCTGTTGAGGTTCTCCCTTATCTGGTCAATTCTGTTAATGACGTGTATTGAATATGCAGTGCTGATAGCGAGAAGTACAATGGGTATGTTGTTTGAGATCATTGTCATTTCAGAACCGGTCAGCGACATAATGCCAATAACCCATACTATTGAGATAACTGCAGTCAGCAAGGGTAGAATGACCCCTCTGAATGAACGGAATCCAAAATAGAGTACAAGGATAATAAGGATGAATGCAACCGGGAAAAGTCTTGTGAGATCTGATGCTATAAGTTGAGCAATTGCAGTAATAAGCATTGGCGATCCGGCAAAGTATATTTTTTCAGGGATGTTAAGAGCTTCAATTTTTTCCTGTGCTATCCTGGCTGCAGTCTGCATATTTACGTCATCTGCAATGGAAAAAATAATAATAGCGGTTGTTCCGTCCTCTGAAACGATGCTCCCTTTGTAATTTTCATTTGCCAGAACACGCTCTTTAAGCAGGTCCAGTTCTTGCTGTGATACCGGTATAGTTTCTTCATCAACCAGCTTCCTTATTTCAATGCCGTCTTCCTCAGACCTGATTTCAACAGCATTTGTAATACTTAAAACTGAAGAGATGTTTTCAGTTTCTGTCAGAGTATCAGTTATCTGCCTTATGTGACCAAGGATCTCTGCAGTGAAGATGTTTTCAGTTTCAAGAATGATCATCCCTGTCTTATTTCCTCCGAACTTTGATCCGATCTTCTTTATTAGAGCAGCATCCTTATCGCTTTCAGGGAGTGAGCTTATTACATCGGAGTTAATCCTTATTGATGGTATCTGCAGACCCAGAAAAACAGTTATGGCAATCACAAGAAGTATGATAACCCATTTAATCTTTATAATTCTGCTGAAGAACTTTTCCATTTCAGTTGACGCCGGTTAATGCGTGGATGCAAAAGTATACCTTTTTAACCAGCCTGCAAAAAGGAATTTGCTGAATGAATTGTGTTGACAAGTTATATGTCTGTGTTAATTAATTTCTTTCCCTGGATTGGCCCGGAATAGTACTTTTGTACGAGTTGGCATTTCTGCTGTTTGATGTTTTTTCATTTATGAGCGAATTAAAAGGTCTGTATATAGAAGGTACCAGAAAAACACCAAAGATTGAATTTACAAATCTTACCGGTGAACTGATTTTGGAGGGAAGATCAATACCTGAAAATGTTGTAAAAGTTTATGAACCTTTGCTGGACTGGGTTAATATTTATGTAAAATCACCCTGTATTACTACTAACCTTCATTTAAGGCTTGAATATTATAACTCATCTTCACTTGTATGGATTATAAAGCTTATTATGGTCTTAGGTAATATTAAGCTAAAAGGAGCCGTACTTTATATTCACATATATTTTGAAATTGAGGATTTTGAGCAAGGTATTAGTGATGAACTTAAAGATATTATTGAAGTTTTGACTGTTAAGCTACGGAAAGTAGATTTCAATATTGCATTTAAGACTCATGGTATTGACAGCAAAGGCAATACATTAAAGGAATCCACTATTCTGATCTGAAAGGATTTTTCCACCGCCATTTTCCATGACGCAGCAGACAATTTAACAGGCATAATTTGTTGCCGGCAGAAAAAATTATTAAAAAATGTAAAAAATATTTGTCATTATGTAAAATATAATTATCTTTGTGTCAATTAAAGCATACTTATTATTAATTTAAAGAGATAAAAATGGGACAGAAAGAGAAGCAGGTACTGGTTTCATTGTTTGCCAGCCTGGTAGTAATTGTTTTTTATTCTCTCCATGTATATAACAGGTACATTGAGAGCAATCCTGAAATCATCAATGATCTGAGATTCTGGGGAAGGTCATTTATTGTACTTGTACCTGTGGCAATTATCACACAGATAGTGGTCCACATTGTATTTGCGATCATAAACAAGATTGTGACAAATGAAGATTTGACTGACCGGGAAGATGAACGGGATCAGCTGATAGAGCTTAAGTCATTAAGGGCCTCCTACTGGGTTTTTATAATAGGATTTATGTCGGCAATGGGAGCTGTTGCCCTGGGTATGGAGCTATGGGTTATGTTTGTCACACTGATATTTTCAGGGTTTCTTTCAGATCTGATATCCTCTTCCGTGAAAATATGGTATTACAGGAAAGGAGTCTGAAATGGCAAAGTGCAACATAGGGAATAAGATACGTGTTTTGAGGTTTCATGCAGGGGAAATGACCCAGCAGGAACTTGCAGATAAAACTGGTGTATCACGACAGACTAT
>Ga0129298_10000097_pt1 | contig 28440 bp, 30 predicted proteins | sample I19B2metaG_FD_94707 | JGI IMG/M metagenome (GOLD analysis project Ga0129298, IMG submission 94707) | Lake sediment bacterial and archeal communities from Gulf of Boni, Indonesia to study Microbial Dark Matter (Phase II) - ​I19B2 metaG | ecosystem: Environmental > Aquatic > Freshwater > Lake >... | reverse complement strand
AATCGCAGGAGGATATGACTTAATTCCGAAAATAATTGTTAATAAAGCATTTAAGGGATATAATAAAAACTAAAGGAGGTTTGGTATGCCAATTGCGATAAAAGATGTTTCAGAAAAACTAACTGCCATAATCGAACCCTCTGAGGGGGTTTATGTTGCAAACTGCCCTGAACTCGATCTTGCTACAGAAGGTGATACCCCTGATGCAGCGCTTGATGATCTGATTGATATGGCAATAGATTACGCAGAACAATATATGGAGGAATTCGAACTATTCAGCAATAGTCCCAATAGAGCAAGCCATAAACCATATATCCTTGAGATACACAAAAGGAGCTCAAAAGAGAAGGTAAGGGAACTTTTTTCCTGATGCCTGCATATGATGATTTTCGTAGAGTTCTAAAGCGAATCAATTTCAAACTTGTGAGGTCAAAGAAGCACGAGACATGGCAGAAAATCCTTCCCGATGGAACAATCCTACAGGTTAGACTGAGCCACCAACACAGCAGAGACATTTCAAAGGCATTGTTTCATAAGATGCTTAAACAGGCCCAGATTACGGAAGAGGATTTCAGAAGATTGTTGGAAGGAGATTAGAATGAAAGTTCCCTCAAAGATCATCCTATCGAAGTAGATCTTACAGAAAAAAAATAACCTCCCCTCTCACACCCGGCTTCTGAACTCCTTATTGACCATACATCACTACTGTTATACAATTAAGCCATAAAGAATTTTAGAGGGAAAATTATGAAGACTTGGACGCATCCAGGGGGAAAGCTCAGAGAACTTGGTGCTGAAACATTAACAGATGCGGAGCTTTTGGCAATTCTTATCTCTACTGGCATTAAAGGCAAATCAGCAGAGGATGTTGCCAAAGAGATTCTTGACAAATTCGGCTCCTTCAAAGGCATGTCAAATCAGCCTCTTGAAAAGTTCCTCGAAATTAAAGGGCTTGGAGATGTGAAGATTATTAGAATTGCAGCCGCTTTTGAGATCGCGAGGAGGATTGTTAATCAGGTATTAATAGAATATAATAAGGGATAAAAGAGGGGGTTATATGCCTGAAGTAGCCATAAAACTGTCAAAGGAAAGCCTGGTAGAAGGATTATCGAACCTTCCTGTCAGGGAAATCAAGGACATAATTGATTCTCTGATCAAGAAGAAGCTTTTCAGGCCGCCTACAGCAAGAAAAATCTATAGAGAAGCTTCTGCGATTACCCGGAAGAAAAAACTTTCTCCCAGAGTTGCAGAAGAGGCAGTTGCGTGGGCAAGGTTGAAAAAGTAGTAGTCGACACGAATATCTTCATTTCGGCTTTTGGATGGGGAGGGCACCCTTTAAAAATTATTGAGCTACTTGAAAAGGGAGAGTTAAGAAACTGCACCTCAGAAGATATAATCAGAGAACTCTTTTTAGCTGTATCTTATTCAAAGCTTGGATTTCCTCAGGTAATCCAGACGGAGATTCTTGAGTTTGTTCTCGCCTATTCTGACATTTATGATCCAAAAGAACACATAGGCATTTCACCCGACCCAGAAGATAACAAGTTCATAGAGTGTGCTTTGTCAGCTAATGCCAAGTTTATAATAACTGGCGACAAAGGTCTCCTATCTATAAAACAATTCAGAGGCGTTAAAATTGTTACTCCCGAGGACTTTTTAAAAAGCAACAAATTTCGTAGATGAAGAAAACCAAGCTCACTGAAAAGCCTTCTCGAATCCCCGATATCTCAGAACAAAGCATATCTCTAAAGTTCAAAGAATACACAGAGCAAATCTCTCAATTAAATACAGAATCTGCTAAAGCACAAAGGTTCCTAATTCTTTTAAAAGATGTCTTTGGTGATGTTAATGCAGGGTTTATAGAAGACTATCTACACGGAGTCGAAAAATATGTCAGCGTAAAGCAAAAGGACATTATCCTGAGAGGGAGGATTGATACCCTTTATGGCAACCTGATAATAGAATTTGAAAATGACTTGAGAAAAAGGCTTGATGACGCACTTGGACAGTTACAACGGTATGTCTCTTACCTGCTTCAATCAGGAGAAAAGGCAACTTACCTCTGTCTGGCTACAGATGGGATTTTATTTAATGTCTATTCTCCAAAAATAAAATCAATTGATGAAATTGAACTTGAAGTAATTGACAAGATAGATTTAACAAAAACTGAACCCTATCAGGCATATTTCTATCTCGACAGATACTTCTTCAGAAAGATACAACTCCATCCAAAAACTGAAGAAATAGTCAGGGACTTTGGAATAAAAAGCCCTGCATTCAAATATTGCCTGAATGTATTTGATCGAATATGGAGTGCTATAAAAAGCAGGAGTGATTTTAAGGTTATATATGACAACTGGGAAAAGTACTTGAGAGTTACCTATGGAAGTCTCATCGGAAGCGAAGAGCTGTTTCTCAGGCATTCATATCTTGCAGTTTTTACAAAACTTATTGTCTGGATGCGTCTGTCGGAAAGCAGCAGTGTTCCATCTTCAGAAATAATTATTAAAGTTCTTGATGGTGACTTTTTCTCAGAACAGGGGATCGATAACTTTCTGGAAGAGGATTTCTTTTCATGGATTGTGAGAGAACAAACCAAAGAAACAGCTCTTGATGTTTCCAGAAAACTCATTAACCAGCTCGCTAATTACAATCTCAGAGAGCTTTCTGAAGATATTTTGAAATCCCTTTACCAGGAACTCGTTGATCCTGAAACAAGACATGACCTTGGAGAATACTATACCCCGGACTGGCTTGCACAGAGAATGGTAGAGCATATTCTAAAAGATGATCCATCCGCCTCTGTCCTTGACCCTTCCTGCGGTTCAGGGACATTCCTTTACATGACTATCAGACACAAGAAACATCTGCTTGGGATAAAGCAGGAAACCCTTGAACATATTATCAAGAGTGTTGTTGGTATTGATATTCATCCTCTTGCTGTAATCACTGCAAAGACTAATTATCTCCTTGCCCTCGGCGATCTCCTTAAAAAGAGAGGTGCAAAGAGAGTGCAGATTCCGGTTTATCTTGCGGATTCCATAAATCCACCTGAAGAGAAACTACAGCATAGTCTTTTAACTCCTGTACCAAGCTATCGTACAAAACTTGGTGAAAAAGAGATTTTCATACCAGATACCATAATTCAGGACCCTACAACATATGACCTCGTTGTTGAGACCACAAAGGAATTTGCGAAACACTTTGCTGGCAAAGAAGCAACCATTGATGCCTACGAAAATTTTATAAGGCAGCACGCCCCACAGTTAGATGATAAAAATACCATTAACATGCTTTTCTATACAGCAGAGGCAATGAAGGAACTTATAGAGGAAGAGAAAGACAGCATCTGGGCATATATCATGAAGAATATGTATAAACCGTTATTTCTTAAAGAGAAGTTTGATGTCGCAATCGGCAATCCACCTTGGCTTTCCTATCGTTATGTGGATAAAGGCGAATATCAAAAATTCCTGAAGAACATGATCGTAGATGAATATAAACTTCTTAGTGGCATATCTGCAGGTGAAAAGATGAAGGTAAAAGCTGAATTGATAACACACATGGAACTTGCGACACTCTTTTTCTTGAGGATTGCTGATCTGTATCTCAAAAACGGAGGACTGATTGGCTTTGTTATGCCAAGAAGTCTTTTTTCAGCAGACCAGCACAATACCTTCAGGCGACAGCAATACTCAAGGAAGATTGGATTTACAGAGATATGGGATATGGAGAAGGTCAAGCCTCTATTTAATGTTCCAGCCTGTGTGTTCATTGCAGAGAAAGGAACTACAACGGCTTCGCCATATAAAGCTGAATTTATCTCTGGAATCCTTGAAAGAAAAAATGCAGGGCTTGCAGATACTCAAAAATCATTAAATGTTTCCGAAAGCAGTCTTTATGTCTGCGCTAAAGGTGAGCGGAGCTTCTTATCACCATCAGAAGAAGGTTATATTGAAAAACAGCGGAGCCCCTATCATTCATTGTTTAAGCAAGGTGCTACAATCGTGCCTCGCAATTTCTGGTTTGTTGACGTTAAGTCTCATCCTAAACTCGGATTTAACCCCAGCGCCTTATGTAGAGACATCAGAGGCTTCTGAAAAGACTTCAAAGGAAACTTACAAAGGTATTTCATTAAGAGGAAATATTGAAAAAGATTTCCTTTATGCAACCCTTCTATCCACCGATATTGTGCCATTCGGACATCTTAATTTCAGAATTGTTGTTCTACCGTTAATTAATCCCCCCTCACCCCCCTTTACGAAAGGGGGGAAGGGGCGATTTTCTGATGAAGGCTATTCAATCATAAAAGAGTCTGAGGCAAGCAAGAAAGGATTTATCCATCTCTCAAAATGGCTTCATAAGGCACAAAAGATATGGGAAGAAAAAAGAGGAGATAAGGCAGAGAGAATAGATGCAGTTGACTGGCTTGACTACAGACATAAGCTATCTATGCAAAAACAAGCAAAATATAAGGTCTTATATCCGGCATCTGCTACTTACCTATGCAGCTGTGTAATCGAGAAGAAAGCAATTAGGATAGAAATTGAAGGTCAAGAATTAGAACTTCAAGAGTTTTTAGTAGATTATACCGAGTATTATTTTGAGACAGATAAAAAGGCCGAGGCTTATTATATTTGTTCAATCTTAAACTCACCTACAGTTGATGACCTCATAAAGCCGATGCAGGCACGAGGTCTTTTCGGGCCAAGACACATCGTAAAGAAAGTCTGGGAACTCCCAATCCCTGAATTTAACCCAACAAATGAAAACCATATTTCACTGGCAATGCTTGGCGAAGAATGCACAAAGAAAGTTTCAAAACTTCTCTCAAAGGGGATGCCTCAAAAATCTATCGGAAATCTGAGAAGAACAATAAGGTCAGAGCTCAAAGATGAAATAAAGCAGATTGATTGGATTGTGAAAGGGATTTTAAAGGCATGAAAACGAAAGAAAAAATAGATCAGATAATCTCAGACCACATCTCCTTCATCACAAGCCAGAAATTGCAGAAGAAGATTCTCCAGAAATTACAAGGGGAGTTGTTAGGATGAGATTTAAACTACTTGATGTCCTGATATCGAGCATTCCTAATAAAGCTTTTAAGAGGAAATCGTAAAAATGACAAAACAAGAGTCTGATATGACCGATGTTCGTTGGGGTGGTTATATTCCGTGGTTTCTACGTCATAAAGATTTTGTAGGTACTGGCAATTTTCTAACTTTTTTCGATAGGTTAAGTCAATGTCTGGATAGGTTATTTACCTATAACGAAGCTGGTATTCCTAATCTTTCTCATTTTGGAGACTTGCTGGAAACCAAAAGCTTTCGGTATTTCCGCCACGACAGAACTAAACCATTAAGTAACCAGATCAAGGCATATTTCGCCCCAGAGACTTTAAATAAAGCATGTTCTGATAGACTCAATCAAGACCAAGACGTTAAAAATGCAATAAATAAATTAGATAGTCTAAAACGTAGTATCATGGGAATATCAATCTCTGCTAATGATAAGGATTTACAAGCAATCCAGAGAATTGTTAAAAATGCTGAACGACAAATAGAGATGGTCAAGAAAAGCAAAAAAGATTTTTATTATTTGCCCCTCTTTAGGAAACGGTTCAGTGTTTTAGAAATTTTACTGAGGATTTTACCTAACTCTCCTCGGGTTGATGATCTTATAAGTGAAATAAGACGTTTCTTTGCAGAATCAGAGATTATGTTAGATATAAAAGGCTCTCCACCGCTCGTTATTCCAATAGAAGAACAAATGCTCCAGCAGGAAATTATTGATAATTTACTGCAACGCCTTTCGGAAAGATTTCCTGAAAGAGCAAATGAACTTATAAGCTGCTATCACAAGGTGAAGATTGAAAAGAATTTGGATTCGATATTCTCAGAGGCATTCAAGAGTCTTGAGGAAATAGCGCGCTCGGTTAGTAGAGATAATAAGTTTGTTTTTGATAAGCCTAATTTAAAGAAATATTTCCCCTTGTTTCATCCGACAATCCATGAAACAATGATAAAATTAGCTGGTCATCGGGGAGATGAAGCTAGTCATGGGAAAGCTCCGCCGGATTTTCATGAAATTAGATATCTTCTCTTTAGTATTTGTAATATAGCTTTATTGCTGCTTGATTACCCAAGCAAGGAATAAGTTTTAAGTGAGACGCTTTGGAAAGCTGAAATTAAAGAGCATTAATGGAGGTCGCGTCTTAAATTTTAGCATATCCATTTTTTTTCAAATCAGACTATCAATGAATTATAGAATACCTCGACAATCTCTAATCCAAAATTGACGAAATGAAAAAATTCAGGCCGAGACACAGAAAGAGCTTGATGCCCTGATGCCGAGCATTCTCGTTGCGAGTCGTAGACTGAAAAAGGCGTTTAAAGGGGAGGTGTAAAAAATAAGATTTTGTATTTTAAATGGATTTTCTCAGTACTATAAGCTATAATTTTTATATAAAAATAAAGGAAAACGCCATGGCTTTAACCACACAGCAAAAAGTTAATGAATATTTCGGGATGTTAGTTGAAAAATATAAGTACTTTCCTGAAGTTAAGGCAATATATATTGACGAATATCTTGACGAGAAGAATATTACCATTTTACTTTCAATAAAACAGTATGATGATAAACTGATGGAAGCCTTAATCCAAAAAGAACTTGATATTTCAAAGATTTTTCCCGATGTCGTAGCAACTTATAATTACATTCCCGACTTAATAGATAATAAAGAATCCATTATCGGTGAAAAAGCAAAGCTTATTTTTGAGAGATAGATGCCTTCTCATTCGGACCACATAGCCCAGGCAAACCACAATGAAGATTTTGGTTTATTTCTGAAAGGGAACTTAAAATATAAAGATTGGCTAATTACGGTTTGCTATTATGCGTCGCTACATTATATCGAAGCTGCTTTTGCCGGTATCCCTCACATTCAGCATAGCACATTAAATATTCCAAAAGATCCTGTTACTGGTAAAGATAAGTATTCAGTTCATGGTTGGAGAAATCAACTAATAAAAAACAACCTACCTCGACAAGTATTTATTTGTTATAGAAAACTCGAATCAAACAGCCAGACTGCACGGTATTTAGATATAAATAGAAGCGGCTCAGCAACTTCTTATTTTACTGACCAAGATTCATTAAATACTTTTGACAAAGACTTACAGACAATAAAACAAGAACTGAAGCTTCCATAGATTTCTATGGTGTAAAACAAAAATTTCTCGATCTTTTCATTCACGTCCAAGAGCTTTATATTATTGGGGCAATATATTAACAGAAGGCATTAAAAGAGGGAGAAAAACATGGAAATTCCATTTGATAAATATTGCGGCGATGCAATGATGGAAGAATACCTCAAGAAAGGAGGCTCGAAGCTTTCCCTCTCCGAAATATACGGGTTATTATATGGAACTCTTGCAGCGCCAAATATGGTAATGCCTTCTCAGATTACGTCTATGATCTTTAGCAAAGAGGGCGGAGACTTTGAGTCTATGGAAGAGGTTAAGGAAATCATGGGCAATCTCATGAGCCTATGGAATATCATCGCCGGATGGAAGCCTGAATCAGAACCTTTCTTTTATCCAGACATCAAATACCCGGATACTTCTGAAGGGCTTAAACAGCGCATTAAGGACAATTCATCGCTGATCATGTATTTTATAAAAGGGCTTGATATAGGTGGAACTATTGAAGATGATTTTTCTGAAGACGGTCTAAACGCACTGGAGACTCTTTCAAAAGCAAACGCTCTTTTACTCAAATATGCAGAATTGTTTGAAATGAAGGAAGCTGAGGAAGGAAAAGAGTTAGAAAGGACATCCGATTCGATTAATCAGTTAGAAGATGTTGTGGCTGACTGTATAGCAAGAATCAACATGGGCTTGAAAGAAGCAAGGATGAAGGTAACAGAAGAAATGCGCACGTTTACTGCTTCCCAGAGAGAGGCTTATCAGGCCAGAAGCACAAAAATACCAAGGAATGAACCATGCCCTTGTGGAAGCGGGAAAAAATATAAAAAATGTTGCGGACTAATACATTAAACGTGCTGGTGGTGATTGGTAAATCAGTATATTTTTGCATACCTCAAATACTCTGCTTGCCAAAAGTTTATTAAATCTATTAAAATTATTAGTCATCAAGCTGGCAAGCTATCAAGCTATTAAGCTACAGACTAAATTAATTCCGGGAGGGAAAGATTGAAGGAAAAAATTCATCCAGTATATAAAGAGGTTACGGTTGTGTGTGCCTGTGGTGAAACATTTATAACAATGTCAACGAAGCCGAAGATACGCGTGGATATGTGTTCCAAGTGCCACCCGTTCTTTACAGGAAAGCAGAAGATCGTTGATGCTGAGGGAAGGGTCGAGAAGTTCAGGAAAAAATACACCAAGAAACAAGCAACAAGCACAGAGAAGTAGAGAAAGAAAAAAGTCATAATCGTTAGTCTTCAGTCTTAGACTAACGATTTTTTTTGAAAAAATATGGAAAACATAGGTGGTCAGGCAGTCATAGAAGGTGTTATGATGAAGTCCCGGAAGGGCTGGACAGTAGCAGTCAGGGGGCCAAAAGGGGACATTCATGTAAAAAGGGAGGCTCTAAAAAATATCCCTAAGATTTTCAAGCTTCCTGTCGTGAGGGGTGTTGTGGCACTCTATGAGGCTCTCTCTATAGGCATAAGGGCAATAGAGTTTTCTGCGAGGAAGGCGTACGAAGAAGAAGATACAAAACCGACAAATCCCCTTTCTCTTGGCTTAACCATTGTTGTTGCCATAATCCTCGGTATAGTTGTCTTCATAGTGCTTCCTTTATATGCAACAAAGCTCCTGGGAGTCCTCTTTCCCTCTGTCTCAAAGAGTTCACTCCTCTTTAACCTTGTTGACGGTATTATCAGAATAATATTTTTCCTCGCATACTTAGGCGCTGTTGGTACCTGGAAAGAGATGAGGAGGGTATTCGAGTACCACGGTGCAGAGCACAAGGTGATTCATGCATACGAGAATAACAAGGGGCTGATTCCAAAAGAAATAAAAGATTATAGCCCTCATCATCCCCGCTGTGGCACAAGTTTTTTACTCATTGTTATGGTGGTAAGCATACTCACTTTTTCCCTCATTCCCCAGGACTGGTCATTTACGAATAAATTCCTTTCAAGACTCATCCTCATTCCTGCAATAGCAGGGTTTTCCTTTGAGTTCTTGAAACTCTCCTTCAGAATGAAAAACAATCCCTTGATAAACATACTCATACAGCCGGGCCTTCTGCTTCAGAGGCTTACAACAAGAGAGCCTGATGATGACCAGATTGAGGTTGCGATCAGGGCGCTCGAAGAGGTTCTCAAAATAGAGGAGTTAGATGCTCGAAAAACTTAAAACTATAGAAGATAGATATGAAGAACTGACAAATCTCCTTATGGACCAGGCAGTTTTTTCAAAGCCGTCAGAACTCCTGAAATACTCAAAAGAGCAGGCTGAACTCCAACCACTTGTCGAGAAGATCAAGGAGTATAGAAAGCTCCTCTCTGACATAGAAGGAGCAGAAGAGATTTTAAAAGGAGGCGATGGTGACTTTCGCAAGCTTGCGCAGGAAGAACTTGATGAGCTCAGAGAAAAGAAATCGAAGATAGAAGAGGAGCTGAAAATTATGCTCCTTCCGAAAGACCCGCGGGACGAGAAGAATGTGATACTCGAGATAAGAGCAGGAACAGGAGGAGAAGAGGCTGCCCTGTTTGCTGCTAATCTCTTCAGAATGTATCTGAAATATGCCGAGCATAGAAGATGGAAGGTAGAGATGATAGATATGAACTCTACTGGCCTTGGAGGAATAAAGGAAGTAACTGCCTCGATCCAGGGGAAAGGTGCATACAGCAGACTGAAGTATGAAAGCGGCGTGCACAGGGTCCAGCGTGTTCCTGTTACCGAGGGCTCTGGAAGAATCCATACATCTGCTGCAACCGTTGCAGTACTTCCAGAGGCAGAGGAAGTTGACATCACGGTTGATGAAAAAGACCTCAGGATAGATACATTCTGCTCCTCTGGACCCGGAGGTCAGGGAGTCAATACTACTTATTCTGCCGTAAGGATTGTCCACATTCCAACAGGGCTCATTGTCCAGTGCCAGGACGAACGCTCACAGATTAAAAATAAAGAGAAGGCCATGAAGGTTCTCCGCTCAAGGCTTTATGAGGCAGAAATGGAAAGGAAGGAAAAAGAGAGAGCCCTGGAGAGGAAATTACAGGTAGGGACAGGAGACAGGAGTGAAAGAATAAGGACATACAATTTCCCTCAAAACCGTCTTACTGACCATAGGGTTGGCCTTTCACTTCATAAACTCGAACAGGTTCTCGAAGGGGACCTCGATGAGATCATAGATAGCCTGATTACCCACTACCAGGCAGAAGCGCTGAAGCAACTGTAAAATAATCCTAAGGCCACAGAATTGAGTACCATACGTAATGAACATTGACCATCTATGAAATATGTGCAATAATATTTATCAAAGTTGAGAAGTTTTTGTTGTTTACACCCGCAAGGACTTTAACTTTGCGGTTTTTTATTGCACAGTTCTGTAATCTTTAAAAACTCAATAAGGAGGACTTCCTCATGAAAAAGGCTGAAAATGGCAATACAGTAAAGGTACACTATACTGGCAGGCTTGATGATGGTACGGTCTTTGACTCCTCGAGAGAACGTGAGTCTCTTGAATTTACCCTTGGTAAAGGGCATCTCATCAAAGGCTTTGAGGATGCTGTGGCAGGTATGTCTATAGGCGAAACGAAGACGGTGATAATCCCTTCGAACGAGGCCTACGGTCCCCGCAAGGATGAGCTTATGTTCAGGATTGACAGGGCACAGTTTCCCCCAAGCATTGAACCCAAAATGGGACTCATCCTCAGCCTCAGGCAACCAGATGGAGGGGTTATACATGTAGCAGTTACAGAGGTCTCAGACAATTCAGTCACCCTTGATGCTAACCACCCCCTGGCAGGAAAAGACCTCACCTTCGACATAGAGATGATGGAGGTTGCTTAGGTGGAATTTTATGAATTTATGGTAGGAGGGATGGAGATTTCTATCCCAGCGGTGGCCGGAAAGTTCTCTTCATCCTTTTCTTTCTCGCTTCTCTCTGTTTCCTCTTCTTTTTTTCTGAAGGTTTTTCATAAAAGCTTCTCTTTTTAATCTCTTTGAAAAGGCCTTCTTTCTGGAGTTGTCTTTTTAGGGTTTTCAGTGCTCTTTCAATATCATTCCCGTAAATTTTTATATCCAAAAAAGTTTATCTCCTTCCTCTTCCAGTCCCCCTGCCTTCGCCAAAGCCACCTCCAAAGCCACCTCTTTTCCTTTCAAACCCGCGTCTTTCTCTAGGCTGCTGGGGTCTTGCCTCTGCTACGGATAGCGTTCTGTCCATGAATGTTTTACCGTTAAGGGCTGCTATCGCCTTTTTTGCATCCTCTTCTGATGACATCTCAACAAAGCCAAAACCCTTTGGCCGTCCTGTTTGAACATCTGTGACTATTTTGACTGATTCGACCTCTCCAACCGTTGAGAAGAGCTCCCTGATGTCATCTTCGGTTGCCTTAAACGAAATGTTACCTACATAAATTTTTTTCTCCATATTCGAACCTCCTTTTTTATTTCACAAAAATAAAAACCTCAGAGCTTTTAAAGTCTCTGAGGCTTTTTAACTTTAAAAACTCTTTCAGTTTAACTTAATCTTATGAAATTGTAAATACCAGACCTAAAAGTATACGAGCTTTTAATCTCTTATTTTATGATTCTCTACTTACCCCCTCTTTTTCCGGATTTGGCTTATCCCTAACAAAAATTTTATGGCATACACCTGAGACTTTTTCAATCACGGATATATCCCGCAATACTCTCCATTGCCTTTTCGACAGCTCCTGCATTCCTCATGTAAAGTTCTTTTGCCTTTGAGCCCATCTCTTTTGCCCTTTCAGGCGAAAGGAGAATATCTCTTAACTTCGTGTAAAGACCTTCTTCATACACTTCAAGGGCAGCACCTTCGCTATAGAAATCCTTGATTAAGGGGAAATTTTCCATATGAGGCCCGCATAAGATTGGCCTACCCCAATATGCCGGTTCGAGAGGATTCTGGCCCCCATATCCTTTAAAGCTCTTCCCTATGATCGCGATATCACTTATACCGTAAATCGCCGAGAGTTCTCCAACACTGTCAAGAAGGAGAATGGTCCCTGAGAGTCGGGAGTCGGGACTCGGGACTCGAAGAAATTCTGAACGCTTTACAAAAGATAAACCCCTGGATTTGAGCAAGTCTTCAACCTTTTTAAATCTCTCAGGATGTCTCGGAGCAATGATAAGATTGAGATCAGGGAAATCTTTTTTGAGCTCACTGTAAACAGAAGTTATGAATTCCTCTTCCCCTTCATGTGTGCTGCCTGCTATGATGACAGGCCCTTGAATCCTATCTGTCCACTGAGGAATCTCTGAAGGGGGTTTTGTATCGAACTTGAAGTTACCCAAAACTTTTATTCTCTTTTCGTCCACACCGAGGCTCCTTATTCTCTCTGCATCAAGCTCAGACTGCATACAGAAGAGGTCTACACAGGAAAGAACTCTCTTCATAAAAAAAGATATCTTTTTATATCCCCTGAAGGAGTTCTCAGAAATCCTCCCATTGAGCAAAACTACAGGAATCCCGTTTTGTTTAAAGACCTTGAAGATATTTGGCCATAATTCTGTCTCGATAGTAATGAGAATTTCTGGCTTTACTCTTTTGAAGGCTATCTTAAGGACAAAAGTGATATCAAGGGGAAGATAAAAAACAGATGTACCTTCAGGCGCTCCTTCTCTTGCTACTTTCTGTCCTGTGTCAGTAATCGTCGAAAGCATAATGCCTCTCGAGGGATATCTCTCTTTGAGCCCTTTGAGTAAAGGTAATGCTGCCATAACTTCTCCTACAGATACAGCATGAATCCAAATAATACCCTTATACCAACCTTTAATTCCCTCCTTACTAAGGGGGGATACAGAGGGGTCAAAAGATGGAAGGAGGGATTTAGAATTGCTGGGTGCTGAGTTTATGATACCGAATTTTTCCCTGAGCCACCTTTTCCTCAGCTCCTTTGGTCTTTTCAGATAGTGGAAAGGTAGTAGAAAAAACAGAACAATACTATAAAGAAGACTATAGAGGAGATACATCTTTACAATAAAGGCACACTCACATCTTGAGCGCTGAACTGGAGCGCATAAAGTCTTTTATAAATGCCGCCTGTCCTGATGAGTTCTTCATGCGTGCCTGACTCAACAATCCTTCCCTTGTCAAGAACAATAATCCTTGTTGCCCTTCTTATGGTGGATAGCCTGTGAGCAATCACAAACGTAGTCCGGTTCTCCATGAGATTTTCAAGAGCCTTCTGAACCATGATCTCTGATTCAGTATCGAGGGATGAAGTCGCCTCATCAAGTATCAGGATAGGTGGGTTTTTAAGGATAGCACGTGCTATAGAAAGCCTTTGTCTCTGACCACCTGAAAGCCTCACACCCCTTTCGCCTATGACTGTCTCATACCCCTGAGGAAGTCCTGAAATAAACTCATGCGCATAGGCAGCCTCTGCAGCACTCATGATCTCATCATCTTTTGCATCAGGCCTTCCAAAGGCTATATTATTCTTCACCGTGTCATTGAAGAGAATAACATCCTGGCTTACAACACCTATCTGGTTTCTGAGAGACTTCAGTGTGGCCATTGATATATCAATACCATCTATAAAAATAGCGCCTTTCGAAGAATCGTGAAATCTCGGGAGAAGATCAACGAGTGTCGTCTTCCCTACCCCGCTTTTTCCTACGATAGCTGCTATGTCCCCCCTCCGGATGCTCAGATTGATATCCTTTAACACATCGTATTTGACACCGGGATAGGTGAAAGAAACATTTCTAAATTCTATATATTCCCTTATAGGTGGAATAGTCGCATTCCCATCCCTCTCTCTTTCCCTGCTCTCTACCTCGAATATCCTCTCGAGGGATGCCCTTGCCTGTTGTATGGCGTTGTTCAGCAATGCAAGCCGTTTGACAGGGGTATAGACCATAAATATAGCAGCCAGGAAAGAAAAGAATGCACCAGGAGTAATGACGCCTTTGATGACAAGTCTTCCTCCATACCAGAGGACAAAGGCAATGCCAAGCCCTCCGATAATTTCCATAAAGAGGGAGGTAAACTCTGTAAGTCTTGAGGACCTAATAATTTCTCTATAGAAATCCTGGTTTTTCTTCTCGAACTGATTGATCGTATCATGCTCTCGGCAAAAAACCTTTATCATCTTGATGCCACCGAAACTCTCCGTGAGATATTCTGTTATTACGGAGATTTTCTGCTGGGCTCTCTTACTGATTTTCTTTAACCGCCTACCGAGCCTTCCAGAACCATAAACAGCTGCTGGAAGCACCGTGATCGCCATAAGGGCAAGATCCCACCTCCTGTAAAATGCGACAGCAAGAAGTACGACCACCGTTGCACCTTCAACAAAGAGATCCTTAATTGAATGGCCAAGAAGATTCTGCAGGGTTCCTATGTCATTTGTTACTCGGGAGAGCATGGAACCTGTTGATTCCTTCTTGTAATGACCAACAGGGAGATACATCAGATGTCCAAAGAGTCTGTTCCTCATGTCCCTGACAAGTTTTGCTCCCACTGAACGCATGAGATAGGACTGGAAAAAGGAAAAGGAACCCTTGAAAAAATACAATAGCAGAACAGCCACAGGAAGAAGGGCCAATAATCTGGCATCCTTCTCAAGAAAGATGCCATCGAGGGCAGGCTTTACAAGCCATGCGAGCCCACCGTTAATTCCGGAAACAACAAGACCCATCAAGCCGGAAAGGGCGATTAAACTCCAGTAAGGCTTAGTCAGTCTAAATATCTTCTTTATTGTTTCTGCTGTTCCCATCCTGCCATTTCACCTATTATCTCTGTAACCCTCTTTGAGGCCCTCAATCCCCAAAAAGGTTCTTTTATTAATCTGAAATATTTGAGCATCTCTTCTTTATATGGCATATTAACCAAAATCTTTTTAAGCTCCCTTATTATACTTTCGGGACTTGCCCCTTGCTGTAAGAGTTCAGGTACGACCCCTCTGCCTGAAAGGATATTGACCAGAGATATATATTTGACATCGATAAGGAGCCTTCCCAGAAAATAGGAAGATGGAGAAAGTCTATATACAACCACCATTGGAACCTCGAGGAATGCAGCCTGAAGGGTAGCAGTTCCTGAGGCAATAACCGCCATATCAGAAGCAGCAAGGGCCCTAATCGATTCACCCTTTTTCACAACTGCCCCTTCTTGCTTGAGGGCCTCAAGATAATGACTGTATTTCCCCTCATCTGTATTTGGGGCAAGGGGAACACAGAACTGGTAATTACTGAATGCCTTCTTCAATTTCCTGACAACTTCTATCATCAAAGGGAGGAGTCTTTTCAGTTCGTGGGGTCTGCTTCCGGGAAGGAGAGAAAGGAGTGGTAGATTTGCTTCGAGATCAAGAGAGGTCTTAAAGAAAGCCCTGAACTCTGAGTCTATAATCCCCCCATTCCCCCCTTTAGTAAAGGGGGGCGAGAGGGGATTTTTAGTAAAGGGGAATGAGGGGGGATTTATTGATTGTAAAACAGTCTCAATCTCCTCGACAATAGGATGTCCGACAAACTCACATGGTACCCCGGCTTTTCTGTATATCTCTGCCTCAAAGGGGAGTACAACAGCCATCCTGTCCACAAGACTTGCTATCTTTTTGACCCTGCCCTTCCGCCATGCCCATACCTGAGGGCTCACATAATACAGTATCTTTATTCCGAGTGTCTTGGCAAACTCCGCCACCTTTATGTTGAAATCAGGATAATCAATCAGGACAAGGACATGGGGCATGAACTTTTTAATCGCCTCTGTTGTCCTCTTGAATGTTACTTTCAAATCCTTTAATGCAGTAAGTAACTCTGTTAAGCCAAAAGCACCTGATATCCTCGAAATGAGCTCTACACCAGATTTACTCATCCTATCACCACCAACACCAAGGATATGAACATCAGGGTATTTGCTTTTCAGTGCCTGTGCAAGGAGAGAGCCATATAATTCACCGGAACTTTCACCCGTAATTATCATGACCGTATTCATTCACACCACTCTTCTAACGATCTCTGCTATCTCCTCTATGACAGATTCTTCCAGTTCAGGATAGATGGGCAGGGAGAGGACCTCCCTGGATGCCTTCTCAGCAAGAGGGAAATCACCTTCTTTATACCCCAAAAATCTGAGTGCCTCCTGAAGATGCAATGGCACAGGATAGTAGATTACCGATGAAATCCCTTGTTCACTCAGTCTTTTCTGTATCTCATTCCTTTTAGGACTCCTGATGGTAAATTGATGGTAGACATGATATATACCCTGTTTTTCGATTGGACACCTTACTTTCTCTGAAAGGAGTTTCGTATACACCGCTGCCTTCTGTCTTCTCCTTTTGTTGTATTCATCTATATACTTCAGCTTCACCAGGAGGATACCTGCCTGTATCTCATCCAGTCTGCTGTTAAATCCGACCTTTTCATGTATGTATGAACTTTTCGAACCATGGTTTCTTAATTTTCTTACTATTTCAGCCACCTTTGGGTTATGAAGAACTATTATCCCTCCATCTCCGTACCCGCCGAGGTTTTTGCTCGGATAAAAACTGAAACATCCCGCATCTCCGAAACTTCCAGCCTTTCTGCCATTCAGTTCAGCGCCAAAAGACTGGGCACAATCTTCGATTACCTTCAGGTTATGTTCTTTTGCTATCTTCAATATCTCCTTCATATCAGCCATATGGCCGAAGAGATGAACAGGCAAAATGGCCTTTGTCTTTTCTGTTATCTTTGCTTCTATCTGATTTACATCTAAATTAAATGTGTCTGGCTCAATATCTACAAAGACAGGTTTCGCGCCTGTATAGAGTATCGCCTCAACAGTAGCGAAAAAGGTAAGGGGTGTTGTAATAACTTCGTCCCCCTCCCCGATGCCAAAGCCGTCAAGGGATAGGTGTATGGCATCTGTGCATGAGGCAACACCTATTGCCTCGGACATCCCAAGATAACCTGCTATCTTCTTCTCGAATTCAGAGACCTTCGGGCCGAGTATATACTGACCTCTTTCGAGGATTTCTGTAATAACATGCAGGACCTCATCTTTTATCTCCTGGAATTGTCTCTTCAGATCGACCATAGGAACTATCTTTTCCTCCTCAATAACCCTTTTCATTCCTTCTCCTTATCACCTCTGTTATTTCCAGTACAACTTTAAGCGCTTCCCTTCCCTCAAGAGCAGATACTCTCGGTCCCGTTCTGTTTTTCACACAACGAATAAAATCCTCTAATTCCTCTTTGAGTGGTTCCTTATTGCCAGGACTTATGGAATCAACTGACATACCCTCTGTTGTCCAGTAATAGCGCCTTACCTCACAGCTCTGGTAATCAACAGATATGTAAGAGTCTTTTTGAAAAACCTTAAGCACCCTTTGCTTTTCAGGCGAAATCCGGCTTGCTGTCATAAGGGCTGTACAGCCATTTTCGAACTCAAGCCATGCCTTAGCAATATCAATCTTGTCGGTAAGGACATTCGCTCCTACTGCCTTAATCTCTTTGACAGAGGAGGAAATGAGACTCAGTATAATATCTGCATCATGGATCATGAGATCGACGGTGACATCGACATCTGTTCCCCTCCCGAGAAAGGGTGAGAGCCTTTCTGACTCGATAAACCTCGGTTCCTTAATCATCTCGGAAGCAGCATTGAGGGCTGAATTATATCTTTCAAGATGGCCTACCTGAATGATGCGTCCCCTCTTTTCTGACTCAAGAATAAGTTCATCAGCCTCTTTGATACCCCCTGTTATTGGCTTTTCTATAAGAAGATCCCTTCCGGCTCTGAGACATTCAAGAGCTATCGGATAATGGGATGTTGTAGGTGTCACAATGCTCAGGGCATCAACCATAGGGAGAATTTCTCTGTAGTCAGAAAACGCTGCACATCCATACTTCTCTGCAACGGCACCAGCCCTTTCCTGATCCGTGTCAACAACAGCTTTGAGCTCCGTGTCTTCTATCTCGGAATAAATCCTTGCATGATGTTGACCGAGATAGCCAACGCCGATAACGCCTACTCTAATGGGCAAAACCTCTCCTCTCGTTCCTAATGCAATGTTACATAGAGGATGGAACTGTCTTTGAACGGCTTTGTCCCGAAAGCTTTCGGGACACCTCGGAGTCCCGACGTAATGTCGGGACGATAATGAGTGAAAAGATAGTTTCATCCTCTATCCAGTTAATCATATGAGTTCATGTTCTTTAAAGGGAGTTGCTCACCCTTTTTACCTCTCCAAGCTTTTTCAATGCCCTCCCTGAATCAATTGCATCTTCTGCCATGGCAAGGGCAGTCCTGAAATCCCCTGCCTTTCCAGAAACCATAAGGGCGGCGGCTGAGTTCATCAGGACTATATCTCTCCTCGGTCCCATGTCGCCTTGAAGGATGGAGAGGGTTATCGATGCATTCTCCTCTTTGCTGCCACCTCGAATAGAATCGCTCCCCTTTCTCACAATACCGAAATCCTCTGGTAAGATAAAGAAATTTTCTACTTTTCCATCTCTAAACCTCGAAACCTTTGTCGCATCAGAAATGGTTATCTCGTCAAGACCGTCCTTGCCATGAATAACCATTGCATCAACAGCACCGAGGTTTCCAAGAACCATAGCAAGAGTTTCTGTAAGGCTATCAGCAAAAACCCCAAGCAACTGCCTCTTTGCACCCGCCGGGTTCGTAAGAGGGCCGAGTATATTAAACACCGTCCTTATACCCATCTCCCTTCTCGGTCCTATAGCATACTTCATTGCAGGATGAAATACTGGCGCGAAGAGAAATCCAAAACCCGTGACGAAAAGGCATTCTTCTACCTTCTCAGGAGAAAGGTCTATTTTTATGCCCAGGGCCTCGAGGACATCAGCGCTACCAGACTGGCTTGAGACAGAGCGATTTCCATGTTTTGCAACAGGCACACCACATGCAGAGACAACTATCGCAGTTGTCGTAGATATATTAAAGGTATGCGACATGTCGCCACCCGTGCCACATGTATCAAGAACTCCCTCAGGAGCTTTGATAGTTATCGCCTTCTCCCTCATAATCCGCACTGCACCTGTTATCTCCTCGATTGTCTCGCCTTTCATTCTCAAAGCAGCAAGAAATGCCCCGATCTGGGCATCCGTAATCCTCCCCTCCATTATCTCTTTCATGCATTCCGCCATCTCTGATTCAGAGAGGCTTACATTATTGACAAGCATATTTATTGCTGCTTTAATCACAGACTTGCCCCCACACTCTTCACCCTTCCCTACCCCTCCCATCAAGGGTGGGTTACATTCCCTCTCCCCTTGTGGGAGAGGGTTGGGTGAGGGTGTATAAACTTAATTTTGTTTTAGTTTCAAAAAATTTTTCAATAAGTCTTTCCCGACCTTTGTAAGAATCGATTCTGGATGAAATTGAACGCCTTCTATAATTGCGCCCTTATGCCTGACGCCCATTATCTCACCCATATCCGTCCATGCTGTAATTTCGAGACAGTCAGGAAGGGTCTCTTTCCTTATCACAAGAGAGTGATACCTCGTTGCCTCGAAGGGATTCGGAAGACTTTCAAATATTGTTTTTCCATCATGCGCTATCATTGATGTCTTTCCATGCATGAGGCGAGGAGCCCTTATGATCTCTCCGTCAAAGGCAGCGCCTATTGATTGATGACCAAGACATACGCCTAAAATCGGAACCTTTCCAGTAAAATATCGTATGAGTTCAATGGATATGCCAGCTTCTTTTGGAGTGCAGGGGCCAGGCGAGATTACAATCCTTTCAGGCTTCAGTCTTTCGATCTCCTGGATTGTAATCTTATCATTCCTGAAGACCCTTATATCCTCACCAAGCTCCCCAAAGTACTGGACGAGGTTATAAGTAAAAGAATCGTAATTATCTATCATTAACAACATCTACTTTAGCCTTCCAAATTAATGAACTTCCTCGCAACAGAACTGCGAGGTGTCAAGCCTGTCATTCTGGCTTGTCGTTCGACTGAGCTCACGCCGAAGTCCAGAATCTTTCTGTTTCAAAGAAGGATTCCCGGCAAGCGGGAATGACAAACAGAACAAATAAAGATATTTCTGTTAAACTTATCAAGTTAAATAAATTTTTGAACAATGTCTGCATCTTTGTAATTGACCTAATTGGTTAACCTAACCCCTTTTCTGCCATATCAACAGCCCTCATCATACCCATCGCCTTATTCACGGTTTCAGTATATTCTCTTTTGGGAATCGAGTCAGCCACAATTCCTGCACCTGCTTGAACATAAACCTTGTCACCCTTTATGACAAGCGTTCTTATCGTGATACACATATCCATGTTCCCTGAATAGCTAAAGTATCCTACAGCACCTGCATAGGGGCCTCTACTTGTTGGCTCAAGCTCTTCTATTATCTCCATTGCCCTCACTTTTGGGGCTCCTGTAACTGTGCCAGCAGGGAAACAGGACCTTAACACATCAAAAGCATCCCGTCCTTTCCTTAAATTACCCTCTACATTTGAGACAAGATGCATGACATGGCTGTATCGTTCAACAGTCATCAGTTCTGTTACCTTAACAGAACCTATCTCTGCAACCCTTCCGACATCGTTTCTTCCGAGGTCAACAAGCATGATATGTTCAGCAGTCTCTTTAGGGTCATCCTTGAGTTCCGCCTCAAGGAATACATCCTCTCCCTCTGTCTCCCCTCTTCTTCGAGTTCCTGCAATAGGCCTGAGGATGATCTTTCTTCCCTCAAGTCTCACCAGTATTTCAGGGGATGAACCCACAAGCGTTGCATCGCCTGTATCAATAAAGTACATGTAAGGAGAAGGGTTTATAACGCGTAATGCCCTGTATATGTGGAAAGGGTCAACATAAGACTTCCGTTCAAACCTCTGTGACAGAACAACCTGAATTACATCCCCAGACATGATGTATTCCTTTCCTCTGAGTACTGCTTCCTCAAATGCCTCTCTTGTAGTAAAAGAGGATGAATATCCTTTTTCAAATCCCCCCTTACCCCCCTTTTCTAAGGGGGGGGTGGGGGGATTACCGGAACATAAGGAGGGATTTGCCTCCTGACTTCTTTTTTCTGACTCTTGACTCATGACTAATGACTGTTGACTGTTGATTGTTGACCGCCTTAGCCTTTCTACCACGTTCTCAATTTTTTCTACTGCCTCCTGGTATACCTCAGCAGGATTTTTGCCATCAAGACAGACATTGGAAACAATCTTGATAGTCTGCCTCAGACCATCAAAAATAAGCATGGTATCTGCAACCATAAAAAACATATCGGGAAGACCGAGGCCAGGTTTGTCCTGATCAGGGATTCTCTCAAAAAATCTGACCATGTCATAACCGATATAACCAACAAACCCTCCATAAAACCTCGGTAAACCTTCCACATCAACAGGTCTGAAGGTCTCGACCTCCTTTTTTATAACTTCAAGGGGATCATCCACCTCGAACATTTTGTTTCCCCCTTGATCATCCCTTATTTCTATTCTCTTACCCCAACTCCTAATGACCTTTGATGGCCTTGAACCGAGAAAGGAATACCGCGCCCACTTTTCGCCTCCTACAACACTCTCAAGCAAAAAAGATGGGGTTCCTCCAAGTTTCAAAGCCGCTGACACAGGCGTGTCTGTATCGGCAAGGATCTCCCTGTACACAGGGATAAGATTACCTTTTGATGAAAGAGACTTGAACCCTTTTAAATCAGGATAGACCATATTGACAAAGTCCGCTTTATTTCATTAATATTCAACATCGTTCATTATAGCTCATTAATGAATGATAAGTTAAGAGTTGTCAGTTAAGAGTTTCTGCCGAAACTTTTAACATCCATTTTTCAATTTTAACGTTTACTGCGGGTGTAGCTCAGCTGGTAGAGCACAACCTTGCCAAGGTTGGGGTCGCGGGTTCGAATCCCGTCGCCCGCTCCATAGGAAAAAAGTAGATAGTGGATAGGGAATAGTTGTAAGTGAAAAATTAGAACTATTCACTGATAACTGTTCACTAATCACTGCAGTTATTGGCGGCGTACCCAAGTGGCTAAGGGGGAGGTCTGCAAAACCTTTATTCAGCGGTTCAAATCCGCTCGCCGCCTCCACTTGTCCATATAAACCTCATATCTCAATTCTGATTAGTTCAGAATCTAATCTGCCTCAGTTATACAAAACTGTTTCGAATTTTGTTCGTTTTGATATTGTTTAAATCCACATCAGAAAGATAAATTTCCTTGAATTGAGGGCATACATCCACTGACTTCTTACCGCAACAATCACTCCTCAACTACTTTGCGAAAGACTCTCTTGCAGAGATAAATGTATTGCCTAAAAATGCCATTTTGGCTAATATAATTTTATGAAACTGCGCCTTTTGTGCCTTCTATTCTTCGCCCTTCACTGTTCAATAGTTTATTGTGAGGATATTGATGGTAAAACATATCTCAAAAAAGGTAAGGATCAACTGGAAAATAAAAAATATGAAGATGCCATACAGAGTCTGTCAGTTGCAGAGAAAGAATTCCCTTTATTAGGTGATTATGCTACATTATGGCTTTCTGACGCTTATCACGAAATAGGAAATCACAACGAGGCCCTGAAAACAATCCGCACCTTTCCGAAGAAATACGCGGATTCACCTCTCAAAAAGAGCGCTCGCATAAGGGAGATTAAAGAGGCCGAAGAAGTATGTGAAGAAAACATTCAGCAGATTTTCGAATCCTTCATCAAAGATTTCCCAAAGGATACAGAGATGAAGTACGCATATGCCCGGTGGCTTAAAAAAGATAATACAGACGTTGCAAAGTCCTTCTTCAGAGAGATCTGTATAGGTGCTGGTTATCTTTCTGAGCAAGCCTGCAGCGAACTGAGTCCAACTGATATTCGGACAGGAGATCTTATTGAAATGGCCACAAACCTCATGAGTCTCATGGACTTCAAAGGGGCAGAATCTGCTCTCAGGTCAGCACTGGAAAAAGACGATGGCAGTTTAAAAAATGAGATCCTGAAGAGTCTCGGTTTCTCCCTCTTTAAACAGAAAAGATATCTCGAAGCAGCAGAAATGTATGAGAAGGCAAATGAAGGATTCTGGAAGGCGTATTCTCTTTACCGAGCCGGGGGGAAAGAAGCATTCATCTATGCTCTCGAGGAACTCCAGAAGATAGGAGACAAAAGAGCCAGTCTCCTTCTCATTGCTGTTGCCTCTGACAAAAGGAGAGACGGGGAGATTGAAGAAGCCTTAAAAACCTACCAGAATGTTATTGAACAATATCCTCAAGAGGCAGAAGATGCCTTGTGGGGAACCGGATGGACCCATTTCCTTACAGGAGAATATGAGAAAGCTGCTGACGCCTTCACAAAACTCTATGAGAATAACAATAATACAAGATATCTCTACTGGAAGGCACGCAGCCTCGAAGCCTCTGGCAAGGATGCCCAGGATTTATATCATACGCTCAAGAAAAAGGAAAGAGGCTTCTACAGTGTCCTGTCCTACATAAGGACTGGGGGATGCCTTGAAAAATCTCATGCGTGTGAAAGCCAGAAATCCTTTAAGCATACAATTTCTTTGAAAGGCACGACCTTAAAACCGAAAAAGTTTGACCGCGCAGAGGTTCTCTTTGAACTCGGTTTATCAAAAGAGGCCCTCTTAGAGCTCATCCACATTTCTAAAACCATAACCTCCGTAGAAGACCTTCTGTATATCGGCTCAAAATTTCAAGATCTTGGAGAGTATAGATATTTGATCAATCTTACGGAAAGACTGCCTTCTGTAGAAAGCTTACATCATCTCCGCTATCCTCGTGCATACTGGAATATCGTTGAAGCTACCTCCCAAAAACATGGCGTTGATCCTCTCTTTGTTCTCTCGGTTATGAGAGAAGAAAGCACGTTCGATCCCAATGCAAAGTCCACAGCTGGAGCTCTCGGTCTTATGCAACTCATGCCCCAGACTGCATTCCGCCTTGATGGCAACCTCCAATTAGGAATAACCAATTCATCCCACGTATGCAATATTAAGAACAATATTCATCTCGGCACGTATTACCTGAGCATCTTGATTAAGGAATTCGGCTCTTATGCTTATGCCCTTGCTGCTTACAATGCAGGTGAAGAAAAAGTAAGGAAGTGGATTCGAAAGGGGAATTACAAATCCATCGATGAGTTCATCGAGGACATCCCATACGGTGAGACAAGAAACTATGTGAAGAGAGTCATGACTACTTTTTTTGAATATAAAAGGTCTTCAGGAGAGGAAGAGGCCATTAAAAATCCACAGGGAAATCCACAGGGAAATTTGTAGACATTAGGAAAAATCTCTGTTATCTTAGATACGATGGTTTTGAAAAATACCCTCTTTGATGACAACCAACGCATAGACCAATCTATGGGCTTAAGAAAGGAGGTTACGTCGTTGGAAAAACTTAAAAGTCTTGAAGATAAGATAACAACCGCTATTGAGAGGGTCAAGACCCTTAAGGATGAAAAGGCAATGATGCAGAGGAAGATAAAAGATCTCGAAGGGCTACTCGATGAGAAGAATCAGGAGATTGAACAGCTGAGATCAGAAAAAAATCTCGTAAGAAACCAGATCGAGAATCTCCTCGATGAACTCGAGATGATCGAATCAGAGAAAGAATAGATATGGGAAGTGTTGAGGTCTATATCCTGGGCCAGAAATATACGATAAAAGGTGATGCCCCTGAGGAGTACATGAGAAGGCTCGCTTTCTACGTTGATGAAAAACTCAAGGAAGTTAACAGCTCCGTACCCAATACAATACCGGTGAAGGCATTAATCCTCACATCATTGAATATTGCTGACGAACTCTTCAGGCTGAAGAACGAACAGGAGAAACTGGCAAAAGTAATTGAGGATAAGACAGATGTCCTCACTGCATTATTTGATTGAGTTTTACCTTTGGAAAAAGTTCCTCCCATATTTTCTTCATACCTGCAATATCCATACGTGTCCCGAATAGATGCTTAGAGACAATGTGAGCGGCATTGCTCTATGGATAACAGGCCTTCCGGGAAGCGGAAAAAGCACTATTGCTGAAGCCCTCAAAAATACCCATCCTGAGTTTATTATTCTCAGGATGGACGAGTTGAGAAAGGTCGTTACGCCCGAGCCAACCTATTCTGACCCGGAAAGGGAAATAGTTTATAGAGCTCTCGTTTTCCTTGCAAAGAAACTCACAGATCTTGGACATCATGTAGTCATTGACGCAACAGGGAATCTCAGGAGATGGCGTGATCTCGCAAGAGGGATAATACCGAAATACATAGAGGTATATCTGAGATGCCCTATAGAGTTATGTATGAAAAGAGAGAATCAGAGATTAGAGAGACGTGAAGCACCAAAAGACATCTACAAAAAGGGGGCTGAAGGCTGGCCAGTGCCTGGCATGGTAGTGCCTTATGAAGAGCCATTGAATCCGGAGATTGTTGTGGAAACAGATAAAACCTCTATCGAAGATTCCATTGCAAAAATAGAGGGGGGAATAGAGAGGTTTATATCTTAAAGCCTTTGGAAATCCCCTTGAGATCAAACATTACTGAAAACGTAAAGTCATGAGGCCTTTTAATAAATCCCATATTCACACCCCAGCACTGGCTCGAATATCGAAGATCTATAGCAATGTCCCTAACTTCTTTTTCCTCGGCATCGTACCAGATATTTCCTCTTACATACCAGGGCTTATAAGGAGTGATCTCAAATCCTGCCCTGTAAAAGATTACATCCTCCAGCCTGTCATATCTCTGCCCAGCCCAAATTGCTCCATTGGGAATCTTAAAACGTAAATCAGAATTTATACTCTCAAGTTTACCTTCATGCACATTATAAGCTGTATCGAGTCGAAGAGAGAAAGGCCTTTTAATACCGACTTCCAGTCTGAACGGCAGGAACGGCCTATCTCCTAAATTCGAGTCAAATGCCTGTGAAGCCCTGAGGACTAAAAATTCCCTGCCTTTATTGAAAAACCTGTTAATGAGGGAGAGCTCTATTGTAGATGTCTTTTTAAAAAGTTCTGTTGAATCGAAAAGGGGAAGGCTTTCAGAATCTGTGATGAGGGTATATCCGATCGAAGGCTCTATAACATGTGTGACGGAATCGTATCTTTTCAAAAGACTTGTGCTGGCTACTGCACTATACTCAATGGCTTCTCTATGAAGGAAGTTATCTTCCCCCCTGTGTAAAAAATATGCGGTCTCCCGAAAACCGAGGGCTTGCGTAAGAACAATCTCATTCCCAAGCTTATATAATATCCTCGGATAGATATCAAGCCTCTGTCCAAACACATCCTCATCCCTCCAGAAATTGGAGATTGTCGCCATGCCAGAAACCCAGAAAGGACCAGCTTTTGCAGGATTCAGGACATATCCTGCCTCTGGTAATCTCTGAGGGGGAGGCCTTATTTCTTCTTTCAGGTCAACCCAGTACTGAGACAAAAGATACATACGGGAGTTTTCAAGGGGAAAGGATATCTCTCCCGTTGATTCGAGGAATCGACGTATGCGCACATCGAGGTAAGGGCTGAACTCTCTATAGAAATCCTTTTCGGTTACATAGTTGATACTTAAGAAACCTCCAACTCCTTCGATCGACCTTTGATCGTGTAGTGACCTGACTTCAAAGAAATCCTTACTGAGCTCCGTGTCTTTTATGTGATAAAGCCACCAGTTGCCTTTTGTTCCGCTCGGTTCTATATACCGGTATTCCAGGCCCTCCCCGATGCCTCTCTTTGTATACATATCTAGTATCACCGTTGCATCCTTATTTTCTGATATGGCCCAGAAAAAAGGTATATTGAGGTGTATCCCTCTTGAACTACTGTAATCTATAACCGGCATCAGAAACCCCGTCTTTCTCTCAGTTTGAAAGGGAAGGACAAAAAAGGGGGCGTAGAGGGCAGGAACATCTTTAATGAAAAAAGATACATGCTTTGCCTTCAACCTCTCCTCGACCAGGAGATCTACATCATTACCTTTGAAAGACCATGCTGGGACAGGAGCATCACAGGTTGAAAAGGTTGCCTTAGGGGCAAAATAATGGTTTTCACCCTTCTTTTCAATTTCCTTCCCTGAGACATGGTAATTATCTGTTTTGAAAAGGATCTCCGCATCGTAAAGCCTTCCTGTCTTTCGTTCAAGATTTAACTCCATCTTGCTGGCTGTGAATACTGTTTCAGCGTCATCATACCTTACATTCCCTGTAGCAATAACGTCAGATGTCTGCACGTTATAGGTCATTTCATCTGATTCGATAACCTTATCTTCACTCGTGAGCTTTACAGAACCTTTTGCGATATACGTAGATATACTTTCCACATACTCAAGGGTCTCGGAAGTTATGGTTGTCTCATCTGTTGCAAAACAAAAAGGAGTGAATAGCGAGAAGTGAACGGTAAATAGGAAAATGATTAAGAGAATCCTTTTATATTTCTTATCGTTCAAACTGATCACTGTGGCAGTAAAATCCCATTTTTATTTGCCACAATTATATCAGACTCACCTGAAATTCAAAAGAAAGTTTAAAGCATTTTCAGGGCTTCATCAATCAGACACTGTTTGAAAATTTTAGTTTTCTCTCAGAAATGTACATCTTCACATTGCTTGGTGCTTATCAAGTTCTTCCTTGTTTATTCCAGTCAAGATATATTTGTACGTGCACTTGGCCTTTTAAGATATCTTCTCGTAGGCGGTTATCCCCATCTTGTATGTGACATCCTACCCAACCCTTGTAATTGGGTTCACTTGTACGATCGTTACCGGTTTTCGCTTGAGATAATGAATGAGCGGTTCTCCATAGGGACCAGTTGACTCACATCCTACAATCACCTCAGTGCATTGAAATCTGGTTTTGCTCGCCAGTATCATGCTCCAGAATGTATCAAGCCCTTCTCTTGTGTTATCAAATCTAAATGTTTTTGTGCTCCTCCCATCTGCAGTTGTACAGCACCCATGGTTACTAACCATCCCAATGTCTACCGCTACTATCAATGTACCTTCCTTTATCGTGTCTGCCTTTTTTGCTCTTAACCCTTTCATCAGTATCTCCTCCCTAAAGTATTTGCTGGATAAACAACGCTTACCTGGAAGATTATATCGATCTCATCACAAACTAAAATATAGCAAGCTGTAATCTTGATTTTTGAATCTTACCCAACAATGCAACATTTCATCTGGTAATCCTTAAATGGTTATAAAGTAAATTACTAATTTATACTTATGATTTTGTAGGAAAAACACTTACATTAAAAAAAGCTTAGTTCTTACAAAAAAGTAGGAATTATACTGATATTTT
>Ga0129298_10000094_pt1 | contig 28540 bp, 20 predicted proteins | sample I19B2metaG_FD_94707 | JGI IMG/M metagenome (GOLD analysis project Ga0129298, IMG submission 94707) | Lake sediment bacterial and archeal communities from Gulf of Boni, Indonesia to study Microbial Dark Matter (Phase II) - ​I19B2 metaG | ecosystem: Environmental > Aquatic > Freshwater > Lake >... | reverse complement strand
GGTTACACCGGCAATGATCCAGTATGTGAAAACAGGGCAGCTTCCCGATACAAAGATTTTCTGAGCCTCAAGGATAAAGACACTACAAAGGGCAGGCGCCGGTCAAAACCAACGGCACCTGCCCTTAACCCATTCTCCTTGCTATACTTTCAACGATTGTCAGTTCTGGCTTTCACTCTTGAATAATACGTTAACCATCCTGATCACATCCTCGTCCACAACACTGTAACATATCTCAAGTCCGTTTCTTTTTCCGTCAATAATTCCCGCTGCCTTGAGTTTGGCAAGGTGTTGTGAAACAGTGGATTGCGGTAGGTTCATACATTCCTGGACCTTTGAGACATTGCACCCTTTCTCCATAAGCCCTTTTACAATACATAACCTGTGCGGGTGCGCGAGAGCCTTCAATTTGTCAGCTTTCTTCTCGTATTCCTTAACGTCAATCAATATTGCAACCTCCTCTGAATTTAAAGGCATAAGATTCATCATTTCTATCTGTGATCCGGTCTTATCCGGACTTTAATATGTCCTCCGGCCCTGCACTACTCATAAAATACCTTTTTTTGCAGTCAATGTCAACCCATGCAGCCTTGAGCTTTATGACCGTCCCTGAACAGCCGCTTTATATGTCCTGTATCCGCCGCTAAGATTCCTGACAGCGGCATAGCCCCTCTGGGCAAGTATCCTGTAAGCCACATATCCCCTGAGTCCGATCTGGCAGAATATATAAATATCCTTGTCCTCCGGTACCTCATCCAATCTGTCTCTTAGTTCATCCACCGGTATATTGACTGCACCTTTGATTGTCCCCAGATCATACTCGCCGTTGGTTCTGACATCAAGCAGCAATGATTTTTCGGTATCTATGTTTTCAACTTCATCCCAATGGAACACCCTGCTGTCACCTTTTAATATATTACCAGCCACATATGCCGCCATGTTTACCGGATCCTTGGCCGAAGAATATGGAGGTGCATATGCCAGTTCAAGCCTTTCGACATCAAACACCGTCATTTTTGCGCGTATTGCCGTTGCCAGAACATCAATCCTCTTATCCACACCTTCGTTTCCCACAATTTGTGCACCGAGTATTTTCCCGTCTGTCTTGCCGAACAGGAGCTTTATGGATATCATGCTGGAGCCTGGATAATACCCGGCATGTGAAGGTGAATGGGTGAATGATTTTTCATAGTCTACATCATTCCTTTTCAGTGATTTCTCATTATTGCCCGTCATAGCCACAGTAATGTCAAACACCTTTACGATGGATGTCCCTTGAGTACCTCTATATTCCTCGTGATTACCGCATATATTGTCTGCTGCTATCCTCCCCTGTTTGTTTGCCGGTCCTGCCAGAGGCACAAGCATAGGGTTCCCATATATGAAGTCTGTTACTTCAACGGCATCGCCGACAGCATAAATATCCGGGTTTGAAGTACACATGTGTTTGTCTGTCAGAATTCCCCCTGTCTGTCCAAGCTTCAGTCCCGCATGCATAGCCAGGCCGGAGTCCGGTCTTACCCCGATTCCGATTACAACCATATCGGCTTTTACATTCCTGCCGCTTGCCAGTTCTACCGTAATATCAGAATCAGTTTCTGCAAATGATTTTACGGCATCCTTCAAATAGAGCTCAACCTTCTTTGACTTCATATGCTGCTGTACTATTGCGGCCATTTCAAAATCAAGAGGTCCTATCACATGGTCTGCAAGTTCCACCACCGTCACCTTTACGCCCATCATATGCAGATTCTCGGCTGTTTCGAGACCTATGAAACCGGCTCCGACAACAATGGCTCTTTCAGGCTTCATTTTGTCGACATAATCCTTTATCCTGAAGGTATCAGGAATGTTTCTCAAAGTAAAAATCCTTGAACTCTCCATACCCGGCAGATTGGGTCTTATCGGCTCCGCTCCCGGTGAAAGCACCAGCTTGTCATATGATTCCGTATACAGCTCGCCGGTAATAATGTTTTTAACTTCTACAACCTTTCTTTCCGGTATTATTCTTATTACTTCCGTTCTCGTCCTGACATCTATATTGAATCTTTCCTTCATTTTTTCAGGTGTCTGTACCAACAGGTCATCCTTATCCCTAATGACTTCACCTATGTAATAAGGAAGCCCGCAGTTCGCGAAGGATATATATTCACCCTTTTCAAACATTATTATTTCCGCATCCTCATTGAGTCTCCTCAGTCTGGCTGCGGCACTTGCCCCGCCGGCAACTCCCCCTACTATAACAACTTTCATCCCCATAGAATTACCCTCCCAAATTCATTTATCCCTATATTGTAATATTACGTTATATAATTCACATTGTCAATAATTTATCATACTTATTGAATATCCAACTATATTTATTCGGGATTAATTTTGGGAATAGTTTTATCATGAGATTTACCGAATAGATAATTTCCCATACTCTTCAAGTACACTATAAAGATTCGAGGCCTTTACCGGCTTGGAAATGTGCCTGTCCATACCGGCTTCCAGACACTTTTCAATGTCCGCTTCCATAGCACCTGCGGTTAAGGCGATTATCGGAATATGCCCGCCGGTATCCTTTTCTTTCTCCCTTATTCTGGCTGTGGCTTCCAAACCATCCTGTACAGGCATCTGAACATCCATCAAAACAATATCGTAATCATTCACATCCAGCATTTCAAGTGCAATACTTCCGTTGTCTGCAAATTCAAACCTGCATCCGGCTTTTTTCAGATATATCTTAATCAGCTCCTGGTTGGTCCTGTTGTCTTCGGCAACCAATATCCGCAGCTTTGAAATGGCTTCAAAGGACTGGCTGCTCTGAACCTTTTCGTTATTATCTGATATCAGAGCCTTAGGGTCAGGTAAATCAAACGGTATTTTACATATGAATCTGCTGCCCTTTCCAGACTCACTCTCCACGCTGATTTCACCATTCATAAGCTGTACCAGATTTTTAACTATGGCAAGTCCAAGCCCGGTCCCGCCATATTTTCTTGTTATCGAGCCGTCAAGCTGGCTGAAGCTCTCGAACATCCTGCCTACCTGGTCTTGTGGAATACCGATACCGGTGTCGGTTACTGATATTTCTAAAACTGAGGTTTTGTTCTCCCGGTTAATCTCATTTATATCAACTGTTATGCTGCCTCTTTCTGTAAATTTAACAGCATTGCCTACTATGTTTATCAATATCTGACCCAATCTGACAGGATCTCCGATTATATAGTCGGGCACACCCTGCCCGATATTGCATGAAATATTCAAATCAGGCTTGTCCGATGATATGATAAAGGATCTGACAGCATCACTTACAAGCTGTTTTAAGTTCATATTCACATTTTCAATAACCATTTTCCCCACCTCGATTTTTGAGTAATCAAGGATGTTGTTGATTATTAACAGAAGAGATTGTGCGGATTCCGTTATCATTCTGATGTATTCTTTTTGGGTGTCCGAATCAAGTTTATCCGAATAAAGAATATCTGATATCCCAATAATCGCATTCATAGGGGTTCTGATCTCATGGCTCATATTTGCCAGAAAATAACCTTTGGCCCTGTTCGCGTACTCTGCTGCGTCTTTAGCCCTTTTTGCCTCATTAAGAGCCTCTTCAAGAGTCGTTATATCCCTCAACACTATAAGCCGTCCGTTTTTGTACTTCTTTTTGTCGAATATGCCTTTCAAACTGATGTGAAAGTATTTTGTCACACCATTAAAGCTATATGTTATCCTCTTGTTGTCGGGAATTTTCCCAGTGTCCGCCTCCAAAATCTCAACCAATTCCTTCCAGTCAGTAAAGACATCGCTTATACCCATGCCGATAAAGCTTTTTGGCTCTCTTGCGTTATTCCACCTCTTTGTGAGTTCTCTGGCTCTTAAGTTCAAATCAAGGACACGATTCCGATTATCAAGCACGATTACCATATCATTCATGCTCTCAATCAGGTTGTCCCTCGCAACAGGAACTATGTCAAAAAGTTTATACTGGAAAATTGCATAAAACAAAAGTATTCCTGATACAAAAAAAGTTATCGGCGTAACATCGTTGATTTTAAAGGGAAGCAGATCAAGATTGAATGCCAGGTTTGTAGCATTAGGTATAAATGCGGATATAGCTATCATTCTGGCCTGTTTCCTGTAAATCGAATAAGAGTGTAGGTATGTAATAATAAACAGGATTATGCCATAGATCATAAACAGCTGCAGATATACATAATCTATCCAGAATCCCGGACCGGATGCCAGTTTGAGTTGATTGTCTATCAAATATACCCTGGAATAGAATAAATGGGTATATGGATCACTCCAAAGTGCAACCAAACATACAAAAGGGAAAATCAACAGAATAATCCATTTCCTCAAGCTAAGTGACCTTCCCTTGTTCTTGTATTCGTATGCTAAAGCAAAAAACGCTATAGGAACAATCTCTATTGCAAAATAGCGTAAGTTGGCAAATGTCAGTTTAATTATAAATTTATTTGAAATGAACATTAAAGCCTGCATCAGTGACCAGTACGAAATACATATAAATATTACGAGGAACGGTACAGCCTGTTCCGAGCGCCTGCGCCTCCATACGATCACGCTTATAACAGCAGCAATAAGTGAAGCAGCTATCAGTATAAATATATATACGCTATTTCCAATACTCATAAATTGTCCCCTTTTGTACACACACCCAAAAGCAAATGAAATCATTATTTGAGCTCGAAAATCATGTATATCATAATTACCACGCCGTCCAGCCGCCGTCCACGCAAAGAGTATGGCAGTTCACCATACCTGCTTCCTCACTTGCCAGAAAGACAGCCGCTGCAGAGACGTCCTCAACCTTGGCCAGCTTGCCGGAAGGGATCTTCCCCAATACATAACTGCGGTATTCAGGATTCTCCAGCCTCTTTTTAGTTAAAGCGGTCTCAATAAATGTGGGGGCAATCGAATTCACCGTTATCCCCGACTTTGCCCACTCTACACCGAGAGTTCTGACAAGCTGTATGACGGCTCCTTTTGTGGAGCAGTATGCAGGTTGTCCCGGAATGGCGACAAGGCCCGACTGGCTGGAAATCCAGATTATACGTCCCCAGTTGTGTCTCATCATTATTGACGCAACACATTGGGCAAGAAAAAATCCGCCTTTGACATTGGTATTGAACTGCAGGTCCCAGTTTTCTTCAGTTACATCAAGCCCGGGAGCAGGATGGTTTATGCCGGCATTGTTAATAAGTATGTCAATGCGTCCAAACTCTTTTTCTACTGCACTGACACCTTTTTTTACCTGAGTAGTATCGGTGACATCCATTTCAACACAGAACACTTTGCGCCCATACAAAGAAACCTCATTCCTGGTTTGCTCAAGCTTCGAAAAGGTCCTGCCCGATATCGCAACATCCGCACCCTGGCGCGCAAATGCTGCAGCAATCCCCGCACCGATACCGGCAGCAGCACCTGTTATAAGGGCAACTTTTTGATCAAGTCTGAACATTTTTAATCCAACTTCCTGTGCTTTATTTGTTACCGTATTTCTCAATCCTGGCTTTTGCAGTAATTCCATGGGCCAGCATTCTTTCCACATTGCACTGCCTTTCAGTGACTTCACCAATAAGCCTGCTGGCCTCCGGAGTCATTTTTTGATATGTAACGGTCTTAATAAACTTTCCTACCCATACGCCGCCGGTGTACCTGGCTGCACGGCTTGTAGGAAGTATGTGGTTGGTGCCTATCGACTTGTCTCCGTACGCAACTGTAGTTTCCTCTCCGATGAATAGTGACCCATAGTTTGTCAATCTCTCAAAATAGTAATCCTTGTCCTTTACATGCAGCTCCAGGTGTTCGGGCGCATAATCATCGCTCAGGGCGATAGCCTCATCCTTGTCTTCAGCTATATATATTCTGCCGTTATTTGTCCATGAGATTTCTGCAACAGACCTGGTAGGTAAAACCTTGAGCTGCTCTTCAAGTTCCTTTCGACATTCTACGGCAAAATGCTCACTGAAACATACAAGAGCAACACCGCTGTTGGGATCATGCTCCGCCTGTCCGAGGAGATCACAAGCCACAAGAGAGGGGTCGGCAGAGTCATCTGCGATTATAAAAATTTCAGTCGGCCCTGCCAGAATATCTATCCCACACCTTCCGAAGAGCTGCCGTTTAGCCTCGGCCACGTATTTGTTACCGGCACCGCAGAGAATATCAACCGGTTCAACCACACCCATACCAAATGCCATCATTGCAAAGGCCGGTACTCCACCGAGTACAAAGATCCTGTCTGCCCCGGCCTTTTTCATTGCGTTGATTGTTGCCGGGTAATAGCCCCTGCCTTTTACCGGAGGTGTAAAAGCCAGCACAGTTTTTACACCTGCCACCTTTGCAGGAATTATACTCATCTGCGCGGATCCGAACATAGGGTAGCGGCCTCCCGGAATATAACTCCCTACTGATTTTACAGGTATATGCCTGTGACCGAGTATGACACCTTTCCGGGTTTCAATTTCCAGTGGAAGTAAAGTATTCAGCTGTGCTCGTGCAAAGCTCCTCACATTTTCCTGGCAGAAATCCGTATCTTTGATTATTTGAGGGTCCAATTCATTTATAGCCCGGCGAACCTGTTCTTCTCCGAGTTCAAAGCTTTCAGGATTCCAGTCATCAAACTGGCTGCTGTATTTTCGTACGGCATCCATGCCTTTCTTCTCAAGTTCAATCAGCATTTCCGAAACAACCTTTGATGTTTCGGAATCATTCTCAAATAGCCTGTGTCCACCATTTTTAAAAATCCTCATGTTATTTCTCCTCCTGATAAACCAAATAACATAGGCGGCATTGAAAGCTAAAACTTTGCTGCGTTTATGATTAGTGCCTTTTATCTGTATGCCGGCTCAGAATGTTTGATTTTACTCATAAATCATTTGCTGCTTTTGATATGCCCTATTATCGAGTCTGTTACCTCCAAAGTGCTGGATGTGCCGCCTATATCGGCTGTTTTGATTCCGGCGGATATGGTTTCTTCAATTGCATTCAGTATTATATCCCCTATTTGCGGATATCCAAGGAAGTCCAGCATCATTTTTCCCGTCCATATTTGTCCTATAGGGTTTGCTATGCCTTTTCCTGCAATGTCAGGTGCAGATCCGTGTACAGGCTCAAACATTGAAGGATATTCCCGCTCAATATTGAGATTGGCAGCCGGAGCAATCCCTATACTTCCCATAATCGCCCCTCCGATATCGGATAATATATCTCCGAACAGATTTGAAGCAACTATTACATCAAAAATCTGTGGCCTGGTTACAAAGAATGCGGATAAGGCATCTATATGAATGCTTTGCTGCTTTATACCCGGAAATTCCACACCTATGCTTTTGAAAACTTCATCCCAAAATGGCATGCTGTGAGTGATACCATTGGATTTTGTCGCACTTGTTACGCTCCCCCTGCGCTCGGCTGCCAGTCCAAAAGCATAACGGATTGCTCTTTCGGTAGCTTTTTGGGTAAATACCGCGTTCTGGATTGTTATCCGGTCTTCTCCCTGGTGGAGACGGCCTCCGGCATCACAATACTCCCCTTCCGAATTCTCCCTGACTATGACCAGGTCAAAGTCCTTTGGTTCACGAAGCGGAGATTGCATACCACGGAGCAGCTTTGCAGGCCTTACATTAAGTGATTGCTTCATTTCCCTGCGAATCTTTATCAACAATCCCCAAAGTGAGACATGATCCGGAACAAGCTGAGGCATTCCTACAGCTCCAAGGAAAATGTGGTTAAAGTTTCTCAAAGTGGCGATTCCATCATCCGGCATCATTTTGTTGTGCTGCATGTAGTATTCGCAACTCCATGGGAAATTGGTCCATTTGAAGCTGATTCCGCCATGAACTTCAGCCACTGCTTCCAGTACCTTAACAGCACAAGGCACCACTTCCTTACCGACTCCGTCGCCTGGAATAACCGCAATTTCATATTGATTCATTATGTTTGCCCCTTTCAGTATAATTATAATGTATATTTTACCACAATTGTCACACCTGTTCTTCAATGACAACACAGTTTTTTGTGCTTTGCTTCCCCTTATATAATGCCTTATCAGCTTTAATTATGCACTGGTCAACCGTTTCTTTTCCATTTAACATGCTTACCCCGAAAGTCATTGTAATTTTAAGATCGATTGTGTTGTATCGGAACAGGTGATTTTCTATTATTTTTCTTAGTTTTTCCGCTATCACGGCAGCCCCATCCAGGTTTGTCTCCGGCAGCAGCAAAAGGAACTCTTCTCCGCCCCACCGCGACAGTGAGTCCTGCTTCCTGATATTCATTTTCAACAAAACCGAAATCGCTACCAGCAGATAGTCCCCACAATCATGTCCATAGCTGTCATTTACTCTTTTAAAATTGTCTATGTCTGTAATTATTATAGAAAATTGTCTGTTACTTCTTTCAAACCTTATTCTTTCTTCCTCGATTTTCCTTTGCATTTCCCGCCGGTTTAAAAGATTGGTAAGTGGATCGGTCGTAGCAATCATTTCTAGTTTTTCATTGGCTTCCCGGAGGATCATGTTCTTTAGTTCAAGCTCTTCTCTGTATCTCTTGAGCTCAATATGTGTTTTTATTCTTGCGTGAAGTTCCAAAGCATTAAAGGGTTTTTTTATATAGTCCACAGCACCTACTTCAAACCCTTTGATGACACTCTCAATCTCCGCTTTTGCAGTTAGAAAAATGACCGGTACGTCCTTGAATTCTTCACGGCTTTTAATCCTCCTGCAAACTTCAAATCCGTCCATACCGGGCATCATTATGTCCAGAAGGATCAAATCAAACTGATTGCTCTCAATTATTTCCAGGGCCGACTTACCGCTGTCTGCCACATATAGATCATAATTATATCTTTTCAAAAAGTTACCTGCCACTTTCAGATTTTCAGGTGTATCATCCACCAGAAGAATCTTGACCTGGCTGTTATCAATTGTAATCATCCTTGACCTCCCATATTTTCTACTGCTTCTTATTTGATCTTATCATGTCAACAACTTAGTGCTTTTTAACAAAACATATTTCTAATCTATAAAGACGTTAAAAGCACATGCTATCAAACCTGCCCAAAGCATAATTTATTTCTAGAAATAAATTATGTGAAATGGCATTTGGAGTACCTCTCAGGAAGCTCTTTGATCTTTTGGAGATTATATGAATTAATAGTGCTGTAATTACCCTGCGATAAGTCTATCAAACCTTTAATTTATTGAGCCTTTCCTATTTATACGGTAATAATTGAACAGGATCCAAACCGATTGAGAAATCATTTGCAATAAACGGTGTTACATATATTGTAACATATATTGTGCAAGTCCAGTAGCACAGCCAAACAAAAAAAGCTTGTGAAAATCTCACAAGCTTTTTTTGTTTTCCGGATTTGTCCAAGGTTGACGGCTATTGGCCGCTTCTAATTATGAGTTCATTTCCATTTAATGCTTGGTAGTAGGCCCGGGCTACTCTAAGGTCCAATTGGAAATGAATTCTTACTTAGAGTTTAAACTTCAGCGCCGTGCAAGCATACCTGCAATTCTGTGAAGCCTTTCCGCTGCATAGCTGAAAAATTCCTCATAAGCTTCACAATAATAGTTCAGCACAGGTGTGCCTCCGATAAAGGGCTCCATGTTCCGTCTGCAGCCTCCCCTGCTACTAATAGTATCTGCGTCCGAACGGGTCTACCCTTTTGGGCAGGTCAAGCTTCTTCTTCTCCAAGCTCTTGAGTTTTCCATTTTCAATCATCATGGAATCCTTGTTCTCAATGCACCACTCCGTCAGATAACTTCTCATTTTTTCCAATCGTCCGGCTGTTTCGGTTTCTTTGGACCCCGAAAGATTGTTTAATTCACTGGGATCATTTTTCAGATTGTACAACTCTTCGACACCGCCATATTCATGATAGATATACTTCCACTCCCTGTCAGCTACCATGTACTGCTGGTCCGGACTGTCGCCGCACTGAGCAATATAATAATCCCTCACAGGCTTCCCCTCAAGCACCGTACCCGTCAGGTCCCCGCCGTCAACTCTCTGTCCGAGAGGCTCGCCGGTCAGCGACAGTATGGTCGGAAGCAAATCCTGCAGCCCCACGAGTTCGTCTGAAACGCTTCCTCCCTTTATCTTTGGCGGATAGCTGATCATTAAGGGAATCCTTACCGAACCGTTGTAAAATACTCTTTTAAAATACAGGCCGAAATCTCCCATCATGTCTCCATGATCCGCTGTATAAATAATTATGGTGTTTTCCCTCAGGCCCTTCTCCTCAAGGAAGTCAAGAAGCCTTCCTATCTGTTTGTCCTGAAGCGTTATCAAGCCATAATAGTGGGCCTTGATGACTTTTTTGGTCTCCGGGGAGAGTTTATCCCACATAAAATCCCAGTACTCCAGATAGGAGTTGTCAACCCCTCTTTCTATCACATCGGATATATCTCCCACCGGAGGGGGCATATCCCTGGGATCATACATTTTATCATAGGGATGTGGCGGATTATAAGGAGAATGCGGCTTAGGAAAGGATGCCCACATGAAAAACGGTGTCTCAGGCTTTTCACTGGCATGCTTTTCCATATGGTAAATCGCCCTGTCAGCCACCCAGGTATCTACAAAGTATTCCTCTGGTACAGGCGTGGAGGATGGGAATATGTCGTTGTTGCCTATGGCATCTCCTCTTGAATAACCCCCCCAGCCGACAGTGTGCAAATAGTCATGGTAGTCTTCAATTCCTCTCTGTTTATGTTCAGGATCGAATTTGGCAAGCATTCTTCCCGATTCTGCCAATTCAACATTTTTAATGCCATAAGTTGTTCTGTTTTCCTTTTTCGAGTCATATGGCAGATAGTGCAGTTTACCCATTGCATATGTTTCATATCCCCTCCTGTTAAGTTCTTCACCCAGTAGTGGGTATCCTTCCTTGATTGAGCCGCCGTTTTTCTTGACTCCGGTGCATTTGTGCGGATAAAAGCCTGTTGTAATGGTGGCCCTTGCCGGGACGCAAATCGGATTTGGCGTATAGCAGTTGCTAAAGTTCACACCGCTCTGTGCCAGCCTGTTCAAGTTGGGAGTATGTATGATGTCATTGCCGTTACATCCGATAGCGTCATATCGCATCTGGTCACACATTATAAAAAGTATGTTTGGTTTGTTCATTCTTCTCCCCCTTAATTGTTACTTTTGATAACGAACTTTAAATCTAAACACCGAAGGGTCAGTCCATAGGTATAAGCTTCTCTGTTGAAGGTTGAAAGCCCCTTTTGGCCAACTCCTTCTGCAGCCGTCCTGTGCTTGCCAGTTCTTCCTTAAGGCAGTTTTGATCATACCTTGCCTGTAGGTCCACACCTTCCGGAGAACAAACAGAATAAAGTATTTTTCTCAGCTCCTCCAGTTTCTTTTCCACTAGAGGGTCATGTTTTCGCGTATCTCCCAAATTGTTCATTTCATCTGGATCATCCTTCAGGTTAAATAATAATGGTTCATAGCCCACATATTCGATCAGCTTCCAGTCATCCTTACGTATTGTGTAAGAAGCTGCAATCCTCCCGTTCGCATGGGATTCTGAGAAAACATAATCCGGCCTTTCTGCATCATTACCTGTTTTTGCAAGCGTCAGCAGTGATTTTCCCCGGCTGAATACTGCCGGTTCATTACCCAAAGCTTCATTTATTGTGGGGAAAACGTCAATTAAAGATACAGGAGCTTTGATCACTTTATTTTTCGGTACTCCGGGTCCGCTAATAATCATGGGTACCCTTATTGAGTCTTCATACAACGATATTTTTTCCCATGCGCCATGAGCCCTGGCCATCTCTCCGTGGTCCGAGCTGTAGACTATCAGCACCTCATCCCGTATTCCCAGTGCCTCAAGTGTCTCCAACACCTTCCCCACATTCTCGTCATGCTCCTCAATTGTTGCATGGTATGCAGCATGCGACAGTTTTACGCATTCATTGTCAAAAACGTAGCCGCAGGTATGTACACTTTGGGCCTTGTCAACTTCATGAAGCCCGTCATAATCCTGTTTGTATTTTTCACCCAAATTATTGATCTTCTCCATATAATAATCCAGGAGGTCCTTACGTGGAGTCCATGGGGAATGCGGCTTGCTGAAGTTTATATTAAGGACCCACTGCCTGTCCTCCGGTCTTTCATTTAAAAGCCAGTTGACAGCTTCATCCGCTACCTTTACCTCATGTTCAATTATTGTTCCGGGCTCTCTGGGCCGTATTTCCCAATTGTTCTTCATATGATAAAGCTTTCGCGGAACAGCGGGAGGCTCCCTGAACAACCCGACAACGTCAAAGCTGTCCCTGTCGTGTATCAGCCGTTCATCCTCTATGCCATGATCGGTATTGGCTTTAAAGTCCAGCTTTCCAATCGTAGTAAGCAGTACACCGTTGTCTCTCAGATAACTGCCCCATCCCGGGACCTTTCCATTGTATGGAAAGCAATTGTCCCATGCTGCTATCTCATGAACATATCTGCTGGTAAACATGCTTGCGCGTGATGGTACGCAAAGCGGGCTATTTGTGTATGCATTTTCAAAACGTACTCCATCTGAAGAAATGGAATCAATATTCGGAGTCCTGGTCATACCTCCATAACACCCGCAGAACTGCGGATTGTGCTGGTCGGCGAAAATAAATACCACATTCATATGCTATACTCCTTTTTAGTCAATATATAAAATAAGCTAATTTTTGAATCCCATGCGCACATATTGACACTCCGGAGCATCGAACCGGTCCAGCAGCTCTTTCATTCTGCCGGCCAGCCTTCTTTCCAGTATTTCATCAAATACCGGATTCTTCTGCTCAGGATCGCTCGAAATATCATATATGGGGTTAAAGTCAGGTGCATTCATATGTTTTCGGGATTTTCGTTTTATTCGGAAATGAGGTATGTCATGACAATGCTTCAGAAAAATTCCCGTCCCGGCAGAAGCCAGTGCATCGCGTTTTATAAAGCCTGCAGTTGCCCTGGGCATGGCAGTATGGTGGTAGACGTCAGAACCCTCAATAGGCTGACGGCAATATGTATAGCACCCGTCAAACATATTGATGTCCTTTCCGAAATACCCGTAAAGAACGGCATCATGATGATCTCCGTCACGCTCCAGCAGGTGGAGCAGCGATTTGCCATGTACACCTTCGGGGGCTTCTGCCCCGTACAATTCCATCAGGGTGGGCATTACATCCATCGTTGCCGTTAATGCAGTTACCCGCTTCCCACAGGAAGCCGTCCCTGGTGTGCAGATGATAAGAGGAATATGTACAAGCTCCTGGTAATCAAACATGTAATTCTTTGCCCAGTACCCGTGTTCGCCAAGAAGATGGCCATGGTCTGTGGTAAGAATAAGCGTTGTGTCCTTCCACAAATCAAGCTCATCCATTTTATCAAGAAATTTGCCAAGCCAGACATCTGCCATTGTCAGAACAGCTGCATAGCTCCTCCTTATGTGCAGAACCGCTTCCGGTCCTTCAGTCACCGGTGCATATGGAGGCCAATCAAAGTGAAATCTTCCGTCCCAGTTGTCGTCATACATATCGAAATACTTTTTCGGGCATACAAATGGTTCGTGGGGGTCGAATACTTCAAGGTGCAGAAGCCAGTTATCCTCGGCATGATTGTTCTCCAGGAAGTCAATGGCCCGCATAAAACATCTGGGTGTCGGGTAATCCTCTTCACGCTCGGAATCTGTAAATTCGCGGTTAACCCAGTAAGCCCTGCGGTTTTTCCCTCTAAAAGGCGGTGTCTCCGGCTGTTTGACCAACGGGTGCCATACGTCGCCTTCCTGTCCACGCTCGAACTCCCAGGTGTCAAACAGGGTATGGTACCCTTCTCCTCCACCGTGGAAATAATGATAATGATCAGTGACCATATGGCTGTAAGTACCTTTTTGATCCCGGAGTTCCACAGGCAGGCAGTCATCCCAGGGCTCTACCGGACCCCATGGAGCCTCGAGGAAATTCAGACGTCCCGTCATGATTTCCCGCCGTGCCGGCATGCATGGAAGCGAGCCGCAGTAATGATTGTCGAAAACAACTCCCCTTCGGGCAAGCCGGTCTATGTTTGGAGTGCTGATAAGGCTATTACCGTATGCATTCAGGTAATGCCTGTTCAATGAATCCATAAGTATAAAAACGGTTTTCATGGCAAACCTCCTGCATTATCCCTTCAATGCTCCAATCATGATGCCTTTTACAAAATATTTCTGTAAAAAAGGATAGATGAACAGTATGGGTAAAGTAGCGACCATTATTGTGGCATACTTGACCGTCTCTCCGACAGGCTCCTTGTCAAGCCCACTCACCGTAGTCGTCATCGTATCGGTGCTGCTGGCTATCAGAATTTCCCTCAGCACAAGCTGCAGAGGATAGAGTTCCCTGTTCCTTAAAAAAATCATTGCATTAAACCACGCATTCCAATGATATACGCCGTAGAACAGTATCATAACCGCAATTACCGGCATGGAAAGCGGGATAATTATGCGGAATAATACTGTAAAATCGCTTGCACCGTCGATTTTGGCCGATTCCTCCATGCTGTCTGGTATCGCGGCAAAGGAGGTCCTCATTATTATCATGTTATAGGTACTCATTGCTACGGGTATTATCAGGGCCCATCTGGTATCCACCATACCCAGCTGCTTCACTGTAAGGTAAAATGGTATCAGGCCTCCACCGAAAATCATGGTGAACACAATATAAAACATTATGAAATTCTTCCAGAAATACCCCTTCCTGGACAGAACATAGGCTGCCAGTGAGGTCATCAGAAGATTCAGGCATGTTCCCAGTATAACATAGATTAATGTATTTATATAGCCTGCCGTGATCATCGGGTTTTTGAAAACCATCACGTAAGAGCCCAGTTCAAAGCCCAGAGGAGCCAGTAAAATCCCCCTGTGCGCCACCAATGACGTCGGACTGCTCACTGAGGCAAAAGCTACATACACGAAAGGGTATATGGTTAACAGCATCAAGACGGCTGTCAGTATAATATTCAAATAATCAAAAACAATTTCTCCTGCACTTCTTTTTGTAATCACTGCTTCTCCTCCTCACCACAGACTTGTTTCATTCAATTTTCTACTGATCCAGTTGGCACTCATCAGCAGGGCAAAATTAATGATGGAATTGAACAGCCCGACAGCAGAGCTGAAGCTGTAGCTGAACTCCAGAAGGCCCTTACGATACACAAATGAAGATATCACATCTGCAGTCTGATAAGTAGTAGGGTTGTATAGAAGGATGATTTTCTCGAAGCCGACATTCATCATTTGCCCAAGCCTCAAAATCAATAATATTACTATTGTCGGCGCTATTCCCGGCAGAGTGATATGCCAGACCTGCCTCCAGCGCCCTGCCCCGTCTATTATGGCAGCTTCATAAAGCTGCGGGTCTATTGCAGTCAGTGCGGAAAGGTAGATTATTGATCCCCATCCTACCTGCTGCCAGATATCTGTACTCACATACAGGGACCTGAACAGCTCAGGTTTTAGAAGCAGTGCACCCCTGTCTCCTCCGAAAAAGACAATAATATCGTTTACTATTCCGTCTTTTGCGGTAAAATCTATGATCATGCCGCATATTACCATGATGGATATGAAATGCGGCAGGTAGCTTACTGTCTGAACCAATCTTTTATAGATATTGCTTCTTATTTCATTCAATAGCAGTGCAAGTACGATTGGTGCCGGAAACCCAAAAATGAGGCCATACAGATTAATCAGTACCGTATTCTTCAACACCCTGGCAAAGTATACGCCGTTAAAGAAACTGACAAAATGCCTAAAGCCGATCCATGGACTCCCCCATATGCCCTTCCCGGGACTGAAATCCTTGAACGCTATTTGTGCACCATACATAGGCCAGTAATGAAATACAGTATAGTAGATAATCACAGGTATGATCATAATATAAAGATGTTTGAACTTGGCAAAGTCTTTAGCCAGATAACTGCCAAGCCTGGTTATCTTGTGATTGAGAGCCTTATTTTCCATCTTAAGCTCAGTCATAGCAGACCCCTTTCCTAAAAATAAAATCAAATGTAATCGGTATCTTTCGGGCTAAGGCAGGTGCTCTTGTTTATTCTTGCCCCTTCAGGCATGGCTGCATCTCCATTAATAAGCGGGTCCCCGGTACTTCTCATCCAGTCTTCCAGGCGCCCGGATAAATTTTCATGGATTTCCCTGTAAGAAACATCCGGTATCAGGTTTACTCTTTCAACCGGATCAAGAAATAAATCGAAAAGCATTTCACTGTCTCTTTTCTTCTCCAGCCAGCCGTGTTTCACCATGAAGTTTTTACAGAAGCCGTCATCAATATTGCATGGCACAATGCCGCTGTGTTTGCCATAATGCCTGATGAGCTTGTATCTTTTTGTACGTATGCATCTCATCGGTTCATAAGCGGCATGGAAAGTAACCTCTGAAAAAATTTCATCCCTTATCTCCCCGGTCTCCCCACTGAACAAGGGCATCATGGATTTGCCTTCCAGCCATGCCGGTTTTTCAACCTTCAGCAGGTCACAGATGGTCGGAAATATGTCAATGTGAGAAACAAGAGAATCCACAACCTCACCTTTCCTGCTATTCCCCGGCCATTTCATGATCAGGGAAATGCCTATGCCGGTATCGAAAAGATTGCACTTCATTCCAGGAAATGCGATGCCGTGGTCTGTGGTAAAGAAGACAAGGGTATCTTCTTCATGTCCTGATTCCTTAAGTGCATTCATTATGATTCCCACACACCTGTCGGCAATCTTAGCCGATGAAACAAATGCTGCAAAATCCTTTCTGCAGTCAGGCATGTCCGCTACAGGGAAGGGAGGCATAACATAATTGGGGTTTGTTTCTTCGTCAATCCCGGGAAATTCCCGGTGGGTATTGACCATCCCAAATGCCAGAAAAAAAGGCCTGTCTTTTTTTTGAGTTATGTATCCGGCTGCAAGTTCCGCATTGTCAACATCCTTTAAGTTTCCGTTATCCAGCCTTTCACTTTTCAGCACCTTCTGATACCCTATCAAGCCTGATGCCTGAGCAGCAGGAGCCTCATGCTGCACTCCGCACAGAACAGTCTCAAAGCCCTTGTGATTTAAAAACTGTGTCAGGTGCCTGCTGTAGTCATTTAACCTGAAACCCCTGTGGGCAAGGCCCAGCATTCCGCAGGAATGCGGTGACATCCCCGTAAGCAGCGCAGCTCGGCTAGGAGAGCATGTGGGACCCGCACAGTAGGCGTTTCTGAACAGGGTCCCCTCCCTTGCCAGCTCCATCAGATTAGGGGTGGGCACGGCATACCCGTATGGCTGTATGTATCTGCCGCTATCATGTGTATGAATATAAACAATATTCATTATTTATCCCCCATTGCAAGGCTGTATGATTTATAGTTTTGTCTCTGTAAATCGTAAAATGCGCATTAACCTCACACTTGCTTTAAATGCCGTCAGGGCCGACAGGAGCAAACCTGAACATGAAATACTTTGATTTCTCCAGGTTGAAATCTCCCGATTCCTTGACGACACCCCACATCTTTGATGCCATTCCTTCTATTATCCGGCTGTAATTGATATCATCAATAAGATTGAACAATTCGTGAGGATCTTTATTCAGATCATAGAATTCGTCTTCATCAAATCCGTTGAATACATATTTATAGCCATCCTCCCATATTATCCTCTGGGTATAGAAGAACCTCTGCCCGTGGAATTCGGAGAAAGCGAATCTTTTTGGAAGCCCGGCCTCACCCTTGATGTACGGGACTATCGAGCTTCCGTCGATTCCTTCCAGAGGCCTGCAGCCTGCCATCTCAAGCAGCGTAGGCGCCAGGTCATGGGTGTTCAGATATGTGTCGCAGGTATTGTTCTTCAATCCACTATGAGGCCATTTTATAACCAGCGGAATATTATATACCTCCTCAAATGCAGGGACGCCTTTGCACAAAAGCCCGTGAGCTCCCATGAAATCACCGTGGTCGGTAGTATAAACAACTATTGTATTGTCAGCCTGACCGGTTTTCTCCAATGCTTTGAGGATTCTGCCCACCTGTGCGTCTATCAGCGAGCAGAAGGCATAATAGCAAGCGGTTATCTCCTGGTAATCCTCCCATTTCAGATCGTCCCAGACGCTCTTAATCCTTCTGTAGATACCAGGTTTATCCTTCATTCTATCGTGAAAGCTTTCAGGTTGTTTTATTGTCTTTGGGTCATACAGAGAGTAGAATTCCTCGGGAACAATATACGGGTCATGAGGCCCCCTGGTTGATACAAAGGTAAACCACGGTTCATTTTTCTTTGAAGCCCTTTCGATAAAGTCGATCGCTTTTGAGTAGATATGATACTCTTCAGTATCTTCCTCCTTCTCTCCGCTTACCGCACAAACAATTGTATCTCCATAGCCCTTCTGCTCTACCGTAGTCTTTTTTACGATTGACTTGGGAGTATGACGGGGAAGGTCCTTTTCCGTTACATACTCATCAAACCCATAATTACCGAGGTTCATAGTCCTTTCAATATGCCATTTTCCAAAGTATCCCGCACTATAACCCTCACTTTTCAGCTGCATGCTGAGTGTATTTTTATCGGAGCGGTAATTTGCCCGGTAATCGTCGACAGTGTGGGTACAATCCACCATGCCGTGATTATGGGGAAGCAGTCCTGTCATGAGGCTTGCACGGGCAGGTGAACAAATTGCGTTGGTTGTATACGCCCTTGAGAAAAAGGTTCCTTCACGGCACAACCTGTCCAGGTTTGGAGTCAGGCACTGTGAGCCTGGAACTATCGTATTTTTCTGCTGCTGATCTGTCATTAGAAATAATATATTGGGTCTTTTATTCATTGTCGCCCTCCTATTTTCTTGCGTTAAACCTGTCGTATGCCGCCTGCATTATTTTAACAGCCTCATCAATACCCATTCCTTTTATGTTGTTCACATGTTTTTCAAAGTTGCTCATCGGTTCAGCACCCATTATGATTTTTGTTGTAAATTCGTTTTCATAGGTTGTGACTTCATTCATGATCGCAGCAATCCTCGAACTTTCATCCCTGGTAGGCGTCAGGGTGGGTATAAGCAAGGATGTATCCGCTTTTCCCCACGCTGTCACTGCTTCCTTCTGCACAGGCAAAGCAAGCTGTATTTGCTTGAAGGCTTCGGGATCCCTTACTATGGGGATGGGTGCGTGAGGCAGGCAGTATTTTGAAACAGCCTGGTCAATTGAAAGTCCCTCGGGGCTTTTCAGCACCTTATCGGTGAATGTCGGTTTTCCATCCTTCATCACATAGCTTTCGCCCTGTATGCCGTAAGTAAACAGGTTATGCCCCTCATCGGTGTGAAAGTAATCAAGCCATTTTACAGATTCCTTCACATGCTTGTTTTTAGCGCCAAGGGCTGCCCCATGCCCAGGAGTGGCTTTTATATTTCCGGCATAGGCTACATAGGGCTTTCCGGCATCACCTGAAGGCCATGGAACTCCAGCCAGTTGGAATTTGGGATCCTTGGGAGCCATGAGATTCATGTACCTGCCCATATTGCCCGAAACGCTGCCCACAAATGCTCCCACCTTGTTGCCGGTAATCTTGGCATCGAAGTTTTTGCTGTCCACAGACATATACTCAGGGTCGATGAGGCCTTCCTTATACCATTTGGCCATGGTTGCCAGATAATCCTTGTATTTGGGCTCCAAAACAGAATACTTGATTTTTCCCTTGTCCTGATAGAAGCCGTCATACGCATCTATTCCCCACGCACCGCTCAATTGTTTGAAGTCGCTTACTTTAGTCGTCGCAAACGGAATTTCATCAGCACTTCCGTTTCCGTTCGGGTCCTTCTCCTTGAAAGCCTTCAACACGGTATACCAGTCATCTATGGTGGCCGGCATATTGAGTCCGAGCTTGTCAAGCCAGTCTTTCCTTATGTTTAGGCCCTGGGTGACTCTGACCAGCGGGTCCAGCCACATCATAGGAAACATGAATATGCTCCCGTCATCCAGAATAAACTGCTTCCTGGATTCTCCCGAACCGTCAAGGTCCTTTTTAAAGTTTGGAGCATACTTGTTTACAGCATCGTTAAGTTTGAGGATTGAATTATCCTCGATCGCTTTGGCCGGCCCTCCGGGGACATTCAGCCAGGTTGTGTAAATGATATCGGGAAGGTTCTGGGATGCCAGCATAAGGTTGAACTGTTCCTGTTCCTGGCCTATCGGAGGATGCTGGAAAACTATGTGTATGCCGGATATTTTTTCCATTTCCTTAAAAGCCGCAATTTCATTGAAGGTTTTCATTGTAGCCCCTACTTTAGCATCAAGCGCGATAAAAAACGTAAGATCCAGCTTTTCCTTGGTAATAGGCATGGTAAGTGGCTCTACCCCGCCATTGCCGGATTCTGCAGAATTGGAAGCACTTTTCTCCGTCTTAATACCGGTCTTTCCATCATCCTTCTGACTGCCGCTGCAGCCGGTTATGGTACTGAACAGCAGCAGCACTGAAATAATCAGGGCTAGAAATCTGACACTTTTCTTCATACTGAATTGTTCCTCCTTTATGAATTTTGGACGTCTGTAAACCATTGAGATTATCATACTTTAGCAGGGGCAGGGAAAACAAGAATTAATATTTTGTATTCATGTTAAAATCTTTGGATAGGAGTTTTCTCATTCATTTCGAGGATTTAATCATAAGGGCTTGAAGATTTTATATACTTCATCAAATTTTTATACCTGCTTTTTATCCGATTTAATGCTATTATATTACTAGAATACAGGTAATCATATCTTCTTATGAAACTATGGAGCAAATAACGGGTTAAAAAGTTGCAGAGGTGAACTATGCATAGTATACTCAAAAATTTATACTCGTTTGTTCAAAGGAAGCATAACCTCTTCTCAGTATTCCTGGCGTCATATATCGTAGTCTTGTCAATTCCGGTAATACTGGGCGGCATAAGTTATACGCAATCCGCCCGTGTACTTAACGAACAGCTGGGAAGTAGCAGTGTGTCCATGCTCGATCAGGCGGTACAGGTAATTGACGGGTATTTATACAGTACCGACCAACTGATGTCGAACCTGGCTCTGGATCCGAACATACAGAACTTTCTATTTACACGTAAACTGAGTGCGCCTGAGAATTTTTACAGCATGTACAAAGCGGTAGAAAGCATATCCAAATATAGAAGCTCCAACAACCTGATTGATGATATTTACATTTACTTTAAAAATACTGATTTAATCCTCACATATTCAGGCAAATATGATCCTGAATTCTTTTACCAGCAGTATCTTCAGAATAAGGAATACGGTTATTCGCAATGGAAGGGTGATCTGCAGAATTTCTGGTACAAGCAGTACAGCCCTTCAAGAAGAGTATTGAAATGGAACAATACCAAAACAATCATCGATTACCGGCAATCCCTGCCTTTTATAGAAAGGTCAAATACTTTGGGTACGGCTGTCATCATGATGGATACAAACAATATTTACAAGCTGCTGAACAGGTTTGAAATGTTCAGCAACGGTGAAGTATATGTATTGGACAATTCGCAGAATATTATTATGAGCATAGGAAAAGGAGCCTATAAAAGGTTGGCCCTTCAAAACACAATGTTGACGGCCAGCCAGCTTTACTTTGACAGGTCTACACACCGGGAGTTTGTCATATCCAGTGTAACATCCGGATATAACGGTTGGCGTTACATCTCTGTAGCCCCCACTAACATCCTGATGCAAAAGGTGAATTATATAAAGGTATTGACAATAGTAATAATTGCAGTAGAGCTGGTTCTGGGATTGGGGCTGTCATTTCTTCTTGCCCGACGTAATTACAAACCTATAAGACAGCTCATGGAAAAACTCGGAACAAAGGCTGGTAACAATTTATCGGCTGTCAGAAATGAATTGACCTTCATCGAGGAAATAACCGCTGCAACTTTTGCGGAAAATGAAAAAATAAAGACAGCCATGGCCGGTCAACAGCCGATTATCAGGACAAATACCCTGATGCAGCTTCTTAAGGGTAATATCAACGACCTGAAAAATATACGGGAATCGTTGAGTACTCTGGGAATATCCTTTATTGGTAACATATTCTGTGTGTTGACCGTCAATGTCGATGACAGTTCTCAATTTGTCAAGGATGGCTCCCTGGAACAGAAGGCAATGATAAAATTTGTAATTACAAATGTCATTGAAGAGCTTGTCAATAACGAATATAAATCTTATTCGGTCGACATGGACCTGGATCGGATATCGATAATCATTGATTTAAACAGGGAGGATTCTTTGTACTTAAAAAAGCTGTATCAGATTTCAGATGATGCAAAGGGATTTATCGCACAAAAATTCCTGACACAGATTACAATCGGCATAGGATCCATGCACGAAGGAGTAAAGGGTATAAGTGCAACTTATAATGAAAGCATAAGAGCGATGGAGTACAAAATGGTCAGGGGAACCGGAAGTGTCATTGCCTTTGAGGATATCTGCAATGTTACCGGTGAATATATATATCCGGCCTTCATAGAAACACAGCTGCTGAATCATATCAAGGCCGGTGATCTGGAAAAGGTTGAGGCTTTGCTTGACAGTCTGTTCTCTCAGAATTTTAAAAACAGTAATATATCCATTGAGATGGCAAGGTGCCTGTTCTTTGACATCATGAGCACGGCCCTCAAGGTATTGAACGATGTGAGCATTGAATATGAGTCCATTTTCAACAGGGACTTCAGTCCCCTGAACAAAATTCTATCCTGCCAGACAGCCGATGAAATGCACATTACGTTAAAAGACCTGTATAAGAGTATCTGTGAGTACATAAACCTGAACAGGAAAAGCCACAATGCTGCATTAAAAAGCAGGATCCTGGACTACCTCCATGAAAACTACAGCAACAGTGCATTAAGTCTCACTTCAGCAGCTGATGCACTTGATCTGAACCCTTCATATCTTTCATATTTTTTTAAGAAGCAAAAGGGTGAAAATTTCATTGATTACCTTAATAAAATACGAATTGAAAAAGCAAAGGAGCTGCTTCAGAATACTTCCCTCCCACTCTTCGAAATATCGAGCAGGGTAGGTTATACAAACTACAGCGGACTCATCCGTATCTTTAAAAAATATGAAGGCATCACACCGGGATTATACAGGGAAAATATACAGAGCGGTGTATTACAAAAAAACCTGTAGCCAATCCAAAGAAATCTAACACTTTCTAAAATATTGCTTCTAGTATTGTTTCCATATAAAAACTAGAATTATGGTGTGGTAATCCGATTATACAAGGAGGAGAAAGTTCATGCAGAAAAGAACACTAAGATTTTTTTCAATTCTTCTTACTCTCTCTATCATGTTGAGCTTATTTGCCGGCTGCAGCACAAAGCAGGCAGACACGGCTGTGCAAAAACCGTCACAGGTGAATGCCGGCACGGGGCAAAGTGCTCAGTCCGGTCCTGAACCTCTAACCCTACCCATAGTAAAAGACAAGCTTACACTCAAGTGCTTTATGGCATTAGATTCTAAACTGAGTGCAACTGCAAAGAGTATGAATGATACGGCATGCTATAAAGAGCTTGAAAAGCGGACTGGTATTCATATTGAATTCAATCATCCTCCTGTGGGTCAGGAAAACGATCAGCTGAATCTAATGATTGCATCCAATGACCTGACCGATATTATATTCTGGAACTGGCCTAATTTACCGGGCGGACCAGCTAAGGCAATCCAGGATAAAACAATCATCCAGCTGAATGATTTGATCAATAGTTATGCTCCAAATCTTAAAAAACTCATGGATGAAAATCCGGAAGTAAAAAAACAGTCTACATTGGATGATGGATCATTTTATATGTTTCCTATGGTGAGACTTAGAAAGGATCGTCAGGAATGGTTCAAGACAAATGGTCCACAAATTCGTAAGGATTGGCTGGATAACTTGGGACTTCAGCCTCCGAAAACTATAGATGAACTTTATAATGTGTTAAAAGCTTTTAAAACAAAAGATCCAAACGGAAACGGTCAAGCAGATGAACTCCCGTTTGTAGCAAGTAAAGACCCCGGCAACAGCGTTAAGAATATTGCAAGTGCCTGGGGAATCCTGGTAGGCTTTTATAACGATAATAACGTTGTAAAATTCGGGCCTTTGGAACCTGCATTCAAGGATTACGTATCTACCATGAATAAATGGTACAAGGAAGGGCTGATTGATCCGGAATTCCCAGTCACAGATGGTAAAAATTTTGATGCAAAGATTACGGGCAACAAAGGTGGTTTCTACTATGGCACCCTCAGCGGCAGCATGGGTAGATTTTTAACTTTAATGAAAGACAAAAGCCCGAAATTTGATATAATGGGACTGACCTGGCCTATAGGTCCCGCAGGTAAGGCTTATACAAGCAACGATGATTACAACAAGCTGGTTATTGGCCTGGGTAAAGCCGTCTCATCCAAGAACAAAAATATTAAAGAAACTATAAAGTGGATGGATTACTTCTACAGTGAAGAGGGCTCAAGGCTTCTTAATTTCGGAATAGAAGGTGAGAGCTATACCATGCAGAACGGAAAACCGGTATTTACTGATAAAGTCCTTAATAATACAAAAGGGCTTTCACTGGATCAGGCATTATCACAATATGCAATGTCAACAGCCAATGATGCCATTGTGAAGGACCCGGTATATTTTGAACAAATGGGCCTTATGCTTCCACAGCAAAAAGCTTCTCAAACCGCTTGGGATCCAGCCGACAAGTCACTGCTTCTTCCCCCTATTTCTCCTACTTCCGAGGAAAGCAAGAAGATAGCTTCAATTACGAACGAAGTCAATACCTATCTGGATGAAATGCTGATTAAAATGATTATGGGCCAGGAACCTGTTGAAAACATGAGCAAGGTTGTTAGCAACATTAAAGGCATGAATATAGATGCCGCAATCAAATTACAGCAGGCAGCCTTTGATAGGTACAAAAGCAGGAAGTGATTATTCCAGCGGAGATACCATACTTAACCTTACAAAAACCCCACCGGTTTAAATGTTAAAGGTTCTGTAGCATAAGCGCCTTGTCCTTTTAAAAGGATAAGGCGCTTTTTTTGCTGATCAAAGTGCCATTAGCACCACAATGATTTAATCTTTTTGTTTAAAGAACAAGAATTCTTGATATATATATTAACGCGAGAGGAATACTGTAGTATTTTGTCGAATAATGAATAATAAGTTTATCTCTACCTAGGAAGGGGCATACAAATGAATTTACTAAAAGCATTCAAAATCCGCACCAAGTTATCAGTACTAATATCACTCATGATAATCGGTCTTATTTCAGTCGGGCTGATCAGCTATTACTACAACAGCAGTTCAAAAGGCACTATCGAAGAGATGTACAAACAAAACCTGATGCCGATAAAATTGCTCTCCGATGCGCTGATACAGACAAGTATAAACAAATCCAACACTCTTGAGCTGATGCTGACAAAGGATCCGGCTTCGCAGACAAAAATCCTGGATGACATTCAAAAGAGGTCCAAAGCTATCGATGATGACTTTTCCGCATACGAAAAAACTTCATTGGATGCTTTTGAATCAGAACAGTATGGCAATCTTAAAAAGTCTCTTGCTGTGTGGCGGGATGTACGCAGCAAATGTGACGATCTGTCAAAATCCGGTAAATATGATGACGCCTTTGCGCTATATAATTCCGCAGGCATAAAGGCTTTTGGTACTTACCAGGCCAATCTCCAAAGAATACTGGATTATAATACCAATACAGCTGATAAAAATTATATTGATAACGGTGTTACATATAAGAATGCCATTACATTGATGATTCTCCTGATATTACTTATAATTCTGATTTGTTCAGCCGCCGGCCTGCTGATAACTCTTTCAATCACCAGACCCTTAAGGAAAACAGTAAATTTAATTGAGAAAACTTCGAGGTTTGATCTTGTTTATGATTCTTCCCTTGAGTATCTGCTTAAATACAGGGATGAAATAGGTGAGATGGTCAGAGCTCTTGCGGGTATGAGAAAAGCTTTGAGGGAAATAGCCGGTAAAACCATCGCCACATCTGACAACCTTGCAGCGCATTCAGAGGAATTAACCGCTTCTACAGAAGAAAGTACAAAGACAATCGGGCAGGTTGTTACCGCCATAAATGAAATGGCTGAGGGGAACAGCAGCCAGGCAGAGATGGCCAATAGTACAAATACCATCATCTCCGATGTCGTTAAGACAATTGGTGAAGTTAATTTGTCCATGGTTGAGAGTGCCGAAAATGCAACCCGGTCACTGGAAATAGTAGCATTAGGCCAAAAAGCCGTTGACATTGCAACCGAAAGAATGCAGGAAAGTGTCAACATATCCAGGGAAACAGGCAGTTCAGTAACTGAATTAAGTGATATGATAGAAAAGGTAGGTAATATCGTCAGTGTCATAACCTCAATTGCAGGCCAAACAAACCTTCTGGCTTTAAATGCAGCCATTGAGGCTGCAAGAGCAGGAGAGGCCGGAAAAGGTTTTGCAGTTGTTTCCGAGGAAATCAGGAAGCTAGCTGAAGGTTCTTCCTCTGCAGCCAGGGAAATAACCGATATCATCAAAGGTACAACGGAAAAAAGCAGAAAAACTGTTGATAACATGAATAAAGCTGTAAAAGTCGTGGAGGCTCAGAGAGAAGCTGTGCATGAAACAAAAGACGCTTTTGAAAAAATCAGGTCTTCTGTGGCGGATATAGTTAGCCGCACTCAGCAATCAGCCATCATGCTCAAAAATATTGATACCGTTTCAAGGGAAATAGCGTCTAAAGCACAGGAAATGGCTGCCGTAGCGGAACAATCAGCTGCAAGCACCCAGGAAATCTCCGCATCCAGTGAGCAGCAGCTCGCAACTATAGAAATGATATCCGAAGCCGCAGGCGAACTATCTAAAATGGCAGAGGAACTTAATAATGAAATAAGTAAATTTAAGGTCTAAACGCTCAAATTTAAAAGTATGTGAGGCGCTTTACCTCACATACTTTTTTATAGCTCTTAAATTCAATTTATAGATGCTGACCTCTTCTATATCATTTAAATATTGTTTTTTCCTGGGCATCCCTGCATTTAACACAAGCCCTACACCTATCATATTTGTAAGCAGGGCACTCCCTCCGTAACTGATAAATGGAAGCGGTATACCTGCAACCGGCATGATGCCTATATTCATGCCTATATTCTGGAGTACATGGAACGCCATCATGGATGTGACTCCTGTTATGATGAGTGTTCCAAAATACTCCCTGGATGTCCTTGCCAAAGACAAAAGCCGGATGAATAAAAGCATGAAACAGATAACAATAATCGCACACCAAATGAATCCCAATTCTTCACCGATTACCGAAAATATGAAATCCGATTCCTTTACAGGAAGTGCTCCCATCTGGATCTGAATCCCTTTAAAAAGGCCCTGTCCCCATATCCCTCCAGAGCCTACGGAAAGCTTCGCAATCATCACGTTATACCCGGCACCCATCGGATCACGCGAGGGATCAAGAAAGACAAAAATCCTGTTCTGCACATACTTCGGCAGTCTGGGAAGTACAAAGAAGTAAAATGCAGGAAGGGCAGCTATCAAGCCTGTTATTGCACCAAATATATATTTTTTATCAATGCCTGAAACAAAAAGCATCGAAGCTCCTATAACACAAAAAACCAGGGCTGTACCATTATCCGGCTGTGCCATTATGAACGAAACAGGAATCGCAGCGTGGATAAAAAGCGGAATAAGCTTCCGGATCTTATTTATATTCTCTCTTCCCTTTTCCTGAATCCTGTTTATATGCGCTGCAAAAGTCAATATGAATAAAACTTTGGCAAATTCTGAAAACTGTATTTGTACAGGCCCGATTTTGAACCATCTTGTGGCACCATAGGTTGAGTGACCGAGAGACGGTATGGTTATCAGCAAAAGCAGCGGTATTATCAAAATAATATACAGGTATGGCGAAAAACCCTTTAGCGCGGTATAGTCAATATTCAGTATTAAAACCATTACAACAATGCTCAGGACAAAGGCTATTGCCTGCATCCTTATATGTCCGTAGTCCCCTGCATATGCCTTTGTTGCACTGGCTATGGCAAACATTCCGATAGTAAAAAGTACCGCTATCAGGCACAGAATGGGAAAATCAAGTTTTTTCAGTATATTCCTGTCACGCATTTTATCACCATCATTAATGATATAGCTTGCAAAAATAGTCCAAAAAATAAAGCAAGCTCAAGAAACTTACTCCCTTACAAATTAATTATAAAGTTTATTAATTTTTTATCAAGTTGATTGGGAAACAATTCTATAACAAATCTTTCCCATATCTTATTTTAATGGATAAGCAGGCTGCTTTATAGGAAAAATAAATAAAAATACTGTTAAGAAGAAGGTATAATCTATGTCAAAAGATATTTACAGGAACAAGAAGGATTTTGCAGTTGAGGAGTTTGCCACCGAAATACCCGAACACAAAGGTCAACCAGTCCCAAGGGAAGCCCGTTCACAAAAGGCTCAGTTTGAAAGCCTCGGAACGCCGGGT
>Ga0129298_10000093_pt1 | contig 28568 bp, 19 predicted proteins | sample I19B2metaG_FD_94707 | JGI IMG/M metagenome (GOLD analysis project Ga0129298, IMG submission 94707) | Lake sediment bacterial and archeal communities from Gulf of Boni, Indonesia to study Microbial Dark Matter (Phase II) - ​I19B2 metaG | ecosystem: Environmental > Aquatic > Freshwater > Lake >... | reverse complement strand
AGTATGACCAGTCGGATGTATTATAATCGGTGTAATACTCTACATAATCGGGTATTTTATTTCTGCTCAGAGTCATATTACCTGTCCAGTCAATATGGTCTGTTAACCTTGCTCCGGCGCTCAGCTCAATCCCGATTCTGTAACTTCTGTCTACATTTGTCATTATAGGGTAGCCAACATCACTCAGTTCACCTGTCGGAACAAGCTGATCGCGGTAAATCATACCATAAAGGTTGGCAGAGATTGTAATTCGATCTTTCCGGAGTTTATAACCAAGTTCAGAGTCGTAGAGTGTTTCAGGTTTTGGTGTGGCATCAGGATCGCCTGAAGCTTCCTTGAAGTCGGACCTTGTTGGCTCACGATTGGCAACTGAAAATGACAGGTAAGCATCCTGACCCGGTGCTAGTGAATGATACAGTCCGGCTTTGGGATTGAAGAATCCGAACCTGTGCTTCTGAGAGATATCCTTAAGGTCATCATCAATACCTGACAAAGTGTAGCTGATCCATCTGTACTGGATATCCCCGAAAATATTTGTATTATCGGTCAAAGAATAATTTACTTTGCCGTAAAGGTTTACCTCCTGTTTTTTTGAGTCATTGAAATACCACTGGTAGTCCTTTTCTGCAGAACCTGAATTTCTCATCCATATCACCTTTCCGAAGTGATCACCCCTGTAATGGTTAATGCCCAAACCGGCTACTGCTTCCACTCTATTCTTCTGGTATTTAAGTGTATAAACAGACCCATAAAAATGGTTCGACATCCATTTCTGCCTTATCATATCGGTAGATGTTATCAGCGAATCTCCGGTTGCCACAGGTTCCAGACCATAATCCGCATAGGACTGATCCTCCCTGAACTCCTCATAATAACCTTTTCCCCTGGTATAATGATATGCAGAGCTTAATATGAAATTGTCACCTAACTGACCGGTGTAGATAAAGTGATAATGATCCTGGCGGTAATTATCACTTTCATTTTCATAGTATCGTTTTATTCCGGACTCGTCTGTATATTCACCTGCAGGGTTATAACGCCTGTCAGTCGCCAGAGAATCTTTGGGTACTCCCCACCAGCCGATACCGGTATATTCATCGCCCAGAATGGCATTGACCTTCAGAATTGATTTCTTCATCCTGAAAAGGCCGTTTATGAAAGCCGACCTGTGGGCTGAACCTGTCCTCTTAATATATCCGTCACTTCTGATATCAGAAAGGCGCATCTGAAGGGCAAATTTCTCCCCCAACAGTCCTGTACCTGCGGCCACTGAGTTTTTGAATGTATTGAAGGAGCCGGCTGACGAGCTTATTTCTGCGTATGGTTCATTACCGGGATTAGCTGTCTCGAGGCTTATTGTCGCACCGAAAGCACCTGACCCGTTTGATGAGGTTCCTGCACCACGCTGTATCTGTATATTATCGACAGAGGAAGCAATATCAGGCAGGTCAACCCAGAACACCTGCTGCGATTCTGCATCATTAAGCGGAATTCCGTCAAGGGTGACATTTATCCTGTTGCCGTCAGTTCCCCTTATCCTCATTCCGGTGTATCCGACACCATTTCCTGCCTCCGATGTTTCAACAAACGACGGAGTAAGGCTCAGCAGGTAAGGCATATCATAACCTGTGTTTTGTTTCTTCAGCATTTCACTGTTTACTGAAGAATGTGCTATGGGAGAATATCTGCCTGCCCTGATCGCACTGATCATAACCTCCTCAGTAACAAATGGCTTGGCTGCCAGGGTAACATCAATTGTAACAGTCCCGTCAATATTCACTTCTCTGCTAACCGGTTCGTAGCCAATGAATGTAAAGACAACAGTAAATTCTCCGCTCTTAATTCCGGGAATAATATAATTACCATCGCTGTCAGTCTGGGTTCCCAGGATGGTGTTTTTGATAGTAACAGTTGTTCCGGCCAATCCTTTTCCCTCAGCATCAGTCACTTTCCCTTTTAAGACTGACAAATCCTGAAAAGCTTCTGCCTCTGAAACTGACAGACAGATCAGCAGCAAAATCAGGAAAATTGTATCTCTCATCTGCATAAAATCTGAGTTTTCAATCCTTGCAGACCGGGTTCCTGAACAGTGCTGATTTAAATGATACTCTTTCTTCCCTCCGCCGGCATTACCCGGATCAGGTATAAGGGTATGATCTCAGCCCGTAGTATTAAGGCACCCCATCTGTTGATCATGCAAAGATAGCTCATTTCTGTGGATTTTACCACTATAGTCCGATAAAAAGCAGGAGATTCTTCGCTTCGCTCAGAATGACAGTCACTTATTTTGTTCAGATGGAGGAGGAGGTGGTTGGCGGCTGTGCCGCCAACCACCTCTTCCCAAAAATTACAATTACCTGTCATTCTGAGCGAAACGAAGTGTAGCGAAGAATCTCAAACATATTTCACATATTATCCTTTTAATTCTGATATTTTACAATAAATAGGCTATTTTTGCGCCGTTTTTAACACTCCTGATACTGTTCAGGAGCTTATTTTTTATTAATTTTGCGTTCTATTTGAAAATACATGAAAAAGCTGCTTGACAAGCTTAACTACAAAGATCAGCCCAGAATAGCATTGATTAACGCTGATCCGGTGTTACTTGATTTATTGTCCTCTGGTCTGGAAGATGTAATAATTGATAATGAGATCGATCCCCGCTGCCCGTATAGTTTTATACTGATATTTGTCAAAAACATCTCAGAAGTTGATTCGGTAACACCTGTCATTATTCATAATCTTACTGCAGACGGAGTTCTGTGGTTCTGTTATCCGAAAAAATCATCGAAAAATTATAAATCCGATCTGAACCGCGACCACGGTTGGAATGCACTTAATGACGCAGGATTCTACGGGATCAGAATGGTATCAATAGATGATGACTGGTCAGCGCTCCGATTCAGGCATACAAAGTATATCAAATCACAAAGCAACAGATACCCTAAAGGTAACTGAAAATATAAAAGTCAATCAGGATGGCAATAAGGATAGTTGCAATTGTTGTAGCGCTTGCTGCGCTGGGAATGGTACTCTGGCTTATTTTTGGTAAAGGTCAGAAGTCGTGGGATGAGATGTCGGATAATGAACAGAAACGCAAAAAGACTCTTGTCACCGGTGGAATACTGGTATTCCTTGCCGGTTTATTTGCTGCATTATTTATGGGTAAAAAGAAATAAAATTCTTCTCATTGATACTCACCACCACTATTGAAACTGAGCTCGGTACCATGTCACAGGGTCATTGGCTCAGATGGCTCACTCACTGGCTACGGAGGCGGTCTGAAGAGGAAAAAATGGCTTCTTGATCATGAAAAACGGCATTCTGGTCAGGCTTTTGATCAGTTATTATTCTGAAAACAAAACACATACTCAAATGAAAAAACTCTTTCATTACAAAAACATCCGGATTATATTCATTCTTTCAACAGTTGTACTTCTCAGCGGATGTGCAGATAAAGAATCTGTTGAGGCATGCCTCACCGGACATCAGTATGGTTTCTTCGGTGGATTATGGCATGGTTTTATTGCCCCCTTCGATTTCATCGGAATGCTCTTCTCTGAGGACATTACAATGTATGCCCAGAATAACAATGGCGGATTATATGCTCTGGGATTTCTCCTGGGAAGCGGCGGATGGGGATTCTTCGGCAGCAAGGGAGCAAGCAGGGTAAGAACCGGAAAATTTCACTTTAAATCTGACAGGTTCGATAAGGCTGAAATAGTGGAGTGAATCTACATTTCCTGATAATTTAGCTGATTAAAAAATCATATTATTAAATCCACCCCTAAATCCCCCAGGGGGGACTTCTCTAAATCCGATAATTTTTAAAGCCCCCCTTGGGGGGTTTGGGGGTAAAAATGAACTTATCCAACAGAATTAAGTGGAAAAATGAAAAAAAATTCTCCCTTTGTAAACTTTTAAAGAAAAAATTTGTTTCTTTGAAATCTGAATCAACAGAAATGGTGAATACAAATAAATATTGGTGGTGGCGTATCTTACCGGTAAAACCCTGGAGGTGAGATAGCACATTGATATTTATCAAAAATATTATAAGGCCTGTCGGACTCCCGGCAGGTCTTTTTGTTTAAAAACCATTGACATTATATTAATAAAATGACAGAAACAAAGATTACAACCAGCACACACGCCCTTCCTCCAGGTATGGCTGACCTGATCACCCCGGTGTCAATCTACCTCAGGCTGCGTGATAAATTTCCGAATACAATTCTGCTGGAAAGCTCTGATTACCATGGCAATAATAACAGCATGAGCTATATATGCTTTGATGTAATTTCAGTTTTCAGGGTTGAAGATTATACCATTGATATCACGTATTCAACAGGATTGAAAGAAAAAATTCCCATTAATGGTAAAAATACCCTTCCTGAAACTTTTAACAGATTTCTGAAGTCATTCACTGTGAAAGTATCTCCTGAATCTCAGACTCTGCCTGTAAACGGATTATTCGGCTATACAACCTATGATTCTGTAAAATACTTTGAGGAAATAAAATTCAGGGAAGCCGGTAAAATAAAGTACCAGATTCCTGATATATATTACTCACTCTATAAATACATTATAGCCATAAACCATTTTAATAACAGGATGTATCTTGTTGAAAATCTCCCGGAACGTGATACAAGCCGGCTGGAAGAAGTAAAAAGCCTTCTCAGGAACAGGAGCCTTGGATCATTCAGGTTCAGTCCGGTTGACAAGGAAGAATCAAATATCTCGGATAATGAATATATGAATATGGTTAAAGAAGGAAAGAGACACTGCCACCTTGGGAATGTTTTCCAGATTGTCCTTTCCCGGCAATTCAGCCAGCATTTTACAGGCGATGAATTCAATGTTTACAGGGCGCTGAGGAATATCAATCCTTCTCCTTATCTCTTCTATTTCGACTATGGAGGATACAAGCTGTTCGGATCATCACCTGAAGCCCAGCTTGTTATTGATAAGGGAGTTGCCAGGATCAATCCTATTGCAGGTACTTTCAAAAGGACCGGGGATGATGAAGAGGACCGGCAGCTTGCAATTGACCTGGCTAACGACAAGAAGGAAAATGCTGAACATGTGATGCTTGTTGATCTTGCAAGAAATGACCTCAGCAGGAATTCGGGCAATGTCACCCTGAAAACTTTCAGGGAGGTTCAGTTCTATTCTCATGTGATTCACCTTGTCTCTGAAGTTACAGGCAAACTTACGCCCGGGTTCAATCCGGTTAAGATATATGGGGATTCGTTTCCTGCCGGGACCCTCTCTGGTGCACCAAAATTCAAGGCGATGGAACTCATTGATGAAATAGAGAATCAGAAAAGGGGATTTTACGGCGGAGCCATCGGATATATAGGTTTCAACGGTGATATAAATCATGCTATCACCATAAGGTCGTTCCTGAGCAGGAACAACACCTTATATTACCAGGCCGGAGCCGGAATAGTGGCTGCTTCTGTTGAAGAGAATGAACTGAAGGAAGTTAACAACAAACTTGGAGCTCTTAAAGCTGCAATAGCGTCAGCATCAGAGATATAAAACAAAAGGAGGAAATATGAAAATTGTGGTAATTGATAATTACGATTCATTCACTTACAATCTGGTACATATCCTGGAAGAGCTTACCGGATCTAAAGTTGATGTTTTCCGGAATGATGAGATATCGCTGAAAGATATTGCCGTTTATGATAAGATACTGATCTCTCCCGGTCCTGGTGTTCCTGATGAGGCCGGAATTACCAAGGAGGTCATAAGTCATTACGGCACTTTAAAAAGCATACTTGGAGTATGTCTTGGTTGCCAGGCTATTGCGGAAGTATACGGAGGCAGCCTTATCAATCTTGAAAACGTGTACCATGGTGTTGATACTGATATAATTATTACATGTGAGGATGAGGAAATCTTCGCGGGTATCCCAAAAAGATTCAGGGCAGGCAGATACCATTCCTGGGTGGTGAATGAAACAGGACTTCCCGGTGATCTGAAAATAACGGCAAAAGATGATGAAGGCAGCATAATGGCAATATCACATGCAAAGTTTAATGTGAAGGGCGTTCAGTTTCATCCGGAATCGGTAATGACAGGTCCGGGAAAACAAATCATCAGCAACTGGTTGAATATATGAATCCCTGTTTAATAATATTGTTTAAATAATGAAGGAAATACTGCAAAAACTAACCTCACACCTGCCACTTGAAAGAGAAGAAGCCAGAGGTATTCTGAAAAAAATAGCAGGCGGAGAATACAATAACTCCCAAGTCTCAGCATTTATGACAGTTTTCATGATGCGGATGATAACAGTCAATGAGCTTGCCGGATTCAGGGATGCGCTCCTGGATCTTTGCCTTGCTACCGATTTATCCGAATTTGATGCTATTGATCTGTGCGGGACAGGGGGAGATGGGAAAAACACATTCAATATTTCAACTCTTGCATCATTTGTTGTGGCAGGAACCGGAGGCAAGGTTACAAAGCATGGAAATTACGGAGTTTCATCTTCATGCGGATCGAGCAATGTGATGGAGAGCCTGGGCTATAAATTCACAAGTGACAGGGATATATTGAGAAATCAGCTCGATAAAGCCAATATATGTTTCCTTCATGCCCCGCTTTTTCATCCTGCCATGAAAACAGTTGCTCCCATACGGAGGGAACTTGGTGTAAAAACATTTTTCAACATGCTTGGACCTATGGTAAATCCGGCTTTTCCAAAAAACCAGATGATCGGGGTATGGAACCTTGAAACTGCAAGGCTTTACAACTATATTTACCAGAAAACCGACAAAAACTTCACAATACTTTACTCCCTGGACGGCTATGACGAAATTTCTCTTACCAATGAGTTTAAGCTGATTTCAAACAATGAAGAAGAGCTTCTGTCTCCTGAAAAAACAGGGTTTCCGACCCTGGCACCCGGTGATATTAAAGGGGGTGAAAATGTTGAGCAGTCTGTAAAAATCTTCATGAACATACTGGAAGGCAAAGGGACCTCAGCTCAGAATTCGGTTGTGATTGTTAATGCAGCAGTGGCTCTGACAAAAATCAATAAGGGCAAAAATCTTGCTGATTGTATTTCTCTGGCTGAAGAATCTCTGATTTCCGGTAAGGCACTGAATATTTTAAAAAAGCTTCTTGAACTGGGATAAGATGAATATACTTGACAGAATTGTTGCTGCAAAAAGGACAGAAAATGAGGTAAGGAAAAATAACTGTCCTGTTCACGAACTTGAAAGATCTGCTCATTTTGATAAACCGGTTCTTTCTTTCTTTGACTCTCTTATTAAAAAGGAGCCATCAGTTATTGCCGAGTTTAAAAGGAAATCTCCCTCAAAAGGTATTATCAACAATAAGGCTGAAGTTGAGCAGGTGGCATCAGGTTACTACAGTGCAGGTGTTTCTGCTATGTCGGTCCTGACAGATAGCGGTTTTTTCGGGGGATCAGAGGATGATCTCGGGAAGGTTGCGAAACTGTCTTTGCTGCCCTTATTACGTAAAGAGTTCATTATTGATGAGTACCAGGTAATTGAATCAAAAGCAATTGGTGCATCAGCCATTTTGCTTATAGGTGCCATCCTCAGTAAGTCTGAATCAAAGAAACTATCGTCTCTGGCAAAAAACATCGGGTTGGAAGTGCTGTTTGAAATACATGATGAGAGCGATCTTGAAAAAATGGACACTGAGGTCAGGATAGCCGGAGTCAACAACCGTGACCTTAAATCCTTTGATATCAATATGGATAATTCCCTCAGACTGCTCAATATGATTCCGCATGAGTGTCTGAAAGTTGCAGAAAGCGGATTCCGGACTGTAAAAGATGTAATTGAAATGTATTCGCATGGTTACGATGCTTTCCTGATAGGTGAACGATTCATGAGGTCGGAGAATCCTTCAGAAAGTGCCGCTGAGTTTATGAAGGATCTGAAATCACATATGCTATGAATATCAAAATAAAGATATGCGGGATGCTGGAGAAGGAAAATATCAGACAGGTGGCTGAACTGAATCCTGATATGCTTGGCTTTATCTTTTATCCTTCATCACCCCGTTATGCTGGAAATACTGATCCTGCTATCTTAAATGATATTCCTCAGGGAATCATTAAAACAGGGGTATTTGTGAATTCGTCTTTTGATCAGATAACCGGGACTGTATCAAAATACTCCCTAGACATGGTTCAGCTTCATGGAAAAGAAACTCCTGAGTTTTGCCTCCGGATAAAAGAAACCGGCATTCCGGTAATAAAAGCATTTGGGCCGGCAGATGATTTCGATTTCAATGAATGCAGTAAGTATATTTCAAGTACGGATTATTTTCTTTTTGATACATTGGTCAGCGGATATGGCGGATCGGGGAGAAAATTCGACTGGAAAGTGCTTGACCAGTATACTTTTCAGCATCCCTTTATACTCAGCGGTGGAATAGGTCCGGGTGATACTGAAAGTATTGCTTTGATAAAAAACAGTGAATTACGGGGAGTGGATATCAACAGTCGTTTTGAAATTAAACCCGGAGAAAAGGATGTTACGCTTCTAAGGGATTTCATATCAGAACTCAGACATAAAGCAAATCACTATGAATAAGACATTTATATCAGATTCAAGAGGGTATTACGGGCAGTATGGAGGAGCCTTCATACCTGAAATGCTCAGGGAAAATGTTGAATCGCTGAGACAGGTATATTATAATATTATTGGATCAGAAGAGTTCATAACAGAATTTAAAATGCTGCTGGGCGACTACGCCGGTAGACCTTCTCCTTTATTTCATGCCAGACGTTTGAGTGAAAAGTATGGCGCAAAGATCTATCTCAAACGTGAGGATCTTAATCACACCGGTTCCCATAAAATAAACAATACAATCGGTCAGATCCTGCTTGCAAAAAAAATGGGGAAAACAAGAATAATTGCAGAGACTGGTGCCGGGCAGCATGGTGTTGCAACAGCAACCGTATGTGCCCTGATGGGTCTGGAGTGTGTTGTATATATGGGTGAACTTGATATGGCACGACAGGAACCAAATGTAAAAAGGATGGAGATGCTGGGAGCCACCGTGGTTCCTGCAACATGTGGAAACAAGACGCTGAAAGATGCCACCAATGAAGCATTGCGCGACTGGATCTGCAATCCTGAAGACACATTTTATATAATAGGATCTGTAGTCGGACCGCATCCCTATCCCGACCTGGTATCAAAATTCCAGTCAGTAATAAGTGAGGAACTACTTACTCAGTTATCTGCCAAAGAGGGAACTGAGGATCCTGATTACATAATTGCCTGCGTGGGAGGAGGAAGCAATGCGGCCGGAATATTCTATAAATACATTGACAGAAAAAATGTAAAACTGATCGGAGTTGAAGCAGCCGGAAAAGGAGTTGATACAGGTGAAACTGCGGCAACAATATCAGTAGGTGAACCGGGAATTATACATGGAAGCAAGACACTTCTAATGCAGAATGATGACGGACAGATAACAGAGCCATACTCTATCTCTGCCGGGCTGGACTACCCCGGTGTAGGACCATTGCACGCCTGGCTGGCTGATACAGGCAGATGCACCTATTTGAATGTCACTGACAAAGAAGCCCTGATTGCAGCTTACGAGCTTACCAGGCTTGAGGGCATTATTCCGGCCCTTGAATCTGCTCATGCCATTGCTGTACTGGGAAAGCTGGAATTAAAACCTGCCGATATTGTAGTTATAAACATATCAGGCAGAGGAGACAAGGATATGCAGACATACATCAATGCAAAAGGTTCACTTATCTGAATCTGTCACTACAAATATTCTAATAAAACTAACAGCTAATGAATCGCATTAACAGACTTTTCAGACAAAAAGAGAAAAATATTCTTTCAATATACTTTACTGCAGGCTATCCGGGTCTTAATGATACCATGGAGATAATAACCTGCCTTGACAAAGCAGGTGTTGATATGATTGAGATCGGAATGCCGTTTTCCGATCCGGTTGCAGACGGACCTGTGATTCAGGGCAGCAGTGAAAAAGCTCTTAAAAACGGGATGACACTCAGTTTACTCTTCAATCAACTGAAAGAAGTAAGAAAAAGAACGGATATTCCCCTGCTCCTGATGGGATACTTTAATCCCATTTTCAAATACGGTGTCGAAAAGGTCCTTGAAACATGCAATAAAACAGGAATAGATGGTACCATTATTCCAGACCTTCCTGTTGAGGAATATACAGATCAGTATGAAAAATTATTTACTGCGAATGGTATTATTAACACATTCCTGATTACTCCGCAGAGCAGTGAAACCAGGATAAGATACCTGGATTCGATTTCCAAAGGATTTTTATACGTGGTCTCAACCTCTGCAACTACCGGAATTAAAAAGAGTTTTGAATCTTCGCATCTGGAATATTTCAGTAAGCTAAATGAAATGGGGCTCAGATCACCAAGACTTACAGGATTCGGAATTTCCGGTAAAGGGACCTTCGACCAGGCATGCCTGTACTCTGAAGGAGCAATTATTGGCAGCGCGTTTGTCAGGGTGCTTGAAGATAAGGGATCACTTCATGAAAATATCAGGAAGTTTATAAATACCTTCAGATAGTCAGATATAAGAGACGTTTTAAATTAAGTCATTACTCTTTACCATACTTTCAGTTTCACAGCTCCGCTGCCGGGATTCTCAATCGGGCCTGCCGATGGTGATGACTCAGACCTTTTTTTCCCAAGGAAGTCAGTATCCATTTTGATTGGTGTTCCATCCGGATTTTCGAAGCCTTCCTTGGGCATTTTTGACTTGCCAAGCAGTGCTGTAGTTACCAGAACAGTCCTGGCATCTGTTGTTTTACCATCAAGGGTATATGTAAGAAATACATTATCACCCTCTTCAGTTATTTCCACAGAAGGTTTGAAATTCTGATTCCTGCAGGAATTCTTCTCATCCTTAAAGGGTACTGCCATGTTATAGTGAACATTGCCGGCAGCCCACATCGGGAGAACTGCTGTATTGAATCCCTCCAGACCATATTTATAGAGAGGGTCTCTTTTTGTCGGCATGGGTCCAATACCAAGGAAGATATTGTTATAGAATCTGTAATCACCTGAAAATATTGTTGATATCCCTGCAACTTCAGTTGAATGAGGAAGATGGTAAGGAGTATACCTGTTTGGTTCAGGCCACATGCGTATCATCCCTGCAATAATATTGTGAACCACAGCTCCGCCCTGGCTTTGTGTGATTATTGCCACATCGGAAAGGAACAGATTATTGTCAACGAGTGTGGGTCCGTGGTTAACCTCCATGAAGAGGTCTTCAAGGTCATTCCTGTACATAAGGTTTCCTAAAACCCTTGTTCCCTGTGCCATCCAGTCGAGCCATATGCCGCGTCCTGTATCATGTATGCGATTGTGTATGATCCTTGTATCGATAGCTGCATGGAACTTTATGCCGCCAATCTCGGCTCCGCGGAACTGCCTCTTTGCCCAGATGTGATGAATATGATTGTTCTCTATTAAGCTGAATGCACAGCCCATACTGCCGCACATTCCCGTCTGTTCACAATTATAGATCTCATTGTTCCGGACGATATGTGAACCGATATTTTCCCTGCTCCAGCCATTTCTCAGTGTCCTGAATGTTGTTTCAATATAATGCAGTGAACCATCAATGCTCATGTCGGACAGCCATACATTATGTCCGGTTCCCCTCTCCTTTCCGAGAGTGATACCTGAGCATTTTGAATCACTTATAATATTGTTTTCAATAATCCATCCTTTGTTCCAGTGAGTTGAGATCATGCCAATCTGCTCGGCTGTTGGAGCGCCCCATTGCGTTGCTGCCTGGCAGATATGAAACCCTTTTATTGTTAAATAATTAACACCGGGTTTTTCAGGATAAAAAACTGTCTTCCTGGTTGTTATCTCAACAAGCTCCTTGTTCGGATTGAATTTGTGGAAGTTTGCCCAGATGTATGTATTTGAAGCATCGCTTTCACAATACCATGTATAGGTAGAACCTTCTTTGTCAAGAGTTCCTTCAAAAGGAACAGGGTTAGTGACTTTTTCAAGTTTTTCTTTTTCATATAGAGATTTACCATTAAGGAAAACCTCACCTGTATGATGCATTCTTCCCCTGCCATCGAACCAGTCACCATATATGGAATCCTGGTAAGGGTTATAATCACCGAAGAAAGAATTCGGAATTGTTACCTTCCAAACCTCGCTGCCTTTTTCCTTTTTCCATCCGGTGATAATTTCCGATCCTTTAATGAATACCTTTTCACCAGCAGCTGCCTGGTAAATAATTCTTTTTGAATCGCTCTCGCCTCCCCTGGCCGGATTGATCCACTCGCGATATGTTCCTGCATGTACAGTAATTATATCGCCTGGCCTTGCAAGTTGTGCTGCATGGTTTATTGTTTTAAACGGGGCAGCAGCAGAACCGTCATTATTGTTATTTCCATTGACAGAAACATGGTATTCAGTAGCATTAGACACATTTGTTGAAAGGATAAATACTCCGAGTATAAAACAAATTACATTTTTCATGAGGATATATATTATTTCAATTTTACTTTTATTCTTTGTGAATCTTTGTGTCCTGGTGTCTTTGTGGCCATTTTTTTTTGCCACCAGGGCACTAAGACACTAAGTTGCACCAGGTTATACGGACCAACTAATTAAATTTTAAAGTTTCTGATGCTTTTAATGTTTCCGAAAGGAGTATTGACCAGTGTAACTTCGATCGTATAGTTACCTGGTTCGTTTAAAGGATCCATTGTAAAAGAAGGCTCGCTTTTCCCGTATTGTTTTACAAGGATGCTCAGCTGCTTTTGCTGAACAGGCTTATCCTCCTTAAGCAGACTGAAGCTGACCATTCCTGACCAATCCTTCTCAAGGTCATTAATAACAATTACCGGTATTTTCGTTTTGGATCCTTTTTTGACTGTTTCATCCCAGAAATCAATCATAAGGCCAACCGGGGAGAATGAATCCCTTACATACTTATAAAACTGAGGTTCCCAGACAAGGTTTGTTACATCTAGCCAGTTATCACAAGTTTGTCCATCGGGTCGGTCATACCCCAATGCAGTAAAATGAAGGACTCCTGCCACCTGCCTGTGACAGCGCCAGAATTCGGTTTCAGCAGCAGTATATTTTGCATAGAGTTCCCAGCGTTGTTCTGCAGTGGAATTTTTGCCCAGAAGATTATCATACAGTTTAGCAGTAAGGGTGGTTGTAGCACCATTGCGGTTAAGCCACAACCAGCCATATTCATTAATAATTACGGGGTAGGTCTCAGGATTTTTATGATGATTACCCTCAGGTACAATACTGGCCTTAGTCATATCCTTAAACTTAAAATCAGCATTCTGGTAATGATAGGGATGCGATTCATAAATATCATTTGGTGCCCTGTTGGTACTATAACTGTTATCCCAGCTTCTTCCTGAAAGGTCAAGAGATCTTACCTTTGCAATTGCAGAATCGATTGATGGTTCTGTCAGAAGTGTTTCGTTGTTTGAATCCCAGATAACAACACTGGGATGGTTCCATCTTTCCTGCATCCACTCCCTGAATTCAACAGCAAGATTTTCAGCATCAATCTTTTTGATCCAGGTATTCCACTCCGGAGCTCCGTACCAGATAGGAAACTCGTCCTGTATCATGAAACCTTCCTCATCGGCAATGTTATACCACTCTTCAGGAGGGAATCCTATACAATTACGGTATGAATTCCAGAACATATCCTCCCTGAATTTCTTATGCATCTGTCTTACCCACTGATAGTTCCATGGCAGATTTTTGCACAGTGAGTCTTCGAAAAAGCGGTAAAGAGTAATATTTGTTCCTCTCAGGAAAAAAGGTTTTCCGTTCAGTTCCGCCATGCGTGTTTCGGGATTAAACCTGAGTTCACGCATACCGAACCGTGTAATGTAACTGTCAGATGAAGTATTAACTTCAAGATTATACAGGAAAGGATTATCCGGAGACCAGAATGTGCAATTAGCTATCGGGATTGAAATATCCACGATTTTTTCAGCATTTTTACTGAATTCAAGATTTTCTGTTTTGTATTCACCTGCAACTAAACCACTTTTTGATTCTTTCACAATGAAAGTGACTTCTGAATTTTTAGCTTCTCCCGGGTTATTAAGTAAAACCTGAACCCTGGCCTGCATGTTTTTTATATCAGGAGCAACCTGTACATTTTTAATAAAAGGTGTTCCGCTGAGGATCAGATCAACATTGTCAAAAATCCCTGATATATACCTTTGCTTTTCATAGTCAAAACCGTCAGGAACATCCTGAGGCAGGGAATTTCTGCACGAACCGACGGCAATTACAAGTTCATTATCCCCATTATGAAGGAAATTTTTCAGATCAAAATATCCGGGGGTAAAGCTTGGCAGATGCTCTCCTGCAAAAGTTCCGTTAACATAAACTTTGGTTCCGAACATTGCTTTGCCAACCTTCAGAATCGCTATCTCTGGGATATCCTCTGAGATAGTAATTGTCCTTCTGTACCAGTAGGCATCTCTGAGGCTGTCCTGCTGATGATAGAACAGATCAGGGTTCTTGTCAATCACAGTTCTGTCCGGAACTGGAGGAGCAGCATTTTCGAAGGGAGGGTCAGCAAGAGTAACAAGACCAGGAACAGCAATAGTGTGATTATATACCGGTGGCATTATATCTTTCTTGCCCTCTGCAATCTGCCAGATGCCATTCAGGGAAATGGTTTCCCTTTCACCTGTTCTGCCTGTACATCCGGAGAGAATTATATAAACTGAAATTAAAACTGAAAGGAGGATGTTATTCTTCATTTTATCGGTTTATTAGAAGTTGTAAATAAAGATAAATAATTCTGCTTCAATATTCAGTCAGTTTATCCCAAACTTACATATATAACCTACGGTACTGACTATTTTCCTGCCTGTTCTCTTTTTCTATCAGGATCATATCATCCTTTTTAAGAGATAAAGTAATTACGCCATCGATAACAGCAGCAACTCCTATCTCTTTTACTCCCAGGTCAGTAACCCTGTAAAGTTTTACAGTAGTTGCACCCGACCAGTCATCAGGCAATACCCATTTTCTGTTTTTATAGCCGCTCATGCTGTAACTCACAATGGTGTTGGTGCCCATCCACAATGCGGGAATAAAAAGATTGTCATTTTCAAGAATCAGCATCTCTCCCCGGGTAATCCTGTAGTCATTTTCTGACAGAAAGACTTTTACATTATCTGAAAAACAGACTGATCTGAAGTCTTTCCCGTTAATAAGATACAGTCTGTCAAGCCTGTTCAGATAATACCACACAGCAGTCTTCAGACAAAAATTCTGCTTAAATCCTGTTAGTTTACCGGGATCCTTCCTGACAATATCCTCCCCGTGCATACTGGAACCGAAAAGTTTTCCCCACATGCTCCTGTCCATCCCACCGCAATAATAAGAAGCAGGCCATTTAATGTAGTAGTCAGACTTTCCGCCAAACCACCATGCCATATGCTGAAAACCTTCAAAAGCAGTTTCCCTGAGAAAATCGACTCCTTCTGATGTCACATCAATACCTTTGGAAGCCCAGTAGCTGAATATCTGGCGCTGAGCTTCAGTTTCATCCTTTACTGTAAAACCAAGAAAGGGACTAATTGGTGTTTGTTTCAGGTCGATGCTGTCCTTACCGTTTTTCCTTTTAACAGGTACTGGTGGCCATGAATGAAAGGCATCGATATGGATGGTTCCTGCTTTTTCAACAGGAAGAAGGCGGCAGAGGGTATCTATGCGCTTTCTTGCAAAACCGGTTTTCCATTCCTGTGCATAGCTAATCGGGTATCCCCATTCACCCTTCCTGAGAGTGCTGTCATTATTCCTGGCTATAATATTGTTTTTCACATATTTGTCCCACAATGGGCTATCCTCATATGCATCGAACATATTAATATGAAGGCTTACTGTAGTATGGTACTTTACAGCCTCTTTCATCAACCATTTGATGCTTTCCAGAGCAGAAGGATCTCCCGGGCGTTTGATTGACTCATTTCCCTCAAACCATGCCGGGTATTTTGAGTCGTGCCCGTTATACTGCCACCCAACAAGGTAAATGATTTTTGGAATTCCCAGGGTAATGTTATCAATCCTTCTGATGACATCGAGGGCCTGCTCACAATTCAGGTAAAGCTCTGTTTTTCCGTTGTCCTTTCTTTTATATGTACTGTCATACAAAGCCTGAGCCATAAAAAGTTTCATAGTCAGGGTCTGGTGATACAGATGTTTATTCTGAATATATACGGGAAGGGAATCAGAATGTGAAATGAAGACGGTATCGTAAACTGAGATTTTGGAATCCTGGCAGACAGTTTTTCCGGTAATTGAAAAAAGCATTATTACAGAGAAGAACGACAGGATCAATCTCATTCCATACCGGACCATCTGTTTAGCTTTAAATTATCCCCGCCAGGGTCTGGTACGGTTTACAGTATTGAGAACATTAAGTGCAATATTCACATCCTCAACTATCTGGAAATCGTACATACCAACACATATGAAATCGGCTCCGTTATCAAAGGCATATCTGAATCCCTGTTCAGGTTTCAGTGCTCCGGCGGCAAGAGTTTTAAAAGCGATCCAGGGCTGATCGAGAGTTGCCATGAATTCAATTGTCTCTTTGGGCTTATGGCAGAAATTATTATCCATCCATCCCTGCTCCGGAACATCCTTGTTTGCGAGGTCAACCTGCCGTGACCAGTAGTCATGTGAATGAAGGGTTTTCACCCAGAAATCGGGAACGACACCGTTCTCCACGCAGGCCATTATTGATTCAATACGATGAGCTCCCACACCGGCAGGTTTACCATAGCTGCGTATGAGATCAAGTCCTTTTTTAAGTTCATCATAGAAACCGGGTTTGTTATTGAAGATTGCCGAATCTGTCTGACCTCCGTGACTATAACATACATCAGCTCCTCCCTTAACTGAGATTTCAATCCCTTCGAGGAAATTTTTACCTGCACCGCAATCGGAAATAAACTTAATATTTCCACCTGTTTCACGCTTATATTTCTGGACTACCCTTAGTTGTGCAGGATTAGAGATTATGGCGTTTATACCACATTTCTCAGCAAGCTGGAGGGTCATCATAACCTTTTCATCGGTATGGTACATCTTAACAAGCTTATCCACATACAGGAGGTCGCGGGCATGTGCCCACCCTCCTATCAGGTTACCGCCCATTACCATCTTGCTCAGTTCGAAATCACCAATTTTCCCTTTTGGGACCTGACCTTTGAGTGAATCGAGTGATGTGAACTGAAAGCTTTTCAGTGTTGCACTTGAGACTGCATCTGTTTTTTGCTCAAGATATTTTTTCTCAAAGCTGTCCCATTTATTCTTCTTATAAACAACGTATGCAAAGGCACCAAGGAAAGGAACACTAATCAGATCGCGTAATACCTCCCTGCGCTTGCTCGAGAATTCTTCGTCATTTTTGGCAGAAGGAATGGGTGCATTTGGCTTTTCCTCCTTCCAGCTTTTGAGCATTCTGTCGGCTCCATATAGAAATCCAGCAGGTAATGATGCAATTATGATAAGCATGAATAATTCAATAAGGTTTTTGTCAACCCACTGATATGTACCCTCATGAATGGCTCCGAAATTGTATCCAAGGATAGGTGGATATGCAACGAAGTAAAAGAAAAGCAAGAGCGCTCCGGCGATTGAAGACCACCTCACGAATAATCCGATAAATAGGGAAAGACCTATAAGAATAAGCCCCCAGACATTAAGAAAATCAACAATATTCATAACTCCGGGAGAGGAAGCCATAGAATGAAAAAGATCCGCAAAGATCCATTTTGATCCCATGAGATAATATTTGGCAGTCCATCCGGGATTTATAAGCTTTGTAATACCTTCATACAGAAAATGCCAGCCGATAAGAATCCTGAGAACAGTAAGCAGGTAGGAGGAGTACTTTTTCATATCAGTTTTATAAAGGTCAATAATATCAAAAAGAAAATTAAATTCAATTCTGTGGTAAGTTAATAAAAAAATAACTTAAGAATAAAATATGTTGCAAACATGATTTATCTCTTTAAAGACAAATGATATAAGCTAACTTGGATTATTCATTGACTCCAGCCTCACCCCCTCAGTCCCACTCTCCCGATGTGAGAGGGGGATGACTCCCATAGCTTCATTAATCCCGGAATTAAGCCCCTCCCACCCCGGGGGAGGGTTCCGATAGCTATCGGAATGGGGAGAGGTCGACTGGGTCAGGAGTAAAAAGCATAGTAAATACATATATGAATTAATCAAACTAAAATTTATAATTTTATAAATTCATAATTCTATTTAGAATTTTACTCATTCTGATACACCAATAACTATAACCATTATGAAATCAAAATCATCCCGCAGAAAGTTTATAGCGCAGCTTGGAGGAACTTCCCTATTGCTGGCAGCCGGACCTCTTAATTCTATAGCATCTGATAAAACCCATGAACCTTCAAGATCATTTGTACCAAAATTCAGTCCAAGTGACAAAATACGAATTGCAACAATCGGGATGGGCATAATGGGTCATCAGGATACTGACTCAGCTATAAAAGTACCCGGAGTTGAACTGGTTGCAGCCTGTGATCTGTATACCGGCCGGCTTACCAGGGTTAAGGAAAAGTATGGCAAAGATATCTTTACCACGAGGGATTATCGTGAAATAATTAACAGGAAGGACATCGATGCTGTCATAATCGCCACAAGTGATAACTGGCATGCAAGAACAGCGATTGAAGCGATGAAAAGCGGGAAGGCAGTGTATTGTGAAAAACCTGTAGTACAGAAGATAAACGAGGGATTACCGCTTATTGCAGCACAGAAGGCGACAGAAAAGGCGATGCAGGTTGGCAGTCAGCGTGTGAGCAGCATAGTATACAAAAAGGCAAAGGAATTATATAAATCGGGAGCTATCGGACAGCTTAACTGTATAGAAGCAGCATTCGACAGACAGAATGCTCTCGGGGCATGGCAATATACAATGCCAACAGATGGTTCACCCGAAACTGTAGACTGGGACAGGTATATCGAGGGCATGACGAAAATGGCGTGGGATCCCAGGAAATTTTTCTGGTGGAGAAATTACCGTGATTTCGGAACCGGTGTTGCAGGTGACCTTTTTGTGCATCTTTTGTCGGGCATTCATTTATTAACTGACTCCTTAGGTCCAGAAACGATTTTTGCATCTGGTCAGCTGTGTTACTGGAAGGACGGACGTGATGTTCCGGATGTTATGACAGGAATCATGCAATATCCTGAATCTAAAGAACATCCTGCATTCCAGGTTATGCTGAGGGTTAACTTTGTGAGCGGTAATGGAGGAAAAGGGGTTACCCGGTTTATCGGAAGTGAAGGTGTACTCGAGATGACTGGTAACGGATTCAATCTTACCAACAGTATAATGTCAAAGGCTCCGGGAATAGGAGGATGGGATGCCATCCATTCATATCCCCAGGCAATGCAGGAGGAATTGAAGAAGCAGTACAACATGAAGTATTCAGCTGAAGAACAGAAAAGACCAACAAAACCTGGTGCTACATATGTTGAACCTGAAGGTTTTGATGAGCATCTTGAGCATTTCAAAAACTTCTTTGACGGAGTACGCGGTACTGCTCAGCTTGTTGAAGGACCAGAATTTGCCTTCAGGGCCTGTGCTCCCACACTTGCCTGCAATGACAGCTATTTCCAGGAGAAGATTATCAAGTGGGATCCGGTGAATATGAAGGTTGTTTAATAATTCCGGAGGAGCTGTATAAATTTTTTTTAACCACAGAGGACACTGAGCCTTCTCAGAGCACACAGAGGTAAATCATTGATTATATTTCCTTTGTGGCCTCCGTGAGTTTTCTCTGTGATCTCTGTGGTTAATAAATTATTAATTCTATCCTGGCTGCTGAGATTTATCCCCCCAGAAGGGATTTCATAATATAAAGGTCTAATTCTTCATAGTCCCTTTCCTTCTGACATTTCTGGATAATCTTATCGTCAATCTTTCTTGAAATCTCCAGAAGTCTCAGGAAGATCTCCCTGCTGTTGCTGAGATGCCTGGTGGCAACATTGTCCTTCTGAGTTCTCATTGCCTTGACATCCAGACCCACCATCTCCCCGTTCTTACCGTAATTGTGTTTATCAAGTATCCTCACCTGGTTGAATGCCCTTCGTAAATCAACAGATCCGAATGATTTGTCCTGGTCGAATTTCAATCCGTTCTGATCATTCAGATGGACAGTCCACAACTTGTTAAAGGACAGGGCAAATCCCATTTCATCGGAAGGATCGAGTCCTGCAAGAATTGCATGTGCGCTTTCGATGTTTACACCAACACGTTCAGGATCGCTGCAAAGCAGACCCAGAGCTATAGCATGACCTGTTGTAGGGATATAGGTATGATCCATGGGTTCATTCGGCTTTGGCTCAATGCAGACTCTTACATTCGGATCATAGGCAAGCATCTGATTGACAGCTTCTACTATCCTTTCTGTTGCTACCTTGCTGTCTTTCGATTCACGTATATAAGTACCTTCCCGTGCAAGCCATAATACTATCAGGTCGGTCCCTAACGCATTGGCAATATCAATTGAGCGCTTGCTTCTGTCTATTGCATACTTTCTGCATGCCGGGTCATTTGATGTGTAGGCTCCGTCAATTGTCCTGCTGTCTTCCCACAACCTGGGAGCGACGAACTCAGCAACTAATCCATTGTTTTCCAGAACCTTCCTTAGCTCCTTTGCCTTAGCAGCGATCTGCTTTCCTGTAAGATCATTCAGTTGAGGAACAGCATCATCATCATGAAACTGAACTCCGTCAAATCCAAGCTTTTTGTAGTACTCAAGTTTTTTTGAAAAACTGATGCTTTTTCTTACCTCCGGGCCGAACGGATCTGCCCCTTCATGAATGTTCCATGGTCCGAATGTGAACTTAAATTTTCCTGCCATAATTTTATGTGATATGTTTTATTTACCAAGTAAAAGATCAGCAGCCATCACACAAAAGATATATGTAGCTGCTCCGGACATAACATATTCAGATTGCTGCCACAAATAAGGAGTATTCTCCTTAAGTTCAGGGAAATCAGGCCTGATAAGTGCAGTACCCGACACCATTCCGCCCGGAATATATCCTTCCATAGTTCTGTTGACTCCGAATGCAATCAGAACCGACCTCGGACCTACTCCGGAAACAAGGGAGGTATTGGATCCGGGATGGCAGCCCAGAACATAATTGACAACATTCAGTATGGGCTCCCTGTCAAAAAGATCGGGATACTTCTGAACCAGGTAATAATGCTTCATTGCAAATTCCTGAATATTCCAACCCACACCCCATATTGCAGGTCTCCAGGATATCCCGAACGGAGTAACTGCAAGAGTTGAATCAAGATTTTGCCTGTATTCCTCAAGAGCTGTTCTTAAACCAGTTGTAAATGCCTCGTCTTTGACCTTGTCGGCAACCCTGGCAACACTCCAGGCACTTCTGGACGCGCTTTTTTCAATTTCAGGCTGCAAGGCCTTCAGATGAAAAGCATATTTATCCTCACCTGTTGTGTAAAGCAGCTCAGCAGTAGCAATTATCTCCTGTACTTTGGTGTCTCTTGGGACATATTCAGCAGGTGTCAGTACTGGCGGATGAGATTGTTCATACTCCCATGCTTTCCTGGCTGTTTCGAGACATTCCTTTGCAAGCTTGTCATCAAAACCAATCAGGGCACGGCTAGCGGCGGCAAGTGCAGCAGCAACCTTATATTCCAGACCTGTATCCCTGTTGGTAAATGCCCACCTGTCATCATTAACTCCTGAAGTGGTCATAGTTTTCTGATTTGGCTTCAGCTTTTTGTCATAAAAAAGCTGGTCGGTCTGTGATGCCCAGTCTCCGGTAATATTGCGACCCTCCTTATTGGCAATTATTCCATGAAAACTATGGCCGGCAGCACGATAACCTGAAAGGAGATTTAATGCTCCCTGTTTAATCTGTTGTACAAAATCAGGAACACCATCAGGTTTGTACATCTCAACATATCTCTCATCAAAATTTACATAGGTCTGATCTGTTGGATTTTTTGTCAACTCATATGCCAGGACAAGGTAATGAGTGGTGCTTGCCTGCGAACCTGCGGCAAGGTCATCATCTCCGGCATCATGCCAGCCTCCGGTATTCAGAAATGGTATCGGTGTCTGGACTTCGTATTTTGTATCTTTCTCAGGATATTGCCTGTACTGATCGACATGAACCCAATCAAGGGGTGCCTGAAGTGCATCATCGAGATGACAGGCTCCATGCCAGATCTGAGAACGGTCCTTAACCTTCACATGGCACATCTGTACCGGGAAATAAGCTTCAAGGGCTGGCTGCCAGACGCCGCTGGTAAATATGTCATTTTTAATTGAGAAGGGATATGATTTTGTTTTTCCGTATGCTACCATGTACATTCCCGGTTCTCTTACTGAAGAAAAATCAAAAATGGCATAATCATAGGCAAGAAATCTGCCCCATTTTGTAGGAAAAGCCGACAATACCTCTTCATTTCCGCCTGAACCGGTAATTTTAATAAGACTCACCTTCTCAAGATTCTTTGTCTGCGGATCAAGTTCGAGAATGGCTTTTTTAGACTGATCGGGATGATATCCAATCTGCGATATGGATATAACAGGTTCCCTGATCCAACCCGGAATTACATTCGGGGTAATAGTCCATTCAACAGCATTTTCAGTCATTCCACCCGGTATTAAAGTCTTTACCGATATCCAGTTCCCATATCCTGTACTGCGGTTATCTGTAGCAATAAGATCTGCATTCATACTCTCGATCACCACTTTCCTTTCAGGGTCTTCTCCGGCAAGTGTAAATATTCTGCCGGATCCCATTGGGACAGGCCGTAAAACACCATCAGAATCAGTGAATTTCTGGCCCAGAGTCTGCTTTGGAATATATCCGAAAGATTCACCAATGTGCCATGACTTGCCCAAATAAAGCGGCGGGAAAAACTCAATGTCGAAGGAGAGGTTTTTCTCCCATTCAGGAGGAAGAGGTTTATCGAGATCGACAGCCAGCTTTATGCTGTTACCCTCAGGCCAGATCCTGACTGCATATTTGAAGCCAAAATCTTCATAGCTCACAACCGACTTAATTACCTCGTTGACTGAATCAATTTCCCTGTTTGCCCCAAGCGGGTCAGGTATTCTTTTACCATCCACCGGCTGCATCCGTATGAATCCATTTGCAGCTATCCTTTCGCCATGCTGAATAATTTCAATACCACCTTGTCTTCCAGTAGGGTAAGAATCATGAAATGCAAGAACTGTAAGTCCGGGCTTTGCCAGGTACTCACCATCCGTGATTTTCATCCCCTGGCCTGATTTTTCATTGCCACAACCTTCAGATAAGACAAAAAATATTGTCATTAAGCATAAACTGTAAAACCCAATTTTCTTCATTTTGATAATGTTATTTAGTTTATCTTATAATGATTTATTTAGTAATCTGTCGGCAGCCAGTACACAAAAGATATATGTTGAGGCTCCCGGCATAACATATTCTGTCTGTTGCCACAGATACGGGAAAGGTTCCTTCATCTCCGGGAAATCGGGCCTTATCAGTGCAGTCCCTGAAACATTACCTCCGGGGATGTATGACCACCAGTGCATGTTGAATCCGTAAGCCGGTATAATTGACTTCGCACCAACTGCTGATATAAATGATGTGCTCGATCCCGGATGACAACCAAGAACATAATTTACAACATTGCATACTATCTCACGGTCGAATAAATCAGGAAATTCTTTGGACAGGTAATACTGGGTAGCACCAAATTCCTGGATATCCCAACCAATACCCCAAATCCTGGGACGCCATGGCACACCATAAGGATTGGTTGCCAGACTGGAATCAATTTTACTCTTATAGGTTTTTAGCGCTTCGTTCAATCCTGATTTGAATTCTTCATTATCAATATATTTTAGTGCTCTTGCAGCTGCCCAGGCAACATCACCCGGTGACTTTTTTACGACAGGCAATAACTGTACAAGACGATCTTTGTATTTCTGTTCCCCTGTTGTTATCACAAGCTCGGCGGTAGCCATGAATTCCTGCTCGGCAAGATTTCGTGGAACATATGCATTAGGCTGGATTACAGGTTCATGGGATTGTTCATAATTCCATGCTTTTACAGCGGTTGTGAGACACTCTTCTGCAAGCTTGTCATTATAACCTTTCAATATCCTGTAAGCTGATACCAGAGCTGCAATAACCTCATATTCCAGAGCAGAATCCTTATTTGTCACAACCCATCGGTCATCAGGTTTTCCTGAACGGTTTCCTCTTATCTCGTTGGGCTTAAGTGATGTATCATACAGAAGCTGATCAGATACCTGGGCAACGTCTCCGAGGAAACTCCGGCCTTCCCTTGTTTCAATTATTCCGACAGATGAATGACCAAAAGCACGGTACCCTGACAGAAGGTTTATTGCACCATGCTCTATCTGCTGAAGCAGATCTGATACTCCGTCAGGTTTCCTCAGCTCAACATAAAGAGCATCCTGTTTTACAGTAGTCTGGTCAACATTAATGCCGAATTCCTCACCTGCAAGTGCCAGGAAGAGAGTAGTCTGAGCCTGAGAACCGGCCGCAAGGTCATTATCGCCGGCATCATGCCATCCTCCCCTGTTCATGAAGGGAACAGGAGTAAAAGGCTTGTAGTTTGTCTCGGTAGTTTCATAAGTCCGGTATCCATCCACGTGTATGGTTTTAACAGGAGCCTGTACCGCATCATCAAGGTGACATGCCCCATGCCATACTCTTGCACGGTCGCGGATACGCATATGGCACATCTGTACAGGGAAATATATTTCAAGAGTAGGCTGCCATACTGATCTCTGATATACATCCGTTCCAATACTGAACGGGTCACTTTTTACATCACCATAGCTGATGGAATAAATTCCGGGATCCTTTATTCCAGTGAAATCAAAAACAACATATTTATATCTCAGAAACTTGCCCCATTCCTCTGGTACAGCTGATTTTACAGCACTGATGTTTCCATCATCCCCAATCAGATTGAGAACTGCAGTTTCAATCTTTTCAGCCCGTGCATCCAATTCAATAACGGCACGTTTAACCTGATCGGGATGATAACCGGCCTGTGAAATGCTTATCACAGGTTTTGAAATGAAGCCGGGTATAATATTCGGAGTGATGATCCACTCCATAGCACCTTTATCCACTCCTCCCGGTATTTCGGAACGCACCAGGATCCACCCTGAAAGAGATCCGTTTCTCTCATCAACAAGAGACAGGTCACCCTTTACCTGTTCTATCTGAAGCTTAATCATTGGATCCTCAGGTGCTATAACCAGTTTTGAGCCTGTGGCCATTGGCAATGATCTGGCCCTGCCGTCTGAACCGGTAACCATTGGTCCCATTCCTTCAACAGGAATTACTCCCGATTTACTGCCCAGATGCCAGGTCCTACCGGTGTAATTAACAGGGAAAAGCTGCAGATCAAATGTTGCCTTTCCCTTCCATTCTGCTGGCAGTGGTTTTTCAAGGTCAACAACAAGATGTATTTTGCCGCCTTCCGGCCATACTCTAACATCATAGTTAAAACTGAATTCAGGTACTTTCACGGTAGCCTTAATCTCTCCATTTTCCCGGTTAACTACCCTCTCTGCGGTAAGCGGTCTGGGAAATCTAAGGTCGCCGGTAAGATCGACATTAATGTATCCGTTTGAAGCTGTACGGTCATCATGATGTATGAATTCAATACCTCCCTGATCCCCTTCGGGATAGGAGTTGTGAAAGACAAGAACATTAAAGCCCTGTGTTTCAAGATACTCCTGATCTGTAACAGACCAAATTCTGTTGCCGGAATCACCTGAACAGGATGCCAGGAGAAGCACCGGAAGAATTACTGCAAGTAGTTTGAAGTGTTTCATGGTTAAGAGGTTGGTTATTCGTTTTGTTGCTGGTTGCTGGGTCTTGTTCCAGGTTCCAGGTTCCAAGTTCCAGGTTTTTTTGTTACTGAATACTTAATACTGATTACCGATTACTGATTACCATTTAAAGTCCAATCCACCAATTCGCCAATATCTGCTCCATCCGGTTCAATTCTCAGGTTTGCTGATACATTTTTTGCCTTATAAACTGAAACCGGATATTCTGTATCCTTATCTATCATCTGCTGATCAGCAGCTTCCATCCTGTGGTTTTTCATGCCTGAAAGAACAACCTTTCGTGGTGCTATCGTGGCTATAAGGTCAGGGATATCAAAAGCTGTCAGAGCCCCTCCGACACCCCATGTAAAATCGACCTCATATGGATGCCAGTAACCTCCGCCTTCCCTTACCGTAAAACCAATCCTGTAATCGCGGTTCATTGCAATTGATCTGTAGGAAGCAGGAGATCCCAGCAGAACAAGACTTTTTATTGAATTATTAAATGATGCGGCGTAAATAAGCGGTATGCATAAATCATCAATTCCTACTGCTGCTATTCTTGCAGGATCAACCTGAGGATGACGACTAAGTACATCAGCCAGCCTGTTGGTATTTGATGCCCTTATTCCGGGAATACTGTTTCCGGCAAGAATTGCCGTGTAACTGTCGGTATGTTCCCGTCCTGCAGTGTTTTTCACTTCCCCGATTCCGAGAGGATCAACAGCTGCAACAATATACCCCTTCCTGACAAGCTTTTCAATCTCACCTCCGGGAGCTGAATCCGCAGATTTCCCTTTAGGATTGAGCCATATCACAGCCGGATGTCTTTCAGTGTTATCATCCGGAACAAACAGTAATACCGGTATAGCGTAGTCATCACCTGCTTCAATTGCATACTTTCCCATAGTATACCCCTTACGCTGATACTTGCCGTTTATAAATAACTGATTATCAGTACCTGCAGGATCCTTATAGCCAGACAATTGCAAAGCCCTGGATTTTACAACTTCAAGGTGATCTTTTCTGTCTGATCTTGATGTTTCTATTGAAGCGATCTGTTTTTCAGCTATCCGTTTATTAACATCAAATATCATTTCACCTCCCAGGTGTGAGGCAATAAATCCGGTAGGCGTTACATTAAGCTGTTCCCTTGGAAAAACTTCAGCTTCAACCTCAGCCGGATCACCCTTCACATTAAGATGTTTCATGAAGAACCTGTAGATTTCATGTCTTATGTTAAGATTCAGCCAGTGCTTTGAGTCCTGCTCAAAAAATACAAGGTTATCGGTACCGTTTAAGGCAGTGTACGCCTTTTTTGCCTCTGCATAAGATTCCCTGGCACCCTGAAGACACAGGTATTCATCGCGCGACACAAATATCATTAAAGTTGGTTTCGGGGCCCTGAGTTCTATGAGGTCATCAACAGTTATACCAAGCAAAGCGCTGTGATAAAGAATTGCTTCTGCATCGGAAGCAGCTTTTGTTTCAAGAAGCCTCTTGTTTGCATTCGCCCAGCTGCATGGTATAGACACCTTTACACGATCGTCAAGGGCAGCAACATAATTAGTTACAGTACCCCCGCCCGACCATCCGGTCATCCCTATACGTTCCGGATCAACATCCTTTCTTGAAACAAGATAATCAATTGCCCTGATGCCGTCCCAGATGAAATATTTTGCACAGGAATATCCTGACAGGAATGAATAGTTTCCAAAGTAGTTATGTTCCACAACCGAATACCCGACAGACGAAAAATTCACTTTCGGATCCCAGTTCTGTACATGTTCTCCCTGGCCCGGTGGATCTATTGCAAATACCATCATTCCCTTCATTACCAGGTTATAGTTTATTACCTGGTAAAGCTCATTCCTGAAGGATTCCTGGTTATGACCAATAACGTTCAGGATTGCAGGCACTTTTCCCTTTACTTTTTCAGGCACATAAAGGCAGCCTGTAACATAGTATCCAGGAAATGACTCAAAAATAATTTTCTCAATCCTGTAGCCTTCTTTTTTAATTACCCCGGTGATCCTGGGATTTAAGGGAGTTTTTTCAGGGAAAGGACCTATTATCTCCGAGAGCTTACTCTTAACCAGTTCCTGTCTGTTTTTCCAGTCAGTGGCTGTACTTAAAGCCGAAACTTCATGATTCCTTTTGTCGTATAGTTTTACAGCTTCTTTTGTCAGCATATCAAGAAGCATATCACCCGGATTGTTCCATTTAACCCACTGCTGGAAAACATCGAGGTTCTCGGGGTCAGGTTTCAACAAGGCAACCTCATTAAGAACCGAATCTTTCTTCTGCCCGTTTAATATCACACCAAAAGCTGGAATAAGAAGGAAAATGATAATTAATTGCTTTTTTATCATAATACTAACATTAATATTATGTGACTTTTTCATTTATATTTCTTACCACCAAGGCTCAAAGACACCAAGGTTCACCAAGAGTTTGTCAGTTAGTAATATATCTTTTGTGTAACTTCGTGCCTTGGTGTCTACTATATAACTCTTTCACTAATATATTGATTTTAAGCAACTTTTCGTAATCTATCAATTTGTCTTTCAAGTTGTCTTATTTTTTCTTCTCTATACCTGTTTTGTGAGTCAACTAATTGT
>Ga0129298_10000091_pt1 | contig 28732 bp, 25 predicted proteins | sample I19B2metaG_FD_94707 | JGI IMG/M metagenome (GOLD analysis project Ga0129298, IMG submission 94707) | Lake sediment bacterial and archeal communities from Gulf of Boni, Indonesia to study Microbial Dark Matter (Phase II) - ​I19B2 metaG | ecosystem: Environmental > Aquatic > Freshwater > Lake >... | reverse complement strand
GAAATCTGGCCGAAAGGTTGGGAGTTGAGACCGGCGACAAGGTCTCCGTCTCCGGGGTCAAGCTGGAGATCGCCGGCTTCTTTGACACGGAGGCCATTGGGGACATAAGAGATGTTGACGATGTAGCCTGGTTGCCCGAGAAGGTGAATCAGCTGGGAGAAATCACTCCCTGCACTGGAGACGAAGTGATCATCACGGACACCTATACGGCTGTTAGGCTCGGTGCAGTGTTGACGAGGGCTTACATAGAGACCTCGGAGTCGCAGTCTAGAGACCTGGCCAGAAAGCTGAGCTTGCTTTCTTCCTACTATACAAAGGCATATCCGAGTTCAGATGTTGCGTACCTATATGTTGCCTCTTCGATCGTTGTGCAGGTCACGGGGTCGTCTATGGTCGTTCCGTTGGCGCTTGTCATCCTGAACATTGCCGCGGTTATGATGGCAGGAATCTACGCTAGGAGGAAGGAGATATCGATATTCTCGATGGTAGGTTTGAACCCTTCTCACATAGCATACATCTTCATCTCCGAGGCTCTGGTCGTTGGTCTTACTGGAGGCGGCATAGGATACCTTGTTGGAGTCATGATGTTCAAGGTTCTGAGCTTCCTAGGAATAAATGTGCCTACAGATGTGAAGGCATCATCCTTGGACATGGTCATGATAATAGGGCTCACAATATTCACAACAGTCCTGTCTTACCTGCTTCCGGCGCTGAAGGCTTCCACTCTGGCAACCCCATCACTATTAAGGAGATGGAAGCTCGAGGGAACTCCGACGGTTGCAGGGATATGGTCAACCGCGATACCGGCGAAGATTCCACCAAAGAAAGTCGAGGGCTTCATTGATCACCTGTGCAAAAGGATGAAGGAAGAGGAGGCTGGGATGGCTATAACAGTAAGCAACATAAGCAGGGATCTGCAGACTATTGACGGCGCCTCAGTGTATTACATATTTTTCAGGTACTCGAGGAGCGGCAGCAGGCCCTTTACCTCAGACGCCAAAGTAACCATAAAAAGAAGCAACGAAGACTATACAATATCCCTTGATTGCAGACCTGTATCCGTCTACCCACGTTTCGCCGATGCCTATGTCCACGAAGTGACATCCTATGTGAGGAAACTTTCCTTGGAATGGGTCTCCTTCGGATCGAGGCTTATGGTGCCATTAGGCGCATCCGTTGAGCCGGTAGTCCGTCTAGTAAAAGCCTACAACCCGCAGTTGGTATGGATGGTGTCCCGCAGATCGATCACTTCCAAGAAGCAGATCTCGGAGATTGAGGAGAAGCTCCGCTACCAAGGTCTATTGGTGCCTGCCATACAGCTCAGCGTTATCGAAGGAAAGGAGATGCAAGGCATGGTGAAAGAGCTGAGCACATTGGCAAAAGAGGTTGACATCATCTGCACCGACTCCGATGACGGACTCTTGAGCGTTGCCTTAACCATAGCTGGAGTGAACGAGAAGAAGAGGTTGTGCTATTTCGTGGGCGAAAGACTAGTGGAAGAGCCCACCGAGGCCTTCATGCAGCTCATGTCTGCTGGATAAACGGACTTTTTTCCGCAACGCCCGGAGCTGAGCCCGCGAAGATTGTTAACCTCCATTCTCAGCACCACAACCATTAAATTGGGATGACCCGCAAAGATATTCTGTCAAACTAGCGAGAAAGTGTGAAATATGAATAGAGCATTGAATGTTGGAGTCATAGGCGTCGGTACCATAGGAAAGGAGCACCTACGGGCATACGCGGCGACCGGAAACACAAAAGTATTGGCAATCTCCGATGTTGACGAAAAAGCTCTCAAGGGGGTCGCGAGGGAATTCAAGATAAGAAGCTACTTTACTGACTATCACCAGCTCTTGGCGCTAGATGGACTGGACGCGGTAAGCGTGTGCACGCCGCCCTTCAATCACGCCGTCTTGACGTGCGATGCCGCGTCAGCCGGGAAACACGTTTTGTGTGAGAAGCCGATGTCCATGAGTGCGGAAGAAGCCGAGAAGATGGTCAGAGCCTGCAAAAAAGATGGCGTGAAGCTTGGAATCTGTAGCGCTCGCAGCAGGTTTGATCCTGAAGTTGAGACTGCTAGGAGATATATTTCTGAGGGCAAGCTTGGCAAGATTTACTACGGAAGAGTAAGTAGCTACAGAAGAAGAGGACGACCTGGCATAGACATTCTGGTTCATTCGAAGTGGTTCATAGACTCTTCAAAAGCAGGGGGAGGAGCCCTGATCGACATCGGCTGTTACGACATAGATGTGGTGCTCTACCTTCTAGACAGCCCCCAACCGGAAGCTGTAAGCGCAATGACTTTCCGAGGCATAGAAGACCTCCCAGAACTGGACGCTCGCTTCGATGTGGAGGAACACTCGTCGGTTCTGGTAAGGTTTGCAGGCGGACCTGTTGCAGTATTCGAGACGGCTTGGGCTTCAAACTACGACAACTCCCAAGAGGCAATAATCTTGGGAACAAGAGGCGGACTGAAGATGCATCCGTTCACGTACTATACGAAGATGGATGAACAGCAAGTCGCAATCAAAACGGAACTTCCTTCTCTGTGGGGTGCGAACATGAGGTTGCTTATGGCAGACTTTGCCAAAGCCTGTCTTGAGGACAAGACACCGAAGACCCCAGGAGAGGACGGGCTGAAGGTCATGCAGGTAATCAGCGCGACTTACAAATCAGCCAAACTTGGGCATGAAGTGAAGATAGCGGAGCTATAGAGAACCTAGGCTAGAGGCGCATTCTCAGCAACCCTACAGTCTTCCCGTAACCTTCGTGTCGATCGCGTTTCCCTACGAACTCAACCAGGTATTTCCGATCTAAGGCTACCCGCTTCAAGATTCTAACGCATCGCTACGTGGCGCCGATGCTGGCTTGATGCTGCGGTGCGCCTTGCGCTATTCACAGAGCCCGGTGAGGGAGCTTTCAGCATCAGAGCAGCTCGTCAATGTTCTCCTTGATCTTCTCCATGGTGCTTACAACTAGGTCGACGGCTTCCCTTTCGCCCAGCAAGATCGGGTGGGGAAGAGTAATCTCCTCAGCAGTGAACTTCTCCGCGGCGGGAAGGTACAGTTTTTCGTAGTCTGGAACCTCAATTCCTTTGGGCATCACGCCCTTCAGGTTCTGTCTTCTGAAGGCTGGCTGCTTGTAGAGGGGCATTCCATAGCCGACGTCAGCAGGAACTCCTTCAGCCCACAGGGCTCGTAGAAACTTCTCTTTGGGAAGTCCACTGAACTCTTCTTTGTCATATCTGATGACGAAGAAGTAGTATCCTCTCCTCGTGATTCTCTCGTCCTTCTTCAGAGGTTCCACTCCCCCTATCCTCCTAAGCTTGTCAGCAAGGTATGCCCCATTGGAGTGTTTCAGTTCGACTTCTTGGGGCAGGCTCTTCAGCTTCGAAAGGAGTAAGGCAGCCTGAAACTCTGCCATTCGATAGTTCGAGCTCAGGATATGGTGCTCATATCCCGGCCTGCCGACAACCCTGCCTATGTTGTGTACCAGCCTCCCTCTTTCAGCCAACTCCTCATCATTCGTTAGAACTATGCCTCCTTCGCCTGCCGCGAGAGTCTTGCTTTCCTGAAACGAGAAGCCGCCCATGTCTCCAATAGCGCCAACCTTGGTGCCTCTCCATTCTGTGCCGTGAGCATGGGCGCAATCCTCGACAAGAAAGAGGTTATGCTTTTCTACTATGGGCAGTATCTCATCGTAGTCCGCAGGGTACCCGCCATAATGGACAACAATGACAGCCCTTGCTCGTGGTGTTATGGACCTCTCCAAGGCATTCGGGCTCATCGCCGCGGTTTCAGGATCTATATCAACAAACCTCGGGATCGCCCCAACCTCAGTTACCGCGGAAGCAGTTGCGATGAAAGTGACCGCCGGGACAAGGACCTCGTCACCAAACCCGATGCCGAGAGTCTTCAGGGGAAGCTCCAAGGCGACCGTCCCGTTGGCTACGGCTATTCCGTATCTGGCATCGTGGTAATCCGCGAAGGCCTTCTCAAACATCTCTGCCTTGGAACCTGGGAATATTCGACACCACTGCCTACTCTCCAGGACCTCTATGAGGGCCTTTTTGTCATCCTCCGTGACCTTTGGCCACTCAGGGATCTTCTCCCTCAATTCAGCCGCTTCGCATGGTCCTCCATTGACAGCTAGCTTACCCATGGTTACTCCCCAAGTCTCAGGTTGTCTTCTCCATATCTATAGATTGAACCGTATAAAAGCTTCCAGCGACAGGGCATCTGTCGGCACGAACCCTCGAGAATGGCAATCATGACTCCCAGATTACTAAGACGCTGTGAAGCAGACTATCCTAGAAGTAGCCTGTTGCTCTTCGGGCTAGTTCGTTGAGTTTCTCGAATCTTTGTTCAGTGGCTTGGACCAGTGATCGTCTGAGCTCTTCTCCCCTTGCCTTCGAAACCCTCACTTTCTTGAGTTGCCGCGCAAGTGTGTTGTCGCGGAGGGAAGATTTCGCCCACTTCTCGAAGTCTCCGTTGCGGTTGTGGAATTCTATGGACCCTAAGTCTACCTTCTCCAGAGCCTTCACGAATCCCTTCAGGCTCCAAGCCTTCACTCCCGTGTAGCGCTCTTCTCCTCTTCCTGAGTAGAAGAGGAAGGGCTCATTCGCAGCTACCGATGCAAGTCTAACCCTGTTCTCGAAGTCCAGAATTGCCGACTGCGCTGCAACGTATGCGTCTGGTGGTGAGCGGAAGGGACTGAAATATGAATGAACCACACCTGGTCCGCCGCTTGCCGTGAACATGTAGTATAGATGGTCGCTGGTCTGGAAGTACCTCCATATTCTCAGGAATTCTTCGTTTCCTGTGTCTTTGACGAGGGGCCCAAGCCGTCTTACTGATGAATAGTAAGCCCACTGCATCGTGTTTCCGAGCCAACCGCTTGCGTCCCTTTCTACGTCAGCCCATGAAACTGTGCCGCCGAGTTCCGGAACGTCGATCTCTCCAACAGTAGCGTGCCTTTCCAGGACTTCAGAAGGTGTTGCCGTGTTCAAGTGAGACCGTTTCAAGATCTCGGCGGGCAGATGCCTCAGAAAATCGTGTATGCCCGATTCAGGCCAGTGATGTTCTCCGAACGTCTCATAGTCTGGGAAGATGCATATGTAATCGCCTTGAGCTGCTGCAAGCCAGCTTGCGTATTTTGGCGCCGTTAGTGGCCATTCGCTCCACCATCTCGCCGAAAACCTGAACCCGATATCATCTGTCAACTTGTAGTTCCTCAGTAAGACCTTGATCTTTTCGCATCCTTTAGGTCTGTAGAGATAGTTCGGCGATTTCCCGTGGAGAATCCTTTCTACGCCTTCGGTGAAGATTCCTTTGTAGCCCAAGTCTTCCATGGTTCTTGCTATGGCGTTGTTGTACAGCAGCTCAGTGTTCTCAAAGACCTCAGGTTTGCAGCCGAGGAGATCAACTATTGCCTGCTGGTGCTTTTTCACTTCTTCGATGAACTCCTCTCTTTCAGCGTAGAGGCCTGCAAGCGAATGATAGTAGGTCTGGCTTAGAAACTCCGTGCAGCCAGTCTCAGCAAGCTGCTTAAAGGACTCCAAGAGGTCTTTGTTGAACATCTCGCACTGTCCGAGAAAGGTTCCAGAGATGCTGAAGGAGAATTTCGTCCGCTTGTTCTCGCCTCTATGCTTATCAATAAGATCAAGCAGTATCTGGTTGGAGGGGAAATAGCATTTCTTGCATGCCCTTTCGAAAACTTCACGATTAAGTGCAGTGTCAAAATAGTAGTCGAAAAGATCCTCATTCCTCAAGCGTCTGAAGAGCTTGTTCTCCCAAAAAAGATTCTGTCTCAGCCTGTGTGGCTGGTGAACCTCAAACACAAACACAACATCCGTCAAAGGAGCCAACCCCAACAATCCCTTTGGCAATTTCGATATTTATCTCTAATCTACCCCCATGGGAGGAACACAAGCCCGTTTCTAGCGCCACGGCTTGTGTGTGATTGGCGTCATTCTCCCACCTTCGCTGCCGGGTGCCGTATACGGAAAAAGGAGAGTTTGCCGTGCGCGGGTAAACCTTTTCTTCACAAAGTCTATATATACTCCCGTCAAGCTGGTGTCTAGGAAGCTCTCAACAAAAGCGGACCTTTGGTAGAACCTCTCCGAGCGCGGATGGTACAGATATGGTGGTCGAGCTAAGAGTCGATTCCTACGAAGCTGGCGTCGGAGCTGTCGGAGGGTTAGCTACCTTTCATAACAATCTTTACCCTAGGCTGGTCAACAGAGGCTTTGATGTTAAAACTTTCTCCATGTATTTTAGGCCTGAACTTCCGACAAGGGAAAATTTCAAAGGCGTCATAATCAGGAGACAGTCCACTGACGTTGACCTTGATGTTGCTTACGCGTGGACGTACGATATTCTGCATCAGTACGGGATCGATGTGGCATATTTGTCCCCTTCCGAGCTTTATGTGGTGCCAAGATACTTTACCAACTTCGGGGTTATACCGTCACCATACAGAATGGCGCATGCAGACCTATTTTCCCCACACGACTGGATGTCCCTCGTGAGAAGCGGCCTCTATGCATGGCTCCATCCGGACCTAGTCCAAGCAATCTTTGTTCACTCAACTGAACCGGGAAGGATAGGCGGACTTCGGCATAGAAACGTTAACGGGACCTCTGACAAGCTGAATCTAGATGATTTTGAACTGATGGTTAAGGGCGAATACGAAAACTCATTTTTCCACGGGCTCAGACTGATCAGAGACCTTGAGTTTCCACTCACGTTCAAGATACTAAGCAGGCAACTCTTCTCAGCCTTGTTCACTGTAAGCCGGATTCACAGGAAGGAGTATCTGCTTGGCTTAAGGGCTCATGGGATGAGATTCGGCCAGGTTGAGGACAGAGTCTTCGCCATCTACCACGGGGTCGACACCAAAGAATACAGGCCTATGCCGAATGTCGAGAAGAAGGGGTTTACGATAGGGTTCATCGGCAGATGTACGCCGGTGAAGGGCATCGACATAATACCGGAACTTGCCTCAGCACTCGTCAATGATGTCCCTGATGTCAGGTTTCACATAGTAACGAAGACTGAGCCTCAGAATCCCTACTACCTAGACCTTATTGCCAAGATTCATGACATGAAGCTCGGGAACACCGTGCTTGTCGACAATACTTTCTATAACGGTGAAGAGAAGATTAAGGTGATCAACTCTTGGAGCCTCATGCTGGTCCCTTCCAGATACGAGCCACAAGGACAGGTCGACTTGGAAGCCATGGCTTGCGGCGTAGTTCCAGCCGTCGGGATGGGCGGACTGCGCGAGAAAGTTGTAGACGGCTTCAACGGCATCTGGATTGATCCGAACAGAATCCAGGAAACAGCGGAGAGGATCATCCAGTTCCACAAAGGCGAGTACAAAGAAAGGAAAGCCGATGAGATCGCGCGGATCTGCAGGGAATCAGCTGAGAAGACTTGGGACTGGGAGAAGAGAGCAGACGCCCATAAGGAGCTCTACACGTACCTGGTTGACGGACGCGTCGACGACGTAACCAGGGATCTTAACGAGCTTCTTCTGCCAGAAGCAGCTGAGATATGATGACTGATACCGTGAGGGAGGGAACGCGGCTCAAGCAAAACTTTATCTCTTTTCCCGCAATATGATTGCATGTTGACGATTCCGTCGCGCGCATCTGGCAAGCGAAACGAACGGTCGGATAGGGGCAATGCGTCTTAGGACCTATGCCTTGGTCTCCATGCTCTCTCTGTTTGCTGTCTTTAGTGTGCTGGGTCAAATCCACGATCCGAATGGATTTGTGCATTTCTGGTCAGTCGTCACTTCTGTCGGATTCACGTGGTGGCCTGCTGCAGTCGGGCTATGGATTATCACACTTTATGGCGTTTACTCGTTGGCTCGATGGGTATGGAGAAGAATAGAACGGTCAGATTGAGTGGATCACTATGAAAGTCTGCATGATAACATGGGAGTTCCCGCCTAGGATTGTTGGAGGGATCGCGCGGCACTGTTGCGGCCTAGCCAAAGCTTTGGTGAAAGAGGGTCATGAAGTCCACGTGGCCACTCTGGGTTTTCCCGGCACCCCCATGTTTGAGGACCTGGAGAACGTGAAAGTACACCGGGTCAGTATCGAGTTAGGCCACCCCCACTTCATAACTTGGACCTTCATTTTCAACCACTTTCTAGAAAAGAAGATCGCAGTGCTGAACCATGACGTTGGATTCGATGTCGTCCATATTCATGACTGGTTAACGGCTCCTTCAGGCGTAGCCGCGAAGCACCATCTGGATAGGCCTCTGGTCACGACGGTGCATAGCACTGAGGTTGGACGGGCACGAGGTCTTCGCAGCCCCGACTCGTATCTCATCGACGGCTTAGAGTGGTGGATGACATACGAGGCGAACAAGGTCATAACATGCAGCAACTCCATGAGGGTGGAACTTGAGAAGCATTTCCGTCTGCCATCTGACAAGATTGCGGTGATCCCGAACGCAATAGAAATATCCGAATACAGGGGAAATGCTGACAGGGAAGCTGTTAGGAGACGCTATGGAATCGGGCCGTTTGAAAGACTGGTTCTCTTCGTCGGCAGACTTGTCCCGCAGAAGGGCGTAGAGTACCTGCTGAGAGCTGCTCCCATGATCATTCGGCAACACGGCGGGGCAAAGTTCATCGTGACAGGGGATGGCTGGTCCAGGAGCCATCTAGAGAGCATAGCTGCCTCGACAGGATATGGTGACCGAATCCGGTTTCTGGGCTTTGTGTCTGATTCAGAGCTCATAGAGCTGACGATGAGCGCCGACGCCTTGGTGGTCCCTTCAATCTATGAACCTTTTGGGATAGTTGCCCTGGAGGGAATGGCAGCCGGCGTACCGGTTGTTGCTGCGAACATAGGCGGGCTGGCCGACATAATCGAACACGATCGAACAGGAGTGCTCGTCTACCCAGAAAATCCAGAATCGCTGGCGTGGGGCGTAAACAAGGTCCTATCAGATCCGGGATACTCACAATGGCTGATCCATAACGCTAAAAAGAAAGTTCAAGAAGCATATAGTTGGAAAGCTGCAGCTAGGAGGACAAGCGAAGTATACGAAGAGGTCGCCAGGAGGTGACGATGTATGAGTGTGCGAGGCTACTCAATGCCGGACGAGATTAACTTTCTGTGCCTGCTTCATAACGTAGGGGCAACGAGCTCAGAAAGGTCATTGACGGTGGACGAGATCTCAAGGTGGACCCTCATGGAGTCTGAAAAAGTGAGGGAGAACCTAGAGAAGCTCATCAGAAACGAATACGTCACCACCATCTTCATTGGCGGAGCCGAGAGATACCACGTGACCATCAACGGCATTAGAAAAGTCCTAAGCATGTACAGCTGACGTTGGATTGCTAGGCTGCCGTACTCTTTTCCTTTCCTCGATTATCCTGCCGATGCCGACCCCACTCAATAAGGACTCACGATTGGTCTAGGAGCAGGTACCTAGCGCACTTTGAATAAGGATAAATATGTAGACTGCTATTATCTTTTCATGATGCACTGGTCTAAAGTAAAGGGGATGATGAAGACTGAAGAAAATGACCACAACTAGAGAAGATGTATTGCAGCTATTGTGGAAGGCGGAGAATCCCGCCAGCATTAAGGATGTTTCCGAGAAGCTCGGGCTAAAAGCTCGATCGGTAAACATGCATTTGCTGAGGCTTGTCCAGTCGGGGCTTGTCTCAAAGACAAAAGATGGTTACTACACCATAACGGATTCTGGCAAGGAGGAAATCGGATTCCCTAAAACCGATGGCAAACTCGCTAAGAAAGTCTTAGGGAAGGCTCTGCCTGAGAAAGCCTTCCATTTCTACAGAGGCATCGATCAGCCAACCGGGATATCCTCGGACAGCCTCACCGATTTCTGCGAGAAGATCAAGACGCTAGACATAAGATCGGTTGGATTCCATGCAGCCAGAGGAGACTTTGAAGCGTGGATTTCCTCGTTGGGGGACATTGAATTGGCTAAGCGGTTGGAGCTTATCCGCAGGGAGGGCTTAGCAGGGGAGAACCTGAGGCAGAGACTACATAAGGCCCTAAGGTCCAGATGCGACGAGCTACTTAAGAAGTGACCCAGCCACTCTTCAGTTCATACGCCCTCATCAGTACCATGAACTGGGGCTTTACGTCCCCGAGATTTCTTTTCTCCTGAATAGGTAGCTATGCGAGGAAACCTTAAGACGGGGTTGATGTCCTTCTATACGGATATATCGAGATAGGGGAGTAAAAGGAAAACAGGCGCTTGCGGCGAGGGATGGGGAATGATGGAGATAGATGGAAGCCAGAAGAGCGGAAGCGGAACCATACTGCGACTTTCAGTTGCGTTAGCCGGGATACTGAACGAGCCTCTGCACATCTACAACATCCGGAAGAAGCGAAGTCAGCCCGGACTGAGACCCCAACACCTAGAAGCCCTCATTACTGCCGCAAAGCTCTGCAATGCAGACATCAAAGGCGCTTCGCTAGGATCGGAGGAGATATGGTTCGAGCCACATGAGATCAAGGGCGGAGAGATAAGCGCCGAGATAGGCACAGCAGGAAGCATACCGATGTTGATGATGACTGTTCTTCCGCTTTGCGCCTCTGCCAAACAGCCCGTTGATCTTCACATCTTGAAAGGCGGGACCGATGTCAGACATTCGCCGGCGATAAACTATCTTCAACACATATTCCTGCAGGTTCTGTCGCGCATGGGACTCAAGGCGTCGATCCGAGTCCATAGGTATGGCTATTACCCTAAGGGGATGGGAGAGGTCACCTTGAAAGTCGAACCTTGCAGGAAGCTTTCTCCAATCAGGCTGGAAGAGTTCGGTAAGATTAAAGAAACTGGCGGCATCTCTGTCTGCACCTTCCTTGCGGACCGCAGGGTTGCGGAACGCCAAGCTGGGGAAGCTGAAAGAATCATCGGGGCTCTGGGGTATCGTCCTGAGATCGAGGTGGTCAATGACTTCTCCAATCCACTCCAGAAGGGAAGCTCCCTTGTTCTTTGGGCTGAGACAGACTCAGGAGTGTTGCTTGGAGGTGATGCGATAGGCGAATTGGGCAAACCAAGCGAGGCGGTAGCCCGGGAAGCTGCTGGAAACTTGCTTGAGGAGGTCCAAGCCGAAGCAACTGTGGACGTGCACCTTGCAGACATGCTCGTAGCTTACACAGCACTGGCTGAAGGAGAATCCGTCTATCTGACTCGTACCGTTACGGATCATCTGGAATCGAATATGTGGCTTTCAACCGCGATCCTAGGCGCTGAGTTTCACGTCGAAAAGAGGGGCCATCTCTACCGAGTTCTGAAAAAGTGAACGAGTTATTGGAGGTTGTTTGCCCATTGATCAACGCTAGAATTCGGGGGATCTACTCGACTGCGCTGACATGCCTGCTTCTCGACAACGACTTCAGAGTAGTTCAACCATCAGAGGCAATAAGAGAAAGATTCAACCTTCAGGAAAAACCGGAAGATGGCCCTCCTTTTGATCTAGACATCCACGATAGACCTGACAGACAAGGCGTAGATGCTGCTGGCCACGAAAAGGCAGTGAACGCATTCGCCGTTTTGCTACAAGCTACGCTTGATGACGCAGTCTACAAGCGCCGACTCTCAACATACCCGGCATTTGGCATCCCAAACCATCAGGCAAACGTAGAGTTTGCCCCGCAAAAAGTGGCAGTCGAAAAGGACCTTCCGTGTTCCCGGAGAAGGGTATTTTTGGATGTCGAGTTCCCGGGGTCGTCAAAGTGGACCTTGGACCGTTTCAGAGCGCTCGCAACGCCGACATTAGACGGGCATCATTTCTACAAAGCCTGTGGCGGCGGAATCTCTTCTCTCCTTGACATGGCTGAAAAGATGCTCGATGAAGGCTACGCGCGGAAAGAGGTTGAAGCCCTTTTCAGAGAGACGATAGAACGAGAGTTCCCATCTGAAGGCTCCACAATCAGTGTCGAGCACGTGAAGATCGCTGGAAAAGTTCTCAACCTCGGTCCTGCCAAGATGGCGATGTCTAACCGGAAAACCGGAAAGATCCAGCTTCTCCGAACCTTTGCCAAGAAAGGAGTTTATGACGCACTGAAGGTCAGCAAGAACACGGGAGACTACGCAGTAACGGAGATGAAGCTAGGTGAGTGGAGCTTCAGTACAAGATATTTCGCCAAAGATGGAAGATACAAAGGCACATATGCCAACATCAACACGCCTATAGAGCTATATCCGACAAAGATCAGATATGTGGACCTTGAGGCGGATGTCTGCCTTTGGCCAGATGGGAGAACCCAGAAAGTCGACCGAGAGAATCTTGACGAAATGGTTGAGCAAGGTTATGTTTCTGCGAAGTTAGCCCAGATTGTGGACGAAAGGATTGAGGAGGTTCTGAATTCCCTGAGTCTAGACCCCGAGAGGAACAGTTCTTGGGTCCGTTAGCATGGCAGAGCAAAAGATATAACTCGGCTTTATCTCTTATATCTCAAGGTGATGGCAATGAGCATGTTGAAGCTGAAGGCTTCGATGGCTGGAACCTTGGCAGCCATAATAGGGCTTTCAACGCTATTCTTCACAATTCTGCTATCGCTATTCCGTGCGCTAGACATCTATTCACTCGCGCTCTTCATTGTCTTCTTTAACATTGTACAATGGCTTCTAGCACCGTACCTGATAGAGGCTATGTACCGCGCCAAAAAAGTCTCAAAGGCCGAGGAGCCCGAACTCTATGGCATGGTGGAAAAGCTAAGCAAGGAGAGCCACATACAAGCGCCTCAATTGATGATCGCGAGGATTCCCATACCAAACGCCTTTGCCTATGGCTCACCTCTCACAGGAAACCGCGTCGCCGTAACGACTGGTCTCCTAAACACCCTAGACGGCGAAGAGGTTGAAGCCGTCATAGGTCATGAATTGGGACACTTGAGACACCGCGACGTTCAGGTTATGATGTTCGTCTCGATTTTGCCCGCCCTGTTCTATTACATTGGCTACTCTCTAGTCTGGTCATCAGCCTACACTAGAAGAGACGAACGGGGGAACGGGGGCTCTCTGGCGCTGATTGGTTTCTTGAGCATCCTGCTCTACTGGGTCTTGACCTTATTCACGCTTTACCTTAGCCGGCTGAGGGAGTACTTCGCTGATAGACACAGCGTATCTGTCGTGAGCGAAGGGAACCGCAAACTTTCCGAGGGACTTGTCAAAATAGCCGAAGCTACTGAAAGGATGAGGGGGCGCCGCCAAAACTTTGCGAACATGAGTTCGTTGAAGACGCTTTTCATATCTGACCCGGACAGCGCGAGAAAAGACTTGATGGAGCTCTACCAATCTAACGTGTGGAAGAGCGACCAGGAGCTTGTTGGCAAATACTTGAACCGAAGACTAACCGCAGCGGATGAATTCGCAGAATTCTTCTCGACCCATCCTAACATGGTCAAGCGGCTAAGAGCTCTCCAAGAGGCAGCGTAGGCAAACAAAGAAAGACCCTTCTGCATTTTTCTCCGATTTGGTTGATCGCAAAGGCTTAAATCTCCACATCCATAGCTATTCTCGTTTCTGAGGAGTATAGACCTTGAGTTTGGAGGTCGAGTTTGAAGTTCCAACGTGGGACCAGATATACGAGATGCTGCTGAACTTAGCTGAAAAGATACGTAAAGGCGACTTCCGACCGCACATAATCGTCGGAATTTCACGCGGAGGATGGCCGCCAGCGAGGGTCATGTCTGATCTGCTCGGCAACCCGGAGTTGGCAAATGTCAGGGTTGAGTTCTACTTGGGAGTCGCCGAGACCAAAAAGAAACCAGTCATAACACAGGCTGTCTCCATGCCCGTGAAGGCTAAGAATGTTCTAGTCTTGGACGATGTTGCGGATACGGGGCACAGTCTTAAGCTTGTAAAGGATCACGTGATGAGGAAGGGCGCGGACGCCGTTAAGACGGGAACAATCTACTACAAGCCTTGGAGCGTGATTGTGCCCGACTTTTACGAGAAGGAGACGAGAAGATGGATCGTCTTCCCTTGGGAGAGGAAGGAGACAGTCAGGTGTCTAGTCATGAACTGCAGAAAAGAGGGGACCTCAATAGAGAGGGCGAAGTTGAAACTCGTTGAGGGCGGACTGGACCTAAGTCTGGCTGAACGATTCGTCAACGAAGTCTTGAAGGAAGAACGCAAGTGAAGGAAGTCGAGATCTCCAGGTGGCGCATCGTCGTCCAAGGCTTCACAAATGTGAAGATCAAGGACCCAGAAACGCTCCTCGATCAAGTCAGAAAGGAGGCTAAGGGCTGCGAAGTTCAGTTCTTCGATGCGAGTCTTCTCGCGGGATTTGATCACTTATATTTCGCATTCTTGAACGCTTCGAGAGCTTTCGAGACTGGAAGGAACATATCGAAGAACCTCTCCGTGGAAGCCCTTCTCTGCGCCTCGGGACAGCATCAGATCAGCAGAGCCATAGAGATCCTAGGAGTAAAGCCGAATTCGGCACGAATTGCGGTCACGGTCGCTGCTCACTCACTCGAGAAAGCGATTGGGACATTGAACAGGATTTCGGATTTCCTGCAAGGCAAGAGAAGCGATGAGGTGATTGAACTCACAGAGGAGAAAGTCAAGGTTATAAAAGCGGCTTTCGGCATAACCGATCTCGAGATTGAGGCGACGCTTAGAGAATCAGAGAAGGATGCAGTAACCGGCCTTCTGATCGAACGAGGAGCGCTACTAGCCACTCACGGTTGACTTGGTCTCTCTTTTGCGACTGAAAGAATGTCGTTGGGCCTGATAATGGAAACTCCGGTCAAGCCGCCGACGACTTGAACTAGCACTATCTTATCCGGATTCTCGAGGTCTACCTTTCGGTCTATACCTTCTGCAACAGCCTCAACTATCTCCTTTGTCGGAAGCTCTGTGTGTCTCTTCTCGACCGTGACGCGGAAGGTTTCTTCCTTCGATATCTTGGCGGAAAGGCTGAGACTAGCCCCTCCTATGTCTTCCAGTTTGGTACGGACCACAGCTTCGATGGGAACGACCTTCAGGGTGTAACGGAACTCCCAGGGCCGGTCCTTCACCATCCTCCTCAGGTCCTTGACAACCCTGAAGGGGCCTAAGGCAGTTTTGGCCACGATCAGCCCGGAAACGCCGCTTCTTTCCACTAAGGCCTGCTGGTCGCCAATCTCTCCGAGCAAGAACCAGAGTTCTGAGCATGCATCATTCTCGTAGCCTCTCGAAGTGGAAACAAGAAGGTTAAAGTCTGCGAGGACCATTGCCAACGCCCGCCGACGATCTACAGTGTCAATAGCCTTCTCTGGTCGTCCTTTCTTATTTGCTTGCTGTGACAGACGAGCCGCGACTGGGCTCGCTAGCAAGGCTTGGGGCCATCTTGCGGCTTCAGCCCACGTATGAAGTCTGTCAGGTGTTTCTGTGTCTCCGGTCCTTTGGCGAAGTTCGAAACCCTTACGCCAACTCTTCTCGCCTCTTGTCCAACCTCAGCCAAGAGTCTCTCGAAAAGCTCCGCAGTGGCTTCTTTAAGGACTTCCAGATCGTCAGTAGGGGTCTCGAAGCTTCTCGAACGGCTGTGGATGCTCATGTCTCTTAAGACTGCGTATACACTGACAGATTTGAAACTTAGACCCCTTTCGATGAGCGTCGCGCAAACGTCTTCGCAAAGCTCGTTAGCTTTTTGCATGACGGCGTCCAGATCTCGGGTGTCTTCTTTCAAGGTCACAATTCTGCTGATGGATTCAGCCTCACCTCTTTCTTGGACAGGCGATTCGTCTATCCCGTGCGACGCGGTCTGAAAATAGCCTGCAAGGTTTCTGCCAAAAACTTCGATCAGCTTCGTGACGTCGTATCTCGCCAAGTCTCCAATCGTTCTGATCCCTAGCAATTCCATCTTCCCACTGGTTTTTCTTCCGACGCCGATCAGGCGGTCGACTGGGAGAGGAGCAAGAAAACCTTCAACCTCGTCTGGCTTCACGACTGTTAAGCCGTCGGGTTTCCGGAAGCTCGCAGAGATCTTAGCGACGAGTTTGTTGGGAGCGACGCCACCGAAAATGTGAGCCCCTCTCGAGCCTTTACTTCCTCCTTCATTTTTCGCGCCAACTCTTCTGCCGCCTCAAAGCCTCTGTTCACCCTCTGGGTCACATCCAAGTACGCCTCGTCTATGCCAACCTGCTCGAAACTGTCAGCATAACTCTCCAGAATCCTCACTATGTTACCTGAGACTTCTCCGTAGAAAGCATGGTCAACAGGAAGAAAAACAGCGTCTACTCCCTTCAGTTTCCTTTTCGCCAAGAAGATGGGCATTCCAGACCTTACCCCGTATTTTCTGCGATGTAGTTCGCTGTGCTTACGGCGCCGCTGTCCTCGGTTCGCCCTGAATACACGCACACAACCACAGGCTTCTCCCTGAGCGAGGGGTTCCTCCTTTCCTCGCACTGGGCGAAGAAGTAGTCCAAGTCGACCAACATCACAACTCTCGTCCGCAACTAAGCTACCCCGCAAACGGGAACACTATACCAAGAAAGGATGCCATCGCCCTTTTAACCGCTTAGGACCGCTAAGCCACCTTTTCGAATTGCTGCTTCCCAGTCTGGCACAAGGTCAACCGATGTCTCACCAATCAGACCCTTAGCAGAACAAAGAAAGATCGGTTAGTGGTCAGTGGAGTAACTCACGTGTCACAGCCTAGGCTCCACGCCGTCGCCACACATCATCCCAGTTACTGTTTTCGGTTCGCCCTTATTTATCTGTTCCTTCCAAGCCCGCAGAGAAGCGGACAAGTTTATTAGCGTGCCCTTGTCTTATCTTCTGGAAACCTGTTTGGAGGCCACCTAACACGAGGATCGCCGTCATCGACAGAGATAGATGCAAGCCTCGACGTTGCGGTAGGGTGTGCCATCGATTCTGTCCGATGATAAGAAGCAACATCGAGGCCATAAGGTTCGAAGGCCGAATGCCGGTTATCTCGGAGGTCCTATGCACCGGATGCGGCATCTGCGTCAAGAAATGCCCGTTTAAAGCTCTGTCCATCGTTAACCTGCCAGACGAACTCGAAGGGGAATGTACCCACCGTTTTGGACCTAATGCCTTCAGACTCTTCCGTCTTCCAGTTCCGTCGCCCGGAGATGTACTTGGGTTAGTGGGACAAAACGGGATTGGCAAATCAACGGCTCTCAGAATCTTCTCAGGTGAGGTCAAGCTGAACCTAGGGGACTATGCTCGTGCGCCTGACTGGAGCGGGATCGAACGGTATTTCAGAGGTTCAACTCTCCAAACCTACTTCCAAGAGATGAGTCAAGGCAAACTCAAGGTAGTCCACAAGCCGCAATACGTAGACAGGATTCCGAAAGTGGTAAGCGGAGAGGTCCACGAACTCCTTGAGAAGGTTGATGAACGAGGCAAACTGGCAGAGGTCTCCAAAGCGCTTCAACTAGATGTCATCTTACACCGACAGATCGATGTTCTAAGCGGCGGCGAACTGCAAAGAGTCGCCCTAGCCGCCACAATGATCCGCGAAGCCAACGTGTACCTTTTTGATGAGCCTTCCAGCTACCTTGACGTGAAGCAGCGGCTGGAAGCTGCCAAGGCGGTGAGGAGACTCAAAGATGAGGGCAAGATGATCGTTGTAGCCGAACATGACCTGGCTGTTCTTGACTACCTTTCAGACTACGTTTGCATATTCTATGGGAAGCCCGGAGTCTACGGGATCGTCTCCAACGTTCATGGGGTCAGAACGGGCATCAACATATACCTCGAAGGATTCACGCCCGACGAAAACCTCCGTTTCAGGAAAGAACCCATAAGGTTCCACGTCAAGCCTCCCTCAGCTGGTGTACCGGCAAGCCCGCCTCTGCTGAAATGGGACGAGATGAAGAAGACCTATGAAGGGTTCGTGCTGGAAGTTGAGTCCGGTGAAGCCCGTCAAGGAGAGGTCGTTGGGATACTCGGACCAAACGGGATTGGGAAGACAACTTTCGTCAGACTCCTCGCAGGCATTGAGAAGCCTGACCCTGAAACACCGCTGATGGAGAGCATTCTAAGCGTCAGCCATAAGCCTCAGTACATATCCTCGGAGTTCGATGGAACTGTTGAGGACCTTCTGAGAACCGCAGCGAAGGAAGATTTCTCCTCAGGCTGGTACCAGAGCGAGATCGTACAACCGCTCAGCGTAGACGCTGTTCTGGACCGCATGGTCGGGGAGCTCAGCGGCGGCGAACTGCAGAGAGCAGCCATTGCGGTATGCCTGTCAAGGAAGGCTGACCTGTACCTTCTTGACGAGCCCAGCGCTTATCTCGACGTTGAAGAGAGGCTGGCTATGGCCAGAACGGTGAGACGGATAGTTGAGGGAAGGAACGTCACGGCTTTTGTTGTCGAGCATGATGTTGTAGCCCAAGACTTTCTTGCTGACCGGCTCATGGTCTTCACGGGCGAACCTGGCGTCAAAGGCTTAGCAGAGACTCCGACAAGCCTGCTGAACGGGATGAACAACTTCCTCAAAGAGATGGCTGTAACCTTCAGACGAGACCCGACGACAAAGCGGCCCAGAGTAAACAAGGAAGACTCAAAACTTGACAGACACCAGAAGAAAGCAGGCCAATACTACTATGTGACCTGAAGGACACAGCATTTCTCAGGCAAAACATAAAATGAGGCAAGTGCTATTAGGCTTCAGAGATCACTAGACGTCTGTTAAGAGCGTGATTGGGTTGGTTGAGGTCAGAACTCCCATAGTTCTCGTGAACTTCAAGACGTATGTTGAGGGTACCGGCGAGAAAGCCCTCAAGCTGGCAAAAGATGCGCAGAAGGCGAGCATGGAGACCGAAGTCTGCTTCGGCGTGGCGCCTCAGTTCGTCGACATTCCAATAATAGCCCGAGCTGTGGACATTCCGGTTTTCGCTCAGCACATCGACCCAATGAAGCCTGGAAGCTACACAGGTCATATTCTGCCAGAGTCTGTGAAGGAAGCCCGCGCCGTGGGCACGTTGATCAACCATTCGGAGAGGCGTCTGAAACTCGCGGACATCGATGAGGCGGTTGCTCGGGCACGTGAAGTCGGCTTGGTCTCCGTTGTATGCACGAACAACACCGCCGTCAGCGCATCTGCGGCATCTCTTGAACCAAACATGATCGCTGTTGAGCCTCCTGAACTAATTGGCACGGGGATTCCGGTTTCGAAGGCGAAGCCCGAGGTCGTAACCAGCACAGTTGAATCGGTGAGAAAGATCAACCCGAAAGTCGTGATCCTTTGTGGAGCCGGCATAACAAACGGCGAAGACGTTGCAGCTGCTCTAAGGCTGGGAACAGAAGGGGTCTTGGTCGCAAGCGGTATCGTCAAGGCGAAGAACCCGTACAAGGCTATGCTAGAGTTTGCAGAGGCAGTGACGAGACGGTAGACTCGGCAATAACAACCTGAACAGATGCCTTAGGTTGACATCCTCGGAGTGCAGACATGGGATTCAGGAGGTCTGCGACTCCGCCAATCTTATTGCGGCTAAGGAATGAGGTATGCAGAAACCTTGTCAGATCTCAACCGGAAAGCTCCACATCTTCTACTTCTGTGGAAGCGGAGTCAGCAATGTAGTTTACCATTCCCAAGTGTCTAGAGACAGGAACGCGGCAAAACTTATATGAAGGCGAGCCTGCCAGAAGAAGCGACAAGACATACTGGTACAGCATATCCATCAGAAAGCCAGCCTCATCAAAAACCATTTAACAGCATCAGCCGAATGATAGCTAGACGCGGGAAGATGAAGAAAGTTGCTGACGAAGCTGAAAGAGACTGTGCAATCGTGGATCGAGGCTGAAGCCAGAATGGCACAGAGGGCTGGATTGACTCCAAATCAGGTCAGCGCGCTGGGCGTCGTCTTTGGCGTAGCCTCGGGTTTAGCCTACTGGCTGACAGGGTTGAGCCTAGGGGACTTGAGCGCCTACAGGATGTACTTGCTCCTAGCGGTCCTTCTTCTTTTGGCTTCAGGATTCTGCGATGCATTGGATGGTACGTTGGCAAGACTATATGGAAAGACCTCGGTTCTTGGTGGTTTCATGGATTCTCTGCTCGACAGGTATGTTGACGCACTGGTCTACCTCGGTCTGATACTCGGCGGCCTATGCGATCAGTTCTGGGGGCTCCTTGCCTTAATCGGCTCTCTGCTCACAAGCTACGCCCGAGCCAAATCTGAGGCTGCGGAAGTACCTATGGAGACAGTTGGCATAGTCGAACGGGCGGAAAGGCTCCTCATAGTATCCGCAGCGAGCCTTCTTAGCTTAGTCTGGACCGAAGCCTTGGGACTAAGCGTAATCCTCCTCGCTCTGGCAACAAACTTCACAGTGCTGCAGCGAGCAATCTATTTCGTAAGAAAGGCTAGATCTAAGTCCAACGGGTAGAGCCTTGATCGGCAGCCGGGATTCCCCGCCCTAGTATCGGGTTCGGAATCTTCTCGTGTCCTTTGCTCTCACTTTAACGATCCCGCGGTGCACCGCACAGGACACGCAGTAGTACTTGGTAGCGAAGTGGCTTGGGAGATACGCGCCCTTCTGGCGAAGCTCCTTAGACAGAACTGGATCGACTAGTGAAAGCCTTCGAGTGGACTTTTTGGCTTTGTCCCGGGGAACAAGCTCTCCGCAGCCGCTGCACTGGACAAGGCTGCTTCTACCCTTCTGACCCTTCGAACGTCCTCGGCTCTTTCGTTTGAATGGCATGGTGTTCACGTAAGCTCCTTTCTCTCGCGCCTACTCTAGGTAGAATAGAATTGCATTCTTAAACCTTGCTGAAAAATTGAGGCCCGCTCTGCTGGTGAGATGGCTCCAGTCTTTTGCCGCAATTGGGACAGTAGTCTGCCTCTGGCGTAACCTTGTGGCCACAGTTGGGGCAGAAGCTTATCCATTCCGCCATTGCTGGCGGCAGCTTCCTTCGTTCAGCCTCTTCTCCTGCCATGTATAGTCGTAGCCTTCTTCTCAGCAGGATCAGCAGAGCTAGGGCGACAATCCCCACGATAAGCATGCCCCGCGGGTTGTCTAGGCGGCTTGTGTCGAACTCTTGAGTCGGACTCAACACTATCAGAAAAGATACCGCTCCTGCCGATAATGCGAGCTTATGACAAAGAGTGCCTGCATCCCACTTGAGGCGCCTCAGAAAGTCGAAGATGCCGACTACTAAAGCCATGCCAATCATCATAAGAACCGGCGGCTGAGGGACAATGTAGGCCCCAGCCATAAAGAGGAAAAAGAGAGACGTTGCCACCAGAAACCCTATCAGTGCCATTCGCGAGGGTTTCAGGGGGCCTTTCCTCCCTCTCTTGCCGATATTCGATGGCATTCTCCAAGCCAAAAACAGGAGCACTACCACAACTGCGAAAGCGAGCATGTATTGCAGTAAGGGAGGTTTGTAAGCCGTTAGGCCAGAGTATCCAAGCGCCGTCACCGCTGCCAAGAGGACGGCTAGACCCGCGAGTTTCTTGCTGCCAATCCAGCTCTCACTTCTCCTGTCCGGAAAGGCAAGCTCCACCAGCGTTATCGGAATCGCTATGCTGAAGGTTGCGTGGTAGATTGTGAGCCACTCAGCCCACACCCAATTCACATCGCGCCACCTGCCGTAGACGCCCAGTATGCCAAGATCCATCCAATCCGGGTCGAAGAAGCTCTTCACCATGAGACCCTCTTCGATTATTCCGTAAGCAGCGCCCAGAATGAACATTGAGACATATCCCTTATTCCACCTGACCTTAAGCTCACGAACAATCAACGCTCCGCTGCCATACAATGAACTGAGTAGAAGCAAGACGAAGGGGTTGAAGAACTCTACCGGCGGAGAGGAACCTGAAAGGAGCTCACCTATGGCGGGCGCAAGGAAGAAGAGGACAAGAGCCGGTGAGATCCGCAACTTAAACTCTCTCCACAGAACACGCCTCATGATGGCCGTGTTCATTGCACAATCCTTCATGTCGAGGGGATATTTCTTTCCTTCGGACACATGGTCTAGACTTCTATCACACACAAGAGGAAGAGGAGCTGCAAGCCCTGCGGAGGCATTCCATCCGGAAGTCTGCCTTTCGCAGCCTTAATATGCCTTGTGCCTTACGTTTTGGCGATAAGGCATGTTCGACATAGTAACCGTCGGCCACTTCTCAATCGACTACATAAGGCCACCTGGAAGGCGTGTATCAAAACCAGCATTAGGTGGTCCGCCAACATACGTCTCTCTCGCTGCAGGAAAACTGGGCGCAAAGGTATCAGTCGTCTCAAAGGTTGGGGAAGACTTTTCTCCGAGTTTCACTGAATGGTTGAAGAAACAAGGCGTCGATCTCTCCGGGCTAAAGAAGGTCGCAGGCGCCTCCACGACAAGCTATGCCCTCAACTACTCCACGGCGGGCGAACGCCAGCTCGTCTTGAGAAGCAGAGGTCCGCCCATAGAACCCGAAGACATGGAGGGCCTCGCCAAAGCCAAAGCTATCCATGTGGCGCCCATCGCTAATGAGATAGGCCCAGAAACGGTAGCAAGACTGCGAACTCTGACAAGTCTACTCTCAATGGACCCGCAAGGCTTTCTCCGCCGGTTCAAAGAAGATGGGACAATGTACCTAGAAGGAATAAGGGACCCTGAAATCGTTAGAGGGGTCGATGTGTTTAAGGCGTCGCAGCGCGAAATTGAAGCAGTCACTGGCGAATCGAGCCTCGAAAATGCAGTCAAGAAAGTTCACCAACTCGGGGCTAAGATTGTGGTGATGACCAAAGGACCAGAAGGCTCACTGGTGTACGTCAAGAACAGATTGTACCGAGTTCCAGCGTCAAAGCCCAAAGCCGTGGTCGACACAACTGGATCAGGCGACGTCTTCATAGGCGCCTTTTTGGCAGAGTACGTCAAGGGAAAAGACCCGTTGTGGTGCGCTTCCGTTGGTTCGGCAATGGCGTCCTTCGTCGTCGAAAAGATTGGTCCCAGGGGGTTTGGTTCGCGCAAAGGGGTGTACGAAAGAGCTGCGCAAGTCCACGAGAGGATATCCGTCGTCAGCCAGAATACCAGAAACGTCTTTAAGCCTACGTAACGCATGATCAATCTGGGTCATTGTTGGAAAGCTGGTGAACGGTGAGCATCATGGGCAAAGTATCTAAAGGAGCGAAATGCAGTGTTGAGGGATGCGGAAAGGAGGCGACACGTTCGCTGCACATTGACAGCGTAACGGCAGCTGGTCTGAAAGCTCAAGGAACCAGACGGGCATATCTCTGCAGGGACCATTACAAGGACTATAAGAAGGCGACAAGGAAAGAAAAGATGCTCGACAAATGGCGATACAGAGCCCCAAAGCCCCAGCGTTTCAGAACATCAGTTTAACTAAGCTACCAAGCATTTTGGTAGAGAGTAGGCGTCAACGCCTTCTCGGCGACAGGTTCCATTGGCTCAGTGATGAGGATGGGAACGTACCCCCTCCCCAGAGTCTCACAGACTGCTTAAATATTCTCCTCAAGGAGCTCTGACTCAAGGCAGACATTGGAATCTATAGGACAGCGAGCGGAGGCAAGAAGCATGGAGTTCCTAGTTCTCACCTCTCGTTACGTTAGGCAAGGTGAACGAGAAAGAGTGATCATGCAGGCGGTTATAGAAGCTGCCGAAGCAATAGGCGTAGATCGGATTGTGATGAGGAGAGGAAACGTGTACAGCACAGGTGTCTACGTCGACGACGGAAGTGAGAAGGCTCTACTCTACAACGACTGGGACAGAAACTGGGACCGGAAGAAGATTTACGACAGCATAATGGCTTCCGTCCGATCATCCCCAAGCCTCAGGCAGAAACGCCAACTCATCTTGACGCTTTCATGAAAAAGCACAAGATTTCTGGGCAGAATCAGGCAAACCGCATCGCACTTGGCTCAACGCGCCCTCAGTTTCTACGTCTAGCAAAGCAAAAGCTCACCGTCCATCAGAGACGGCGATGGCTCAGAAAAATCTTTATCTGACAAGCCAGCGTTAAGACTGTTAGACACATTGCCTAGATGAGGTCTCGAGATTTGAGGATACTTCAGCTTCACTCTAACTTCATCGAGTATCGGCCCGTTGAGAAGGAGATTGTTTCAGCCGAGGAAACCGAACAGAAATCCGTCCGTCTCGTAGAACTCGTCGTTCTTTTCACGTGTGTCGAAGAGGGCGATGCAGCTGAAGCTGCCCACAAAGCGATAGACGACCTCAGGGAATGCTTGGCCACTATAAAGTCCGATAGAATCTTGATTTATCCTTATGCGCACCTGAGCGGCAACTTGGCAAGCCCTTCTGAGGCTTTGAAGGTCCTCAAAGAGATGGAAAGCTACGCGAAGAGTCTGGGGATGGAAACCTACCGCGCCCCCTTTGGCTGGTGCAAGGAGTTCTCGCTCTCTATAAAGGGTCACCCGTTGGCCGAACAGTTCAGAACCGTGGTTGCTGGAGAGGCGAAGGGAGCCGAGTTGGTCTCTAAGGCTCTTGAGGCTGAAGAGAAGATCAAGTCGTACTGGTTCATCCTCAGACCGGACGGAGAGATGACTCCGGTGGAAGAGTTTGACTTCACTGGACACGAGAACCTAAGGAAATTTACGAATCACGAGATCTCAAAGGTTAGGGCAGTCCAACAGGTTCCTCCTCACGTGAACCTTATGAAAAAGTTGGAGCTGGTCGATTACGAGACTGCGACCGATCCGGGGAACTTCAGGTGGTACCCGAAGGGCAGGCTGATCAAATCCCTGCTTGAACAGTTTGTCACGGAGAAGGTATCTGCCTATGGTGGCATGGAAGTCGAGACCCCCATAATGTATGATCTTGAGCATCCCAGTCTGGCAAGCTATCTACACAGGTTTCCAGCTCGGCAGTACATCATCAAGTCCGACGACAAGGAGTTCTTCCTCAGATTCAGCGCCTGCTTCGGCCAGTTCCTAATGGTTCACGATGCCCAGATGTCGTACCGTCAGCTGCCGCTTAGGATCTATGAGCTGACGAGGTACAGTTTCAGAAGAGAGAAAAGTGGAGAGCTTTCTGGACTCAGAAGGCTCAGAGGCTTTACGATGCCTGATTGTCATTCGCTGTGCGCTGACTTGAACCAGGCGAAAGAGGAGTTCATCGTAAGATTCAACCTAAGCATGGAGACCATGGAAGGCATAGGCCTAACCTCGGATGACTACGAGTTAGCCGTCAGGTTCACCAAAGACTTCTACCAAGAGAACAAAGAGTTCATCGTCTCCCTCGTGCAACTCATTGGCAAACCTGCCCTCGTGGAGATGTGGGATGAGCGGTTCTTCTATTTCGTCCTGAAATGGGAGTTCAATTTCGTAGACTACCTTGAGAAGGCTTCAGCGCTTTCGACCGACCAGATCGACATTGAGAACGCTGAAAGATACGGCATAACCTATGTCGACGAGAACGGGGAGAAGGGAATTCCGCTAATCCTCCATTGTTCTCCCAGTGGCGCCATAGAAAGAGATGTGTATGCCATGTTAGAGAAAGCATACATGGAACAGAAGAAGGGAAAACCTCCGATGTTGCCGCTTTGGCTCTCCCCAACCCAAGTCAGGGTAATCCCAGTCTCTGAACACTTTCTTGCAGAGGCTGAGAAGATAGCTGAAGACATTGCAGGGCAGAACGTACGGGCCGACCGGGATGATAGGCCTCTTACAATGCAGCGGAAGGTGAGAGAAGCTGAGACGGAATGGGTTCCTTACATCGTCGTTGTCGGAAAGAAGGAGATCGAATCCGGCGTCCTGGCTGTAAGAGACCGGCAGCTCTCGGAAGCCGGAAAATCAGGAAGAATCAGGAAGATGAAACTCGAGGAGCTGGTTGCCGAGATAGGGGAAAGGACTAAGAACAAGCCTTTCAGACCCTTGCCGCTTCCCGCGGCCCTTTCGAAGAGACCTCGCTTCTATGGGTGATCAAGTCTCCTCTTCTTCGGGGTTGTCTGCAAACAGATTTATATTATGTTTCGCAGCAATTAGAGTTCAATGTGAGGTGCATGCAATTTGTCTCGTAAGGAGCTTCTTGTCTATGTCGATGGTGAATATTATCAAAGATCAGAAGCCAAAGTCTCCGTCTTCGATCACGGTCTCTTATATGGGGATGGGGTTTTCGAAGGCATCCGATCCTACGGCGGCGTTGTCTTTAAGCTGAAGGAGCACATAGACCGACTCTACAGGTCAGCAGCCGCGATCATGCTCGAGATACCGCTAACGAGAGAAGAGATGACCAAAGCCATTCTAGAAACGCTCATGAAAAACAACCTGAAGGACGCTTACATCCGCCTGATAGTCACCAGAGGCGTCGGAGACCTTGGGCTCGACCCTAGGAAATGCCCCAAACCTTCCATCATAGTCATAACAGTACCCCTCCTCCAGCTTTACGATGAAGAGAAGAGAAGGAAAGGCATGAGCATGATAGTTTCGTGGGTGAGAAGGGACCCGGTTGATGCGACGACTCACGAGATCAAGTCGCTGAACTACTTGAACAGCATTCTCGCAAAGATCGAAGCCAATAATGCGGGCGCAGATGAGGCGTTGATCCTTGACACGCGGGGTTTCATCAGCGAAGCAACAGGAGAGAACATCTTCATCGTGAAAGACGGAAGACTCATAACCCCCCAAACATCAAGCGGACCCCTTCCAGGAATCACTGCAGGCGTGATTACGGAGCTGGCTGAGAAGCTGGGCTATCAGGTGGTTGAGAGGGGGATTACGGTCGCCGAGCTATATGCCGCCGACGAGGCTTTCCTCACTGGAACAGCAGCCGAGATCATGCCGATAAGAGAGGTGAACAGGCGGAAGATAGGCGAAGGCAAGATGGGACCGGTCACCGAGAAGCTCCTCCAAGAGTACAGTAAACTTGTGAAAGACCCGAAAGAGGGAATACGCGTCCGGTAGATGACGAAGATGCGGGTCCTGCTCCTGACTGAGAGGGAGATAGAACCGCTACTCTCGATGAGCGAAGTTATGGAAGCTGTTGAAACAGCCTTCCGAGAGAAAGGAATGGGACATGCCCAGATGCCTTCGAAGACATACCTAGTCTATAGTAAGCACAATGGCGATCTGAGGGCGATGCCCTCTTATCTGGAAAGGCTTGGCATATCCGCCGTAAAGGTTGTGAACTCCCACCCCGACAACCCCGCCAAGTTTGGTCTGCCAACAGTCATGGCGACGATAGTGCTTGTGGACCCGAGGAACGGTGCGCCGCTGGCAATGATGGGCGGAACGTGGATCACCGCTATGCGGACAGGGGCTGCTGGCGGAATTGCGGCGAAATACCTAGCACGAAAAGACTCCAAGGTTGTCGGCTTCGTTGGCGCAGGCACCCAAGCCCGCACGCAGCTAGCAGCGCTTCTGGCACTATACGGCGAACTTGGAGAGGTCAGGGTCTGGAGTCGAACTTCGTCAACCAGAGAGAAGTATGTTTCAGAGATGGAGGCAGTATACGGCGAGCAAGCTCGGATAGTCTCGGTAGAGAACGCAAGAGACTCCGTGGAAGGCGCCGACATTCTCGTCACCTCAACTCCCTCCAGAGAACCCCTAGTATCAGACAAATGGGTTTCATCTGGCATGCACATAAACTGCATCGGCGCAGACGCCCCAGGCAAGGAGGAACTCGACCCCAACATACTTAGGCATGCGAAGATTGTGGTTGACGACTGGGAGCAAGCCTCGCACTCAGGAGAGATCAATGTTCCGCTGGCTGAAGGCACCATTACCAAGGAAGACGTTTGGGGCGACATATGCGAGATTGCTGCCGGGTTGAAGCCCGGTAGAACTTCTTCCAACGAGATTACGGTTTTCACCTCGACGGGCATGGCGGTGCAAGACGCCGTGACTGCGAGACTTGCCTATGACAAAGCTACTTCAAGAGGTCTAGGCCATTCAATCGAGTTGATATGAGCCCTCCGATACTGCCGTGCTTCAGATTATGCTATGGTCTAGGCGAGCTAGGGAGTCTGAACAGAGAGGAGAACTGCAGGACAAAAGACGCTAGAAATCGGTCTTCATTTTGTTGGCGGTCTGACCTGTAAGACTTCTTTATTCACAAGGTTGGGTGGAACCCGACCCTCCTCTATGGCGACCATGTTCTCCGCCGCCATAACCGCCATTTTTGTCCTAGTTGCTATGCTTGCGCTTGCGATGTGAGGAGCTGCAGTAACATTCTCTAGTTTAAGCAAGGGGTTCTCAGGGTCGATGGGTTCCGTTTCCCAGACATCCAAGCCTGCGGCCCATATCCATCCCTCTTTGAGGGCTTTGTAAAACGCTTTCTCGTCGACCACTGGCCCGCGGGATGTGTTGATGAGGCAGGCAGTCTTCTTCATGAGTTTGAGAGTCTTCTCGTTTATGAGGTGGTGGGTTGAAGGGAGTAACGGAACGTGGACTGTCACGAAATCAGACTCCTTCAACAGCGTTTCCAGATCCACGTACTTGGCGCCGAGCTTCTTCTCGAGCTCTTTGTTCCTGATGATGTCGTAGCACAGTATCTTCATGTTCATCCCTTTCGCTCTCTGCGCCACCGCTGCACCTATCCTGCCGGTGCCTACTATGCCGATCGTCTTTCCCCAGATGTCCTGACCAACCATCATCATGAGACCCCAGGGCACCTTCCATTTTCCAGCCCTAACATACCTGTCGGCTTCAACGACCCTTCTGGCGACAGCCATCAAAAGCGCAAAAGCGAAGTCTGCTGTGGTCTCTGTCAGGACTCCGGGCGTGTTGGTTACGTATACTCCTTTTCTTGTCGCTGCTTCTACGTCGATGTTGTCGAACCCGACTGCTACTTGGCTTATCCCTCGGAG
>Ga0129298_10000089_pt1 | contig 28804 bp, 31 predicted proteins | sample I19B2metaG_FD_94707 | JGI IMG/M metagenome (GOLD analysis project Ga0129298, IMG submission 94707) | Lake sediment bacterial and archeal communities from Gulf of Boni, Indonesia to study Microbial Dark Matter (Phase II) - ​I19B2 metaG | ecosystem: Environmental > Aquatic > Freshwater > Lake >... | reverse complement strand
CCCCCTTGGTCCCCCTCTCCCGATGTGAGAGGGGGATGACTTCCAGAGCCACATCCATCTTGGAATTAAGCCCCTCCCACCTCGGGGGAGGGGTTTGGGGAGAGGTCGACTGGGTCAGGAGTACAAAGCGTAATAAATACATTTATGAATTAATCAAGATAAATAACTCGTGTCTATGCTATTTGACACAAATTTCAGGAGTAACAAAATATTTCATACATTTATCACTGTTATTTTATTAACAGAAACCCTAAACATTTCCGGACATGAGAAAGAAACATCTTAATTCAATCCTGCTGTTGTTTACTCTTATCCTGCTGACTGTATCATGCGGAGGCAATAAAAAGGATAAGTTACCTGAAACCGGCAGCGCTTCACTTGTAGAGGTAAAAATTGAAGGAATGACATGCACCGGCTGCGAGCAAACCATCCAGAGGAATGTGGGAAAACTTGAGGGGATTAAATCTGTTAAAGCTACCTTTACAGATGGCAGGGCTGTAATTGAATATTTTCCCACAATGGTTGATACACTGAGGATAAAAGATGCAATTACAGGGACAGGATATAAAGTAATAAAATTCGACAATATTCAGTCTGTTGAAACCTCGAATTAAACCGTGAACCGAAGCTTATTTCAATTTCTAAACCTTACTGTATTTTAATCATCCTGAAATATGAAAAATATAACAACTATCGGAAGGATCCTGTTTGCTGTTCCCTTTGCACTTTTTGGTATAAATCATTTCATTATGATGGATTATTACCTTGGAATGCTTACATCATTTATTCCCCTTGGACCGTACACGATAATTCTAACCGGTATTATGCTGATTGCTGCCAGCATTAGCATTATTTCGAAAAAATACGTAAAATTCTCAACATTACTTCTTGCTGCCCTGCTCTTCATTTTTATTGTTACTATTCATATTCCTCAACTTATTTCCAATGATGATAAAACAATAATAGTATTTGCCCTTCTGAAAGATATTTCCCTTCTGGGGGGATCATTAATTATTGCAGGTATATATTCTGATGAGGAAGCGGACAAAACGAAAATCAATTAATAAATCAATTTGATTCCGTTGGATGTTGATTACTCAGAGGAATTTTTGGAAAGAATATTTCATATATTTATGGATTAATAACCTTGATAATTTTGCAATGAGTCGGCTAAAACTGATTTTATTATTACCCGTCTGGCTGATTGGCATTTGTTCGTTCGCTCAAATATCCCTTTATGACCAGCAGATGCAGGTTGGCTTTGAAGAAAAACAGGGACAATATGCTGATCTTAATGTGAAGCTCATTGATGAAGACGGCAATACGGTTTTGTTAAAGGATATCATTGACAAGCCTACTATTTTAAACCTGGTATATTTTCGTTGTCCGGGAACCTGCAGCCCCCTTATGTGGGGAGTATCAAAGTTTATAGAAGAAGTTGATCTGCAGTTAGGTACGGATTATGAAGTTGTAACAATCAGTTTTGATTACACTGAACATATTCAAACAGGTATTCAGAAAAAGGCAAACTATATAAGTGCGATGAAAAAGAAAGACCATGCTGAACACTGGCAGTTTTTTGTTTCGGACAGCACAAGTATTGCCAGGCTAACCCAGTCAGTTGGATTTAATTACAAAAGAGTTAATAATGAATTCGTACATCCTACAGGTCTGATAGCACTTGCTGCCGACGGAATGATTACCAGATACCTGAGGGGTATTGAATTTCTGCCTTTTGAAATAAAAATTACTCTTGTGGAAGCTGCTGATGGCAAAATCGGGCCCAGTATAAACCGGGTTCTTGCAGTTTGTTATTCATATGATGAGAATAGCAATAAGTTTGTGTTTAATGTAACGAGAGTGTCAGCAATAGTTATCAGTTTCATGGTATTGGTAATATTCCTGTTCCTGGTACTGACACGAAAAAGAAATTAAAAGGAAGTATAATTTATGAGTGTTACCGCAGGTATGACGGAACCCAGTTATCTGGAATTTAAGGGAAAATATAAAGGTATCTTTTCCTGGATTTTTTCCACAGATCATAAAAGGATAGCTTTATTGTATCTTTTTTCCATTCTTTCATTATTCGCCATCGGAGCGACACTTGGTTTACTAATGAAATTTGAACTTATTGCTCCGGGAAAGACTATAATGGATGCAAAGGCTTATAATGCCTTTTTTACTCTGCACGGCATAATTATGATTTTTGCTGTTGTAATTCCCGGCTTACCTGCCGTATTTGGAAATTTTATGCTGCCTATACTTATAGGGGCAAAAGATGTAGCATTCCCAAGATTAAACCTTTTCTCATGGTATCTTTATGTAGCCGGTGTCTTATTGGTTGTTATAGCCCAGTTTACAGGTGATCAGGCTCCTGATACCGGTTGGACATTTTATGCACCATACAGCTTCAGAACAGCCGGCAATATGCTGCCTGCAGTATTCGGGGCATTTGTCCTCGGTTTTTCATCAATCCTTACCGGCCTCAACTTTCTGGTAACAATACACAGAATGCGTGCACCCGGTATGACATGGCTCAAAATGCCACTGTTTCCATGGACCTTATATGCCACTGCATGGATACAGCTGCTTGCAACGCCCATCGTTGGAATCACCCTGCTTATGATTGTTGCTGAAAGATTATTCAATATAGGATTTTTCGATCCAACCCTGGGCGGGGATCCTGTTTTATATCAGCATCTTTTCTGGACATATAGCCATCCGGCTGTTTATATTATGATCCTTCCGGCTATGGGAGCAATTTCAGAGATCATCCCGACCTTTGCGCGGAAAATTATATTCGGTTATAAATTCATGGTTGCCTCAAGTCTGTTAATTGCCTTTGTGGGCTATTTCGTATGGGGTCATCATATGTTTACTGCCAATATGAGTGGTCAGGCCCTGTATGTCTTTTCACTTCTGACCTTTCTTGTTGCTATTCCCAGTGCAATTAAAGTCTTTAACTGGATATCGACAATGTATAAGGCTTCTATTGATCTCCAGACACCGTTTTTTTGGGCAATGGCATTCATATTAGTTTTCATGATCGGTGGTTTTTCAGGACTTATTCTTGGTTCCCTTGCTGCGGACGTTCATTTACATGATACTCATTTTGTTGTTGCGCATTTTCATTTCATTGTGTTCGGGGGAACAGGTTTCTCTTTTTTTGCTGCCATGCATCACTGGTACCCGAAAATTACAGGAAAAATGTATGATACCGCATGGGCTAACACAGGGCTCACTGTACTTTTTATAGGATTTATTACTCTTTATTTACCGATGTTTTACATGGGAGTTAAAGGAATGCCAAGAAGATATTTTGATTATGATGAAGTATTTCATGCCTCCAATATTATCTCATCGATGGGATCATGGGTTCTCTATGCAGGGCTTTTAATAACAGTAATCAACTTGTTTATCTCCCTGAAAAGAGGTAAACAGGCTCCTGCAAACCCATGGGGAGGAAGTACTCTTGAATGGACAATTCCTTCACCACCTCCGGTTGAAAATTTTGAAGAAACACCAATAATTACTAAAGGACCATACAGTTATAATTGAATATCAATATGGAAGAACACAGGGACGATCTGGCCTCTAAAACGGGAATGTGGCTGTTCCTTTTCACAGAAATGCTTCTTTTTGGAGGTCTTTTTATTGTTTACTCTGTTTATCGTTATATCAACGCCGATGCATTTCACCTTGCTGCTCATGAATTGAGTGTGCCAATAGGGACAATTAATACAATCATCTTACTTATAAGCAGTGCTACAATAGCAATGTCAATCACTGCCATACAAAAAGAAAACAAGAAATTATCACTTCTGCTCCTTACTATCACAGTCCTGCTGGGACTTACATTTCTGGTAAACAAATATTTTGAGTGGGGGCATCATATTAAAGAGGGCATTTATCCAGGTTCATCCGCTCTTTCTTTACGTGGTCATGGCGATGTTCTTTTTTATGGATTGTACTATTTTATGACCGGTTTACATGCGTTGCACATTATAATTGGTCTGATATTTATAGGGTTTATTGCAAGAATGATAATTCATGATAAAATAACCTCTGACAATCATGTATTACTAGAAAACAGCGGTTTGTACTGGCATCTTGTTGATCTTATATGGATTTTCCTTTTCCCTTTGTTTTATCTGATTACTTAACATTACTGAATATATGGAACATGATAAAGGTCATATAATACCCTATCGGACATTACTTTTCGTGGTTACAGGATTAATAATGCTTACACTAATTTCTGTTGCAGTAACAAAAATACATCTGGGTACCCTCACTGTTTTTACAGCCCTTCTGATTGCTGCGATAAAATCTGCCTTCGTACTAATGATTTTTATGCATCTCAAGTTTGAGACCAGGTTTTTTAAAATAATGGTATTAGCTGTTATTGCCGTAATTGGCGTTGTTATCTTTATTACACTTCTGGACTACCTATATAGATGATAAGTATGCAATCGACACCAGGAATTGACGCATCAAATTTTGTTTCCTCATTCAACCTTGCATTCTACTTTATGGTTGGAATTGCCCTGCTATTTATGCTCGGATTAACTGTTTTGATGCTCTATTTTGTATATAAATATAACCGAAAGAAGAACAGTAAAGCAGTTCAGATTGAAGGCTCTGTCCGCCTGGAAATACTCTGGACTGTAATCCCTGCGCTTCTTACCCTGCTTATGTTTTATTTTGGATGGAGTGGTTGGAAACCCATGACAAAAGCCCCTGATGATGCTATGGTTGTTACAAGCACTGCCAGGATGTGGAACTTTTCCTTTGAGTATGAAAATGGTAAATCAAGCCCTGAACTGGTTGTTCCTGTAAATACACCTGTAAAAATAAATCTTGTGGCACTGGACGTGATACACAGTTTATTTATTCCTGCATTCAGAATAAAATCAGATATGGTCCCCGGAAGAGAAACCATGATGTGGTTTCTACCTCAACGGGAAGGTCAATATGATCTTTATTGTGCTGAATATTGCGGATTACAGCATTCCTATATGACTTCAGTTGTCAAAGTTGTGTCACAGGAAGAATACCTGAAATGGTATACCGATACAACTGCAGTAACAACAGCCACTGAAGGATCTGCTCCCGGAGCCGAGGGATTGGCTATTCTAAAAAACAGGGGATGCAATGCCTGCCATACATCTGACGGATCAAAACTGGTGGGACCAAGTTATCTGGATCTTCGTTTCGGGGAAAAACTTATTGTTTTACGTGATGGAAAAGAAACTGAGGTTACAGTAGATGAGACTTATATTATCAATTCGATTTACGATCCCAATTCCGAAATTGTCAAAGGATATCCAAAGGGATTGATGCAAAGCTATAAAGGGGTTGTGCCTGAAGATGAAATTACGAAGATAATTGAATACCTTAAATCTCTTAATGAAGAGCAATAGCTTTCTTAATCAGATTCAAAAATATCTGGAACTTAGTAAACTTAAGATTATGATTCCGGTAAGTCTCACAGGATTCACCGGATTTTTTATTTGTGACCCTCAGATTTCGTTCAGAATAATCCTGGTTAGTGCCGGGATTCTTTTACTTGGAATATCTGCCTCAGTTCTGAACCAGATACAGGAAACTGATATCGATTACAGGATGAAAAGGACACATAATCGTCCGCTTCCTGCTCAAATTATCAGTGTACCACATGCCTTTTTATTTTTCTTCCTTATGCTGGTCGCAGGATCAATACTTGTATTTTCCTACGGTAACATGAAATCGGCATTTATCGGCGTTTTTGCAATTATCTGGTACAATGGCATATATACCTATGCAAAACGGATAACTGCCTTTGCAGTCGTTCCCGGTGCAATTACAGGTGCATTACCTCCGCTTATCGGATGGGTAGCTGCCGGAGGTGGTCTTTGGGATAAGCCTGTAATTCTTCTTGAATTCCTCTTTTTTACAGGCCAGATACCGCACTTCTGGTTATTGGTACTTAAATACGGAGATGAGTATGAAAAAGCCGGCTTGCCGAGCTTAACTGGTATTTTGAGCACACAGCAGATTAAGAGGCTGACTTTTACATGGGTGGTGACATCTGTAATGGCAGCTTTGTTCCTCAGCTATTTCGGGATAATTCATAATGTGCTGATTATCGGTATTCTGCTGATAGCATCAGTTTATCTGGTCTGGCAATTTTCCGGATTACTGAGACCAGTCTCAGACTATAACAGCCTGAGACTTTACTCAATATTACTCTATTCTTACTATTTGCTGATAATAATTCTGCTGATTTCTGACAGGATATTAATATCACATGCAGGTATAAACAAGAGTTTGTCTTAAACAGTCAGAATTTGTGATTTAAGCTCTCTTCGAGGTATGGGTGGCCGGGTGGTATTAGTTTTGCTTTGCTGAGCGCTGTGGCAACAATAAGGGCAAATAAACCGGCAAACCCAAGGAGCATACCTGCTTCTATCCACCCGAACCTTAATAAGCCGGTTGTACCGGGAACAATCTGAACGAAAAGGTCTATATATTGCCCTATTATCAGAAACAAAATAACCACCGTTATAACTTTTATGTTTCTGCTTGTTTTTACCGGGAGAAGTATGAGAAACGGGAGAGCCCAGTTCAGTCCGATCTCAAGAAAGAATAGAACCTTCCACCCTTCCTGCCAGCGTACATAATAATAAACTGTTTCTTCAGGTATATTGCCATACCAGATTATCATGAACTGTGCAAACCAGAAATAGCCCCAGACAATTGAGAGCATAAAAATATATCTGGAAAAGTCGTGCAGATGATACTTATTAAGAAACGGGAAATATCCTCTCCGGAAGAGTATAAATACAATAAGTGTTATTATTGATACACCGTGCAAAAAGGCGGCCACAACGTTCTTAAGTGCAAAAAGAGTGCTGTACCAGTGAGCATCTATTGACATTATCCAGTCAAAGGCAGAGAAGGAGAATGTAATAGCAAAAATGAAGATGAATACTTTAGAATATAATTCACTTTTATTGAAAAGAACCATAATATTGTCAGGTCCTGCATGATCTTCCTGAAGAGATGTTTTTCTCAATAACCAGGTGAACAGGACCCATAATGCAAAACAGATTACCATTCGCAGAATGAAAAAAGGAGTATTCAGGTAAGCTGACTTATGCTGTAATACCTGATCACTGGCAACGGCTTCTGAATGAGTCCAGTGATAGATGTCGTGCATACCGAAATACAATAACAGGAATAAAACTGCAGCAAAAGGGATGTAGGCCATCATGGCTTCAGGTATACGCTTGAATGCAGAGGACCATCCTGACTGTGATATACTCTGCAACGTATAAAAGAAAGCAGCCCCCATTGCAAGAGAGAGAAAATAATAATTTACTATCAGGTAATTTGCCCAGGTTCTCTGTGAATCAGAAAAAAGACCGGCTAAAAACGAGGTTGCCCCGATAACTATTAATGTTAAGCTTATTATTCTGAAGGTTGTCGAAACTGTTGATTGCTCCTTCATTCTGTTTACTTTTTATTATTGCAAATAATTTAATCTCCGGACCGGTTATTTACTTTCAGCTTCGCTTACGGCGCCTGCATTATTTTTATGCTCAGTCTGAAGCTGTCTTATGTAATGTACAATTTTCCACCTGTCTTCATCCCTTATCTGAGATGCGTGGGAACCCATTGAGCCAAATCCCAGTGTAATACTATGATAGATTTCTCCGTCCCTGAGTTTTTCAGCATCAACCCCAATAAGCGGTCGTGGTGGCAGAGGGTATAATCCTCCGCTGTAAAGAAGTCCATCTCCTGCGCCCGTTTCTCCATGGCAGCCGGTACAGAAAGCATTATATACTCTCTTCCCTTTTAATAAAACTTCCTCTGTCGGAGATACAGGATTAATGAGCTCATTACCGGCTTTGATCCGGGAATCCTCATCAATTGTATAGTGAAAAGGGGTAAAACCACGTGGAATTGTTCCCGTTACAGGAACTCTCATAGTCATCCCATCCTTAAAGTTAGGATTCACTGTATAAGTCTCATATGCAGTAGAATAAAACATATCCGGGAAATAATCCCATCCGGGTTTATTTCTGCTCCTGTCACAACCGTAAAGAAGAAATACTAGTAGGATCAGTGATACTGATTTGTAAATATTTCCTTGCATAAATTTATGTTTCATGCATTAATACTCTCATACTCTTTGTCTAAAACTTCAACAGCACCCTCTTCCTGCATCAAGGTAACCAACTTCCCGGATTCCAAATTATCAAGTGTATCTGTATTTACTACTATTACAAACTTATCATCGGTGGATCTGTGGTCAAAAATTGTATTTTCCTTACCAGGATAAAGCCCTGATCTGGCTGAAAATGCAGCAAGACTTGCAATTGTTACTGTAAAAATCGTGAGAACTATAGTTACAACTATAAAGGAAGGGAAGGAGTTAAAAGGCTTCCCTCCGTAAACAATCGGCCAGTCAAGAACAGATGTATAGTACAGGAAAGCAAGTACAGCAATAATTGCGAATAAGCCGAAGAAGTAAGCTGCCGTGGGCAGTCTGGATTTACGTTTCAGCAGATGAAATACTTCATGAATCGGATATGGAGTATATACATCATAAATTGAGAAATGCTTTTCCTGCAAAGACTTTATTGAGGAAATAAACTTTTCCTCATTCTCAAAAATTCCAATTTTAAAAGCTTTGTTCATAACTGAACTTTGTTAATCTTCTTTCTTGTCGCCAATATTAACCACGCTCTTTACTTCACTGATTGCCATTATGGGAATATACCGGAAGAAAAGTAATACTCCTGCTGCAAATAATCCCAGTGTTCCTGCATATACGCCAACTTCAATATATGTGGGATTATATGAAACCCAGTTGGAGGGTAAATAATCTTTACTTAATGAGGTTATTACAATATTAAATCTTTCAAACCACATTCCCAGGTTAATGATAAGAGAAACAAGCAATAAACCGATCCAGCTTCTTCTCACCTTTTTTATCCAGAATAGCTGGGGAACCAGGGCATTGCAGATTATCATTCCCCAGAACTGGATTGTATATTCTCCGGTTATCCTGTTACGGAAAAATGTGAACATCTCATACTCATTGCCTGAATACCATGCTATAAATACCTCAGTTGAATAGGCTGTTCCCATTATAAGTGAAATGAAAACCAGGATTCTGGCAATTGCATCCATATGATTATCTGTAACATATTCTGTAAGCTTATAGATTTTCCTTACAATAACCATCAGCGTCATAACCATTGCAAATCCTGAAAAAATTGCTCCCACAACAAAGTACGGAGGAAATAGTGTTGTATGCCATCCCGGTATAATTCCTACTGCAAAGTCAGTTGATACAATGGAGTGAACGGAGACTACCAGTACTGCTGCTATACCTCCAAGAATAAAACTCAGTGATTCATATCTGATCCAATGAAGACTTGAACCGGTCCATCCCATTCCGAAGAAACCATATATGGCTTTCTTAATTTTTGATGTCGTCCTGTCGCGGATAGTAGCAAAATCGGGCAACATTCCGAGATACCAGAATGAGATAGAAATAAGCAGATATGCTGTAATAGCAATGAAATCCCAGAATAAAGGTGAGTTAAAATTGACCCAGAGGGGACCACGTGTATTAGGGTATGGGAAAATATAGAACGCCAGCCAGACCCTTCCCATATGCAGGGCAGGAAACAAAGCAGCAGACATTACAGCAATTACGGTCATAGCTTCTGCCGCCCTGTTAATTGAAGTTCTCCACTTCTGTCTCAGAATAAGCAGGAATATTGAAAAAGCGGTGCCGGCATGACCTATACCAATCCACCATACAAAATTTACAATCTCCCAGCCCCATCCAACAGAATTATTTACACCCCAGGTTCCGATACCCTTCGAAACAGTTATATAAATTGCATAAAAACCAAAAAGAGCTGCAATTAATGAAATTCCAAAAGCAATATACCACCACAGACCGGGAGTGGTCTCCATAGGATTAAGGATTTCTTTTGAAATCTGACTCAGCGTCTTATTTCCTTCAACAAGTGGTCCTCTGATTTTCCTGTTATACATCGGTAAGCTTAAGATATATTATGACTCAATCTCCTCATCATTCCAGACTTTCGTAAGGTATCCCACTGATGGCAGGGTATGTAATTCTTCCAGCAGATGGTAAGATCTGGGATTTTCAAATAACTGTGATACTTTACTCTCCTTGTCTTTCAGGTTCCCGAATACAATTGCACCGGAAGGACAAGCCTGCATACAGGCAGTTTTTATTTCAAAATCCTTCAAAGTCCTGTTTTCCAGCTTGGCCTGTAACTTCTTCTCCTGAATTCTCTGAACGCAGAAAGAACATTTTTCCACTACCCCCCTTTCTCTTACAGTCACATCAGGATTTAATACCATCTTACCTAGATCTGAGACTGTATTGAAATCAAACGCCTTATTGTTGGTATACCTGAACCAGTTGAACCGTCTGACTTTATAGGGACAGTTATTTATACAATATTTTGTGCCTATACAGCGATTGTAGCTCATCTGGTTCAGTCCTTCGCTGCTGTGATTTGTAGCCGAAACCGGGCATACGTTTTCGCAGGGGGCATTATCACAATGCTGACAGGTAAGAGGCTGGAAATAGACCTTAGGATCATCAGGAGTATCAGAATAGTATCTGTCAATTTTTATCCAGTGCATAATCCTTCTCTTCCTTACCTCTTCTTTTCCTACAACAGGAATATTATTTTCTGCCTGGCATGCAATTACACAAGAATTGCAGCCGACACATGCATTAAGGTCGATTGAAAGGCCCCAGTGAAATCCGTCATAGTTTACCTCCGGATAAAGTGTCCGGTGTTTTGATTCATACTCCTCATGAAGCTCATTTCCGGATGAAGGATTATTCCTGTATTTGCTTAGTACCGTTTCTCTGACAATAGGCCTCCCTTCCATAGAATTATGAACCTGTGTAAGCGCCAGTTCGCTTTGCTTATTTGTATTTTCAAGCGTGTCTGTAACGAATCCATAATTCCGGGTTCCTCCCTTAAATTCAATAAATGGATATACATTCAATCCGATATTATTGCCAACAGGTCCGGAATTAGTATGACCATAACCAAGAGCTACCGAAAGAGTCCCCTCAGCCTGTCCCGGCTGAATGAATGCCGGAAGTACAAGATTATCTCCGATTTTAATTAATTGCCCTGTGATTATATTTAATCTTTCTGCATCAGAAGGTGAAATGGCTGCAACATTATCCCAGCAATGACGGGAAACAGGATCAGGCAACTCCATCAGCCAGGGATTATTTACATGCATTCCGGTTCCAAGGGAAACACTCTCATAAATTACAACTTCAAATCCATCGGTCTTTACACTATCTGAAGAATTAATGATCCGGGAAAGCAATTCAGAATTTATTGATAATGTTTTCTTTTCGGCAATATTGTAATCAAAAACCCCTTTACCAAGGCTTGTATCCCAGAATTTGCTGAATACTGAAAATCCTGATCCCGTAAAATATTCCTTTTCCCAGTTCGCCATAAGATAATCATGCCATGAAACCATATTGCCTGACCATTTCAGCAATGAATCCTGGAAAGATCTTGTATCAAAAAGCGGATTAATACATGGTTGACCCAGACTCAGCTGACCAGGTATAATCTCTGCATCATTCCATGATTCCAGATAATGATTAACAGGACATTCATATTTTGCCTTTCCAACGGTTTCATTCAAAGAACATGACATATTTACCGTGAGACCTGCCTTTCCTAATCCTGAAAGAAATTTATCTGAAGCCGGATAATCATATAAAGGATTTATGTTGTACATAAGAAGGGCATTAACCTTGCCTGAATCAAGATCATTTACCAGTTCTTCAATCTTATTGTCAATGCCTGCTGCAATGTTAATATGCCTGTTCAGGTCGATGCAGTCGGTATAATTGCCCAATAAAAAATTAATTCCATTAACTATTATCTGAATTTCAACATTGTTTGTTCCCGAAACAACTATTGATTTTCCTCTGGAGGCTATAAGGTTATCAGCAAGTTCTGACAGGTTAACTCTTCCTGATATACCCGTGAATTCTGAACCATTGATTCCAGCTTCAATCCTGTTATATAATTCTATAAGAATTTGTTTTTCCTCAGAAGGTCTTATTTTGATCCTTTTATCGGCATTGCTTCCTGTAAGAGTCATTCCTGATTCAAAGTGAACATGCCGGAGCATACCCTTTTCCCTGTTTTCCGGTTTTCTCCCGGAGGTATATTTTGGAATAAAATGGACCGGTGATATCCATGTTCCAAGAAAGTCAGCATTAAGTGAAACAAGAAATCCGGCATTGTTGAAATGATAATCCGGAATTACTGATTTTCCGAAGCACTGTAAATTTGCCTCAAGAATCGCAGAGTAAGAGAATGCATCATATTGTACCCACCTGAACTTATTGAAACGAGCCCCGAATTCATTAATAAGTTTAATTGTTGTGGGGGAAATTATTGTTGAACTCAGGAGCACTATTTCACCCGCCTCAGAGTTTATTTCAGATAGTTTCTTAATTATCTGGTCGTCAACAGATGTCCAGGATGCCTGAATATTATCAATCGTCGGATATTTCAGGCGTGCATCATCATACAGGCTCAAAACAGATGCCTGCACTCTTGCCGTAGTTCCCTCCTTATTAAATAATGAAAGGGCATTACCTTCAATTTTTATTGGCCGGCCGTCACGGGTTTTAACAAGAATCGACGAATATTCATGGCCGTCAAAATAGCTTGTTGAATAAAATAAAGATTTGCCCGGTGTAATTTCCGGAGGTTGAATAACATATGGTATGGCATTCTGCACTGGTCTTTTGCAACTTGCGGCAATTGCAGCAGAGGATATGGTGAACCCGAATAATTTCAGGAAATCACGCCTGGAGCTTGATTTTTTCATAACAAACTTCTTATTTCGAAAATCTGCTGTTAATAATGACATTTCATACATTCAGTTCCCCCGATTTTCTCCACGGTAACACTGTCCGTCTTTCCATTTCTTATCATATCAGCCAGCTCTTTATAATCTGAATAAAACTGATTGTTTTTAAAGTTCACATTCTTTGTACGGTGGCATTCAATACACCATCCCATAGTCAATTTCTGATTTAATCTGATCCTGTCCATTTCTTCAACTGGTCCATGGCATTCCTGGCAGCTTAATCCTCCTGCTTCCACATGCTGCGCATGACTGAAGAATACATGATCCTGAAGATTATATACTTTGATCCATTTGATTGGAATCTTCTCTTCATAATTACCAACCACCTTGGCTATCTCAAACATACCGGAACGATTCCCGTTACGTACCACAATATGGCAATTCATACAAATGTTTTCAGAAGGAAATCCGGCTGATTTGCTATGATGGGCAAAACTGTGACAATAAATACAATCTGTTTCGTTTTGTCCTGCATGGACTGCATGAGAGAATTTTATCGGTTGATCCGGCTCATAGTCCGGCGAATGCCCGATTGAAAGAGCACCAACTACAAGAGAGTTGGTTATAAAAATTCCGGTTCCGGTAAGTATAAGTAAATGGATCCATTTTCTCTTTAATTTTTTACTTATAATAAGATCCGTAACTGATATAAGAAATATTATCGAAGCAACTATAAATAAAAAAAGATTGGTTACAACAGGTTTGTTTTGTTTAAGCCCTGTCACTGCAAGTTTATCCATATAGGCCTTGATGAGCACTATGTCTTCGGAAGAGTACTTGAAATTATTGTGCACTTCAGCCATTTTTTCACCAGCAGGTTTTAATAATACCCTGCTTAAATCGCCTGCACTTTTCCCTGAGTATTTACGGGAGATTTCTACAGCATCCGGATTCCAGTTCAGCTCGTCTGAAACAATTGTATTATGACATGAAGCACAGCTTTCTGTTCCCTTATCTTTTGAGACCAGACCATAGAAAAGTCTTTCTCCTCTTATAAGTTCTTCTGCCTTAAAAACAGTACGAATGTTTGATACAGTATCACTTTTCAGTATATCATTAGAGCGGACATGACTATTAAAGGAAAACAACAGAATTAAAAACAAAAAGAGAACTTTATTTAAGGGAACATAATGGTTCATGAATAGCGGATTATAAAATTATTTAATTAATCGTCAGTATTATGCAACCAATTTCAGTTTATCTCTGTCAAAAATAAAAAAAGACAAATATAAACTATCCATTAAAGCTAAATTTATTTTACTAAGCTATGATTTAAATCAAAAATATCAATGATCAATAATATGATTTATAACAGACCTCAACAAATTCATTTAAATCAGGCAGGACAAAATGTCCTGACAGGGTTTTTTCGATAAATTAACTGACGAATAAAGTCACAATTTTGACGAATGCTTTGAATAAGGTATAAAAATTCAGCTATTATTTTTCGAGTTTTGTATCTTTGTATCAGATTAAAACAATAAAAAATGCAATTTTTCGTTAAGTTTCTATCTTAAAAATATGACCATGAAAAAGTTTCTTTCTCTGATTCTGGCTCTCATTCTGATTTCAGGATCTTTCAGCGGATGCAAAAAAGATAAGGGAGATCCTCCTACTCTGCCGCCTGCAGAGTCGATGCTGATTGACTTCAGCAATTTTATGAGTACTTCCAAAACCGCTGATCTCGGGTTTCAAAACAAGGGTACAGAAAACCTTAACTGGGAAACCGTAGCCCTTATTGTTGGAACATGGAGAACAATCATTGCAGTAACTCTTGCAATTCCTGTAGCCTCATTTAAGGTTGCCGTTGACCAGGATCCGGTTTACCTCTCCGAGAAAAAATGGGAATGGAGCTATAATGTAAGTGCGGCCGGGGTAACCTATAAGGCACGACTTACCGGAGAAATAGGAGCTTCCGATATTAAGTGGGAAATGTATATCTCAAGAGAAACAGCCCCTGCATTTGCCGAATTCAAGTGGTTTGAGGGAACCTCAAAGCTTGACGGAACAGGCGGTAAGTGGTTATTGGCTGAAAGCAACACTGTTACTTCACCCATCCTTCAGATTGACTGGACAAAATCAGGAACAGATATTGGTACAATTAAGTATACCTATCTTAAAACAGGAAGCAGCAATGGTGCATATATCGAATATGGCCTTACAAATAATGCGTTGAATGCATTTTTTAATATTCATTATTACAATACATCATTGGTTAAGTTCTCTGATGTGAACGTCGAGTGGAGTACCTCGGCTAAAAACGGAAGAATAAAAAGCTCCGATTATCTTGACGGACAGTGGAAATGCTGGGACGCAAACAAGATTAATGTTACATGCCCTTAACTCTAAAAATATATAAAGAGAAATCCCGGAAAATCCCGGGATTTTTTATTTCCTGTCTGCAATCTCATGCAGCTGATCTGATTCAAAAATTCCTTTCCCCTTGTATTCAGAAAGAATTCTGATCATCGATTTTGCAACATCCCTTCCTTCAATAGCCCTGTACTTTTTGAATTTTCCAAAAAGAAATATCCCAAACACTTTCATAAAAACCTTAGCTGCTGATTCTCCAAACCTTTCTTCGCTTCTCTCCCCCAGAAGCAGGGATGGCCTTACAATTGCCAGTGTTTCAAAATCAAGGTTCAGAAAACCATTTTCCATTTCTCCCTTGATCCTAAGATAATAATTTGATGATGAAGAAGCTGCTCCGATGGAGGATACAACTGCAACCCGTTTAATTCCGTTTTTGAAGGCATATTCCGCCAGAAGGACAGGCAGATCGCGATCGATCTTTTCCATTTTCTGAATCGATCCTGCTTTTTTTATTGTAGTGCCAAGACATATATACAAATCATCCCCTTTGATCTCGCCTGAAAAGATTTCGGGATGTTCAAAATCAACTACAAGGTTTTCAATTACCGGGAGGTCTTTGTAACCGGTATATTTCCTGCTGAATAATACAATCTTCTCATATTGACCGGATTTGCAAAGCTCTTCTGTAAGTGCTTTGCCAATTAATCCTGTTCCGCCAAATAATATAGCTGTCCTTAAAGTCATTTTATACCTGATTATTTACAGGTAAATTAGTAAAATAGTAATCTGGTAATCTCAATTCTTTAAATATATGCATATCTCTGATCTTTTTTTTATTATTTTTCGCCCCTGAATTTATCAAAAAGAGATGATGTCACCCAGAAAAAAAGCAGTTTTGTTTATATTCCTGATTCTTATTGCAGATCAGATCCTCAAGATTTGGATTAAAACTAATCTTGTTATCGGTGAGGAGATCAGGCTTTTCGGTGATTGGGGACTTATTCACTTCATCGAAAATAACGGGATGGCTTTTGGGATGGAAATGGGAGGAAAAACAGGAAAGTTTATTTTAAGCATGTTCAGGATAATTGCAATCTTTGGAATTGGCTGGTTTCTAAACTCTCTCATTGTTAAAAAGGCCAATACCGGGCTTATTCTAGCTGTCAGTTCTATTATGGCTGGCGCTATAGGTAATATTATAGATAGTGCCTTCTATGGAATGATTTTCAGCGAAAGCTATACACAGCCTGCAATATTGTTCCCTCCCGGCGGAGGTTATTCATCATTTCTGCACGGAAGGGTTGTGGATATGTTCTATTTTCCGGTTATTGATACTAACTGGCCCGACTGGTCACCAATTAATGCGGGTGAATCACTTGTGTTTTTCAGACCTGTCTTCAACATCGCAGATTCCGCAATTACGTGTGGCGTTCTCTCAATTCTTCTTTTTCAGAAGAGGATGTTCAGAGATTTGTCTTGAATAGAAAATTCTATTTATCCCGGCTTATTTTTCACAACAGTTGCTGATGCACTTTAATACTGTCTTAAGATTATCATGCTTAAGGTAGTACCAGGTATTTTTCCCTTCCCGTTTTGAACTGAGTACGCCCCTGTCCTTTAATATGCCTAAATGATGTGATGTAGTTGATTGCTCCAGTCCAAGCTGTGTATGTATTTCCGTTACGGTTTTTCTTTGTCCGTCCTCAAGACACCCTACAATCAATATCCTTACCGGATGAGCAATTGCTTTAAGCATGTTTGCTGCACTAACTAGATTTTCTGGTGTCAGCTCCCTAAATTCCATATCGTTACAATTTGGAGCAAATATATGTAAATATGTTGATATGTGAAGATTTTACAATTAAAGATTAAATTTCAGAATACCGTCCCTGTCATATGTACAGTTTAACCAGTTGTTACTGATTTCGGCTCCTCCCTTCCTGTAGAATTCAATGGCAGAGGCGTTCCAGTCAAGTACCTGCCACCTTACTCTCTTGCAATTCTCATTTAATGCAATTTCAAATATCTTTCTCAGGAGCTTAGTCCCTATTTTGTATCTCCTGTATTGCTCTTTTACATAAATATCTTCCAGATAAAGTGATTTGCCAACCCAAGTATAATATGCAAAGAAATATATAGCCATTCCCACTATCTCATGGTTTTCGGTCTCAGCCACAAAACACCGGAAATGATCCTTTTCTTCCTTCATTAAATCAACTGAATTTGTAACCTTGTCAGGTTCCCTTTCATAAGATGCCAGTTCTTTAATAAGTAAAAGCACCTCAGGAAAATCACTTTCAGTTGCTTTTCTGATAGTAATAATCATACGATCAATTCTTAATCAACAGTCTCAGAATACTTTGAATTACCTTATTTAATTACCAGAATATAGTCCTCTGATTCAACTCCGTTATCCCTCCACATTCTGACATGTTCAAGCAGGTTTCTCTGATAGAACCATGCCTCCTTATCTGAAAATGGATTCCTTTCAAAATTAACCACTCCCTTTGGTGATAATTTCAGGATTTTCCCGGAGGCCTTTTTAATCCAGATGCTGTCAAAAACTCTTGTTGCAAGGATATGTGGTTGCATTTCCACAGTGTCGGTAGAGAAAAGCTCAGTACCAAGCTTAGTATCAGGAATAAAGGAAGTGTCTTTATAAATTGTATGCATATCTGAATAAGAGTATTTGCCATATCTTACATACTTGCTTCTCGGAAAAAGCTTTACTGTCATTGAACTGTCTGTCTCGTTTTTAATGAGAATCCGCATCTGGTTAACAGTATATCCTTCTTTGCACGAGAACAGAGCCAGAAGCACAAGAACAAAAACAATCAATTGTTTCATAACAACTTAAGATTTATTTATTAACAATTTTCTCTGTAAATTGTTGTTGATAGCTATTTAAATGTATTTGTTCATAATACAATTTCAGATAAAAATTTCTCCTTTCAAATATAATCTGCATTCCCCGCTTATCTCTACTCTGTCGCCTTTTATTTTACAATAAAGGAATCCTTTTCTGGCTGAAAGCTGTATTGCAGATAGAGAATCCTTTCCAAGCCGTTGAGACCAATAAGGAGTTAGTGTGGTATGGGCAGAACCAGTAACAGGATCTTCATCAACACCTGATTGTGGTCCAAAAAATCGTGAAACAAAATCTACATTTTCTCCCTGAGCGGTAACAATAACACCTCTGCAGTCAAGGGCTTTAATTGTATTCAGATTTGGTTTCAGGAGCTTTATTTCTGTTTCGGAACGGAAAACAAGCATATAATCTGTCTTACCTTTAAATATCTGTACCGGACTGATGTTGAAACAGTCTCCGGTCAGTGTGTTTGGTTCTGCCTGTGCAATTACATCTGCAGGAAAATTCAGTGTAAGCAGTTCTCCAGATCTGGTTACTGAAAGTTCTCCTGACCTCAATGATTTAAACCTGATTTTATTTCCTTCATGCTTTTCATGATAAAACAGGACATACGCCGTTGCAAGTGTTGCATGACCACACAAATCAACCTCAACAGTTGGAGTGAACCACCTGATCTGATAATGATCCCCGTCATTTACACAGAAAGCTGTTTCCGAAAGATTATTTTCCATGGCAATTTTCTGCATAATGTCGTCTTTCAGCCAGGACTTCAGGGGACAAACAGCTGCCGGATTTCCTTTAAAAATCTCTTCCGCAAAGGCATCGACCTGATATATTTTTTGACTCATAACCTGAATAGAATTACAGTAAACATGTTTATCAGACTGAAATTTAATTAAATGTCAGCAAACAGGAATATTTTATTACTAATTTAAGCTTTTATCAGAATATGTATTGTTTATTAAAAATAATACCCATAGCAGGCAATTATTGACATAAATCATTTAGCATATCGTTATATTTATCTCATTCAATGAACAATAATTTTATGTATGTTTGAGCTATAGAATTATTATGTCGGTACTGGATAAAATAAAAAACCCTGTTGAAAAGGAGATGGCCGAATTTGAGGCCTATTTCAGCAGAACCATGCGTAGCGACATTCCCCTGCTTAACATTATTCTGAATTATATTCTTCGCCGCAAGGGGAAACAAATGAGACCATTACTGGTTTTTCTTACTGCAAAACTGAATGGAAATATTTCTGAGGCGACATTTGTGGCAGCTACATTTATAGAGCTCCTTCATACAGCATCTCTGGTTCACGATGATGTTGTTGACGATGCGGGTGAAAGAAGAGGTTCTCTATCAGTTAATGCGCTCTGGAATTCGAAAATTGCAGTGCTTGTGGGAGATTATATGCTTTCAAAAGGGATGCTTATCAGTGTTGAAAAGAGTCGCTTTGATATGCTCGAAATTGTTTCTGAGGCTGTAAAATCGATGAGTGAAGGTGAGCTTCTGCAATTGCAAAAATCAAGAAAACTGAATATAACAGAAAATGACTACTTCAGGATTATTCTCCGTAAAACAGCGGCATTGATTGCAGCATGTACTGCCTGTGGTGCAAGGTCTGTAACGGATAATCCAGACACAATTCAGTTAATGAAAGAATTTGGAGAGAATATCGGTATTGCCTTCCAAATCAGGGATGATCTTCTTGATTATGAAAGCACAGGATTAACCGGTAAAGCTCCGGGAAATGATATAAAAGAAAAAAAAATTACTCTGCCACTGATATATGCCCTGGAGCAATCATCCTACTTAAAAAGACGTCATATCCTCGGAATCGTTAAAAGCAAGAAAAAATCCAAGACAGAAATTACAGAAGTAATAAGCTTTGTTTCAGAATACGGAGGTATGGATTATGCAGAAACAAAAATGAATCAGTACAGGGATAAAGCCCTGGCAATACTGGATTCCTATGCCGATTCGGAAATCAAAAGCTCCCTTAAAGAATTTGTCTTATATACGACAGCAAGAAAGAAATAACATTTCTAACCCTCTGCAACAAGATCTATCTTGGCAACCTTCGTCAGATCCTTTACATATTTTCTCGAACCCAGCCAGAAAAGCAATGATCCAATGAGCAGAATAAATGGAAGTGATTCCAGTGCTGTCTTTATGCTGGTAAGATCATATATTTTCCCTATAACAATAGGAGCCATAGATGCTCCAAGCAAATTCTGAACCACTACAGCAATGGCATATGATGTTGCCCTGAGTCCGGGATGTATAACATCCTGAGTAACTGCTGCAGCTCCTGATATAAACATTAACACAAGTATACCAAATACAAGCAGAACAACATATTGCATAGATCCTTTAAGCAAAGCAAGTGCAATAAAAAGAACGATTGCTGCCAGCAAAGTAGTAAGAGCAGGAAAGAGCAGCCTTGCATTATCTTTTGTCCTTCGCCAGCGATCAGTAAGTATACCACCCAGAGGTGCACCCACAATTGCCAGCATCATCACAATACTTGCCATTTGTCCTGCCTTGTCCTGTGGAACCCCTCGAACTTTTTCAAAATATGTTGGAAGCCAGGTAAGCAGGGAAGTAGTCACAAAAACAACAGCTGCCATTCCAAAATATGTAAAGATTACAGAGGGTCTTGTAAGAAACTCCTTAACTATATCCTTCTTCTCCATCTTAATCATATTGTTCTTCTTATCAACAAATGAAAGATCTACTGTTTTGTAATCCTTAACAAATAGAAAAAGTATTGCAACCAGTAATCCCGGAATCGCTACAATTCCAAATGCGTGTTTCCAGCCAAGATGAACCGCTATCATACCTCCAAGAAGGACACCTATTGCTGAGCCCAGAGGAATAGCCGCATTCCAGATTCCAATCATCTTTGCTCTTTTGTCCAGGGGATATAAACCTGATATCATTGCACTTCCCCCCGGGGCATAACCAGCCTCTCCCACTCCTATCAGAATTCTGGCCATAAAGAGCTGAACAAAGTTTCCTGTAAGAGCACACAAAGCCGTTGCGAGACTCCAGATTATTGCCATCACTCCAATGGTTTTTGTCCTGCTCCATCTGTCAACAAGAATAGAAATAGGGAATGTAAGAATGACAATAGCCCAGTAAACAGCAGAAACAAGAAGTCCGCTTTGTGTATGTGTAATTCCCCAGTCTTTCTCAATAGAGGTGAACATCGATGTAACAACCATCCTGTCAATATAATCGAACATGTACAACAGGAAAAGGAGAACAAAAACATAATTGGAGTATCCTTTTGAGAAAAGATACCCTGTGGGGTTTTCTGACTTATTCATACTGGTTATTCTTTGGTAATCCTTAATACCAAGTAAATAAAAAAATATGTCTTTTATTAATTTTGTACTACTTTTAAGTCTTTATACCCATATAGGGTTATTGACATTTTAGAATTATTAATTATCAAATTATTCAACTGCTATGGCATCTTTTAAACAAATAGAAAGCTTTCTGTCCAGCACACCAATAGCTATGGCTGGTGTATCAAGGAATCCAAAAAAATTCGGACATACAGCATTTAAAGAATTGAGAGAAAAAGGCTTAGACCTTATTCCTGTTAATCCTGCTGCTGAGGAAATCCTTGGAGTTAAAGCTTATAAGAATATAGCATCCATTCCTTCAGCTGTTAACGGAGTTCTGATTATGACAAAAAAAGATCAGACAGCCGGTGTTGTGAGGGATGCAAAAGAAAGAGGGATTAAGAATATCTGGATACAGCAGATGGCTGACAGCAGAGAAGCAATAAAAGCACTGGAAGGCAGTGATATAAATTATATTACAGGAGAATGCATAATGATGCATTACAAACCGCATAGTGTACATAAATTTCACAAAGCCATCAGAAAATTCTTCGGAGTATTTCCCAAATAGTTATATTACAGGAAATTTTGAAAGCTATTTTTTGAAATGGAATTAATACCAGAAAATTTTTCACTTGAGTTCAAAGTCCGGGATTATGAGTGTGATATTCAGGGTGTTGTAAATAATGCAAATTATCAGCATTATCTTGAGCACGCAAGGCATGAGTTCCTCCTTTCAAAAGGTATCAGTTTTGCAAAACTCCATAATGAAGGAATAGATCTGATCGTCACCCGGATTGAAATCGATTATAAATATCCGTTGAGAAGTAAGGACAGCTTTATTGTTACGGTTGACATTCAGAGGGAAGGTAATGTGAGGCTGGCTTTTATTCAGAGTATATACAGGATGCCTGACAAAAAGCTGATTGCTCACGGCAAAGTGACCGGGGTATCTACAAAAAACGGAAAACCGGTTGCCCCGGGCAATCTGATAGCCCTTCTGGGTCTTAAATAACAAAGTATCACTAATCAGTATTAAATGAAAAAAACACTCAATCGCAGGGAGTTTATTTCAAGAAGTGTTGGAGCAGGAGCCGGCACAATAATTCTGGGTAAAACTGTATTTGGTGCATACCCGGGAAATAGATCCATAAAGGATCCGCTTGAATTAATTCCTCTTGGAAATACCGGCATTAAAACCACATTCCTCGGCATGGGTACAGGATTCAGTGGAGGAAACCGTTCATCAAATATTACAAGGGCAGGAGTTGCTGAGTCATTAATCCGTCAGGCATTTGAGAAAGGAATACGTTTTTTTGATTGTGCAGATACCTACGGTACTCATCCTTATACTGCTGCCGCCCTCAAAGGTATTCCCCGTGAAAAATATACTCTTATTTCCAAAATGTGGATTGATAGCGGAGGATTGCCCGAACCTGAAAGACCTGATGCAAATCTTGTTGTTGACAGGTTCCGGAAGGAGCTCAATACTGATTATATTGATGTGATACAGATACATTGTATGACTGATGGTCATTGGACTGATAAGCAGAAGAAGCAGATGGACATTCTTGAAAATCTGAAAGCCAGAAATGTAATAAAAGCTCATGGTGTTTCAGTCCATTCACTTGATGCAATGGAAGCTGCTGCTTCCTCTTCATGGGTAGATGTGATACATGTCCGGATAAACCCATTTGGAGAAGCAATGGATAAAAGTAACCCCGCACTGGTAGTCCCGGTTATTGAAAAACTTCACAAATCAGGAAAGGGAGTGATTGGGATGAAGCTCATCGGGAATGGATCATTCAGAGAAGATTCTGACAAAATAGATGCATCCCTAAAATATGTATTAGGCCTTGGAACTGTAGATCTGATTACCATCGGATTTGAGAAACCGGAACAGATAGATAATTATCTTGCCCGTATAAGAAGTGCAATCGCCTGAATTTTAACAAATAAATATGAGCCATGAAAAAGCAATACTTTGCATATTTTATCTTTTTAATTATTTTACTAACAGGATTCATTAAGGATAAAGATCTGTCAGGGATAATTGAGGATGGCATTCAGATTGAAAAGCTGGCGGAGGGATTTCTTTTTACAGAGGGTCCCACGGCAGATGCGCAGGGTAATGTATACTTTACTGATCAGCCAAATGACAGAATAATGATCTGGAAATCATCCGGAGGGCTTGAAACATTTCTACAGCCCAGCGGAAGATCAAACGGATTGTCCTTTGATAGTAAAGGGAACCTATGGGCCTGTGCTGATGAAGAGAATGAATTCTGGATGATTAAAGAAGATAAAAGTATCACAAAACATCCCATAAGATATAATGAAAGACTGCTCAATGGACCAAACGATTTATGGATTGATGTCAACGGGGGGATCTATTTTACTGATCCTTTTTACAAAAGACCCTGGTGGAAGCACAATGAGATGCCCCAGGATATTCAGGGTGTTTATTATTTAAGTCCTGATGGAAAAACCATTAACCGAATAATAAGTGACCTCAGGCAGCCAAACGGAATAGTAGGTACTCCGGATGGTAAAACTCTTTTTGTTGCTGATATTGGTGATAATAAAACCTATAAATACAACATTGTCAGAAATGGCGTTGTTGAAAATAAACAACTTTTCTGCGAGCTTGGATCTGATGGTATGACAATAGATACCAGGGGAAATATTTATCTGACAGGCAAAGGAATTACAATATTTGACAAAACCGGGGAAAAACTCGGGAATATCCCTGTTCCTGAAGGCTGGACTGCTAATGTTTGTTTCGGTGACAATGACCTGAAAAGTCTTTATATTACAGCAAGCAAAGGTCTGTACAGAATTAGGCTAAAAGTCAAAGGAACACGTGGTTAAATGGATGTTCCAGACTTTTAATATCTAATTAACATTTCTTAACAGCCTTGATGTTTTTTCCGTAAAACATTTCGCTTTATTTTGTGTTACATTTCAGTAGTTTTACAGCTCTTCAATAAGAAGATGGTTACAATAAAGAAATATAATATATTGGCTATGGACGGTACCCGCAGAGCAGATATAAAGCCAGGAATTGATGTTATGGTCGAATTATCAGAAGATAAAAGAACAGGTCGCCTTACTGGAGGAAAAGTAAAGGAGATCCTTACATCCTCACCAAATCATCCTCACGGGATTAAAGTAATTCTTGAAAACGGACAGATAGGCCGGATTAAGCAAATAGTCTGAACCTGCCTTTTATCCCCGATCGATATTTTTGCTTATCTTTGGTTCTCCTGATACTTAGATGGTTATCCGGAGATGGTCGATTATCATAATCTATATATAAGGTAAGATGAAAGCCGAGGATTTTATTGTTAAAACGCTGGGGAAAGAAAATGTTGAAACCCCTTTAAAGCATAACAGAAGAGAAGGCAGCCCTATTTACAAATTTGTCAGGGACGAAGAGAGAATCATATATGATACCTCCCTTGAATACTTTTTAAGATGCAGGGAAAGCAATGAGATGCCTATTTCATTTGAGAAAGCAGGTCCACGTGAAATGCTGTTTTTCGAACCAGCTAAAACAAAAGTGGCAATTGTAACCTGCGGAGGACTCTGTCCTGGCCTTAACAATGTCATCCGAAGTCTTGTAAATGAACTAACATACCGTTATGGTATCAACAGGATTATAGGTATTAAATATGGTTTTGAAGGTCTTGTTTCCAGCTATAATCATCCTGTAATAGAACTTACTGCACCAATGGTTAGCAATATTCATCTTATCGGAGGTTCTGTTCTGGGTTCTTCACGCGGAAACCAGGATGTTGAAAAGATAGTTGATACGCTGGAGATCATGAATATCAATATCCTGTTTTGTATCGGTGGTGACGGTACCCTCCGCGGGGCACATGATATTCACAGGGAGATCGAAAAAAGAAAACTGAAAATAAGTATTGCCGGAATACCTAAGACCATAGATAATGATATTGATATGATTCAGAAATCTTTTGGTTTTGAAACAGCATTTTCAGAAGCAAGAGACATCATCAGGAATGCCCATAATGAAGCTGCCGGAGCAAATAACGGAATTGCGCTGATTAAGGTTATGGGAAGGGATTCGGGATTTATTGCAGCAAGTGCAGCATTGGCAGTACAGGAGGTAAATTTCGTTCTGGTCCCTGAAAGCGATTTTGATCTTTATGGTACAAGAGGTTTCCTGAAAGTACTGAGGAAGCGACTGGAAGATCGAAAACATGCTGTAATTGTTGTAGCAGAGGGTGCCGGACAACATCTCTTTGAAGATACAGTAACTGTAAAAGACGCCTCCGGAAATATTAAACATAAGGATATTGGTGTATTTTTGAAGGATAAAATATCAGAAGAATTTAAGAACAAGAATTTTCCCCATTCAATCAGGTATATCGATCCAAGCTATATTATAAGAAGTACGCCGGCCAATGCAAACGACAGCAAATTCTGTAACCTTTTGGCACAGAATGCAGTTCATGCTTCACTGGCAGGAAAAACAGATTTTGTGGTGGGATTCTGGAACAACCAATTTACACTTATGCCAATACCCATGGTGACCACCAAAAGAAAAAAAATTGATGTCGAAGGGGAACTTTGGTGGAATGTACTTGAGGCAACTGGTCAGCCGGTCAGTATGAAAAATCCCTGATATGATCCGAAATGTAATTTTTGATCTGGGAAATGTTCTTATCAGTTTCCGGCCTTCAGAATACCTCGATACCAAAGAGTATCTGTTAGAAAAAAAAGAAACTATCCTTAAGGATATTTTCAATGCACGTGAATGGCTTCAGCTTGATAATGGAGATATAACTATCTCCGAAGCCATAAACAGTATTAATGAAAGATCAAATCTTTCAAAGGAGGAGATAGCCCATATTTTCAATTTAAGGACTGATTTGATGGTTCCTCTTGACCAGAACGTAAATCTTCTCCCAGATCTTAAAAAAAGAGGGTACAGGTTATTCTATCTTTCAAATTTTCCAATAGATATTTTTCATGAAGTAAAATCGGGATATTATTTTTTCAATTACTTTGACGGAGGAATTATTTCAGCTGAAGTCAGATTTTCCAAACCTCACAAACGGATATATGAAATCCTATTAGAGAAGTATTCACTCCTGCCTGAGGAGTCTCTTTTTATAGATGACCTTGAAATAAATGTTATGGCAGCCATGACAGTTGGAATGAAAGGTCTGGTGACCCATGGTTCCCGTGAAGTTTCAGGTGAAATTAAAAGAGCACTTTCAATTGAATAAATAAAACCAGTTGATTTTGACTTTCCAGAATTAAAAATTCATGTCCAACGGCCCGCCTCTATCAAATTATTCAGTTCTCACACAGTTAAACAAAGGCATTTTTACAGCTAAATTGCTGTATATTAGGACTTTAAAGCATGATTAGCATTTATATGTTCCACGTGGAAATCAGGAAAGATTTCTGAAATATCTGATGATTTTTGATGCTTTCGATGTTCCGATCAGTTTTTGGAGTTCCTCTTCCGATACACTCCGGATATTTTCAACCGACTTAAAATGATTTAACAACAGATCTTTTGTTTTATCACCAATACCATTAATTTCATCCAGCCCTGATTTTAACATAGAAGAAGATCTTTTATCACGATGAAATGATATTCCGAAACGGTGTGCTTCATTTCTGAGTTGCTGAATGATCTTTAAACTGATAGAATTTTTATCGATATATATCGGTACACTGTCGCCAGGAAAATAAATCTCCTCGAGCTTTTTGGCTATTCCAATTACCGATAATTTATCCCTAAGTCCAAGCCGGACTATACTTTTCATAGCAGAAGAAAGCTGGCCCTTCCCTCCGTCAATTATTATCAGTTGTGGCAGACTGGAATTCTCCTCAATTAATCTTTTATATCTTCTGTATACAATCTCCTCCATCGAACTGAAATCATCAGGACCTGTTACAGTTTTAATATTGAAATGGCGGTAATCCTTTTTGCTTGGCCTCCCGTTTCTGAAAACCACACAGGCTGCTACCGGGTTTGTACCCATAATATTTGAATTATCAAAACATTCAATATGTACCGGTAATTCAGACATATGGAGATCTGCTTTAAGCCTCTCAAGATTCTTTCCTGTTCTCTCCTGCGGCTTTATCAGGTCATTTCTCTTTTTCTTCTGTTCAAGTTTATAATAAATTGCATTTCTTTCAGATAGTTCAATTAATTTAAGCTTTTCTCCAGCTTTAGGAATAGTGTACTTTACTTTGTCAAGCTGAATATCAGGACTAAATGGTACAATAATTTCAGGTGAATCACTATCCAGCCTATCCCTTACTTCTGTTATTGCGTATCCCATAACAGATTCTTTGTCTTCCTCAACACGAATTTTAAGCTCCAGTGTAAAAGCCTGAATAATAGCTCCTTCAACGATCTTTAAATAGTTAACATATGCATAGTCTGAATCCTGTGTATATCCAAAAACATCAACATTTTTTATTGTATTGCTTACGACAGCTGAACGACTTCTGAAATTTGCAAGTATCTCTATTTTTTCCTTTACATGCTGAGCTTCTTCAAATCGCATTTCTGAAGCATATTTCTTCATCAGAGCTTTTAATTGCTCTATAACCGATGATATATTCCCCCTTAGGATATCCCTTATTTCCCTGATACTTTCATTATATTCAATTTCATTCTGAAGACCAACGCAAGGGCCTTTGCAGTTTCCCAGATGAAATTCTAGACACACCCTGAATTTTCCGGATGTTATATTCGAATCAGAGAGAATCAAAGAGCAGGTTCTGAGTTTATAAATCTGACGTATTTGTTCAAGTAAAGTTTTGACCATAAGGCCCGAGGTATAAGGACCAAAATATACAGATCCGTCCTTTATAGTATTGCGGGTACTGAAAATCCTGGGAAAAGCCTCTTTTTTAATACAAATCCATGGAAATGTTTTATCGTCCTTGAGAAGTATATTATACCTGGGCTGATGCTTTTTAATAAGGTTATTCTCAAGTAAAAGTGCATCTGATTCATTATCCACAACAATATGCCGGATGTCATATGTTCTGCGTAGCAGTACTTCTGTTTTACCTGACTGATTTTTAGAAAAATAGGAACCTACCCTTTTTTTAAGATTTTTTGCCTTGCCTATATAAAGAATAGATCCTGATGAATCAATAAACTGGTAAATACCCGGCTTTGACGGCAGGCGTGAAATAAGGTTTTTAAACCGGTCAGTATCAGTAATCATCAGCTATGATTTACGACAAAGATAGCAAATGAAATAAAGCAGGAGGGTGTCTCAAAAGT
>Ga0129298_10000088_pt1 | contig 28942 bp, 27 predicted proteins | sample I19B2metaG_FD_94707 | JGI IMG/M metagenome (GOLD analysis project Ga0129298, IMG submission 94707) | Lake sediment bacterial and archeal communities from Gulf of Boni, Indonesia to study Microbial Dark Matter (Phase II) - ​I19B2 metaG | ecosystem: Environmental > Aquatic > Freshwater > Lake >... | reverse complement strand
TTTAGTCACATATTATTTATATATTTTCTCACTATAAGAAGGAGATCCCTCTCCCGCTGAAGCGGGTTCGGGATGACAGGTTCTTTTGTGGTAAAATGTGAGGGAAAGAAGCGGCGAGCCGCAGCAGTATTCAGGATAAAATAGAATGGTATCTTTGCGGCTCGCCGCTTCTTTCCCTCTGTTTTTAAGCTAATTACGTGTCATCCCGAAGCGAAGCGAGGGATCTCCTTCTTCATTCTTCATTTAGCTTATTTGCAGATGTGATGAATGATTAGCTCAAAAGGAGGGGAAACTTTTTTCGCACATCCCTTTTACATACTCTAGCCTTAGCTTGACAGCTATGCCCCTTAGGGGGTTGGGGGTAAAATAGGTTTTCAAGGCCCTTGTTTTTTCTTCTATAATCATATGTTCAATAAATTATAGTTTTTATAAATTTTTAATATCTTTGCGCCTCGATATTAAGAAACATAGAATATTAAATACAGAATAATTTCTAAACAGAAGACAAATGCAGAATAAAGCAGCAATCATCACTCTGGCAATTGCACTGGCTCTGGTTTCAATTTACCAGTTGTCCTTTACCGGTGCCACCTATATGGTTAAAAAGGAAGCCAGGGAGTATGCAAAGGGCGACCTTGTTAAGGAAACAAAGTATCTTGATTCAATAGCAACTCTGACAGAAGACCAATGGAGTTTTCTGGGATATTCTTTCAAGGAAGTTCAGAAGAAAGAGATCAATCTGGGACTTGACCTTAAAGGGGGGATGAACGTAATTCTTGAGGTATCAGTTGAAGACATTCTTAAAGCTCTTTCAAATTACAGTACAGATAAAACCTTTACAGAGGCACTAACCAGGGCAAGAGAGATGCAGAAACAAAGTCAGGCTGATTTTCTAACGCTGTTTGGTCAGGCATTTGCAGAGGCAGATCCAAATGCCAAGCTTGCTTCAATCTTCGGGACAGTTGAAATGAGGGACAAAATTAACTTCAATTCATCGAATGAAGATGTTTTGAAAGTACTCGACACCGAAGTTTCCACTGCCATAACCAATGCTTTCAATATTCTGAGAACAAGGATTGACCGCTTTGGTGTGGTTCAGCCCAATATAACACAACTTGCCACAAAAGGTCGTATACTTATTGAGCTTCCCGGTCAGACTGATCCTCAGAGGGTCAGGGAACTTTTGCAGGGAACAGCAAATCTTGAGTTCTGGGAAACTTATGAGAATGGTGAGATTATAGGATATCTTTCACAGGCAAATAACCTGCTGAAGGAGATCCAGGCAAATACTGAAAAGCCTGCAGCTGCAGAACAGCCAACTGCAAGCGCAGATACCACAAAAAAGGAGCAATCACTTCTTGATATAATTGAGAATGATTCAGCAAAACTTGCGGAGCCTGCCACGCGAGAGGAATTTGCACTTCAGAATCCCCTTTTCGGAGTCCTCAGCCCAAGGGTAACCCCTGAAGGTCAGCCGCTTCCTTCAAGTATGATAGGACTTGCCAGCTCAAAGGATACTGCCGAAGTAAACACTATGCTCAAAATGAATCAGGTAAGGGCTCTTTTTCCCCGCGACCTGAGATTTATGTGGAGCCAGAATCCCTATAAGTATGATCCGACAAAAACACTTTATGAACTTCATGCAATTAAAGTTACTACACGAGATGGCAGACCACCTCTCAATGGAGATGTGATTACCTCTGCAAGACCTTCTTCAGGCGTTACAGGTTCAGAAGTAAAGGTTGACATGTCGATGAACGCCGAAGGTGCTAAGATATGGCAGCGAATGACCCGTGAAAATATTGACCGTTGTCTTGCTGTTGTTCTTGATGGTTATGTTCGTTCATACCCCCGGGTTCAGAATGAAATTTCGGGAGGAAACACAGAAATTACCGGTGATTTTACAATTGATGAGGCAGATGACCTTGCCAACATCCTTAAATCCGGAAAACTGCCGGCTCCGGCAAGGATTATTTCCGACACAATTATTGGACCTACACTTGGTAAGGAGGCAATCAATGCAGGATTGGTTTCATTTATAATTGCTTTCATAATAGTACTTTCATACATGCTCTTCTACTACAGTAAAAGCGCAGGTACAATAGCTGATATAGCGCTCTTTGCAAACGTTTTCCTGCTGATGGGAGTTTCAACTTCACTGGGTGCGGTTCTTACACTTCCCGGTATTGCAGGTATAGTACTTACGATTGGTATGTCAATCGACTCCAACGTTCTCATATATGAACGTATACGGGAAGAAATGAGAGCAGGAAAAGGGATTAAGCTCGCTATTGCTGATGGTTACAAGGGAGCTCTTTCAGCTATTCTCGACTCCAATATCACAACACTTCTGACAGGTGTGGTTCTTTATGTATTCGGAACGGGACCAATCAAGGGATTTGCCACTACACTTGTTATTGGTATATTTACATCTCTTTTCTCTGCAATATTCATTACAAGGCTGATTTATGAGTGGCTTCTCAAGAAAAATGCAAAACTCAGTTTCTCGATAAAGATTACAGCAAATATCCTAAAGAATACAGCAATAGATTTTATTGGCAAGAGAAAATACTTTTATTTTGTTTCCATTGCAGTTACTATTATTGGAATTGGCTCGCTGTTTATAAGGGGGTTGAACCCGGGTATTGATTTCGCGGGGGGCCGTACATATGTTGTCAGGTTCAGCGAAAGCGTTAAAACAGCCGATGTCGCTTCAAATCTTGCCGGTGTTTTTGGGGAACCACCTCAGGTTGTAACATTCGGAAGCGATAACCAGGTACGAATAACAACCAAATTCAAGATAGATCAGACTGGTGTTGATGATGAAGTTGAAACCGCACTGTATGAAGGACTCAAGGGAATGATCGGTCCTGATATTACAAAGGAGAAATTTCTTTCAGAAAACAGGGTCAGTTCAGAAACAGTGGGACCAACAATTGCGAGCGATATCAAAACGAAAGCCATCTGGGCAGTTGTTCTGTCACTTGTTATAATCTTCCTGTATATTTTCATGCGGTTCAGGAACTGGCAGTATGGCGTTGGAGCAATTGTTGCACTGGCTCATGATGTTATGATTGTTATCGGAATATACTCGTTACTATGGGGCATTCTTCCGTTTACTATGGAGATTGATCAGTCATTCATTGCAGCAATTCTTACTGTTATGGGTTATTCGGTTAACGACTCCGTGGTTGTGTTTGACAGGGTAAGGGAGTTCCTTCCGCTTCATCGTAAGCGTTCACCTCATGAGGTACTTAACATGGCTTTGAATGATACACTCAGTCGTACACTCAATACCGGTATGACATCAATACTCGTGCTTATCGCCATGTTCTTCTTCGGAGGTGCAACCATTAGGGGATTCCTCTTTGCAATGATAATCGGTATTATAGTCGGAACCTATTCTTCAATCTTTGTTGCAACTGCAGTTGTATACGATACATCAAAAAAAGGTCTGAAATATTAGATACCTGCTAAATATCAATATTTAAGGGTGTCTTAAAAGCCCGATTTTACCCCCAACCCCCCAGGGGGGGCTTTCAAATCAACTGATTTTAAATAAGTGCCGCTTTAGCGGCATTTAGGGGTGGATAAAGGAAGAGAGGCTTATGAAACAGCCTCTTCTTTTTTAATGTTTTTTAAAACATGATGATTACCTGCAGGTATTGAATATCATTAATACTTTTCTAACTTTGTCATACATTAATTAACAGATAATAATTTTACTCAAAATGAGCGGACCTGAGATATTTGTAATAATCATTGTGGCGCTTCTTCTCTTCGGAGCAGAAAAACTGCCCGATATTGCAAAAACTCTGGGGAAGGGAATGCGCGACTTTAAAAAGGCAACGGACGATATTAAAAGAGAACTTGAGACCAGTACGGCTGATATCAGGAGGGACATGAATGAAGTCTCGGATTCTATCAAAAAGGATGTCACTGATTTTTCGGATAAGATAAACCGTGATGTGAATGAAGTTTCAGATTCCATCAGCAATGATATGAATAACATTACATCTGAGGTAAAGAAAGAGGTTGATGATGTTGCCGGTACCATACAGAGCGATGCAAATGAGGTGGCTGATAACCTTAAAAAAGGAGCTCAGGATACGCAACAGACCATTAACTACGGAAACGATGTAGTATCTGATGGTAACTACAGGGGATATACCGATTAGCCGGCTTAACAACTCTCCCTCCATAATAATTGTCCATGATCAGAACCACTGGTATTACAAAAGCTTATGGTGACCTGAAGGTCCTTAAAGGAATAGAAATTGAAATTAAGGACAGTGAGGTGGTATCGATTGTGGGAGCAAGCGGTGCCGGTAAAACAACACTCCTTCAGATAATAGGAACACTTGACAAACCTGATGCAGGAAATGTGTTTTTCAACAATTCTGATGTCAGCAACCTGAAGGGTAAGGCTCTGGCTTCCTTCAGAAACAACAACATAGGCTTTGTGTTCCAGTTTCACCAGCTTCTTCCTGAATTTACGGCACTTGAAAATGTATGTATACCTGCATATATTGCCGGTAAAGGGAAAGCTGATGCTGAAAAAAGAGGAAAGGAGCTCCTTGGATTTCTCAATCTTTCCGACAGACTCGATCATAAACCATCGGAATTAAGCGGTGGAGAGCAGCAGAGAGTTGCAGTTGCCAGGGCTATTGTAAACAATCCTTCAGTGATTCTTGCTGATGAACCATCGGGTAATCTGGATAGTGAAAACAAAAATGAGTTGCATAAACTATTCTTCAGGTTGCGCGATACGTTCGGTCAGACCATAGTTATCGTAACTCACGACCGCCAGCTGGCAGAGATGTCCGACAGAATACTAAAGATAAAAGACGGGCTTATTGTAAATGAGCTTTAAGCGTTCATACAATGGCTTAACTGCAGGTGAGCTGAAGGAATTCCTTGATGAGAAGGTTGAATTCTATAACCGTCCTTCCTTCATTGAATCTGATCCGATAAGTATACCACATCTTTTTACAAAGAAGCAGGATATAGAAATATCCGGGTTTCTGGCTGCAACTATTGCCTGGGGCAACAGGAAAATGATCCTCAGGAATGCGTGCAGGATTATGGAGATACTCGAACATTCACCCTATGAGTTCATTATGAATTCAAACAATAATGAGATTGAAGCAGTTGGCAGCTTTGTTCACAGGACTTTTAATACGACTGATCTGATATACTTTCTGAAAGCACTACAGAATATTTACAGGCACAAGGGTGGACTCGAATCGATTTTTTCAGCTTACAGTACTTCTTATTCACTGCAGCCTGCCATACATGAATTTCACAGGATTTTCTTTGAGCTGCCGCATGAAAAAAGGACCGAAAGACATGTTTCAGATCCTTTCAAGGGCTCGGCTGCAAAAAAAATAAATATGTTCTTTCGGATAATTAAGGCAGCAATATGATCAATATGTATTGTTAACCTATTATTAATTTTGTTTAAAGAGGTTTGTCACTAATTCTTCCTACCGTTTATCTACTATCTTTATTAAATGGTTTTTGGTTCTGATTATAATTGAATGTCTCAGAATAGCGGGGGTTGAAAACACTTCCCCATTGATTTTATTTTTCCCGACTATCTCAAAGGTTCTTCCTTTACTAATTATTGTAGTTTCTCCATCCATCGATGTTAAATACAGAATACCTGTCATTCCAATACCTGCAGAGGTTACTCCTGTGTTTTTTAGAAATCTTCTTCGGTTCATAAGTAAATCATATTTGTTTCTTTCAGGATAGTCAAATCAAAGATAATCAACAGTAAGCTATCTCTTTTCCAGCCACTTCAGCCAAAGTTTAAGATTATCAGACCAGCAGGAAATGTGATCATTTCCTGTCGCAAGGCCGAATCCATGTTCTCCCTCCGAAAGAATGTGTATTTCGGCCGGAACGCCATAGGCCCTCAAGGCGCGATACATCAGGAGACTGTTTTCAGGCGGAACACCCCTGTCATTATCGGCGTGGACCAGAAAAGCCGGAGGAGAATCCTTTGTAACCTGCAGTTCGTTTGAATAGTATTTCACCAGCTGCAGATCAGGATTTTTTCCCAGCAGAGCTTCACGCGATCCTTCATGGGCACACGAATCCATAAATGAAATTACCGGATACATAAGTATCATAAAATCGGGCCTGCAGCTTATTCTTTCCAGGGAATCTGCAGCCATTTTGTTGCCATAGTCGAAATGAGTTCCCAGTGTCGATGCCAGATGGCCGCCGGCAGAAAATCCCATGATTCCTATTTTCTCAGGATCTATATTCCATTTCCTTGCGTTGAATCTTACCAGCCTCATCGCCCGCTGGGCGTCCATCAGAGGTGTTTTATGAGGCACCTCGCAGTTACCGTATGTCGGGAGCCTGTATTTAAGAACAATTCCTGTAACCCCAATGGAGTTTAGGTAACGGGCTACATCTGTACCTTCCAGATCATAGGCAAGCACCCAATAACCTCCTCCCGGGCAGATTATAACTGCCTGTCCGGTGGAGATTTTCTTTGAAGGCAGGTAAACTGCAATATCAGGTTCCTGAACATAAGTGATGACCTTAATATCATCCGTACGTACTTTTTCAGTCCCACCATTGTTTATGAATCCTGGCGGAGTTCCTGAATATAATGGCTTCCTTATTTCCTGGGAATAACTATACTGCCAGACCATTAAACAGGTCAGAAATAAAATCGGTGTATGCTTCATGGCAACATGATTGTATAATAGTTTGTTTTCAATTGCTTGCCCGGCTTGCTATTTTATTATTGATACCTTTTTAAATATTGAGTATTGTCGCCAACTGAAATCCTGAAAAAAGATAGGCCACCTTAATTGATGACTCATCTTACTAACCAACCATTGAAATAAAAACCTTTCTGTCATAATGACACATTTTACAGCCTGTATGATTACAACCTGTCCTATTTAATTGAAAAAATTCCATTTAATGCTATCTCATTCATTTAATGTTCATTAGTATTAATATTTTATATAAATGATGCTATGATCTGATATGGCTAATGAAAAAATTCCGGAAGATCGATATCATTTACAAAAAAAATGTAATATTGCATTTAATTGTTCTTATGTTCACCTATGATCATATGAACACTTTATATGAAGTATCAATACAATAATCTGGTTTTAAAGGTCCTTCACTGTTACTATGAGAAAGGACTCACCCAGCAGGAAATAGCCGGTAAATTCAATATTTCCAGGATCAAGGTTTCACGTATGATAAGTAAAGCTATTGCTGACAAAATTGTACAGATAAAAATTAATATACCGGCAGGCTCGACCAGCGAGATTGAGAAGAGACTGGAGGAATCCTACGGGCTGTCAGAAGCCGTGGTAGTGAATACATCGCAGGTCAATCTTATTGCCGAACTAGGAAAAGCAGCCGCTGAATACCTGATGTCGAGGTTGCAGGGAAATGAAACTATCGGTATTACATGGGGCAGATTTATTTCTGCCTCCATAAATGCGCTTCAGCCGATGAATTTTCCGGATGTCAGGATAGTCCAAATGTTGGGAGGGCTTGGTGATCCTGCCTCAGATATTCATGGAACTGAGTTGGTTATCAGGATGGCAGGTATTTTAAAGGCAAAAGCACGTCCGCTGAACTCGCCCGGTATTGTTAAATCCAAAGAGATCCGTCAGGCATTGATGGAGAATTTGCAGATATCAGATACCCTGAAGCTTGCGGAAAAAGCCACTTTTGCAATTATGGGCATTGGTACATATGATAAAAGTGCTTCTCTTTTAACTGAGTCGTCTATCATATCGGGTGAAGAAATAAAACGCCTTGTTAGGAAAGGAGCAGTTGGAAATATTTGCCTGAGAGCATTTGATGAATATGGAAATCCCGTACCTGATGAAATTGACGAAAGAGTTGTCGGGCTTACATACGATCATATCAAAAAGATACCGCGTATTATCGGTGTAGCTGGAGGAAGGGAAAAGCATCAGGCTATTCTTGCGGCAATACGGGGTAAATGGCTCAATACAATTATTACTGATGATCAGACAGCCGGATTTCTGATAGACAACTCTTTAAAATCTTAATCTATATGGGCAAAAACTATTTAGGATAAGAAGTAAAAGTGATTGATTATTAAAGTAAAGGAAATTTAAAGATGCTTTCATCGTCAGACAAGTACCTGATTGAGTCAATAAAACAGGGTGATCAAAAAGCATTCAGATTTCTGTTTGACAACCATTATGCCTCATTGAGCCGATATGCTATGAATATGGTCCACAGTGCAGAGACGGCTGAAGATATCGTAATGGATGTCTTCACGAAATTATGGGAGACGGGGGCAGGCCTGGATATTACTTCTTCACTGCAGGGATACCTCTACAGAAGTGTCCGCAATGCATGCCTTAACTATCTGACCAGGACTCATAAGCGTTTCACAGAGCTTAGTGCGGAAACTATTGAGAAGCTCGACAAGGCAGTAAACCCATTGGAGATGTATTCAATTCCTGAATCTTTGAGTATGTCGGAGTTGAGCCAGGCAATAGAAAGATGCATGGAAAAGCTTCTGGAGGAATGCAGGAAGATCTTTCTAATGAGCAGAGTTGACGAGATTTCTCATAAGGAGATCGCATCGAGACTTGGCATTTCTGAGAATACCGTGAAGGTGCAGATATACAGGGCTCTCAAGAAATTCAGGGTACTCCTTATGGAGTTTCGTCCGTCCAGGGAAACCATGTAAGTATTCTTTTATCCATTAACCAGTAAGATGCGAGGTATAACAATTATTAAAACCATAAACCTGTAATATAAAAATTATGATAACGCGGCGTAAATTCCTGGATTCATCTATAAAAGCTTCCGCTCTCTTCACTGCAGGGACAGCCCTTACTGGTTGTTCAGGAGGTAAAAGTGCTGTCTGTTCCGAATCTGAAGAAGTCCCACTTGTCCGGGTGCCCGGATACAGTAAAGATGATGGGGTAGCAGGTTTGGTGTATTCAATGATCGGGTATGAATCAGAATACCCGGTCAGGATTATTGTCCGCCTGCCAAAGAAAAACCTGCTGGATGAAAAATCCCATTGCAGGCTGATACCTCTGTCAGGGAATGGGAAAAACCTGGAGTCGCAATGCAGATACTGGGGTGAAATATGGAGAAGCCACTGGTGGGTATGTGAATTTCCTGCACCTGCCTGCAGTGGAGAATGGAGTGTTGAGATTGTCAGTAACGGGGAATGTGTTCTGAGGGACTGCGGACTGAAAATTGAAAAAAACATCCTGTGGGATAAAACTGTTCACCTCACAGCAGCAGATATGCTTGAAAGGAGGGTCCATTTCACAAAAGTGGGGGTAGGGTGGCAGGATGCCGGGACTCTTTGGGTTGAAAGCTGCTCACACAGCCCGATGATCGTTGCACTGACAGAGATGCTCGAAATGCCGGAAGGAAGAATTGACAATGCGCTGAAGGAGAGGATATGTAAACAGATAACAGTAGGTTGTGATTACCTGGTTATGCTGCAGAAAAAGGCTGGCGAGCTTGGTTATCCGGCAGGTGCGATGTCGCATGACTTGCACGGCCATGAAAGGGATATTCTCCCCAATGATGCCATGAAAGCCGTGATTGCCCTTGCTGCAGCATCAAGAACGCTCTCGGCCTCATTCAGCGAAAAGAAAGAGCTATACCATAAAACAGCAGAACTGACGTACCGGTGGCTGACGGAAAAGGCAAAACCAATGGGCAACTACGGTCTGAGCCTGTTCCAGCGCGGACTTCCTGAAGGGACAGTAATTCCGGATGATGAATGGCAAACCCGCGACCTGGTTTCTCTCTGCTGGGCTGCACTCGAGCTTTCTCTGCTCAGGCATGAAGGCTCAAAGGAGGATGCTATTGCCTTCGCAGGGAAAATAATGTCCAGGCAGATAACCGAAGAAAAAAATGAAAGCGGATTCTGGGGTCATTTTCTTGAATATGACAGTTTGCCCCACAGCGAGAAATCGTGGATCCATGGCATAGTTAATAACCAGTTTGGAGCTGATATCGGAGGGATATATCCGAATTACCTGGTGCCGCTTATCCGGATGACAAAGGTCTGGAGTGACCATAAGGACGCTGCAGCATGGAAGGAGACCCTGAGAAAGTTTGCATACGGCTATCTCATTCCTGCATGCAGGACCAATCCTTTCCTCATTGTTCCACAGGGAATATTTGGAAGCGAAGGACCTGTCTGGTTTTGCGGTACTTTCCATGGCACCAACACCATATATGGATATACAGCCGCCCTTGCCTTTGAGCTGTCAGAAATGTTCAATGAACCGGCTCTGAAGGATATTGCATATGGCAACCTCCAGTGGATTGCCGGACTTAACGGGGGAATTACAAATGAAAATCTTCAGGCCTGCGTGGTTTACAGTACTGATATACCTGCTGGATTGGCTCTGCCGGCAAGTATGATGTGCGGCGTGGGGAAACGCTGGGCCGGGACCTGGTTTCAGACAAGAGGAAGTATATGCAACGGCTTCTCCACAGGAAAACAGTTTGTTTACGACACGGCACCGTTAAAGGCAAATGACGGGCCCTTTTCACTCACTGACGAGGACTGGATACCTCACGGTGCAGCATGGCTGACAGGGTTAATCAGGTTATAAAGCCCATCATTAAATAAGATAAATAAATTAACTATATCAAAGTGAAAAAAGTAGAAGAACTGGCAAAGATGATCGACCATTCGATCCTGAATCCTGTAATGATCGACAACGATCTTAAAAGAGAGTGTGAAGTCGCAATGAAATACAATGTTGCTTCCGTATGTGTTAAACCTTACGCTGTAAAACAGGCTATTGAGCTTCTGAAAGGAACTGATGTGCTTGTAGGATGCGTGATAGGATTTCCACATGGTAACAGCTCAATACCGGTTAAGGTGTTTGAAACTGAGCAGGCCTGTAAAGACGGAGCAACAGAAATAGATATGGTGATCAATATCGGCAAAGCACTTGGCGGTGACTGGGCCTATATCGAAAATGAAATAAAGGCTGTAACACAGACATGCCACAAAAGCAAAGCAATTGTTAAGGTCATTTTCGAAACCGACTATGTCACAAAAGATGAGGATAAGATTAAACTTTGTGAAATCTGCACCAAAGTTGGAGCAGACTTTGTCAAGACCTCAACAGGATTCGGATATGTTAAGCAGCCTAATAGTGATTTCAATTATAAAGGCGCCACAGTACATGACATTGAACTGATGCGAAAGCACTCCGGTCCAAAGGTACAGGTCAAGTGTTCAGGAGGAGTTCGAACACTCGATGATCTTCTGAAGATGAAAACAGCCGGAGCTACACGTTCAGGTGCTACTGCAACAGCAGTAATGCTTGATGAGGCTAAGAAAAGATTCGGTGAATAATGAAAAAGACGGAAGACTTCCTGGCAAAACATAAACTGAGAGCATCCGATACTGATCTGGATGATCTTGTAAAAACTTTTACAGAGGATATGGTATCCGGGCTTGAGGGCTGGGAAGGAGCCCTCCGTATGATCCCCACCTATATCGAAGCCGAAAATGATTTCCTGACAGATGTGCCTGTACTTGCAATTGATGCCGGCGGCACCAATTTCAGGGCTGCTCTTGTAACTGTTTCAGCATCAGGTAGTTTGGAGGTAAATGATATGGTAAACTACATGATGCCGGGACTTGAAGGTGAGATCAGTGCCAATGAGTTCTTCAGAACAGTTGCAGAAATATAATTGAATCACTTATCGACAGGGCGGCAAAACTGGTTGCAGGAAGCATGGCAGCCGTGATCCTGAAGTGCGGAAAAGGAAGGACTCCGGGGAAACCAATCCTGATAACTGTCGAGGGAACTACATTCTATAAGCTTCACAATTTCAGATCACGGTTTGAAACTTACCTTGATGACTATCTCAGCGGTGACAGGAAGAGGTACTATGAGTTTACCGAGGTAGCTCAGTCCGGACTTGTTGGAGCAGCACTGGCTGCACTGATTGATTAAAGTCCAATTTGCTAAACAGGAGGGGGCATGAAATCTGGTTTAGTAAATGCTTTTGCTACCAGGAAGATATGATCTGGAAAACAAGATTGAAAGCAATTATATTGATTTGTATTATCATCTTGGAGATGCATTTATTGGTTTGGATATTCGATATTTAATTATATTTGTATAATAAATATTATTTATATGGCATATTATAAAAGACAGAGGGAAAAGGATTTACAAGTCTGGAGAACATCAAGCCACCGAAAACCTCTTTTACTTCGCGGAGCCCGTCAGGTAGGAAAAACTGCTTTGGTCAGGAATTTCAGTAAACAATTCCAATATTTTGTTGAAATTAATTTTGAACAGGACAAAGATGCTCATCGTATTTTTGAGGGAAGGAATCTTGATCCTGTCCAACTTTGTGAACAGATTTCTGTATTATACGGTATCCCGATTATTCCTGGTCAAACTCTATTGTTTCTTGATGAGATTCAGAGTTGTCTGCCTGCAATCTCTTCTTTGCGGTTTTTTTATGAAAAAAATCCTGGTTTACATCTGATTGCGGCAGGGTCCTTACTTGAATTTGCTCTGAGTGAACTACCTTCCTTTGGAGTTGGACGCATCAGTTCCATGTTTCTTTACCCATTCTCTTTTGAAGAGTTTTTAATAGCATCCGGTGAAGACATTCTGCATAAGGCAATTATTAAAGCAGATCCGGAAAATCCTTTAAATGAAGCAGTGCATAATAAAGCGCTCGGATATTATAAGAAATTCCTGGTTATGGGAGGAATGCCTGAAATAGTCTCAGCATATCTTTCAGATAATGCTGATATTTTGTCATGTCAGACACTCCTTGATGACCTGATTAATACTTATGAGGATGATTTTGTAAAATATAAAAAGCGTTTCCCTGCCTCTTCTGTCAGGGAAGTATTTAGATCTGTTGCCTGTCAGAACGGAAGCAAATTTATCTATGAAAGAGCTTCTGATGAATTAAGCCGCCTGCCGGTTAAAAATGCGCTTGAACTTTTATCGATGGCAGGACTGATTATTCCGGTTACACATACATCAGCTAATGGCATTCCTCTGGGAGCTGAAGTAAATATAATGAGAAGGAAGTACCTGATCACAGATTCAGGAATATTTCAGCGCCTCGCAGGGCTTAAGGTTTCAGATATTCTCATTAAGGATGATTTTGACCTCATCAATAAAGGTTCACTGGCAGAATTGTCTGTTGGACTTGAATTAGTAAAATCTGCTCCTTATTCACAGAGGCAGGAGTTGTATTATTGGCAGCGTGAAGCGAGGAACAGTCAGGCTGAAGTGGATTATCTGATTGAAAGGAATGGAAAAATAATTCCCATTGAGGTGAAATCAGGAACAAAAGGAAGTATGCAGAGTCTGTTTATTTTTATCGATGAGAAGAAGATCAACAAGGGGATCAGGGCCTCTCTGGAGAATTTCACAAAGTATGAAAAAATTGATGTTATACCTGTTTATGCCATTTCAAATTTATACAGATGAAACCACTGGCCCTTACCAGTTTCAACCGGATTTGACTGATTATTTAACGAAAAATCAAATTTCTTAATATAAGCCGACTGAATGGAATAATGTGGTTAATAAAGATGGCTTATGCAGACTGACATCAAATCATTAAATTCATCAATCTTACTCTTTTACTGATTGTTCCTGCGCGTACTTTTACCTGGAAATCCGACATAATTTATTTCTGTAATTTTACACATTAGAAATCCTCTAAAAAATTTATTCCATTAATACTCTGAAACCGACCATACTATTGCAAAAATCAAGTTCTATCTTATGACGGCAAGCCGAACGTTGCTGAAAAGCATCGTTGACAGCACAACCACCGCGCATAAGTCTTGTCCATTTTGGTGAAATTGTATCCGGTAGACTTGGTCCTTTGGGATCAATCTGGGGAGAATTAGAGAAATCGCCATAATAATCTAAAACCCATTCCCATAGACTACCATGCATATCATATAAACCCCAGCTATTTGGCTTTTTGGTGGCAACATTTTCATTTTTACCGTACCAATTTCCATAGACAGCATACTCTTTTAATAGTGCTGTATCATTCCCAAAACAGAACATAGAATTACTACCGGCTCGGCAAGCGTATTCCCATTCTGCTTCGGTAGGTAATCGGAATTTTACATTAAACCGTTTTGTTAATGAATCACAAAAAGCTATTGCTTCGTCACGTTTCACACCCATTATAGGTTTGTCTGTACCTCTGTCAGTGGGAGAATCTATTTTCCAAGTCATACAGGTATCGTTCCAGCAAATTTTGCAATGTAAACTATCATCAAACGGATAATAACCCATAACAGAATACCATTGACCTTGTGTAACTTCAGTGATACCCATATAATAATTCTTCGTTAAGGTTACATCGTGCTGAGTTTCATTTGGACTCCACCAACCCGGACAACGATGCGGTTCGTCTTGTGGTGATCCCATTCTGAATGTGCCTTTTGGGATAAATGCAAATTTGAGTTTTTGCCCTTTTCCTAAATCATACTCCAAAAGACGCTTTTCCTGCTTACAAGCGATCATTACGATTGCAATTAAAACATAAAAACTAATTTTCAAAATATTCATTTTACTAAATTTGATTTTAAAAAATAACTATTTAGTTACAATTCCGGCTTTTTGTAAGTCCATCAAATAAATCCCAATCTTCATGCCTTCGTCGGTATCAGTAAGTCCTGCCCCGGTGTCGAAAGCCATAAATTTGCCATCATCACTTATTACAGGATTTGATGCTATTTGCCGCTCGCGTGTATTAAAGAAAGTAAGCCGTTGCCTGTTTTTACCTGAACCATCGAGTTTTACCATGTATACATCAAGAAAAGGGGTACCTTTGGGATTGTGTTCATCAGATTCTATCAAAGTATATTCGCCATTGGGGAATATACCTTCCGGTTCGTCATATTGTTTTGGGGCTTTGGTATAATTGGTAATCTTGCCGTTTTGCAGGTTTATTCCAAACACTTCTGATGTAAAAATTTCTTCTCTTCCGTATTGTGAAAATATCAGCTCGTATTCTAAAGGAGGTCTGAAATTTTGCGGTTCTATCCAGTCGTTAAATTGTTGCCCGTCTGCAAAAATCTTATCAGATTCTAAAATCAATTTTCTGTTTACAATTGCATAACCACTATCATTGCAAACAATATCTCCTGACCATATTGTTACATGATTTGGGGTCCAGGCAATATGCATATTTTTCCTTGAAACAGCAGGACCTTCCCAGATGGGTTCGTTGATAATAAAAGGTGGTTGATTCAGTTCTTTCTTTAAAAAATAAAAAACACAACCGCGTCTGTCTTTTCCTCCTGTCAACAGATAGTCGCCATTGGCCAGATAGAGAGCTCTGAAAAAACCGACACTATCAGGTCTTTTGAATGCTGATATTCTCCTCTTCTCACCGCTTTCAATATTCATTTCCTCTACTTCTCCTCCGGCTTTGGTAATGTACAGTATTTTTTTTCCATCATGCGAAAAATCCGGACGCTGGCCTTTTTCCACTAAAAATTTAATAGAAGTTTTAAACCTGTCTTTAGTTGGATTACTGCAAGAAAATAGAATTGCTATAACTAGCATTAATATTTGAAATTTAGCTATGCTTATCATATTTTAAATAATTGATTTTAAAACTATTTTACCTCAGGTATTATCTCAATTCCGTCTATCTTGGGGTGGTTTGCCTTAGCATGTAAAAGAATCTGAATAAGATTATCCTGCACATGCACTTTAACACTTCTAACCAATGGTTTATACAAGCCTCCGGCTTCGGCGCAGATATCAAGCTCATTTTGTTGCATGCCATTTACTTCAAGTCCAAATACACGTCTTCCCGGTATCTTTGCGCCATCCCATGATTCAGCAAAATAGAGGTTCACTGTATAGTCTCCGTTCGGGACTTTAAATCCATAACCTTCTCCGCCAAATCGTTCGCTGCGGAGTATTTCTGCCAAAGGACTTCCTGAATAATCATCGGAACCTGCAAAATAGCTCGGGTTTCCCCAGTAATATCCCCTGTCTGAAAGCCAGATATTCCCATTTCCGTCTGTTGTACTTTTACTGCTACCACAATCAATACGTGAAATTTCTGTCCCGGAAAGGGGATAAGGCTCAGGATATGGTGTAGGAGACAGGTCAATTGAGGGATTATAGGCAGCCTCTATCTGGTCAATATATACTGTTCCTCCATCGTTCTTCCCGTTTTTTTGTACCCAGTAACCGATTTCTATGTTCTGCTTTAAATTGATGTCTCTTCCCAGGAAGCTTTTAAATGGGATCTCAAGTATTACAGGTTGGGTGCCAAAAAGCGGATAATGGAATTCATATCTTCCTCCGATTGCAAAGAAGAGTTTCAGAAGATTGCCCGAATTATCCGGTTTGATCCACAGTCTGAAAACATTGCATGGAGTCAGATCAAGCTCTTTGAACATGACGAAACCCGAATAACCTCTTTTACCGAACATATAATCCATGCGGAGGCTGTTAATACCATCGCATTTGTTCATCGTATCCAGTGATAACATTACCATTCCGCCATGAGATGTCCATCCGTAATTGCTCCACAATTCTGTTGTTTTGGAGTAGCTATCGAAGTCTTCGATGTGCACTGTGTTACCTTCATGAAAAGGTTTCGCGGACGGTGGTGCCATAACAGGGTCTGTATCTTCTTTCAGCGCCCTGAAATGTCCGAAATAGATTGTCCCTTCACCAAGCACTGAAGGCTGATCGAAATGAATATGAAAATTCATCCCTTTAACCGGGCAGTTAAAGGAAGGATTGTCTTTGCTGTAATAGGGCCACCATACACCTCCAAGGTTTTTCAGGCTACTCCTTACAGGAAACGGATCATACCCTTTCAGGTAGAACTGGATACTGCCCTGCTCGTTTTTCCCGTTGACAAAAGTAACGGTTGCCTTCCGATTTGAATCGTCGGGTTTTACCCAGAATTCTATGGATGAGTATCCTGTAAGATCTGTATTTATCCTGTAATCGTACCAGATCTGCTCTGAATAAGGTCCCATGGTATTGATCTTATAGTCGCACCGCATTGCGTATTTCCCCTTCTCAATAGCATCTTTTTCAAGTGTCTGGATTACATCGTTGTGAATAACCCATCGGTTGCAGAGCTTTTGTAATTCGCTGTTATTCCCCTTGAATCTTGAAAAATCTTCAAAAACATATTCCCCGGGGATGCTTTTTATTACCGCCGGCTTCCAGGGAATTATTTCTATGCCGCTTATTGTTGTTTTATCCTTTTTGGGTTTAAATATGATGTTTAGAGTTTTGTTTTTAACTTCAGTTACTGAGCTGATAACATATGGTATACCGGCGCCGCTGCTGAGATTATAAATATCAAAATCCTGCCAATTGGTATTACCTGCAGTGAAATCAAATACTCTGGAACCGATAGTAGCAGAACTGTCGGTCTCCACGAAATGAAGTACCACCAGATATTTCCCATCAGGTAAACTGAAACTGTAAGACCTGGCATCCAGTCTTGCCTTCCGGTAAAGCCAGGGATTATTAACAGAACGGATTTTTACGGGATTTGAAATTACCTGGCCGCCATCATAATTGCTGTCAGCTTTCCAGAGCCTGCCTTCCTGATCAGTGAAATCTTTTTCAGAACCGGCATTTATCCTCAAAGCTGCAGGCTGGGAAAGACTTACAATGCAGACAGATAGGAAAACCAGGATACTGATGATTTTTCTCATATTTCAAATTATTTGGGATCATTTCACACCTTGTACAGGAAGGTACTCACCGAGCATTACCTTAAGCTTTTTGAGGGCCCTGTATATCTGGACCTTTACTGTGTTTTCAGATATGCCAAGATTTGCCGCGATCACTTTATGGGAAAGATCTTCAACTCTGCTCATCATGAATATCTTTTTACATTCATCCGGAAGCTTGTCAATACATTTTTCAATTGCCTCGCTCAACTCCGACATAGTGAAAGATTCAGGAATTGAATGCATTCCCAATGGGTTAACCGCCTTGTCGAGCTTCTCAATCGTTTCCGCACTAAGCTCCGTAAACCGTTTATGAGTCCTGGTCATATAGTTCAGGCAGGCATTGTAGACACTTCTGTACAGGTATCCCTGAAGTGATGAGGTAATTTCCAGGCCTGCCCCCGTCTCCCATAATTTCGTGAAGACATCCATTACGATATCTTCAGCCGTCTCTGCACTGTGAACCATATTCATAGCATATCGGCTCAATGAGGCATAATGGTTGTCAAACAGGAATCGGAAAGCTCTTTGATCTCCCTGCTTTAGTGACTCAACTAAAAACTTGTCTGATGGTGAAAGCATCTCTGTATCTCCTTTACTTTGTACATTATTCTGATACATTTCAAACTGTTATAATTCCATCCGGATATCAAAACTCATAATGAATTGATCATTAAGGTTCATCATCATTTTAAAGATCTATGAATGCCTGTATATATCCCAGTTCAGGTACTTTTCAATTGCTTCTTCTATTGCATCGGCTACCATACCCCTGGTCATTGCCACATGGTGTTCGAAACCGTATCTGCAAATGAATTTCATCAGTTTCTGCAGGTTCTCAACCCTCGATACGGCAATTCCGCCATCCATTCCGTATGGATCGGCAGTAAATTCACCCTCGCCGACATAAGACTGAATGGTTCCGGCAACATCATTGGTTGAGATACGGAAGAACGAGAAGGGGCCGGGAGCAACTTTGCCTTTTATAGCCCCAAAAGTATCCTCATGACCCAGGACAGTACCCAGAATATCGAGTGTTGAAATCTCAATTTCATTTTTCATGAAGCTTTTCGGGTAGTTGCTGCAGTGGGTGCAAACACACATATTGCGGTCGGTGCCGAAGTTGTTGTTCCAGTCGAGCAATGCAGGTACATTTCCTGAAGCCAGTAAAAGAGTGTACATCGAAACAACGCCGGCAATATCAACCTCAAAGGCACTGGGCAGGAACTTCTCTCCCAGCATACTCATGGTAAGGCATGAGGCGCAGCCATAGTTTTTCTGTATCGATTCCCAGCACTGAACGGCAGTTGCATCAATTTCATTCTCGCCAATCCAGTCGTCAACGGCCACACCAAACTTTGCCTGAAGGATAATCTTTTCTTCCTTGATTCTGGATGGGATTTTACCATAAGCTTTTATTTCTCCGACCTTCTTAATCAGATCAGCTGCCTTGCTGTCAATTTTTTCAGCAGCGCCAAATATTTCAGAAAGATCTACAGGCACAACTGTGATTCCTGAAGCCTGAAGCAGTTTTTCGCTGGCGCGCATTGTCTGGAATGCACCCGGACGTGCACCAATTGCACCGATACGAGCTTTCCTTAATCCGTTTACTACACGGCAGACACTGGCAAAGTAGTTTACATCCTGTTCAAATGTTTCGCTTTCAACAGGATAAGTGTGAAACGTTGTATCCGTAAATGGAATGCCATATTGTACCAGGTTATTACATACTGATATTTTTCCGCAGAAAGCATCGCGGCGGCTGTAGACATCCACCTTATTGTTGTCGTCGTCGCAGGCCTGAACCAGTACCGGAACATCAAGCTTTGCCATATTTATGGTATTAACCACGCCAAGCTCGTCGCCAAAGTTGGGCAGCACTACAATGATGCCATCAATTTTGTCGCGGTTGTCGCTAAATAATCTGGCACATTTCTGTGCATCCTTTACGGTTTCGATGTTGCCGGTCGGGGTTTCCGCAGAAGGAAGTATGACATAATCGTATCCCAATTTATCCATCTTTTTCAGCAATACACCGCGTGCTTCATCGGCCAGTTTTGAACTGAAAATATTCCTGGTTCCTACGATTAAACCGAATGTAAGTTTTTGTTTATAAGCCATTTTCGTTACTATTAAATTGTTATTGTTAATTCTTTGCTCTTTTTACTGCTTCTTTCCATCCATCGTATAATGCTGTAACCTTATCTGAGGGCATATTCCCGCTGATAAAATCGTTGTTTGACCGCAGTTGTGTAATCTCTTCAGGATTTTTGTAAATCCCCAGTGCCAGACCGCAAGCCAGCATAACCCCCAGTGCTGAAGCTTCTTCAATATTGCTGCGGTTAATGGTTGCGTTTAGCATATCGGCCTGGAACTGCATCAGGAATTTGTTTCTTACCGGACCGCCGTCCACCCTGAGCTCTTTAAGTTTTATACCTGTACCTGAGGTCATCAGTTCAATCAGGTCCTTAACCTGGTAAGCAATGGCTTCCAATGCTGCCCTCACAACATGGGCTCTGGATGTTCCGCGTGTCATACCGCAAATGAGTGCACGTGCTGTATTGTCCCAGTAAGGAGCGCCCAGGCCTGTAAACGCCGGAACAAAATATACGCCTCCCGTGTCGGGTACAGACTCAGCCAGGGTTTCGGTCTCTCCGGGATTATCAATCAGTTTCAGGTCGTCCTGCAACCATTTGATGGTAGCCCCGGTGCAATGAATATTCCCTTCGAATACGTAGGAAACCTCATTTTTAAGGGCGTAACCCACCGATGTTACCAGACCTCCCGGACTTTTATACGGCTTATTGCCAATGTTCATCATGATGGAAGAGCCGGTTCCGTAGGTAGCTTTGCCCATCCCCGGAGAGAAGCAGTTCTGCCCGAACAGGGCACCATGCGAATCGCCCAGAACTCCGGCAATGGGTACAGGTTTTGCAAAAATGCCTCCGGCACTGGTATAGCCAAATATCTCATCGGAATATTTGATTGCAGGAGCCATTTTTTCAGGAATATTCAATAATTGGAGTAGTTCCAGGTCCCATGATAGAGAGTTGATGTTGTAGAGCATAGTACGGCAGGCATTGGAATGGTCGGTAGCATGAACCTGCCCTTCGGTAAGTTTCCAGATCAGCCAACTATCGATGGTCCCGAAAAGCAGGTCTCCTCTGCTTGCTTTTTCACGTGCGCCGGATACATTATCGAGGATCCAGGCAATGCCGGTGGCGGAGAAATAAGGGTCAATAACCAGCCCTGTCTTTTCACGGAAGGTGCTCTCAAAACCTCTCTGCTTTAACTCATCGCATTTGGCAGCCCCGCGATTGCATTGCCAGACTACGGCATTGTAAACAGGTTTACCTGTATGCTTGTCCCATACCACCACCGTTTCGCGCTGGTTGGTGATGGCAATTCCCAGTACATCTCCGGCAACGATTCCTGACTCTTCAAACACCAATCGAATGGCCTTGAAGGTGTTTTCATAAATCTCAACCGGATCGTGCTCAACCCAGCCCGGTTGAGGATAATACTGACCATGATCAACATTGGCCCGGGCTACCAAACGCGCTCCGGTATTGAATAGCACTGCTTTGGTGGCCGAAGTGCTTTGGTCTATCGATAAAAAGTATTTGTTCATTCATCAGTGTTTTAGGTTCCGAACCGACAGAAATTACTTACTATTACTTTTTATAAACCTTATAACTATACCTGGTTTTTGAGGTAACTGAATTAATACAGTTCCTTTTAATTCACCCTCAACAGGTGTAATCGTCATGTTCCATGTATCAATAATATCGGCTTTATAACTGGTATTCTTAGGTAAGGTATTTATAAAAGCGCTTTTAGGTTGATCAAGATTCAAGTAGGCTAAAATATACTCATCCTTATAGGCAACAGCCGAAAATGGCGCCCAGTCAAAGAATAAAGGGTATGGACTTAGCTGTCCCGGACTTTGTTCAACAATGCCTTTTGCAAATTTTATCCTCTCGGCACTCTGTCCTCGTAATACGCCACCTTTTGACCACCATAAAATATCATCCGACTCGCTTGGCCATTTCACAGGATCTTCCATAACATACGTCTCGCCATGACCTGCAAAACCGCCATTGGTAATACCACGCCAAAATTTATTAATCATCTCCTGAGGTGTTAAATTGCCCCATGACCAGGGTACATTTCCTTCGTAGCGACATTCGTCGTAAACAACCGGTTTTTTATACTTTTTGCGTAATTCTTTTGCTTTATATGTATCTTCATTTTGAATGCTGGCATGGGTAAGCAAGGGATTGGTGTGATCATACCATTTGGCACCGTTATGAATTCCACGTAACCTGTTATATGGATCATTCTCAGCAAAAAGGCGTATTATTTTATCCCAATCCTCAGTTTTCAGAGAATTCATGAAATCATATTCGTTGGCCATGCTCCACCATACATTTTTAAAGGCAGCAAACCGGGCAATAATGTATTTAATGTAAAATTCATTGACAGCCATTCCCATATCCTTAAACCCCCAGCGGTCGTAAGGATGAAAAACAATCAGGTCGGCTTCAATGCCCATAGAATCAAGTTGTTGTATCCGCTTTTCAATATTCCGGAAATAAGCAGGGTTGAATCTGGTATAGTCCCAATCTTTAAGAGGCTTTCCTTCGAAAGGATATAATTCAGGTTCGTTTTTGTTCCAGTCATAATCTTTAGGAAAAATGCACATCCGCATTTTGTTAAAATAGCCATTCGATAAAGTTTTCAGGGTAAGGTTTGCCAGGCTGTCGCCCTGGTGTACCCATGCATAACATGTTGTTCCGAATGAAAAATGAGGTTTTCCGTCGGCGTAGGCAAAATGAAAAGTGTCCTTAACCACTACAGGTCCGTGATTTTCTTTTAAAGCCGGGGTGCAAACAAATGCTCCCTTTTTACCATTCAGCGCTTTCACATTGCTGATGGTTTGATAGGTCCATTTACCTTCAATGGCGGGCGAAAACCGGACTTTATACTTACCATTTCCATCATAAAAACCGGCGATGGTATCAGAATGACCTGCCGTAGTGAAAACAGCCGAAATGTTATTTTCAACAAACGGATTTCCGTTGTTTGGACCGTTAAGTATTACTTCAATTACTTTCCATTTCTCCACTTGCTGCTGGGCAGATGCAAGAAATGAAAGCATCAGGAATGCGAAAATGACGATATGCTTCATAATTATCATTTATTAATATTTGTTAGTTCTGTCAACTTTAATGCTTCATTTACAATGTTTTCTTTTGTTAGTCCATAATGATTGAAGATCTCAACCGGACTGCCGTTGATGGCATTTTCGTCGGGTATACCGATAATTTTCATTGGAACAGGTCTGTACTGCACAATTATTTCTGCAACTGCTGCTCCAAGTCCGCCAAAGATGCTGTGTTCTTCTACTGTGATGATACTCCGTGTTTCAGCTACAGCTTTTTTTATGGCTTCAACATCCAGCGGTTTCAGCGTATGCATATCGATAACACGCGCAGCTACCCCGTATTTTTCAAGCTCTGTTGCAGCTTCGAGGCAATGAAATACGGTTTCTCCTGTCCCGATTATGGTGAGGTCGTTACCATCATGAAGTGTAATTGACTTTCCGATCACGAAGAACGGATCGCTGGTTTTGTAAACATCCGGCACAGCGCCACGTCCCATCCTCACATAAACAGGATATGGGTAATTAACCAGTTGACGGGTGAGAGCAACGGTCTGGGCTACATCACATGGCAGAACAATGTGTAATCCCGGGAAAGTGCGCATAACGGCAATATCGTGCAGACTATGGTGTGTACTGCCCAAAGCACCATAGCTAACCCCTCCGCTAACTCCTATTATTTTGACAGGATTCTGTGAGTATGCGACATCAACTTTAACCTGTTCAAGGCTTCGGGTGGAATAAAAACAGGCAGGCCCGCCGACAAAGGTCTTTTTTCCACACGATGCCAAACCTGCCGAAATACCAATGGCATTTTGTTCGGCAATACCCACTTCGACAAATTGATCAGGCAATTCCTGTGCAAAGCCGGTTAATGTTACCGACCCGCGGGCATCGGACGTAACAACTACAATATCTTTATCGGATTTCGCGAGTTCGGTGAGCGTATCTGTGAATGCCTGACGGCATGGAATTGGACTCATAATTTATGTTGACTTTAAGAGATTAATACTTGCATCTAACTCACTCAGGGCAATTTCCAATTGCTCTTTTGTCGGAACACCATGATGCCACTTTGCCTGGTTTTCCATGAATGAAACCCCTTTCCCTTTGATTGTGCGGGCGATTACCAGGTGAGGCTTCCCGGGAACAACCGGAATGGATTGAAAAGTATGGTTAAGCTCGTTGAAGTTGTGCCCGTCGCATTCGATGACATGCCATCCGAAAGCTTCCCAGCGGGAACGGATTGATTCGAGCGACATCACCTCTTCAGTGTTTCCGCTGATTTGAAGATGATTCCTGTCAATGATGGCAATGAGGTTGTCGAGTTTATAATGGTTTGCAGCCATAGCTGCTTCATAAATTGAACCTTCGCCCTGCTCTCCGTCGCCCATTAACACAAAAACCCTGCTTTTGCTTTTATTCATGCGGGCAGCCAGGGCCATTCCAACACCAACCGGGAGGCCGTGCCCCAGTGCCCCGCTGTTCAATTCTATTCCCGGAATTTTATTTGTGGGATGCCCTGCTAATCTGGAGTTAAACTTGCCATAGGTATCAAGCAGTGCATCATCAATAAAACCAGCTTCGGCAAGGATACAATACAAACTTTCAGCTGAATGACCCTTGCTCATAATGAAGCGGTCGCGGTCTGTTTTGCCTGGATTGGCCGGGTCAATATTTAAAACACCAAAATAGAGGCTGGTGAGTATATCTACCGACGAAAGTGAGCCTCCGGTGTGACCGCCTTTTGCCTGGTAAATGATTTTCAGGATTCTCTTCCTGACTTTCAAAGCAATGTAAGGCAGGTCAATATTTTTATCGTGATTCATTTCTGTTGGTTTATTCATTAGGTAAAATGAAAATAGTTAGTAAATTTATGTCGTATTGTAAATAAAAACAACCTGGAAACTAATTGATATATGCCATTTTCCGACATTCTGCAAACCTACGATTCGAGAAGGCCTGAACTATTGCCATACGGGCTGACCTGCGAAAAGTGGAAGGGTGAGTTGATGCCTAAATCGGACAGGCACAATGAAATTGAACTTAATTACGTTGTAGATGGCTCTTTCGCATATTTAATAAAGGATAAGAAAGTGCGGATTGACAGTAATACCATCGCCATTTTCTGGGCGCTTTTCCCGCACCAGATTATTGAGACCGAAGAAAACTGTCTTTACTATACACTGACCATTCCTTATAAAAGATTCATGCAGTTTGAATGGCCTGCTACCTTTGTCAGCAGTATTCTGGCAGGACAGGTAATCTTATTTAATGAGAATACTCGGTCAACAGAAGCTGCCAATTTTGAAAGATGGTTTAACGACCTTGGAAAGAATGAGAGCGAATCGGATAAAGTCGCCATATTCGAGCTATATGCACGAATTTACAGGATAGCACATACTATTTCAGAGAAACCCGAAGGTGCTTATATTGGCAGCAGCCAGGAGGAATTGACCCTGGGGGAAAAAATGGCAGTTTTTATTGCCTCCAATTATCAGGAAAAAATCAGTGTGACCGACATTGCCCGTTCAGTTGGTTTACCCCCCGACTATGCCAACCGGCTTTTTAAGAAGAGTTTTGGCCAGACCCTGAAGGATTTTCTTACCGAACAGCGGATTATTCATGCCCAGCGTATGTTGCTGACTTCAAACAAGAAAGTAATTGAGATTGCATATGTTTCGGGCTTTAGTTCATTAAGCCGGTTCAATGCTTCTTTTCAGGAAGTGACAAAAACAACTCCGAAAGAGTACCGAAATTCAGCTGGTGTGACAGGTGAATAAAGCCGGTCCAGAGTAATTATCCCAATAGGAAATCTTAAATTCAATCCATTGGGGCTATATTATGATGGTAATTAAATAATCTCTGAGTTCCATAGCGCCCTCAAAAACTGTTCTGCCGGAATTATTTCCACCCCATTCATGGTTCTTTTATTGTTGTCCATTGACACAACTATTGCTCTGGCCTGAGGAAAATCTTCTGTAAATGCCTTTAATCCCTTCAGATGACGTGATTTTACTTCGTCTGTTGATTTAATTTCAATAGCTATACGTCCATTACCGATAATCGCATCCACCTCATATCCTGAGCTTGTTCTCCAGTAAGTTATATTTTCAATTGACTGGGTGTAACCTAAATAGGCAATCAATTCCTGAATAATTAAATGCTCGAATGAATGACCAAAGATTTCAGTTCCGGGCAGCATGTTTTTACGATTTAACAGATAATTGGCAATACCAACATCAAAAAAATAGAATTTGGGAGCCAGAATTGCTCTGCGTTTCATAGTTGCAGTAAAGCCTGGTATTAGGTACCCGGTTAAAGTATCTTTCAGTATTTCAAAATATTCTTTAACTGTCCGGTGATCAATGCCGCAATCCTGTGCAATGTTTTTATATACAATCATTTCACCGTTACTCATTGCAGCAACCTCCAGAAAGCGGGAAAAAGATTTCAAATTTCTGACCAAAGCTTCTTCCCTGATTTCCTCATTCAGATACACTCCAATATATGCCCGGAATCGTTCCCATGGATTGTTTATAATATAATGTCTGGGAATCATGCCGTTATTTACTGCTCTAACCAGATTAAAATCCGGAATTTCGGAACTTACCAATGGATATAATACTCTCCTCAAGGCCCTGCCGCCTAATAAATTAGCTCCACTTCTGATTAATTTGCGGGGGCTCGATCCACTCAGAATAAAACGAATTTTCCTTTTATGAATCAACGCATGTATCTCATCGAGAAGCTGAGGTACCTTTTGTATCTCATCAATAATCACCAGACCACCCTCTTTAATCGATTCCAGTTCCTCGCCCAGCAATGCAGGCCTTCGAAGAAACCTCTCAAATTCTTTTGCCTTCAATAAGTCATAGTATCTGGCCAGCGGAAAGGTTTGCTCAAGCAAAGTTGTTTTACCTACCTGGCGTGCCCCCCATAAAAAGATACTGTCATTATTTTCATCATCCAAAGATAATTTGCGGATATACATAACATATTTTGTAATTATATCATGATATATTTACATTAAATTATTCAAATATAGTTAATTTTCTTCAATAACCTATCTTTAATATTCTAATATCTCTGCCAGAATTGAAAGACAGGACACAATATGTCCGGAACTTGCTGCACTTCATCGAAGATATTGTGACGGTTGTATTGTTGTAAAAAGTCCTGTGGTTTTGTAAAAAAATGATCGCGAACACTGAGATCGTAGAAAGTAAGATATTTGTATTTTTTCTGTAAAAGGTTCCTTATCATAGTTGATTTGCCCGATTGTCTTGGACCCATTATTCCAACTAATCGCAACTGTTGTGTATAATCGCTCGTAAGTTGTTCAGCTATAAGGTTATAGTACATTTCTGTGCAATTTTAAAATCATATATTAAATATGCACAAGTACAGAATTTTCTTACTGTATTTCAAATATTTAGCCTGGTATTTCACTTGTTTTTATATCTCCTGTTTCAGAGAAATAACAATTTTTTTCTTTTCGCCCGGCATAATTTCCTTCTAATAATCAACGGTTTCATCAATCTACCGTTGTGGTCGAGAGCACTTTAAACCCTGAGGCGGTTTATATTTTCAGGATCTTCCGCTAAATGAAAAACCCGGATGCTGAAACCGCCCTCAGAAAAATAATTTTAGAGATTCTGTGATAAATCTTTCACATGCAGTTTTCTCATGAGAATATATTTTGTTTGGTTTGGTTTTGTTCATCTTTCCGAAGCTTGAGTTCCGGTTCAGGCCTGATCTTGCATACATGCTCAAGTATATAGTCTTCTCCCTTCTCTGCTTCTTTAAAGAATTCAACGTCTTTTTCCAGGAAATTGCCGTTTTCGTCTTTTGCCCTGAACCATACTGCTGCAGTTAAGGCCTGCAGTATCAGGTTAAACGGCAATTTATGATGGATAGCACTCAGGATTGGAGCAACCAGCCTGTCATCGGGTGATAATTTCCGGTATAGATCACAACCCACGCGGAATATGGTATCTCCAAGGGCTTTATTCTGAAACCTCGCCAGCAAGTCGTCGATATGGGCCTTGAGTTGTTCCGGTGTAAATTCACCTGGACAGGCTGCCCTGAGCACATCAGCCGACTGCAGCATGATATTGCGGGTTAAGCTGTAAATTTCGTTATCGGCAAGCGCTTCGTACAGGTACTTCCAGTCAGGATTCTTTTGATACCCCAGATAGGCTGCCGAGGAATGCCCGAGGTTGTGGATAAAGAGCTTGCGGTCAACCCATGCCTTGATATTCTCTTTTGGAGCCAGGAAACTCACATCCGGAATTGGATTTCTGAAGCCGTTCCTGGCAACAATAAGGTCATTGTATGGCTCGGCAAAGACCTGCAGGGGATCGTCTTCCAGGTCCTTTTTCGACATTATCGGAACCATTTTCCCGATGCTGGTCTCAATTAATCCAACCCGGCTGGCAAGGTTGAAACCGGCAGGCAGGAGTCTTAACAGCTCGTCACCGATATACTTATCCGCGTTCCGCATGTTCTCGGCAATAATTATATCAAGCGGCCAATCGCCATAAACCTGTTTCCTTCTGAGAAGCGATTCAGCCACCAGTGGAATGGCCGCCGGTAGACCATACTGACCAACCGAAAGTGCCGCAATTGAAACATTGGAAAGCGTATCGGTTATTATTAATTTCTCATCAAGATGGAAGGCGCTAACATTGTTTATTTCAATCACGTGATCGCCTTCATTGCTTTTAATCACTACCCGGTACGATTGCTGCTTGTTGAGCATATCAACAAGCTTTTTATCAATATCGATAAAAACCACTGAATAGCCCGACCTGTAAAAAACCTGACCGATGAATGACCGGCCTATTTTACCGGCGCCGAAAATCACTATCTTTTTTTCATGGGTGCTATTCATAACTCTTACCGGTTAATCTGTAACAGATAGCTTTTAAGGTAGGGCTCAATGCGGGCCGCTTTTTCTCCCGGGTAGTCCTCGTAATAAGTTCCGCCATGATAAAAACAGGCAAAGCCGCCCGAAACCACTC